>Ga0209415_10002577_pt1 | contig 33996 bp, 27 predicted proteins | sample PeaSoiSIISIP2007_FD_187696 | JGI IMG/M metagenome (GOLD analysis project Ga0209415, IMG submission 187696) | Peat soil microbial communities from Weissenstadt, Germany - SII-SIP-2007 (SPAdes) (version 2) | ecosystem: Environmental > Terrestrial > Soil > Wetlands > Peat | place: Germany... | reverse complement strand
AGGACGGCGAAGAGGATCTCCATCCGTGCCCGGTGATCGACCTCGATCGCGGGGTGGGTCAGGCTTATGTCGGCCGGTCATGGCCGGCATGCTTTCCATGATGCGTACGTCTCCTGGGCTTCTGGGACCACGTCCGCCGCGCCGGCGGGCGGGTTGATGATGGTTCGGTCTTCGGCTGTGGTCAGACCGCCGGCTGCCGAGCGGCCGGAACGTCGAGCGGCGAGCAGGACTCGTCCGAGTCGGCCTCGGTCAGCCGTCCCTCGGCGCGGAGCCGTTCCGCCGTCACGAATCACTCGCGGAGCGAACGGACGAAACCGGCCCGTTCCGGTCCTGGCATCGAGTCGAGCACCAGGCGAAGCTCCTCCGCCTGCATGAACTCGCGGTCCTCCAGGACCCGGCGGCCACGGTCCGTCGCGCTGACGAACACGAGCCGGCGGTCCGCCTCGTCATGCTGGCGCCGCACCAGGCCGCGCTCCTCCAGCCGGCCGACGATGCCGGTCGCATTGGAGACGGCGACGTCGAGGATCTCGGCCAGCCGGCTCATTGCCAGAGGGCCGTTGGCCTCAATCGCGAGCAGTACGTGGACCGGGGTCATGCTGACGTCCTGGCGGCACCAGCGCCGCAGGTGCGAGGCGCGCTCCCTGGCGATCAGCGCCAGGAGCTCGGTGACGGCTGCCTCTGAGCCGGTGCCGGGTTCCGACATGACGAGGGTCGATTCCATGCGTTCCATTCAATAGTTGCTTGACCATTACTCATTGTGCCCAATGACAAGGTTATGTCAAGCATAAGTATTGCCGGAACCCCAGGGGGCGCGACTGCGGGCGCGACCGCGGGCCCAGACGGGACCGGGATGCCGTCAGTCGAGCAGCACCCGCTCGTGCCAGTGCGGGACCAACGTCTCGAAGCCGAGCGCCCTGATCTTCGGTTCGAGCGCTTCCTGCGCCTCCGGGTCGCCGTGGACGATGAAGACTCGCCGGGGGACGCCGACACCCCCCGGATGGCGGCCCTCCATGAACCCGCCCAGCCACGCGAGAATGCCGGGCTCGTCGGCGTGCGCGGAGAATCCGCTGATCGACCGCACTTGGCAGCGCACCTGGTGCGTCTCGCCGTCGATGCGGATGGTCCTTGCGCCGGCCTGCAGATGGGCGCCCAGCGTGCCCTCTCCCTGGTAGCCCACGAACAGGAGCACGGCGCGCGGGTCACCGACCAGCTCGCGCAGGTGACCCAGTACGCGGCCGCCCGTGAGCATGCCGTTGGACGCGATGATCATGCAGGGACGCTGCGCGCGCGAGATGGCCTGCGAGTCCCGGAAGTCGTTCGTGACGACCTGTGACGGGAAATCCAGGGGCGCCTCATGCTGCGCCAGCAGGGCGCGGGTCTCGTCGTCGTAGTAGTCGCTGTAGCGCCGGTAGATGTCGCTGGCATGCGACGCCATCGGTGAGTCGAGAAACAGGCGAAGCTGTGGGATGGAGCCGGCCTCGACGAGTCTGTTCAGCTCCCACACGATCTCCTGGGTTCGCCCGATCGCGAACGACGGCACGAGCAGCACGCCGTCGTGATCGGCGACGAGGAGGACTGCTTCGGCCAGGAGGCGGACGGCCTCGGCCTGTGGCTCGTGCTCGCGGCCCCCGTACGTGGATTCGACGAAGACGTAGTCGGCGTCGTGGACGAGCGTCGGGTCGCGCAGGATCGGGGTCCCGGCTTGCCCGAGATCGCCCGAGAATACGAGCGTCCGGGCTGGATGATTGGGGCCCTGCTCGACTTCGAGCCGGATGGTCGCCGAGCCCAGGATGTGCCCGGCATCCAGGAAGGTCGCTACGATTCCCGGGGCCACGGGCACCGGCCGGCCGTAGTCGACCCCGCGGAACTGTTCGAGCGCGGTCTGCGCCTCGCGCGGGCCGTAGAGGGGTTCCTCGATCTCGGCATCGACTCCGGCAGGGGCGGTCAGGATGGCGTGCTCGGGGTTGGGGCGCCCCTTCGGCGTCGCGGCCGGCGGCAGGGTGCCGCCACCCGTGCTTGGGTGGAGCGCTTCGTGGACCGAGCCGCCTTCTGGTCCGGGCGCCGGTCGGGTCGCGTCCGCGGGGCCGGTCGCGTCCGCCGGGGAGTCCGGCCAGGGCGCCGGTCGGACGGTTCCATCGGCGACGGACACCGTCTCGTCGGCCGCGGCCAGGCGCTCCTGCGCGACGAGCTTCTGCTCCAGCCTGCGCTGCTCGTCGGCCGCTCGGTCGGGGTGCCGCCGGGTCCACCGGGCCTCCCGTTTCGCGAATTCCTCCTGCAGCTTCCCGGAATCCAGCAGCACGAGGCCGGCGAGCTCGACGGTCCCTCGGGTGGCGTAGATCGGGCCGCTGAACCCTTTCGCCACGACGTGCGGGATCAGGCCGCAATGATCTAGGTGGGCGTGCGTCAGGACGATCGCGTCGAGCGACGCGGGATCGTACGCGAGCGGAACCTGGTTGCGCACCGACTCGTTCGGACTCCCCTGGAACATCCCGCAGTCCACCAGGATCCGGGCGCGGTCCGTGGTGATAAGGAACTGCGAGCCGGTGACGGTGTTGGCGGCGCCGAGGAAGTGCACATCCATGGGCGCATCGTGCCACGCGCGACCCCCGCGCGCCACGCGCGACCCCCAGCGCGCGATCCGCTGGCGCGATCCGTCGGGCGACCCGGCCGGGCTCCGGCCGCTACACTCAGTCGGCCGTGCCAACCGAACCGCCGGCCGGGTCCCGTGACCCCTTCGCCGCCGGCCCCCTCGACCGCCCGTCCGCGCTCGCCGTGCTCCAGCACGCCGACGCGCTCGCCGGCCAGGGCGAGTACCAGCAGGCCGGCCCCTTCTACTCGCGGGTGGTCGGCCATCGCGACCCGGACCTCCATGTCGCCGCGCTGCTTGGACTCGCAGAGTGTCGCTATCGGATGGACGAGGAGGACGCCGCGATCGAGACGTGGAAGCTCGCGACGCAGGCGCCGGACACACCGCTGACCTGGGTGGCCTGGCGCCAGCTCGCCGCCGCGCAAGTGCGGCAGGGCGATCTGCGCGGCGCCCTGGACGCGTACCGCGAGGCCGATCGGCGGGCCCCGGCCGAAGCGCGCGCGGAGATCGCATCCCGGCTCGGCTGGCTGAGCAAGGAGCTTGGCGACCGACGGGCGGCGGGGCGGTATTTCGGGCGCTCACGGGCGGCGACCGGCGATCAGCCCGTTGTCACCTACGCGATCCTCGCCGTTACGATCGCGATCGGGCTCTTCCAGATGGTCGGCGCCCAGGGAGATGCCGTCACGAATCTCCTGATGCTCGACAAGGCGGGCGTCGCGCGCGGCGAGTACTGGCGGCTGCTCACGGTCGTCCTCGTCCACGCCGGGCTCCTCCACCTCGCCCTCAACATGTACGCGCTCTACCTGGTCGGTCCCATGGTCGAGCGGATCTACGGGCGCGCGCAGTACCTGCTGATCTACGTGCTTGCCGGGATCGCCGGCTCCGTGGCGAGCTACATCTTCCTGCCCGACAACGCCGTCGGCGCGAGCGGCGCGATCTTCGGCCTCTTCGCCGCGGTGTTCATCGCGTACCGGGTGCACAACCCGATCCTCGGCCGGGGCGCCGACGCGCTGGCACGCCAGATCGGGTTCCTGATCGTGTTCAACCTGGTGCTCGACGTCGGGCTGATCGGCGGGGGCGTGGGCATCGACATCTTCGCGCACATCGGCGGCCTCGTGGCCGGGTTCTGGCTCGGGCTCATCCTGCTTCCAACGGGGCTCACGCTTGCGAGCCTGTGGCAGCAGCCAGCGGGCGCGCCGAGGACCGCCGCCACGCCCATGCCCGCGGTGCTGCGTGTGGCGGGTGTGCTGCTGCTGGTCGTGCTGCTCGCGGCCGGGCTGCAGCTGGGCACCGTCATCCGAACGGGTGGCACTGGATTGGGCGTGGAGGGCGCGCGCGGCCTCGAAGGTCGAGTTGCAGGGCCGGTCGCGGGCGTCCAGGGCGTCTCGGCGGCGCTGCCCGGGTCGCAGGATGCCCCGGGCGGCGCGATCGCGCGCGTCGTCCGGTCGGCTAGCCCGACGCGCTCCGCCTGATCGGCGTTCCCGGCGCCTCGAGCAGGTCGCGGCGGCTCCCGAACCGGTCGATGATCCGATAGAAGTTGCGGCGAGCCAGGCGATCGCGCTCCAGCTCGGGCACGCTGAGGTGGCCGCGATCCGCGTGGCGGGTCGCGGGCAGGTCGATGCTCACCGCTCGCCGGTGTCGAGCGTGCTCGCCCTCGTCGCGCAGCACCAGGCTCCACCAGATGTCGAGGTGCTGGTCGCAGCGGAAGTGCTCGTCGAGCGGGCCGCGGTCCACGTAGTCGGAGCGCCGGAATGCGAGCACGTGCCCGTCGATGGCGTCGACGACGCCGGGCGCCGCGTCGTCGAAATGCCGGAGGTCGGACGACCGGACTCCCCAGCCACCCGCGACGGCGACCGCCGGGTCGCGGAGGACGTCGACGAGCGGTGTGACGATGTCGCCCATCGGCTCAATGCTGGTGTCGAGCAGGATCACGACCTCTCCCGCGGAGCGCCGGATGCCCGCGTTCTGGGCGGCCGCGTGCCCGAGGGGTGCGCCCGTCCAGATCTGCTCCGGGTTCGCTTCCGCGACGCGTGCCGTGGAGGGGTCCCCTAGGGTGTTCTGTGGCTCGAGGACCGACAGGGCCTCCAGGGCGTCGGCCTGCTCGGGCGTCGGGTCGTTCACGACGATGACGACCTGCGTCCCGATCGGCCCGTGCGTCCGCAGTCCGTCGAGAGCGCGGGCGAGATCGTCTGGCCAGCGGTCGGCCACGACCACGACCGTCGCCGGGCAGGTCGGTGGCGCACCCAGCCGCGACGGCACCGACTCGCTCGACCCGTATCGGACTCGCCCGGCAACCTCGACGTCGGGTGGGTGCGCCGGCTCAAGCCGGAAGCGGAGGCCCTGGTCGATGACCCTCCAGCCCGCCGCTTCGATCGCCGCACGCAGCACGTCGGCCGCCGCCCAGTCTCTCGCCGCCCGAGCTCCGGCCCGGCGACGGGCGCACTCCTCGACCTCGGGTGGAACGGGAACCTGCGTGGGCGGGCCGGTCATGCGGTGGCAGTCTATCCGACCGTCTCGCAGGACGGGTCCGGGCATGTCGTTGGACGGGTCCGGGCACGGCCCGGCCTCGGCCGGCATTGAGTACCCTTGCCGTCGTGAATCGCTCCCTCGTTGCCGTGCTGCTCGGAACGTTCACGCTGCGGTTCAGCACGGGCTTCACCGGGGCGCTCCTGGTGTACTACCTGGCGGAGCTGCCGCGTCACGGCGGCCACTCCGTCGATCCGGTGGTCGTCGGTGGCCTGGCGGCGACGTTCTTCGTGGCGGAGCTGCTCCTGTCTCCGCCCTTCGGCGTCATCTCGGACCGCTTCGGACAGCGTCCCGTGATGCAGCTCGGCCCCGGCTTCGGCGCTGTCGCGGTGATCCTGACGGGCCTGACCACCAGCATCCCGCTGCTCGGTGTGACCCGCCTGCTCGAGGGTGGATCCAGCGCTGCCAGCGTGCCGTCCATCCTCGGCTATATTGCACGGGCCACGGCCAATGACGAGCCGCTGCGGGGTCGCGTCGTCGCACGGTTCGAGCTCGCCACGCTGGCCGGGCTGGGCGTCGGCCTGGTTGCCGCCGGTCCGCTGTACCAGCTGATCGGGCGCGGCGCCTTCTTCCTCAACGCGCTCCTCTACGCGGGATCGTGGCTGATCTACCGGTTCTTCGTGCTCGAGCTCCCGGCCACGGCGACGGTCGCCGACCGTCCTGCGACCATGGGGTTCGACCGCTACCGGGCGCTGCTGTCCAGCTCGCACGTGTGGCTGCTGGCGCCGACGTGGATCGCCGTCAACGCCGTGATCGGGCTCTGGACCAGCCAGTCCCTGTACCAGCTCGTCCGGCGAGCCGACATCCCCATTGCCCGCCATCAGCTGCTCATGGGCGGATTCACGCCCACGCAGGTCAGCGCCGGAGTTGCCGTGGGGCTCCTGGTGTTCTTCGCGGGACTGATCTACTGGGGCAACCGGTTTCGCACGCTCCGGCGCACGACCATCATCTTCTACGGGCTCGCCGGTGGCACCGTCGCGGTCGCCTGCACCTTCATCGTGAACCATAGCGGCGGTCAGCCGCTCCTCGTCCCCATCCTGTTTGCGATCGGCGCCGCCACGGGCCTGTTCGTGATGGCGGGCGCGACGCCGGCGGCGCTCGGCCTGCTGGCCGACGTGTCGGAGGCGCACCCGTTCGATCGGGGCGCGATCATGGGTCTGTACAGCGTGTTCCTGGCGATCGGCCAGATCGCCGGCAGCCTGATCGGCGGCGAATCCGCCCGGTTGCTGGGCATGGACGGGCTGCTGGCGGCGTCCGTCCTGCTGCTGGGGCTGGCCGTGCTCCCGCTCTGGCGCCTGAGGGCGCTCGAGCACTTGCTGGACGCGACCGGGAGGCAGCCGGGCGAAGGGGCGCCCCTCCTGCGAGCCTGAACACGAGCGTGCCAGGTCACGCGTGGTCGGCGCCGTTCACTCGCGGCTGAGCCGATCGGCCTCCTCCACCACCGCGGCCGCAAACGCGACAAGTCCCTGGAGCACTGGCCTGGACGGCGCCGCCCCCAGTTCGAAGACACTGCCCCCCAGCCCCACGAACACGCCGCGCGGCAGCGAGCCGCGGAGCGTCTGCGCGAGCCCGAGCACGTCCTGCAGCGGCAGCATGTGCGAGGATCGCGGAGTGGGGCCGCCCGCCGCCAGGTCGACCAGGGGCCGCCTCACGATGCTCCCGGGCTCGACGCCGCGCACCGCGTCGACCACCACCACGGCGTCGTCGCCGGCGACGTCCAGGAGGTCGTCCGGTTCGAGCTGCCCGATCGTCATGACGTCGACACGATCGCGGAGCGCCTGCAGCAGGCCGCGCACCGGACCCGGCGGTTCGGCGGTGCCAGCGATCCAGCGACGGATCTCGGCCGCAGCCAACAGGCCCGCCGCGTCGTCGCCCCGCGACGCCTCCCCGCACGCCAGCACCAGGATGCGGCGGGGTGGGCGGCCGGATGCGGGGTTGGTCGTCGGGCGGGTGAGCGGCCCGGTCACGCCCCCTCGACGGTCAGGTCGAGGAAGTGCGTGGCGCAGGAGATGCACGGGTCGTAGCTGCGAATCAGCTGCTCCAGCCGCCGCGTGGCGGCCTCGTGGTCCAGGCCGAGGACGGCGGGCGCGAAGTCCCGGAGGTCCGCCTCGATCTGACCCTGGTTCTGACTCGTGGGCGGCACGATCTGCGCGTGCGTGACCATGCCCCGGGCGTCGGTCTCCCAGTGGTGCCAGCACGTTCCCCTCGGCGCCTCGGATCCCCAGCCGGCCGCACCAGCGCGGGGAGTCCACGGCTCGAAAGGCCTCGGCGGCCGCTGGTACCCGTCGATGATGTCGATCGCCTCGGCGCAGTAGTGGATCAGCTCCACGCCGCGGGCCGCGATGCTCCAGAACGGGTTCCGCGCGATCTGCGCGGCCAGCCCGGTCCGGTCGAGCGCTTCCCGCGCGATCGGATGGAGCTGGTCTGCCGCGATCGACACCCGCGCAGAAGGCCCGAGCTGGTACGTCTCGCCGGTCGCCGTGCGGGCATGCAGGGCGTTGCTTCCCTCGTGATGCTCCTCGTGGAACACCGTCCGCCAGTCGCCGATGGCGATGTCGATCGACCCGTCGTACGACACGATGCGCCCCGCGAAGAGCGGGTACTCCGTTGGGTGCCTGAGCGACACGAGCCGGACGTCGCGCTCGAACGGCGGGGCCTGGAACTGCGCCACGAAGTCCAGCGTTGCCTTCGCCTGCTGGAGCGCCGTGGCGAGGGCCGGGCGCATCGCCAGCAGCTCGTCGCGCGACGGGACATGGTACAGGCCGCCGACCCGCACGTTGACGGGATGGATGGCGCGGCCGCCCACCGTCCGCATCAGGTCGTTGCCGACCTTCTTCAGTGCCAGCCCCTGCTCGACGATCGCGCGGTGGTCTTTCGCCAGGTCGATGGCGCTCGCGTAGCCCAGGAAATCGGGCGCGTGCAGCAGATAGACGTGGAGGCCGTGGCTCTCGATGTACTCGCCGGCGTACAGCAGTCGGCGGAGCGCCCGCACCTGCGGGTCGACGTCGACCCCGAAGATCGACTCGAAGGCCCCGGCCGCGCTCATCTGGTACGCCTCGGGGCAGATGCCGCAGATGCGCGCCACGATGTCCAGCACCTGGTCGGGGTGCCGCCCCACCACGAGCTGCTCGAAGTAGCGGGGTGCCTCGAAGATCTTCAGGCGCGCCTCGGTCACCGCGCCGCCGCGGACCACGAGGTGGAGCGAGCCCTCGCCCTCGACGCGGGTGATGCCTTCAACCCGGAACGCTCGCTCGAAGGGCGGTGCCTCGGTCGTCATCTGGTCCCTCCAGGGCGTGCGGCGGCGGTGTCCGCCGCCGAAGCCGCGTGGGGCACAGCCGTTGTGCCAGGGACGCCGCCCAGCTCCGTGACCAACGCACGGAATGGCTCGGCGTAGCCCGTGAAGCCTGCGAACAGCCGCCCGGCCTCTACGGGCGGCAGGCCCGTCCGAATGAACTCGCGGCTCAAGCTGGCTACGTTCGCCTGCTCGCGCGGACCGAAGCAGGCGTAGCAACCGCGGTCGAAGCCCGGGCAGAGCGACCCGCACCCGGTCATGGTGACGGGACCCAGGCACGGGATTCCGCGCGCGACCATGACGCAGACGCGGCCGGCTCGCTTGCAGTCGGCGCAGACCGCCTCGTCAGGCAGGTTGGCGCGCCGCCCTGTCAGGAGCGCCGTGACGAACTCGACGAGCTGCTCGGCGCTGATGGGGCAGCCCCGAAGCTCGGCGTCGACCTTGACGTAGTCGGCGACCGGTTGCGCGGTGGCCAGTGAGTCGACGTATTCTGGGTGCGCGTAGACCGCCGCGCGGAAGGCGTCGTGCTCGCGCCAGTTGCGCATCGCCTGGATCCCGCCGGCGGTGGCGCATGCCCCGATGGTGACCAGCAGCTTGGCCTCGCGCCGGACCTCAAGGATCTGCTCGAGCTGCTCGGGAGTGCTGACGGACCCCTCCACGAGCACGACGTCGTACGGCCCGCTCGAGCGGTGGGTGCTGGCCTCCGGGAACTCGACGATGTCGATCCGTTCGGCGATGGCGAGCAGCTCGTCCTCCAGGTCGAGCAGCATCAACTGGCAGCCGTCGCACGAGGCGAGCTTGACGACGCCGAGGCGGGGGCGGGGTGTCGTGGCGGCGCGGCCCATCAGATGCCCTCCCGGCCAAACACGTCGCCCAGCTGCGCGAGCGAGAAGACAGGGCCGTCCTTGCAGACGAAGTACGGTCCCATCTGGCAGTGCCCGCAGAGGCCGACGCCGCATTCCATGTGGCGTTCCATCGAGACGAAGATGCGGTCGGACGTGACGCCGTGCAGCGCCAGCGTGGTGACCGTGGCCTGGATCATGCGCTCGGGGCCGCAGACGAAGGCGATGGCCTTGGTCCCGTCCCATCGCGCGTGGTCGAACAGGTGCGTGACCACGCCCACGCGCCCGAGCCAGGTCGCGTCGGCGCGGTCCACGGTGACGCCGACCTCGAGGTCGCCGCGGGCCGCCCACCGGGCGAGCTCCTCTGCGTACAGCAGGTCACCCGGGGTGCGGGCCCCGTGGTAGATGCGTACCTCGCCGAACTTCGCCCGGTGCTCGATGATCTCGTCGACCACCGGTCGCAGCGGCGGCAATCCCATGCCCCCGCCCACGATCAGCACGTCGTGGTCCTCGGCCATGTCGACCGGCCAGCCCCGGCCGAGCGGAGCCGATAGCCCGACCTCGGCTCCATGGCCGAGCCCGGTGAGGATGGTGCTCGCTGGTCCCACCCCGCGGATCGTGAGCTCCATGCCGGTCGGCAGGCGTCGGGAGATCGAGATGGGGACCGACCCCACGGCGGGCACCGACACCATCACGAACTCGCCGTGCAGCTTCGACCAGTCGATGCCGCTCGGCGTCGACAGCGTGAGCGTCACCGTGTCCTGCGTCTCTCGCCGGGCGGCATCCACGCGGAACACGCTCGTGCGCGGCGAGTGCGCCTCGGAACCCTTGCCGTTTCCCAGCACGACCTGCGGCGGCGGGGCGATGACGTTGAGTTCCTCGCGGACGTCGATCCCGACCGGGCACCAGGTGATGCACCGGCCGCAGCCGACGCACCCGGAGGTCCCGAACTGGTCGATCCACGTGGCGAACTTGTGGGTCAGCCACTGGCGGTAGCGGTCCTGAACCCGCGGCCGGAAGTTCCCGCCCAGGGCCACGGTCGAGAAGCCCTTCGTGAAGCATGACTCCCAGCGGCGCTCGGTCACCGACGTCTGCCCGTCGAGGTCGGACCGCTGGCTGACGCTCGTGCAGAAACACGTGGGGCACGACGCGGTGCAGTTGGTGCACGCGAGGCACCGCTCGGCGACGTCCGCCCAGCGAGGGCTGTCCAGCTTGGCCATGAGGCGGTCGTGCAGGCCGGCGGCAACCACCGGGTCGCCGATCCGCTGGCGGGCAGCGGCGAGCTGGTCGGAACCCGCGGTGATCTGGTCCGCCGATGCCTCCTCGAGGTCGAGCTGGTCAAGAATGGCCGAGCCGACGGGCGACCCGGCGGTGACGACGAAACCGTCGTCGAGCTCGATCAGCAGGAGGTCGTGCCCGCTCCGGACGCCTGGACCGGTCCCCATCGATGTACAGAAACACGTCCCCGCGGGCTCGGCGCACTGCACGGCGACCACGAGCGAACGGGTGCGCCTGGCGCGGTAGTCCTCGTCCGTGTACGGCCCCCCGAGGAAGACGCGATCCTCGACGCCGAGCGCGGCGAGTTCGCACGCTCGCACGCCGAGGAACGCAAGCTTCGGGATCTCCTTCGGCACCGGCCCGAACGACACGTGCCCGTCCTCGTCGCGGTGCGACCGGCTCACTGCGAGGGTCGGAGGGAACACGAAGCGCTTCCACGACGTGGGACCAACGGTGTACGCGAAGAGCAGGTCGTTGCCACGATCGACAAGCCGGTACGACCCGGGGGCCTGCTCGGCGCCGATGCCCCTGGGAAGGTCGCTCACGGCCCGGACCTCCCCATACACGATGGCGCCATCCGCCACCGTCGGCCCGATCACGGTGCGATCGTCCTCGGAGAGAAGGTCGATGAGTCGCTGGAAATCCGCGCGCGGCAGGAAGCCGATTGCGCTCCTGGTCACGGTGGTCACGTCGCTCTGGCTACCTCGCCAACAGGTCAAGCATCTGGAGCCGGGTCGCGCTCAGCCGCCGCGCCATGGCCTGCAGCACGCGCGGGTACATCTGCGCTGCGAGGTCGTGGTCCGCTGCGAGCGCAGCGCGCAGGCCGGGTCCGTCGAGGGCAAGCACGTCGACCTGCTGCAAGGCGACCACGTTGGACGTCGAGCGGTAGGGCGGCACCAGCGCCGACTGTCCGAAAATGTCGCCAGGCTCGACGGTCAGGATCGTGATCCACCCTTCCTCGGGCACGAGCGTCCGCAGCGAGACGCGCCCGGAGAGCACGATGCCGATCTCGTTGGCGAGCTGGCCCTCGGTGAGCAGGGTGGTGCCAGCCGCGGCCTGGTAGCGCCGTGCCAGCCCCGCCAGCCGCACCTGTGTCTCGGGCAGGAGGTTCGCGCCGAACCACGTCGCGTTCAGCAGCGCGACCAGCGAGGCGGTGTCGTCGGTCCGGGGATCGGGGCCCTCTGTCTCGGGCATACGGTCGTCCTCCATGGGGGGCAGGCGGGACACGGCTGCTCCCGTATGGGAGCACCCTGCGGGCGGGCCGCGACAGGGCCTGCGGTCACCGGAACGCGGTCCGTCCGACCCGGGCTAGGATGCGGAGCGTGCGTGGCGTCAGGAGCGGGGGGAGCGTGGCGAACCGGTCGGTCACAGTCCGGCTGGATCCCCTCGCAAGGGCGGCAACGTACGGGGTCGTCGGGTCGCTGATGGAGTGCCTGTTCACGTCGGCGCGCCTGTCCCGCAACGCGCGGGCGTTGCGGCTCTCCGGCCCGGCTACCCGGTGGATGGCCCCGATCTACGCGCTTGCGCTACCGCTGTTCGAGCCTGCGCACGATCGCGTGCGGCATCGTCCAGCCTGGCTGCGGGCCGCGCTGTACGCGTCGGGCATCCTGGCGGCGGAGGGTGCGACCGGCTGGGCGCTGCGACGCGCCACGGGCAGGTGCCCCTGGGACTATTCCGGCCGGACACGGTGGCACGTCGCCGGACTCGTGCGGCTCGACTATGCACCGTTCTGGGCGCTTACCGGCCTCGGCGCCGAGCGACTGCACGATGCGATGGCGGGCGCAGCTGGCCAACGCACGCAGTCGGGACGCCGGCACGACGCCGCCGGCAAGCCTGAAGCCGAGACAAGGGCGAAGCCGCGACAAGCCCGAAGCTGCGACACAAACCCGAAGCCGCGGCTACCGCATGCGCTACAATCGGCGGCCGTGGGCCGGTAGCTCAACGGTAGAGCAGCGGTCTCTTAAACCGCGGGTTGAGAGTTCGAGTCTCTCCCGGCTCACCACGGCATCCGCCCCCGATCGTGGCCTGCGAGGCGGTCGGGCGGCCTCGCCGCGGTGATCGGTCAGGCGCCCGCCGGGACCGCCGAGCGTACGTACCGCGGATATTCCGGGTACCACATGGCGTCGCGGACGGCGCCCTCGATCTGCTCGTCGTGGATGCCGCGGCCCACGCCACAGTCGCGTGCCTGGCACACCACGCGCACGGCGATAGCCCGCGTGACGTCCCGCAGCGACGCTACCGGCGGATAGATCGCCCCCGCGGCGAGCCGGTCGGGCGTCACCAGGTCGGCCAGCGTGTGGGCCGCGACCAGGAACATCTCGTCGGTCACCTCGCGCGCATCGGCCACGATCGCACCGAGCCCGACACCCGGGAAGACGAACACGTTGTTGGCCTGGCCGATGAGCCGCTGCCGGCCGCCGATCTCGACAGGCGGGAACGGGCTGCCGGTGGCGATGACCGCACGCCCCTCGGTCCAGCGCATGATGTCCTCGGGAAGCGCCTCGGTCTTAGACGTGGGGTTCGACAGCGGCAGCACGATCGGAATCCGGGCGTGGCGCGCCATCCCGCGGATAGCGGCCTCGCTGAACGTGCCGGGCGTCCCACTGGTGCCGATCAGCATCGTGGGCTGCATGTGACGGATCACCGTCTCCAGGTCGAACGGACCGTCGCCTTCGAACCCGCGCATGGCCATCTGCTCTGCCGAGAGGGCGAATTCGCGCTTGTCTGCGTCCAGCGGCGTGCGCCCGATGTGGACAAGGCCGTGCGTGTCGAGCATCGCGATGGCGCCTGCGACCGTAGCGGCGTCGGCGCCCTCGCGTTCCATCGCGATGCGCACCAGGCGCGCGATGCCCACGCCGGCGGCGCCCGATCCCAGGAAGACGATGCGCTGGCGGTGGAGCGGTTCGCCGAGGATGCGAAGGGCGGCGAGCAGGCCCGCGAGCACGACGCCCGCCGTGCCCTGGATGTCGTCGTTGAAGCTCGCCACGCGGTGGCGGAACCGGTCGAGGACCCGGATGGCGTTGTGCTGCTTGAAGTCCTCCCATTGCACGATCGCATGCGGGAAGACCAGGTTGACAGCCTCGACGAACTCCTCGATGAACTCGTCGTACGGCTCACCACGCAGGCGGGGATGGCTGTAGCCCATGTACAGCGGGTCCGCCAGCAGCCCCTGGTTGTCGGTGCCGACGTCGAGCGAGACCGGGAGTGTCAGCGACGGATAGATCCCGGCTCCGGCGGTGTACAGCGCCAGCTTGCCGATGGGGATCCCCATGCCGCCGGCTCCCTGGTCGCCGAGGCCCAGGATGCGCTCGTTGTCCGTCACGACGATGAGTCGGACATCCTCGTGCCGCGCGTTGCGCAGCAGGTCGACGATGCGTCCGGAATCGTCCGGCGTGATCCACAGACCGCGTGGGCGGCGCATCACGTGGCTGAATTGCTGGCACGCGCGTCCGACCGTTGGCGTGTACACGACGGGCATGAACTCCTCGATGTTCTCCACGAGGAGCCGATAGAACAGCGTCTCGTTGCGGTCCTGCAGCGCTGCCAGCCCGATGTACTGCTCGAGTTCGTCGGTCTTGCGGCGGACGTGCTCGAGCTCCAGCGCGACCTGCTCTTCGATGGAACGAACGCGCGGCGGCAACAGGCCGCGCAGGCCCAGCTCGTCGCGCTCGTCCTCGTCGAACGCAAGGTCCTTGTTGAGGAGCGGGTGCTCCAGGAGGTCCGCGCCGCGCCAGGGGACCTCGACGACACCGTCGGCGCGCCGGGTCGGGAGGGCGGGGAGGGTCTTCACAGCGGCCAGCATACCCAGTGCACACGCGGCCGGAAGTGCCGACCGGACCGCCTGCGCCGCCCGGCGGGCGCGCGCGCTCCCAACCGGGATGGCACAATCGGGTGTGCCGGGATCGATCGATGCATTGGGTGGACGACATGCCGGCCTGATCGGAGGTCGCATGCCCGCGATCGACCCCAGCTTCCCGGTGGTCCGGTTCTCCGAGCGCCGTCTCGCGAACGGCCTGCGGGTGATCGTGGCGCCGGACCACCTCGCCCCAGTGGTGGCGATCAACATCTGGTACGACGTTGGGTCGAAGCACGAGTCCCAGGGGCGAGCGGGCTTCGCCCACCTCTTCGAGCACCTGATGTTCCAGGGGTCCCGGCACGTCGGCAAGGCGGAACACCTCGCGATCGTCCAGGCAGCCGGTGGGGTCGTGAACGGGACCACGTACTTCGACCGTACGAACTACTTCGAGACGCTGCCCTCGCACCGCCTCGACCTCGGGCTATGGCTCGAGGCGGACCGGATGGCGACCCTTCTGGACGCCGTGACCCAGGAGAACCTGGACAACCAGCGGGATGTCGTGAAGAACGAAAAGCGCCAGAGCTACGACAACCGGCCGTACGGCTCGTTTTTCGAACGGCTCCTGGCTGCGGTGATGCCGCCCGGGCATCCGTATCAGCACACTCCGATCGGGTCGATGACGGACCTCGACGCGGCCTCCCTCGAGGACGTCCGAAGCTTCTTTCGCACGTACTACGCGCCCGACAACGCGGTCCTGGTGATCGCCGGCGACGTCGACCCGGACGAGGGGATGTCCGTGGCGGCCCGGTACTTCGACCCGATTCCGCCGAGCCCAGGGATACCGCCGCTGGGCGATCTCAGCCTGCCGTCGCACATTGGCCGCGAGGTGCGCGAGACCGTCCCCGACCGGGTGCCGTTCGCGCGTGTTCACCTGGGGTACCGGACGCCGCCCTTCGGGACTCCGGCGTTCGACGCGCTCGAGATCGCGACGCAGATCGCCGCGGGCGGGCAGGGCAGCCGGCTCTACCGGAGGCTGGTGCGTGAGCTGCGGATCGCCCAGGACGTGGCGCTCTTCGCGCTGCCGCTCCTGGAGGGCGGGTCTGTTCTGGCCGGATGGGCGACGGTACGGCCGGAGAGCGACCCGGCGACCGTCGAGGCGGTCATGCGCGAGGAGCTTGCCCGTCTGGCAGGCGAACCGGTGACGGACGACGAGCTGGCGCGCGCGCGCGCCCTGATCGAATCGGAGGAACTTGCTGCGCTCGGACGGATCGAGGAGGTCGCCGATCGGCTCGCGATGTACGCGACCTACTTCGACCGGCCCGGCCTGATTAACGAGCAGCTGGCGCGCTACCTGGCCGTCGACGCAGCGGCTATCCGCCGCGTGATGACCGAGGTGGTGCGGCCGGACAACGTCGCCGTGCTCACGTACGTCCCTGTGGTCGGTGGCGCACAGGAAGTGGCGGCATGACGGTCGGCGACTCGACCGGAGGCGACTCGACCGGCCGCGACGCTATCGGCCCCGACGCTGCTCGCCGCGACTCCGTGGGCCGCGACGCCGCCCCTGCCCACACGGGTGGCACCCTCGACGTGCTCGACGTGCGCCCAGCGCCGGGCACGCCGCGTCCCTACCACTTTCCGGGCTTCGTGCGGAGCGTTCTGCCAAACGGGCTGACGGTGCTGGTGTCGCACCTCCCCGGACGCCCTCTGCTGACGGCGCAGCTGCTGCTGGAGGGCGGTGCGGGCACGGAACGGCCCGAGCGCGCCGGAGTCACCGTCCTGACGGCCGAGGCCTTGACCGAGGGGACCGCCCGGCACGACGCGATCGGCCTCATCGAGGCGTCGGAGCGGCTCGGCGCCGGCATCCAGGCCGGGTGCGGCTGGGAGACGACCGCAGGGACGGTCGACGTGCCGCGGCGCCACCTGGCGCCGGCGCTCGACCTGCTGGCGGAGGTGATGCTCGAGCCAACGTTCCCCGAGACCGAGGTCACGCGGTTGCGTCAGGAACGCGAGAACGACCTCCTGCAGGCGCGTGCCGATCCGCGGCGCCGTGCAGAGCGCGCGTTCGCAACGACCGTATATGCCGCCTCGTCTCCATTCGCGCGGCCCACTGCTGGCACCGAAGAGACGGTGCCAGGAATCGATCGCGCGGCGGTCATGGCGCGCTACCCGTCGCTGCTGGACCCGCAACGCGCCACTTTCATCGTGGCCGGGGCGGTGGACGGCGTCCCCGTCGTCGACCTCGTCGCCGAGCGTTTCGGCGGCTGGGCCGGACCAGGCGACGACCTTGCGACGCACTCGCTCGATGCCGCCCCCAACCCTGCGGGCCGCCAGGTCGTGATCGTGGACCGGCCGGGTTCACCCCAGACGGAAGTGCGGATCGGACACGTGGGACTCGCGCGTCGGATCCCCGACTACCACGCCGTGGTGGTCATGAGCGCCATCCTTGGTGGGCTGTTCGACTCGCGCCTGCAGCGACTGCTTCGCGAGGAGCGAGGGTACACGTACGGCGTGCATGCAGGATTCGACCTGCGCCGCGCGCCCGGTCCGTTCGCCGTGCGCATGGCGGTGCAGACGGACGTCACCGTGGCGGCCGTTGGCGACGCCCTGGACGTCCTCCGGCGCATGCCGCGGGAACCTCCCACGGATGCCGAGCTGGACGCGGCCCGCGATTTCCTGATCGGCGTGTTCCCGCTTCGGTTCGAGACGGCGTCGCAGGTCGTGGCGGCAATCTCGGGGCTCGTGGCGATGGGGTTGCCCGACGACGAGCTGGACCGCTACCGTCCCGCCATCGCCGCCGTCACTGCTGACGAGGTGCTGGTGGCCGCGTCGCACGTCCGTGCCGACGAGATGAGCATCGTCCTCGTCGGAGACGCCGGCAGGATCGAGGCCGGCCTGCGGGCCTCGTTCGGCCCGGTCGCCGTCGTGCACGATCCGCTGCTGTCCGGCGCGGGCGCGGAGACCCGCGACCCCGTGCCAGGGGGCGAGGGGCGCCGGGACTGACGCGGGCGTCGGGGACGTGCGGCGCTGGACAGACGCGGTGATCCACGGGCGTCAGGGCGCGGCTGGCGGCCCACAGATGACGGCGCGGCGCTTGCCGGGCAAGGGTGCGCCCGCTACGCTGCAGGGCGGATGATCGTCGTGCTCGGCCGCCCGCGCGCGGCACGCCCGTCCCGCTCGCGGGAGCCGGCGCAACGCGTACCCGCGGGGCTGTGCGTGTCCATCGCGAGTGCCGCGGTGGCGGCCGGGGCGCGCGTCGAGCTGGTCGGATCGATCGGTGACGACGCCGTCGGAGACGCCGTGGTGCTCGGCCTGTCGCGCTACGGGATCGGGCATGCAGCGCTCCTCCGCGACCCCGCCGCGCATACTCCGGAAGTGGGCGCTCATCCGGAGTCGCTGCCGCGGCTCGACCGTCCGGACGTCGAGCTGGGACTCGGCTACCTCGTCGACTTCCGGGCCCTGTTCCTGGCCGAGCCCCTGGATCCCGATGCCGAGGCCGGCGCGTTGGACGAGGCCGCGTTCCACGGCGCGCAGGTGGTCGCCGTGCTGCCTCGCGGCACCCGCCCGTCCGACCGGCTCGCAGGGGAGGCGACCGTGCTCGAGGCACCTGCCGCCGACGACGGCGCGTTCGGCGCCCTCCTCGGCCGATTCGCGGCCGAGCTCGAGCGAGGCGTGACCGCGGCCGATGGCCTTGCCCGTGCGGCAGCTGCGACGGGGTGGGAGCGCCGGTCGTGACCGCACACCCGGCGGACGCGGCGGTCGTGACCGCGCACCAGGCAGACCCCGCGGACACTGTGGGCGCCTCACTCGTGGCGCTGATCGACTCGGTGACCTCCTGGCTGCGCTCCGCGGCGACGGCGGACCGGCGGCGGCTGTCCAACAGCCTGGCGGGGTACGCGGACGACCACGCCATCGCAGGCGCGCGGCTCAGGCTGCTCCCGCCGCTGCCCGAAGACGAGGTAGGGTGCGGGACTCTGCGCCGCGCGCCGTCCCCGCAGCGAGCCGCGGGGCTCCTGCAATGCGAGCTCCGGACCTCGGACGGAGCCGAGGTCGTGGGTACGCTGCTGGTGGACGGAGCGCCGCACGCGGCATCGACGCTCGCCCGCGTCGTCGAGCTGGCGGCGACACGCTCCCTTGCCCTCGCCCGAACCCGAGACGTCCAGGACGAACTTGACGCTCTCGACGAGGCCGTTCGCGGAATCGCCGGCGTGCTCTCCGTGGAGCGCGTGCTCCAGCTCATCGTCGACCACGTTCGCCTGCTCGTCGGTGCGCGCTACGCCGCGCTGGGTGTCCTCGACGAGCAGCGCCAGATCGATCCGTTCATCACGAGCGGGCTGAGCCGTGCACAACGCGAGCGGATCGGGCCCGCGCCGCACGGTCGGGGACTCCTCGGGCTGATCATCGAACAGGGGAGTGCCATCCGCGTGCCAGACATGGCGGCGCACCCCCGCAGCGTCGGGTTCCCGGCCAATCACCCCGCCATGCGCTCGCTGCTGGGTGTGCCGGTCTCGCTGCGCGGCCGGGTGCTCGGAAACCTCTACCTCACCGACAAGGAGGACGGGACGCCGTTCACTGAGGCCGACCAGCGACTCGTCGAGATGTTCGCCAGGCACGCGGGGATCGCGGTGCAGAACGCCCGGCTGCATGAGCAGGAGCAGCGCATCGCGATCCTCGAGGAGCGCCAGCGGATCGGCCGGGACCTGCACGACGGTGTGATCCAGAGCATCTACGCCGTCGGGCTGATGCTCGACGACGCGCTCGAGCTGGCCCCCGAGGACCCCGCCGAGGCGTCCGCGCGGATCGAGCGCGCCATCGAATCGATCAACCTGACCATCCGCGACATCCGCAACTTCATCTTCGGGCTGCGGCCCGAGCCGCTGGACGAGGCCGGCCTCATCGACGCGCTGGCCGCCATGGCCGAGGAATTCCGGATCAACACCATGATCGACATCGCGCTCGAGGTCGGCGGCCCGGAGGACTTCGAGCTGCCCGCGGACGTTACCGCCCAGCTGCTGCAGCTGGCCCGTGAGGCGTTGAGCAACGTCGCGCGGCACGCGCGCGCCGGCCACGCGGAGATCCACCTGATGGCGGACGAGCGTGCGCTCGAGCTCGCCATCATCGATGATGGCATCGGATTCGACCCGGCCGCGCGACGCGGACCGGGCCACATGGGCCTCGGCAACATGCGAACACGAGCGGCCGAGCTCGGCGGGGAACTCCTCGTCGAGAGTGCCGTGGGGCGGGGGTCTCGCGTCGCGGTGCGGGTGCCGCGTCGCGGCGACGCGTCCGACGGCGCCTCGGCGGGCGCGGCCTGACACGGATCGGAGGAAGACGGTGACAGAGGGAGCGACGAGCAGACCCCTGCGGCTGCTGGTGGTGGACGACCACGAGGTCGTGCGGCAGGGCCTGGTCTCACTGCTCGAGCGACGCGAAGGCTTCCAGGTGGTCGCGCAGGCCGGGACCGTGGCCGAAGCGATCGAAGCCGCGCACAAATACCAGCCCGACCTGATCGTGATGGACGTCCGGCTCCCCGACGGCTCGGGCATCGAGGCCTGCCGGGAGATCCGGTCGGAACACCCCCAGATCCGCGTCGTCATCCTCACCAGCTACCCGGACGAGGAGGCGGTCTTCGCGTCGATCGTGGCGGGCGCGAGCGGCTACCTGCTCAAGCAGATCCGCGGCCGCGACCTGGTGGCGGCGCTCGAGTCGGTCGGACGAGGGGAGTCGCTGCTCGACCCCGCCGTCACGGAGAAGGTCCTGGACCGTGTGCGGCGCATCGCGAGCGGCACGTACACGGACGAGCTCGCCCAGCTCACGCGCCAGGAGCAGAAGATCCTGCTGCTGATCGCGGAGGGAAAGACCAACAAGGAGATCGCCGCGGAGATCTTCCTGTCGGACAAGACCGTCAAGAACTACGTGAGCTCGATCCTGGCGAAGCTGAACCTGCAGCGACGGTCGCAGGCCGCTGCGTTCGTCGCCCGCCACCGCCTCCCCGGCGCCGAGTAGCGCGCATGCGGATCGTCGCGCCGGCGGAAGCCGTGGCCGGGATCCGGTCCGGCGACCAGATCTTCGTGCAGGCAGCTGCAGCTACGCCAACCGAGCTGCTCGACGCCCTGGTCGTCCGCGCACCGGAGCTCGAGGACGTCAAGATCGTCCACATGCACGCGGAAGGGCCGGCGCCGCACCTCGCGCCCGAGCTGAGCCGGAGCTTCTGGCACCGCGCGCTGTTCATCGGGCCGAACGCCCGCCGGGCGATCAGCGAAGGACGCGGCGAGTACATCCCCGTGTTCCTCTCCGACATCCCGGCCCTGTTTACGCGCGGCCTGTTGCCGCTGGATGCCGCCTTCATCAACGTCACGCCGCCGGACACGCACGGCTTCTGCTCGCTCGGCCCGTCCGTCGACGCCACGCTGGCCGCGGTGCGGTCCGCACGCACCGTCATCGCGCAGCTCAATACGGCGTGGCCGCGGACACTCGGCAACAGCTTCGTGCACGTGTCCGAGATCGACCTCGCCATCGAGGTGGATCGGCCGCCGTATGCCTACGAACCGGGAACGCCCGGCGAGCTCGAGCGGCGGATCGCCGAATACATCGCCGACCTGGTGCCCGACGGCGCGACGCTGCAGATGGGCATCGGCACCATCCCCAGCGCCGTCGGCCTCGCCCTGCGCGACAAGCGTGACCTGGGCGTGCACACCGAGATGTTCACGGACGCCGTGGTGGACCTCGTCACGGCGGGTGTGATCACCGGGCGGCGCAAGGAGCTCGACCGCGGGAAGATCGTCGCGGCGTTCATGATGGGCGGTGCCGACCTCTACCGGTTCGTGCACGACAACCCGATGGTCGAGATGCGCGAGGTCGACTACACGAACGACACCGCAGTGATCCGCCGGTTCCGGCGCATGTGCGCGATCAACTCGGCCATCGAGGTGGACCTGACCGGCCAGGTGTGCGCCGATTCGATCGGCTGGCACCTGTACAGCGGCGTCGGCGGGCAGATGGACTTCATCCGCGGAGCGGCCCTGGCCGAGGAAGGCCGGGCGATCATCGCGCTGCCGTCTACCACGTCGGACGGGAAGACTTCTCGCATCGTCTGCTCGCTCAAGGAGGGCGCGGGTGTCGTGACAACGCGCGCCCACGTCCAGACGATCGTTACCGAATGGGGCGTGGCACAGCTGCATGGGAAGGGCATCGCCGAGCGGGCGCGAGCCCTCACCGCGATCGCCCACCCGGACTTCCGCGAGGAACTCGACTGCGCGGCGCACGGGCGCCATTTCCTGTAGTCCGCCGCCCGCGGCTTCCGAGCGCCCGGCGCGCTGAAGAGCGAGCGGCTGTAGGCGAAGCCGCGCACCTGCAAGCGAAGCGCTGCCGCGGGAATCGAGAGGCGAACGCCGCGCGTCCCCTGCGGCGTTCGCCTTGCGGACAGAATGCTGATCCCGGCGAACCGTGCGTAGAGCCGTTCGGCATGGTTCTTTGGTTTCTTCGTCGCCTCGCGACGCCTGCAGCGCGCCGTCAGGCTTCGTCCATGGAGCCTCCGCTCGACCTGCGACCTCGACTCCTGCTGGTGAGCGATCACCGCGCGGCCGGCGACGCCCTGGCGGACTACCTGGCCCGGCACGGCTTCGAAGTCGTGGCCCGGGCGTCGAACGCGGAGCAGGCCGAGGCCGCGGCGCGCGCCACGCCGGTGGACGTCGCCCTCATCGACGGGGACCTGGCTGCGGGGTGGCGGCCGGTCGTTCAGGCCCTGGCGGAACCGCTCGGCCGAGCTCGTATCGCGGTGCTCTCCTCGTACTGGGGGCAACAGGAGCGGAGCGATGCGCGTCGCTGCGGCATCGGGGCGGCGCTGCTGAAGCGCGTGGCCGGCCCCATTCTCGCGGGACAGCTCCGGGCGCTGGCCGCCTGACCAGGCGGCGCGGTATCGCGTCGGCGTCGCGCGCGACGTCCCGCCACCCGACGGGCAGGGCCGGCTGACCGGCGCCTTCGGGCCGTCCGGCACACGCACCCCCCGGAAGCGGCGAGTCACCCTCGTGCGGCAGACGGAGGTGGCGGTGGCGAAGATCGAGACGATCCTCGTGGCGACCGATGGATCGCCAGCGTCCTCCGCCGCCAGCGAGGAGGCGATCGACCTCGCCCAACGTCTGGGCGCGCAGCTCCTGGTCATCAACGTGGTGAACGTTCCGGAGGTAACCGCCGCCAGCGCGATCTTCCCCGGCACCGTGTTCAGCGCCCGCGAGGAGGCGGAGTCGATCGCGCGGGCCGTCGTGGATGCCGCCCGCCGCAGCGGCGCGATCGCGACGTACCTGACGTGGGAGGGCCAGCCGGGGGAGGCGATCGTGGCAGCGGCCGAGTCGGAGGGAGCCGATCTGGTCGTGGTCGGGACGCACGGGCGCAGCGTCATCGGCCGCCTGCTGCTGGGCAGTGTCTCCGAGTACGTTGTCCGCCACTCGCGCGTGCCGGTCATGGTCGTGCGCCCGCGGGAGCTCGCAACCTCGACTGCGAGGTAGGGTTCCACCGGCCTCGAGAGGCTCCCACCGGCCTGCACGGAACCGGCCGATATACTCGTCGTGCCGTGCCCCGCAGCCCTCGCTCCGCAGGCTCTGTGCCCGCCCCAGGCTCTGTGCCCGCCCCGGACGACCCGCTCGCCGTCTTCTCCGCCGCCACTCGCGACTGGTTCCGCTCCGCGTTCGCGGCACCCACGCCGGCCCAGACCGGGGCGTGGCCGGCGATTGCCGGTGGCAGCCACGTGCTCGTCTGCGCGCCCACCGGGTCCGGGAAGACGCTCGCCGCGTTTCTGTGGTGCCTCGACCGCCTGGCCGTGGACGGCACTCCAACGGACCCGCTGGCCCGGCTGCGAGTGGTCTACGTCTCCCCCCTGAAGGCGCTCGTGCATGACGTCGAACGAAACCTCCGGGCCCCGCTCGCCGGGATCCGTCTCGCCAGCGGAGCCAGAGGGCACTTGCCGCCGGACATCCGGGTCGCGATGCGCACGGGCGACACGCCTGCCGAGGAACGCCGGGCGTTCGGGCGTCGCCCGCCGGATATCCTGGTGACGACGCCGGAGTCGCTGTACCTGCTGCTCACGTCGGGGGCGCGGGAGGCGCTGCGCTCGGTGCGCTGGGTGATCGTGGACGAGATCCATGCGCTCGCATCGACCAAGCGAGGAGCGCACCTCGCACTGTCGCTGGAGCGCCTCGAGGCGCTCGCCGGCACGTCACCCCAGAGGATCGGACTGTCCGCGACCCAGCGCCCGCTCGAGGTGGTCGCCGCGTTCCTGGGCGGCCGCATGCCGGAGGCCGGTGGTCTCCATCGGAATCTCGCGGACGGCGCAGACGGCGCGCACGGCTCGGGCGGGGCAGAATGGGCGGACGGCGCGGGCGGCGCGGACGGGGCACGCGTTGCCGGCCCGGCACCCCTTCGTCCGGTCGCGATCGTCGACGCCGGCATCCGCAAGGCCCTGGATCTGCGGGTCGTAGTCCCCGTCGAGGACATGTCCCTGCTCGGCGAGGTGATTCCGCTGCAGGAGGCTGCCGCTGGCCCCGCCGCCGGCCCGGTCGAGCGTTTCAGCATCTGGCCGGCTATTCACCCGCGGATCGTCGAGCTGGTCCGCGCCCATCGCAGCACGATCGTGTTCGTCAACAGCCGCGGACTCGCGGAACGTCTGGCGCGTCGGGTCAACGAGCTCGCCGGCGAGGAGCTCGTACTGGCGCACCACGGCTCCCTCGCCCGGGAGCAGCGCGTGCTGGTCGAAGGGGCGCTCAAGGAGGGCCGGCTCGCGGGCATCGTGGCAACCAGCTCGCTCGAACTGGGTATCGACATGGGCGCGGTCGACCTCGTGGTCCAGGTGGAGTCGCCGGGATCGGTATCACGCGGGCTCCAGCGAATCGGGAGAGCCGGCCACCACCTGGACGAGCCCTCACGGGGCGTGATCTTCCCCAAGTACCGCGGCGACCTGCTGGAGTGCGCCGTCGTCACGCGGGCGATGCACGAGGGCGCGATCGAGTCGACCGTGGTGCCGCGCAATCCGCTCGATGTGCTTGCCCAGCAGCTTGTAGCGGCGTGCACGGAACGGACGTGGTCGGTGGACGAGCTGTACGCGCTCGTCCGACGAGCCGAGAACTTCGCCACCCTCGGTCGGGCGAGTTTCGAAGGAGTTCTTGCGATGCTCGCCGGCCAGTATCCGTCCGACGAGTTCGCCGAGCTGCGACCACGCGTGGTCTGGGATCGCATCACGGGCACCGTCCGGGCACGTGCGGAGAGCCACGTCGTCGCCGTTCTCTCCGGAGGCACGATCCCGGACCGGGGTCTGTACGGCGTGTACCTCGACGATGGGGACGGGAGCGCCGCGAGCCCGAGCAGCCGGGAGCTCGCCCGGCATGGGTCCCCTGGGCCGGGCGACAGCTCCGGCAAGGGTCGCCGCGGCGGCCGCCGGGTGGGCGAGCTCGACGAAGAGATGGTGTACGAGACGCGCGCGGGCGAGGTCATCCTGCTCGGCGCGAGTGCCTGGCGGATCACTCGAATCACCGCCGACCGCGTGCTCGTCGAGCCCGCCCCCGGACAGCCGGGGAAGGTGCCGTTCTGGAAAGGTGACGGGCCCGGTCGCCCCGTGGAGCTCGGGCGTCAACTGGGTGCCTTCACGAGGCAGCTCCGCGACGAGTCCCGGGGCGTGCGCGCCCGTGAGCGGACGCTGGCCCGGCTGGAGGCGGAGCACGACCTCGATCGCGTCGCCGGCGAGAACCTGCTGGCCTACATCGATGACCAGGCGGAGGCCTCGGCCGTCCCGACCGACCGGACCGTCGTGGTGGAACGCTTCCGCGACGAGCTTGGCGACTGGCGGGTGTGCGTGATGACGCCGTACGGGGGCCGGGTGCACGCGCCGTGGGCCCTCGCCATCGAGGCCCGGTTGCGGGCGTCACTCGGGGTGGACGTCCGGGCTCTCTGGTCCGACGACGGGATCGTGCTGCGAGTCCCAGCGACCGAAGACGGGACGGGCGCGACGTTTGGCGACGACGTCGTGCTCGGAGTCGCGAACGCTCGGGTCGACGCGCTCCACCGCGCGATCTTCTCGGAGCCGGACGAGGCCGAGGAGGCCGTAATAGCCGCGCTCGGCTCGTCTGCCCTGTTTGCGTCGCGATTCCGCGAGAACGCCGCCCGCGCGCTGCTGCTGCCGCGGGTGAGGGCCGGACGCCGCCGGCCCCTCTGGCAGATGCGGCAGCGCTCCGCGCAGCTTCTCGAGATCGCCAGCCGGTACGGCTCCTTCCCGATCGTCCTGGAGACCTTCCGCGAATGCCTGCGCGACGTCTTCGACATGCCCGCGCTCAGGGACCTGCTGGCGGCGGTCGAACGAAGCGAGATCGAGGTCCGCCATGTCGAGACGTCGCGCGCATCGCCGTTTGCCGCCTCGTTGCTGTTCGACTACATCGCCACCTACATGTACGAGGGCGACGCTCCGTTGGTCGACCGCCGGGCCCAGGCGCTCACGCTGGACCGGGACCTGCTGCGCGACCTGCTCGGCGCCGAGGAATTGCGCGAACTGCTCGACGGCGACGCGCTCACGGAGCTGGAGCTGGAGCTCCAGGCGTTGTCGACCGACCGCCAGCCGCGGTCTGCCGACCAGCTGCACGACATGCTGCGGCGCCTGGGGGACCTCGCGGAATCGGAGATCGTGGCGCGGACGCCGGGCGAGGACGAGCCCGCACGCATGGTGACGGCGGCGGCATGGTTGCGGGCGCTCGCCGCGGAGCATCGCGTGGTCCAGGTCAGGATCGGGCGCGAGCAGCGGTGGATCGCGGCTCAGGACGCCGGTCGCTACCGCGACGGGCTTGGGGTCGCTCCGCCCCCCGGCACGCCGGCTGTGTTCCTGGATCCGGTGCCGGAGCCGCTCGCGGGGCTGCTCCAGCGGTGGGGACGGGCGCACGGTCCGTTCGTGCGCGCAGGCCCCGCAGGCCGCTGGGGCATCTCCGCGCTCGCGGTCGAGCGGGCGCTCGAGGGGCTCCTCGCCGCGGGGACCATCCTGCGGGGGGAGTTCCGCCCGGGCGGCTGGGACCGTGAATGGTGCGATCCGGACGTGTTGCGCGCGCTCCGGCGCCGGTCCCTGGCCCGCCTGCGCCACGAAGTCGAGCCCGTGGAGCCGGCCGCCTACGCGCGGTTCCTCCCGTCCTGGCACGGCGTCGGCGGAGGCGGAGCCGGCGGGCTCGATCGCCTGGTCGAGGTGGTGACGCAGCTCGAGGGATTGCCGCTGCCCGCCAGCGTGCTCGAGCGAGACGTCCTGCCCGCACGCGTGGCGGGGTACGCGCCGCGGCTCCTGGACGAGCTGGGCGCCGCGGGCGAGGTCGCCTGGGTGGGCCACGGACGCCTGGGCGCGGACGACGGCCGGGTCGCGCTGTACCGCCCCGACCGGCTGGCGCTGCTGCTCGACCGTGAGGAAGGGGCAATGCCGGCCGGCCGGGAGGATCCACGCGCCAGCTGGCTGCGCGACGCGCTGGTGCTGCTCCTTCGCCAGCACGGCGCGTCCTTCTACCGGGATCTCCTGGCGGCCGCGCTGGGGGCGGCGCGGGGACGAGGCGAGGTGGCGCCGACCGAGCGCGAGGTGCTCGACGCGCTGTGGGACCTGGCCTGGGGCGGGTCGGTGACCAACGACACGTTCGCCCCGCTGCGCGCCCTGCGATGGCGCCGCCCGGCTCGCGGTGGAGCGCGCCGGGGGATCCGAGGCGTGCCGCCGGAGGCGGCGGGGCGGTGGTCGCTCGTGGGCGACGCCCTGGACGTCGACGGGAGGACGTCGATCACGCCGACGGAACGCATGCACGCCCGTGCGCTCACGCTCTTGGAGCGGCAGGGCATCGTGACACGCGACGCCGTCCTCGCGGACGCGGTGCCCGGCGGGTTCTCCGCCGTCTACCCCATCCTGCGCGAACTGGAGGAACGAGGCAGGGTGCGTCGCGGCTACTTCGTCGAGCGGCTCGGTGCGGCGCAGTTCGCCCTGCCCGGCGCCGTCGAGCGTCTGCGCGCAGCACGCCGCCCCCCGGGCGCGGAACCCGACCAGGGCGCCGTCCTGGTGCTGGCGGCGGTGGACCCGGCGCAACCCTACGGGGCCGCGCTGCCGTGGCCGCATCGCGCGACGGACGAGCGCCGAGCGCTCGTCCGTGCCGCCGGCGCATACGTGGTCCTGCTCGACGGCGAGCCAGCGGCGTTCCTCGAGCGCGGCGGGCGGTCGATGCGCACGCTGCCGGCGTTCGATCGGTCCGGCGCCGCCGTGGTCGTGCTGCGCGCCGTGGCCGCTCTCGCGGCAGACGGCCGCCTGCGCGCGCTGCGCCTCTCCCACATCGACGGCGCGCCCGTCGAGGCGTGGGAGCACCGTCCGGCCCTGGAGGCGGCCGGCTTCCGGGCCGGTTACCGCGGCTGGCACGCACCGCCGGCCGCGAATCCAGGCCTCGCCTGACGGACCCGATGCCGGAGGGGGACGGTCATCCGGAGTCGGGCGACGCCACGCTCGCGCAGCGGGCGTAGTGGTGCCCGACCTGCGAGCGGCCGTTCAGGCAAGCCCGAAGAACGCCCTGACCCGCGCCCCAATCCCGCGGCGGGCGCGCAGCCGGGCCTGCTCCGGGTCCGACCGCGCCTGCGCCCAGCCCGCCGACACTCGCGCTCGTACGAGGCGCACCGCGTGGGGCAGTTCGCGTGGGTTCGCCCACCAGAGCGGGTGTGCGTGGCGCCACAGCCAGGGCACGCCCGCCCAGAGGAGCAGCACGTAGTCGATGCGCAGGGGCCGCGGGAAGTTGAGTGCCGTGTCGATCTGGAGCAGCGTGTCCGGCCACGTTGCGAGCGCGAGCAGCACCGCAAGCGCCCCGGCAACGAGTCCCCAGGCGCGTGCCCGCGGAGGCAGGAACACGAACAGCACGGCGGGGAACCATTTCATGCTGGCGGCGAGGGCCCAGAGCGCCCCGCCCAGGCGCGGCCCGCTGAACTGGGCCAGCCACACCGCGAGCGTGAGCAGCAGCGTCACGTTGCCGGTGTCGAACGTGGCGATCAGCGGCAGCGAGATCAGGACGACCGCAATGGCTGTCGCGAGGGGATGCCGCCGGTAGGCCCACTCGGCCGACCAGAGGAACAGCAGCACGTTTGCGCCCCGCCACACCACCCACGCCACGTTCCACGGGAGCAGGGCCCAGGGCAGGAACAGGGGCAGCAGCCACGGCGCGTAGACGTAGGGCAGGAACACGCCGCCGGGGTTGAACGGATTGCCGCCGCCGAGCCAGACGCGCACTCCGGCCCAGTAGGCCCGTGCGTCGGCGCCCGCGAGCTCGCCGCGGGCGACCAGGAACGCCACCATGAGGCCGCCCGTCAGACCCAGCAGGAGGATCGCCAGCAGTCGCCGTGGATCGCGCAGGCGTGCCGTCTCGCGACGCAGGGCCCGCGCGTAGACGCCTGCGCGGCGCCGGGTCGGCCGGTCGATGCGACCGACGAGGGAGGGCTCCGATGTCGCGTTCACGGTTCGGTCCAAGGCGGCTGCCGCCACGCAGACGAACGGGCGGAACGGGCCGATGGTACCGCCATGGCCCGCCCTGGGTTACCGGTGGCTCGGTAGACTCGGGCCGTGCGGCTCGCGCAAGTGTCCAGCGACACGCTTGTCGATCTCCGCGGCGCGGTCGCCGGGGCACTGCCCGGGTATCTCGCCGACCTCGGTCGGCTCGTGAACGTGGACAGCGGGTCGTACACGAAGGCGGGTGTCGACGAGGTCGGGCGGTGGACCGCGGACGCCCTCCGCAAGCTTGGTGCCGCCGTCGAGGTCCACTCGAACGCCGATCTGGGCGATACGATCGTCGCGAGGTTCCGCGGCGTCGGCACTGCCCGGGTGCTCGTGATCGGCCACCTCGACACGGTGTTTGAGCCGGGGACGGTGGCGGCCCGGCCCTTCCGGGTCGTCGGCGGCCGGGCTTACGGACCCGGCGCGTGCGACATGAAGGCGGGTTTGCTGGCCGGGGTGTACGCGCTCCTGGCCTTGCGGGCGACGGCCGCGCAGCGCGCGCAACCGCGTGGCGCGACATCCGTAGCGGCCGGCGCGACCGGCGAGCCAGCGGGCGCGACGGCGGACTCAGACGGCGCCACCGGCGGGCCAGGTGCCCTTGCCTTCCGCCCCGCGCTGCCGTGGCTGCCGCTCGCCCGGCTGACGTTCGTGGCGAATCCGGACGAGGAGATCGGGTCGCCGGTGAGCACCCCGCTCATCCGCGCGCTCGCGGCCGACCACGACGCCGCGCTCGTCCTGGAGTGTGCGCGCGCGAACGGCGACATCGTGAGCTCCCGAAAGGGCAACCTGTCGCTCGAACTGCGGGTTCGCGGGCGAGCGGCCCATGCCGGCGTGGAGCCGGAGAAGGGCCGCAGCGCGATCGTGGAAGCGGCCCACAAGACGATCGCCCTGCAGGCGCTGAACGGTCGCTGGCCGGGGGTGACATGCAACGTGGGCGTGTTCCGCGGCGGAACGCGGCCGAACGTCGTGGCCGACGAAGCGCTGCTCCAGGTCGACCTGCGGGCGCCGACTCGGGGCTCGCTCGAAGCGGCCCAGGCTGCAGTCCACGGGATCGCCTCCCGGGCGACCGTGCCCGACGTGACGTGCGACGTGGCACGCCGTGGCCGCCACTGGCCGATGGAGCGGCTGCCTGGCGCGGCCGACATGGTCGAAACTGCGGTGGCCCTCGCGAGCGTGCTGGGGTTCGAGCTGCGCGACGCGTCGACCGGGGGCGCCTCTGACGCCAACACGACCGCCGGCGAAGGACTTCCGACGCTCGATGGCATGGGGCCCGTGGGCGGGCTCGATCACTCGTCCGACGAGTACGTCGAGCTGGACTCGGTGGTCGACCGGGTGACGCTCCTCGCCGGGATGCTCTGCGCGCTCGGCGGGCCGTGAGGGATCAGCGCAGGAACGACGCCCCGCAGTTGTCGCAGATCGCGTAGATCGCGTGCCGTTCGAGCGCGTACCCGGCGACATGCAGCCGGCCGACCGCTCCATCGGCCGGGCATGCCCAGACCCACCAGGTCTCGCCCGGACCGGACGCCGGCAGCGGCGTCGCCTCGGCCGAGACGCGGACCCCCAGGCCGTCGAATGCGCCCACGGCACGCTCCACCGCGGCCGACCGCTGGGCCTCGGATTCGCGGGAATAGGGGTAGTTCTGGCCGATGTTCGAGCTCAGCGGAGCAGCTCCGTTTCGCTTGGCCGGCTACGTAGCCGCCTGGCGGCAACCGGGACGGGGCGGCCAGCCGCGGGGGTTGTGAGCGCGGCGCGACCGGCCGACCGAGAGTATAGCGAGAAGCGGTCCCACGACCGGGCGGAAGGACTCCACTGGGCGGAGGCCGAGGCCTCGCTCGTGGAACGGGCCGGCGGGACGATTCCCGTACAATCCCGGCGTCCTCACCCCGCGCCCGGGAGTCCGCATGTTCGCCACGCTCGTCGGTGCCTACCCGCGTACCCCGTTGCCCGGACAGGCGTTCCAGCTCCGCGCTGCCCACGCGCGGCTCGAACGTGGCGAGATGGACCAGGCGGCCTACCGCGAGGTGCAGGACGAGCTCGCGCGCGAGGTCATGGCCGAGCAGCTGGACGCGGGCCTGGAGCTGCTGACGGACGGCCAGGTACGCTGGGAGGATCCGCAGACCGCGATCGCGGGCGGGCTGCGCGGGTTCGAGACGACGGGACTGCTTCGCTACTTCGACACCAACACCTACTACCGCCAGCCGCGCGCGGTGGAGACGCCCCGATGGGAGTCGCCGGTCACGGTCGACGACTGGACGTTCGCCCACGAGACGGCCGCCTCGCTGGCGGAGCAGCGGGGAGTGGCCGCCCTGCCGGTCAAGCAGTGCCTGGTGGGCCCGTACACGCTGGGCCGACTGTCGGACCCGGGCCAGGTGGGGCACGAGCGGCTTGTGCTCGCGCTGGCCGAGGCGCTCAACGAAGAACTGCACGCCCTTCATGCCGCCGGTACGCCGGTGATCCAGCTGGACGAGAACGCGCTCACGCTGATCCGCGCTGACGACGACGCCGAGCGCCGGCTGGCAGCCGATGCGTTGCGTCGCGTCGTGCAGGGGCTCGACGACGCCCACCTCTGCCTGGCGGTGACCATGGGCGACGCCGTCGGCGTGGGAGCGGCGGCGCTGTTCGACCTGCCGTTCAGGAGCTACCTCTTCGACCTGGTCGCCGGCCCGGACAACTGGGAGCTGGTCGCCCAAGCACCGCACGAGCGGAGCATCGTGTGCGGTGCGGCGGACGCCCGCAACACGCGCCCGGACACGGAGCAGGCGATGATCCGGGCCGCCCTGTACGCTGCGTCCACCTCAGCCCGTGGGCTCGACCGGGTCGCCCTGTCGCCCTCGACCGGGCTTGAGTATCTGCCGCGAGACCGCGCGAAGGCGAAGGTGGAGGCGCTCGCCCGCGCCGCCCGGGTCGTGGCGACAACGGATCCCGACGAGCTCGCGAGGGCGACCGACCCGCGCGCCGACCGGGGAAGCGCCGCCGCGGAGGGCAGCCACGCGCCACGTCCTCAACGACCGGATACCGTCGCCCACAGGAGCAGCACGTGAGCAACGGCCTCTGGACCACGTCCGTCGGATCGTTTCCCAAGCCGCCGGAGCTGCTGCGGGCCCGGGCCGACCACGCCGCCGGACGGATCGGCGACGAGGAACTGCACGCCCTCGAGCGCCGCGCGACGGAGGACTGGATCAGGTTCCAGGAAGAGCTCGGCGTCGACATCCTGGTCGACGGCGAGATGTACCGCGGCGACATGGCGACGTACTTCGCGGAGGAGCTGACGGGCTTCGAGATCGGCGGCCTCGTCCGAAGCTACGGCAACCGCTACTACCGCAAGCCGATCGCAGTTGGAGACGTTCGGCGGACGCACCCGATCACGCTGGAGGCGTGGCAGTTCGCTCAGTCCCTGACCGGCCGGCCCGTCAAGGGGATGCTGACGGGTCCGTACACCATCGCCGACTGGAGCTTCGACGAGCACTACGGCTCGCGACGGGAGTTCGTGCTGAGCCTGGCGCGCGCGCTCCACGAGGAGGCCATGGATCTCGCGGCGGCCGGTGCCCGCTTCATCCAGGTCGACGAGCCCGCCGCGTCCGCGAGGATGGACGAGCTGCCGCTGGTCGCCGAGGCGATGGAGATCGTGACCGACGGGCTCAACGCGCACGCGATCACGCACATCTGCTACGGCGACTTCATGCACGCGTACCCGGCCATGCTCGACATTCCCGTCGACCAGGTCGACCTGGAGATGGCGAATTCCGGCTACGACCTGCTCGCGCGCTTCCGGGACGTCCCGTTCACCAAGGCGATCGGCCTGGGGGTTGTGGACGTGCACAGCCACCGCATCGAGTCGGTGCAGGAGGTGGCCGACGGGATCCGGCGGGCGCTGGAGGTGCTGCCGCCCGAGCGGATCTTCGTCGATCCGGACTGCGGTCTGAAGACGCGGACGGTCGAAGAGGCGAAGGCGAAGATGCGGGTGGTGGTCGAGGCTGCTCGCTCCGTCCGCCGCGAGCTCGGAATCGGCGACGCGCTCCCCGAGGCGGCCGGCCCCACGCCGGGCCGATCGACGGGTGCGCCCGGTCCCACCGGCGCATAGCGGGAGCCGCGGCAGTGCCTGTCGGGCACCGAGCATCCGGTCCGCGCCGTTGGAGCTGATCCAGCGGTCCACCGGTCCCCTGGCGACCAACGTCTACCTGCTCGGGGACCCGGCGACCCGCGAGGCGCTCGCGATCGACACCGCCATCCCGTCGGCGGCGTGGATCGGCGAGCGGCTGGCCGACCGTGGCTGGACGCTGAAGCTGATCGTGAGCACGCACTACCACTGGGACCACGTCGGCGACAATGCCGCGGTGCAGGCGGCGACCGGTGCCCCGATCGCGTGCCACGCGCTGGACCGGCACGGGCTGGAGCACCCGCAGCCGCTCGGCGCGCCGTTCCCGATTCCGCCATCGGTTCCGGCGGTCGAGCTGGCCGAACGCGGCCGCATCCGGTTCGGTTCGATCCTCCTGCAGGTGCTGCACACCCCCGGCCACACAGAGGGGTCGGTGTGTCTCGTGGCGGACGACGACGGGCTCCTCTTCTCCGGCGACACCCTGTTCAGAGGGGGCTGGGGCCGCGTGGACCTGCCGGGGGGATCCGCCGACGCGATGGTGTCGTCCCTGGCACGGCTCGCGCTCCTCGAGGACCCGCTGCGCGTGCTGCCCGGGCACGGTCTGCCGACGACGATCGCGCGCGAGCGGCCATTGCTCGAGTTGATCGCACGGGAGGGGATGCTGCCCGCCTGACGCGCCACCGGGGCCTCCGGCTCGTTCACGGGGGCCTCCGGCTGGTTTGACGCGCTGGCCGGTACGCGCGTACGCTCGCGCCCCTGAACTTTGCCAGCCGTCCCCGGAGGCATCGTGGATCGTCTCCCGCCGGGCCCGGGCCGGTGGCGCCCATCCGGGGTGCCGGCGGCCTCGCTCACCGTTCCCGCCCTCATCGCGTCTCGCGTCCTCGACGCCGAGCTCGGCGCGCTGCTCTGGATCACGGTGGAGGCGAACGTCCCGCTGATCGTCGCCGCCGCGGACGAGGCGGCGCCGGCCCGGCCGGTGCTCGACGCCTTCCTGGACTTCCTGCCGCCGGTTGTCGAGCGGATCGACCTCGAGGGGCCCCGCGAGACGTTCGCCTGGCTCGGAG
>Ga0209415_10002576_pt1 | contig 33997 bp, 30 predicted proteins | sample PeaSoiSIISIP2007_FD_187696 | JGI IMG/M metagenome (GOLD analysis project Ga0209415, IMG submission 187696) | Peat soil microbial communities from Weissenstadt, Germany - SII-SIP-2007 (SPAdes) (version 2) | ecosystem: Environmental > Terrestrial > Soil > Wetlands > Peat | place: Germany... | reverse complement strand
CTACAACTACCTTCACCGCTTTTTTTATAGTATCCTTCCCCCAATTTGGGGTGCTCGCTCGCTCAGTGGGGCTTGGTGAAGACCTGGGAGCTGAACAACGGATTCCACTGGAAGGGTTATCCCAGAACATTTTCGGCGCGCAAGCCGGGCCGACTACATCTACTTGGAAGCGCAAAAGCGCGGCGCGTACCGCCAACCTGGCCGCTGCTCTCGCCTGTCGCCGCTCCCGGCGTACTTTCTCCGGGTCCGGCTTGTACTCTATAATCAGAGCAAGGCAAGACCATGTATCTGCGTTTCGCGCTTTCTCTTTTGTTCGCGATTTCCTTGTTCGGCCAATCCGAAAAGCCCGCGGCGCAGAAACCCGATGCGGCCGGCCAGCCTCCCGCGCCTCCGCCCATCCAAGTGCAGGTGAACGAGGTCATCGTTCCGGTGACTGTAACCGATGACAAGGGCCGTTTTGTGTCGGACCTGGAGCAGAAAGATTTCACCGTCTTCGACGAGGGCAAAGAGCAGCAAATCCAGTTTTTCACTCGCGAGCGCAGCCAGCCGGTGGTGGTCGGATTCCTGGTGGATCTGAGCAACTCCAGCCGCCTGCATTGGAAGAACTACCAGGATGCCGCCATCGAGATCGTTCAAAACCTGATTCCGGGGGACAATCCGAAGTTCAGCGGCTACCTGATCGGTTATTCGAACACCGCGGACCTGCTCAAAGACACCGGAACCGATCCCGAGCCGATGGTGCAGAAACTGGAAAAGCTGAAGCCCAGCGGAGGAGCCGCGCTGTTTGATGCGATCTATATGGCTTGCACCAGCCGCAAACTGATTCAGGGCGAGCCGATCGAGCCTCGGCGCATTTTGGTGATCATCGGCGACGGGCACGACAACGCGAGCAAGAAGACTCTGGATGAAGCGCTCGAAATCGCGCAACGCAACCTGGTGACCATCTATGGCGTGAGCACGATGGCCTTCGGGTTCGCAAACGATGACGCCAAGAACCTGATTCGCCTCGCCGAAGAGACCGGCGGGCGCGTGGAATATCCGCTGGAAGGCGTGTACAAGGACGTGTCCGGGTATCTATCGACGCCGTCCGATGAGGGGAATTACGCGCTGAAAGTGGGTACGGGCCAATATGCGGCCGAGCTTGCGAACGGAATGTACCGCGCCGTGGAAGCCGTGGTGGGCGAGGTGACGACGCAGTACATCATCCGCTACATCCCCAGTTCGGCCGACAACAAGAAGCAGTTCCGGAACATCGACGTCAAGGTGAATCTGGCGAACGTGAAGGTGCGGGCCCGAAAGGGATATTATCCTTTTGCCCCCTAATCACCGATAAGCCCAATAAAGCGCCATATGCCAGCATCGAGCGCGATTGCGGAAACTCGTATCGGCCGGTATTCGATTGTCCAGGCCGAGATACCGGAGCAAGGCTTGGTGAATATCGGGGTTCTGCTCGAAGATCCTGAAACCGATTCACTGGGTCTGCGCTTCCGGCGAGATCTGGAATCGCTGGTCGGCGACGAGGAAGATCGCGAAGTTCTTCTCGCGCTCAGCGAAGACCTCGCCGCGAAATCGCAAGAGATGGGTGCCGAAAAGCTGTTCGAATACCTGGAATCGACGCTTTCAGGCGCCGTTCGCCCCACCGATCGCGAACAGGTCCTGGTAGGCGACTTCGCTCGTGCGCTGGACCGGCTGTACTTGAAAAACGTCCAGAGCAGCGTGCTCGAATTCCAGACGCATCTGCCGCGCTATTCCTTGCGCGCAGCCGCTGGAAAATTCCTGGGGAACGAAGAAATTTCCGAAGAAGGTTGGATTGAGGCGCCTGAAGATCTCCGCCTGACTCCCGATATGTTTGTCGCGCAAATCGCCGGGAGATCCATGCAGCCGGTGATCCCGGATGGCTCATTGTGCGTTTTTAGGCACGGCGTTACAGGATCGCGCCAGGGACGGCTGGTGCTGGTGGAGAATCGGGCAGCGGGCGGCAACAATGAATACACCGTGAAGCGTTACAACAGCGAGAAAGAATATTTCGGCGATGAGTGGCACCACACGATGATCCGGTTGGAATCGCTCAATCCCGAGCAACCCGACTGGAATTGGGACCTCGAAGGGGACCCGGAAAAATACCGGATCCTGGCCGAGTTCGTACGGGTGCTGGACTAAGACCGCTTACTCACGCGCCACCCGTCCGGTCTTCTACGAGTCGATGTTCTCCAGTGCACGACGCCCGTGGAATTTCCAAGTCGATGTCGATCCCGTGCACAACTTTGAGTTGTCTTCGACCGGCGTGCGGGCACGACTTCCGGTCGTCTCCGGGTGTGCTGCTGGCGCGCGGTTCTGATAGGTGCGCGGTTCATTTTCTCCCGGCTAGCTGGCGAACGACGTACGGCAGGATGCCTCCGTTGCGATAGTATTCGGCTTCCTGCGGCGTATCGATCCGCACCACGACTTCGAAAGTCTTTTCGCCCTCGTCGGACTTCGCCCAGACGCGCGCCCTGGCGCCGGAGGCAACCGCTTCCGGAATGCCCGTGACGGTATATTTTTCGAAGCCCGTCAATCCCAGCGACTCGCGATTCTCGCCCTGCAGAAACTGCATCGGCAGCACGCCCATTCCAACCAGGTTCGAGCGATGGATGCGCTCGAAGCTTTCGGCGATTACCGCGCGCACACCCAACAGCAGCGTGCCCTTGGCGGCCCAATCGCGCGACGAGCCCGAGCCATATTCCTTGCCGGCGATGATCAGCAGCGGCGTGCCTTCTTTCTGATACTTCACCGAGGCATCGTAGATGAACATCTTCTCGCCAGTCGGCACATGCGTGGTCCAGCCGCCCTCGGTGCCGGGCGCGAGCATGTTGCGCAATCGAATATTGGCGAGCGTGCCGCGCACCATCACTTCATGATTGCCCCGGCGCGCGCCATAGGAATTGAAATCGACCGGCTTGACGCCTTGCTCGATGAGGAATTTCCCGGCGGGGCTGTCGGCGGGGATATTGCCAGCGGGCGAGATGTGATCGGTGGTCACCGAATCGCCCAGCATCGCAAGCACGCGAAGGTGAATCAAGTCGTGAACCGAGGTCTCGGGGTCCACCATGTTTTCAAAATACGGCGGCTTGCGGACGTAGGTGGACTTCTCGCTCCAGTCGTATTGATCGCCGCTGGGGACCTTCACCGAGTTCCAGCGCTCGTCGCCCTGGAACACTTCCGAGTATTCTTTCTGGAACATTTCGGCGCGGACCGAGCGCTTCACCGCGGACTGCACTTCTTCGGTGGACGGCCAGATATCTTTCAGGTACACGCCCTTGCCATCGGAATCCGAGCCGATGGGCTCGTGCTGCAGATCGATGTCCACGCGCCCCGCGAGCGCGTAGGCCACCACTAGCGGCGGCGATGCGAGATAGTTGGCGCGCACCAGGGAATTAATGCGACCTTCGAAGTTGCGATTGCCGCTCAGGACGGCGGCGACGGTGAGCTTTTCTTTTTGCACCGCGTCGGCGACCGGCTCCGGCAAGGGTCCGCTATTGCCGATGCAAGTGGTGCAGCCGTAGCCTACCAGATTAAAGTGCAGTTGCTCCAGAAATGGCGTGAGACCGGCGTCGTTCAAATAATCGGTAACAACTTTGGAGCCGGGCGCGAGGCTCGACTTCACCCAGGGCTTGGTCTTGAGCCCTTTCTCAACGGCTTTCTTCGCGAGCAGACCGGCTGCGATCATCACCGATGGATTCGAGGTGTTGGTGCAACTGGTGATCGCGGCGATGACCACGGAACCGTCCTGGATGGTGGATTTCGATCCGTTGGTCGCGATTTCGGCGGTCTTTTGCGCCGCATTCAGCGTGTCCAGGAAATTTTTCTTCACATCAGGGAGATTGATGCGATCCTGCGGACGCTTGGGGCCGGCCATCGACGGAACCACGGTGCCGAGATCGAGCTCGAGCGTGTCGGAATACTCGGGATCGGCCGACTCCGGAGTCAGGAACAGCCCTTGCGCCTTAGCGTAAGCTTCGACCAGCGCGATTTGTTCCGCCGAGCGATTCGTTAGCCGAAGATAATCCAGCGTCTGATGGTCGATGGGGAAGAAGCCGATGGTGGCGCCATATTCCGGAGCCATGTTGCCGATGGTGGCGCGATCGGCAAGGGATAGCGCGGCCACGCCGGGTCCATAAAACTCGACGAACTTGCCGACCACACCCTTCTTGCGCAGCATCTGCGTGACAGTGAGGACGAGATCGGTCGCGGTGCAACCTTCGGCGAGCCGGCCCTTCAACTTGAATCCGACCACTTCAGGCAGCAGCATCGAGATGGGCTGGCCGAGCATGCAAGCTTCGGCTTCGATTCCGCCGACGCCCCAGCCGACTACGCCGAGCCCGTTGATCATCGTCGTGTGCGAGTCGGTGCCGACAAGCGTGTCGGGATAGGCGAGCGCGGGCGACTGCTTTCGATCGGTGAAGACTACCGACGCGAGATATTCAAGATTCACCTGATGCACGATGCCGGTGTCCGGCGGGACCACGCGGAAATCCTGGAACGCTTTTTGGCCCCAGCGCAGGAACGCGTAACGCTCCTGGTTGCGCTGGAATTCGAGCAGCGCGTTGACGCCGAATGCGCGGTCGGTGCCGAACTCGTCCACTTGCACCGAGTGGTCGATCACCAGGTCGGCGGGGATGAGCGGATTAGCACGCTTGGGATCGGCGCCCATCGCGCGGAGCGCATCTCTCATGGCGGCCAAGTCAACCACGCAGGGAACGCCGGTGAAATCCTGCAGCAGCACGCGGGCCGGGCTGAAGTTGATCTCCTTCGCCTGCGCGCCGATCTTCCACGCCGAGACGTATTCGACGTCAGACGCCTTCACAGCGGCGCCGTTTTCAGTGCGCAGCAGGTTTTCGAGCAGAATCTTAATGGAATAGGGGATGCGCGAGATGTTCGCGCCGCGTTTTTCCAGGGCTTCGAGCGCGTAGTAACGGTACTGGCTGCCGCCCACGGTCAGAATGGACGCGGCTCCAAAACTATTCGATTGTGTCATTTGTTTTCATTGTAGACGCTAGAGGGACAGAAGCAGTCGTTAGGCAACGGAATTCGAGTAGCCCACGTACTTTGGGTAAACGCTGCGGCGTTAGCCCCCAGCTATTTGCCGTTGACAATCGGCTGCAGCCGTACCGCTGTCTGAAGCAGCCGCGCATCCTGGCCGTGATCGGCGGTGAGTTGCAGCCCAAGCGGCAAGCCGTTTCCAACTGGGAGGGGAATCGAGATTGCGGGCGTTCCCAGGGCAGTCCACGGAGAATTCATTCTCGGATCGCCGGTCGATGACAAGCCAAGCGGCGCAGGCCCGGTTGCGGCAGGCACCAAAATAACCGGTGTGGTCTTGTACATCTCGGCCACGCGGTCCCTGCACTCTGCGATGTAGCGCTGGGCCTCGTCATAGCGCCCTTCCGAGATCTGGAGGCCATCCCGAACCAAGTCTGCGAGATCTGCGAGCCGGGTCCCATATTGCTTAAAACGCTGCTGGTGGAACCGCGCCCCTTCGTAGAACATGACCGTCCTGCTCTCATCGGCGAGCTTTGCGAGCATTCCGGCAATATTAACGGGTTGGATGGATACGCCGGCCATTCGCAACGCGGAAAGCGCATTACCAAACGCGGTCTGCATTTCGGGCTCTACCTCAGGCACGGGGTTGGGCGCACCGAGGACAAAATTCTCCTCACGGCCGATAGGATGTCCCATTGATTCCCAGAGCAGGAGCATATCGGCGGGTGTAGTTGTGAAGAAGCCGAGCGTGTCTAGGCTTTTCGCCAAGGGCAACACGCCATCCATGGATAACAAACCGTAGGTGGGCTTGAATCCGGTAACACCGCAATAGGAGGCCGGACGCAGCACCGACCCTTGTGTCTGCTCTCCGATGGTGAACGGAACCATCCCCGCTGCGACCGCGGCCGCCGAACCGCTCGAGCTTCCACCTGGCGTGTGTTCCAGATTCCGTGGGTTGCGCGTAGGAGCCGGCGTCCGATATGCGAAGGCGGTAGTTTCTGTCTTCCCCAGCAATACGCCACCGCGTTGGCGCAGGTCGCGAATGACGGCGGCATCTTCGGTGCCAATTCGCCCTTTGTAAATTGGAGAGCCGTACTCAGTAACCAAACCCTGTGTCTCGATGATATCTTTTACGCCAAAAGGAATTCCCCACAGTTTTCCATTACCTGTCGATTTCTGAGGGAGCACCTGGACCCACGCGTGAATCGAGCTATCCTTCGCCGCAATGCGCTCCAGGCATGACTGCAATCCGGACTCTCGCGCCTTCTGGTCGGCGCGCAACCAGTCACTCAGCGTTTCCAGCTGCGACGGGGCAGCGGTGGCACGCAGAGACGATGCAAAGCTTGCTAAGAGAAGCGTCCGACGGTGAAACGTGTTAGGTCCCATGGTCTAAAAGGTTATAGACTCGCCGCATAAATGGCAATGTCCACGGACAAGGCCGGCTTACATGTATTCAGGAACCGTGATGCCGAGCACGGCCAGCGTGCGTTCCAGTTGCCGCTGGGCCAAAGCATCAGTGTTCGACTTGCCGACTATACAGGCGAGCGGCTACGAGACCTTCTAGCGCCTACCGTAGTTGGAGAGTTCCCATCGTGCTATGGAGGCGCCCTCCAGATTCGCCAAACGCCTGATGTCCTCGATAATCTCCTCGTACTCTGATCGCTGGACAATCTGTGTCCAATTTTTGTCCTTGTAACGTGTCTTCCCGATGATGATCCGATCCACGGGACAGTGAGGCGGCTCGGCGATTTTGCCGAGGCACCAAAGATACTTGAGGAAGAGGTTGAGCAGCTTTTGAGCTACTCCGTACTTGTATCCAAGCTCGCCAAGCACTCGGCTCCCAGCGCTGTTCGCGCACACGATCAGGTTATCGATATGCTTATAGTGCTGCTCTTCTTCTAATCGGACTGTGTAATTGGGAATGATCTCGCTCAAAAGGTAAGCAAAGAGATGGTCGCTTAGGCGCGGAGTATTCTTTAAGACGGGTTGTGTGCCACTGCTGTATCCCCTCTTGTAGAGGTTGGCGCGTTGGACGGAAGCGCCCCAGGCGAGCATCCACAGCTCCCCTAGCAGAAAGTCTTCTTGGGCGTTCATACATCCTGTTAAAGCACACTTCCTGGCCGCGAGGGAGCACGCCACCTCGCCGTGTAACGGCACGGCCAAGCCGTTGACGCGACCCTATGTGATGAGCCGTCAGCTTGCTACATGAGTTCCGGTAGTCGGATCAGGACGTTGCGTTCTTGAGCGTCCGCTCAGGTTTGTCAGCCGATGAGGGTACTTTTCAGGATTGGAGCAACCGCTTGAGATCGCGCATGCCGTGCAGGATACGTACAATCGCGAGCGGTCTTGCTTGGGGATTATAGACAATCATGTAGTTTGGGTACTTGGGAACGGTCCAAAAGCGAACAGGCAGCTCGGTCAAATCACGACGCAGGTGCCCTTGAAGAGGATTCTCAGCCAGCAATGCGCAAGCCGACCGGATTTCTTCCTCTACGGCGTCCGCAGCTTTTGGATTGCTTTTATAAATGTGCAACCAGATAGCGTCCAGATCGTCAATGGCGTCCCGGGTGAGCCGGAAGGAGGCCATCAGCGTTGCGTGCGGTGCTGGTCATGCCGCTGGCGCAGTTGGCGAAATGCTTCCTCCCCATCCACCGTTTCACCGTGTTCCAGCTGGCCAAAGCCATGCTCAATCCTAGCGGCAATATCGGCGCGATTTTCAGCCAGCCATTGTTCGTGTTCATGTAGCATCTGAACGGCCTGAGCGACGAATTCATCGGCGGACTGGTAGGGGCCACGCTCCACGTCTTCTTGGATCAGCGCTTCCAACTCGGGTCTTAGATGAATCGTCATACCTGTAAGCTACCTGCGACGCGAAGGGCTGTCAACTCGCACGGACAAGGCCGAACGCCTACATGTATTCCGGCACGACGATTCCGAGAACAGCGAGCGTGCGCTCGAGTTGGCGGCGGACGTAGTCGGTTATCCAAAGAAGAAAGATACGCTTCTCGCGATTCTCTTCACTCAGCACCTGGTAGCCGTGATAGAAATTGTTGAACGCTTGCGCGAGCTGGAATGCGTACTTGGCGACGTGCGCCGGCTCGCCCGAAGCGACGGCGCGTTCGATGGCCGAATCGGATTTGGACGCCATCAGGAGCAATTGCCAGAAGTCTTCAGACGCAAGTTGGCGCGCGAGCGCCGCTTGGTCCAATTCCTGCGCGAAATCGGGAAGAGCCTCGCCGCGCTCGGTAAGCTTACGCAGGATATTGCCCGCGCGCACAGCAGTGTATTGAACGTAAGGCCCCGTGTCGCCTTCAAAGCTGAGCGCCTCTCGCAGATCGAAAGCGATCACGGAATTTCGCGTGAACTTCAGCATGAAGTAGCGCAGCGCTCCGACGGCGATTTGCATGGCCACTTGCCTGCGCTCGTCCGCCGGCGCTTCCGGATGCCGCGAGTCCACTTCTTCCAGCGCCTTTTCGATGAGCTTGTCGATCAGGTCGTCGGCTTTGACGCCGAGGCCCTTGCGGCCGGACACCTCGACATAGGGCCGCTTCTGATCTTCCTCTGAAAGTTCAATGCCCAATTCGACGCAAGTAGCGGGAGTAAGCGCGACCATTTCATAAGAGAAATGAACGGACCGGTCGGCTTGTTCGTTGTAGCCGAGTGCGCGCAGGCCTGCCACCACCACGTCTTGTAAATAGGATTGGCGCGAGTCGATGACATTGTAGACCGAGTGGCCGCGACCGAACTGCTGCGGCGGCGGAGGCTGCTCTTCGCCGGTCGTAATGTACACCTGTTGATCGGGCCAGAATTTGTAGTAAAAATCCTTTCCCAGTAATCCGAACTTCCAGAGTTGATACGCAATGTCTTTGCCGACGTACGTGACGGTGTTGTTGGAGCGCACGATCACCTTGCTGTCGTCGGTATCCTCGCCGGTCTGCTCCTTGAAAGCGCTGGCCGGCATCACCCAGCAGCCTTTGTTCTTGCCCTCGGTCTCGAAGTAGATCGCCTTGCGTTGCTTCAACTGCCCGAAAGCTGTCTCCCAAAACTTGAGATAGAGAACCTCGCTTTCGCGTGGAAGCAAGTCATAACGGACGTCCAGCCTGCGCATTGTATTGAGGTGGTAACCGACAATGACTTCGCTAACGCGCGATGCCAAGCGCACAAGTTCATCCGCGCCCGCTCGATGCTCGATGGAGTGCAGCGTCTCCTGACGCCATTCCTTCAGGTTCGGGTGGGACGACACCTCGGCATAGAGATCCCAGCAGTAATAATCGAAGCGCACGTTCGGATCTTTGATCAACTCTTCCACGGCATCGTAGGACTTGCCCTGCAGGAAATGGAAGCCCGCCACCACGTCCGCCACTTGTACGCCGGTGTTGTCAATGTAATTCTGCACTTCCACCGCCCGGCCTCTGGCGCGAAGCATGCGCACGAACGTGTCGCCCAGCACCGCGTTGCGCAGATGCCCAATGTGCGCGGCTTTGTTGGGATTGATGTTGGTGTGCTCGACGATGATCTTTCCGGGGACCGGCTCGGCGCTTTCGTGCGCAGTGTGCAGTACGGCGTAACTATAAGGGCCGCGATCCAAGCGCACGTTGATGTAGCCATTGCCGGCGACTTCGAGCGCCGCCACGCCTTCGATAGGTCCGATGCGCTCAAGGATCTCCCTCGCGATGCTAGCCGGCGCGCGCTTCAGTTGCCGGGCGAGGTGAAACGGCGCGGTGATGGATAGTTCACCAAAAGACGACTGTTTCGGCTCCTCCAGAACCGTCGGGACCGACAGGCCGTAATGGCCCTCGAGGAAGGCTGCGACGCGGGCGAAGATTGTTTTCTCTATGCGGTGAAACACTTCTTATCAGTATGCAGTACGGGGCGAAAACTTCGCACACGATATAATAAGGTTTGCCCAAGGTAACCATTGACGGTCGGACCATCGAATTCGAGTCGGGAAAGCTGCCGTACCATGAGCACGGAAAGCCCGAATCTCTCCTGGACGTCTGCCTAAACGCCGGTGTGCATCTCGAACACGCCTGCGGCGGCAACTGCGCCTGTACCACCTGTCACGTCATCGTCCGGGAGGGCATGGACAACCTTTCCGAGCTGGACGACGATGAAGCGGATCGCTTGCAAATGGCCCCTGGCCTAACGCTGCGATCGCGTCTGGGTTGCCAGTGCGTGGTCCAGGGCGACGTCAAGGTTGAGATCCCGACGTGGAACATCAATTACGTCAGCGAAGGCGGCGGGTCGATGAACCTGGGCGATGCGATTCCCGCGCCGGTGGGAAAGAAGTAGCAACATACAGAGGCACCGTCTCCCTCACGGTCGCGGCGCGGCCAGCACCGGCTCACTTCTTCAGCCACAAGTCCAGAAACTTGTCTGCCAGTTCTTGAGGGACGTTCGCGGTCACTTTAGTCTGTGCCTGCTGCTGGGTCACCTGAACCGCATCGTACAGCTTGAGCAGGTCGGGCTGATTATCGGGCGTGTTCAGGCGTCCGAACCCGACCAGGCCGCGCACCAGGTCGTGAACAAACTTCGCGTCCCGTTCCGTGTTGCAATTCACCACGGCGATCGCGTCGATGCCGTTGCTCAAGTTCATGCCGAGTGTCGCGCTCTCCACCGATCGCAGCGCCTGCATGACATTGCCCAGGTTCCCCTCGCGCGGCAGGGGCAAGTTTAAGTTTTCGACGCCGCCAGTGAGTGCGGCATAAACCTGATCGCCGGCAGGCAGCGTACGCAGCAGGTCGCGAAGCGGAATGGGAAGGCCGCGACTGGAGCCTTTGGGTTGATCGCGCTCCTGATCCACCAGGCCGCGAACCTCGGCAACAGTACCGGCGACTGCCGTGGAATCGTCCAGGAAAGTGATGGCGCCCCGCTCATCGCCGAACATGTCGTGCCCTTTGTAGTTGGACGGCGCGACACCGCTCGCTTTGAAACGCGCTGCTACGTCGGCGGGGCGAAACTTCCCGCGCACCAGGAGAAGCGCATTCTTGCCGTTGGAACAGACCAGGATTTCGGAAAGATCCTTGCGGGGATCGAGGCCCGTTTGTTGAACGAAGCGGTCGAGCTGAGGCAGCGGAACGCGCGAGATGAGCTTTTGATAAATGGTGGTGTCGCGAATGGCGCCGAGATTCACACCCAATACCACGACGGTGTCCGCTGGGACCAACGATTCGAGCGCTGGACTGACGTGCAATGAGGCGGACTGTTTCCTCTGACAGCCCGTCAGCGCTAAGCACGCGCCGAAAGCCATCGCTAGCCGGCGCACTAGAAATCTCTCCGCGCAAAGATCGCCAGGGCCGCGCCGAGCATCACCGCGCCGAACAAGGCCGAGGTCCAGATCGGCGTGAATCCGGCGAAGGTGCGGCTTTGAATCGCATCCAGCGTCATCTTACCCAACTCGTACACTTTGGGAAGCGAATAGTACAGCGTCTTCCAAAGATTTCGCGACCACTCGGAGGAAAGCAGGCGCATCATCAGGCTGGTCTGTGCCAGGATCGGGCTGACGATCATCAGCGCCACGGTCACCATCGTCGACAGGGCCGCGCTATCCGACAGCACGCCGATCAGGACCACCACCGCAAGCAGCACGGCGAAGATGAAGGTCGTGGTGGCGATGGCGATCAGAAAGACCGGCGACCAGATCCCGGTTTTCACGCCCAGGATGGCCCATACTCCGATCACCAGGTAAGCCGAGTTGAGGAACACCACCAGCACATTACCCGCGTACCGGCCGAGCAGGATGTGGGTGCGCGAAAGCGGCTTGGAAACCAGCAGTTCGATGCGGCCCGGTTCCAGCACGCTCGGAATCAAACCCGAGGAGGCGAAGACGGCGAGAAACATCCCGAACGTGTAGAGAAACGTCGCGATCGCGCCATAGACGCCGCGCACCATCCGGTCAACATCCGGGTTGGCGTTGGTCTGGCGTCCGAACAAAGTAATGGTGGCCGTGGCGCCGGAAACGATGTCGATGCGCAACAGGAACAGAAAGAACAGGATCATTAATGTGGAAAGCGCGAATAATCCCCAGAAGATTTTGCGCGCGAGCGCCTCGCGAAAGGTGTCGCGGATCAAGGCCAGGGTTACCATCTCGTCACTTCTCTACCGTCCGCACGAAGACCTCTTCCAGGGTGCTCGTGGTGGGTGCGAGCGCCTCGATTTCGCAACGCTCGGCGCGTAACAGATCCATCGCGCCGTTCGCCAGTTCTCGGCTGGGAAATTGGAAGTCCACCCATCCGTCGCGCACGGCCATGGAAGTCGCGCAGCCGCGTACTTTTTCGGCCAGAGCCTCTGGAGGCTTCGCGACCGTCAGCCGGTAGCCTTTGCCGGCCGTGAGATCCTGCATCTTTCCCGTGAGCGCTACCTTCCCTTTGTGCAGAATGGCCACCTCGCGACACAGCGTTTCCACTTCGGCGAGTAGATGCGAGTTGACGAAGATGGTCACACCACGCTGTTCGAAGCCGCCCAGAATTTCGCGGATCTGGCGACGGCCCACCGGATCGACGCCATCGGTGGGTTCGTCCAAAATCAGAATGGTGGGGGAATGTATGAGAGCTTGCGCCAGTCCCAGGCGCTGCAGCATTCCTTTCGAGTACTTTCCGATCCGCACATCGGCCCATTGGCTCAGGCCCACCAGTTCCAGGTGTTCCGGAATCAGCTTCTTTCGGCGCGAGGCGTCGACGCCGGAGAGCGCCGCGTAGAAATCCAGCATGCCGGCGCCGGTGAAGTAGGTGGGAAAGCGGTGATTCTCAGGCAGGTACCCGATGGGCCGGCGCGCTTCGGGTTGGCTGGCGTCGCGGCCGAAAATCAGGGCGCTGCCTCGGGTCGGCCGGACTGCGGAGAGCAAAGTCTTGACGAAGGTGGTCTTCCCTGCCCCATTCGGGCCCAGCAGTCCGAAGATGGTGCCGCGGCGAACCTGCAGCGAAACACCGTCCATGGCGCGAACCTCTCGACGCGTCCATCTGGAAATGTAAACTTTGGTGAGATCCTGAGTTTCGATGGCGTATTCGGAGTCCACTCATCCTAGGATACGCACTCGCCCCGGGCCTTTGTTCCCGGCACGCCGAAACCGATTCCAGAGGCATCGCCAATTCCCTGAAATTGCCAAGGACAATGTCATAAGATGAAATGACACGTACGAATGACGCTTACAACCGTTGCCAACCCACTGCTTCGAATTCAGTTTCAAATCCCGTTCGATCAAATTCGCGCGGAGCATGTGGAGCCGGCCGTCGAAGAATTGCTTCGGGATGCGCGCCAGCAGCTCGATCGCCTGATCTCGCAGCCGGGTGCGCGAACGTTCGCCAATACTCTGCAGCGGATGGACCAGTTGACCGAGCGCCTGGACTACGCCATGCAGATCGTTCGCCATCTGGAGGCCGTGGCCACCACGCCGGAACTGCGCGCGGCGTACAATGCAGTCCAGCCGAAGGTCAGTGAATTTTACTCCTCGCTGCCGCTCAATGAAGGTTTGTGGCAGGCGGTGTTGAACTATTCGCGAATCGAGGAGGCGCGCAACCTCGCCGGCGCGCGGAAGCGTTTTCTGGGAAAAACCCTCGACAATTTCCGCCGCCATGGGGCGGAATTAAATGCGGAGGGCAAAAAACGCATCGCCGAGATCGATGTGGAACTGACCAAACAGACCATCCGATTCGCTGAAAACGTGCTCGACTCCACCAATCAATACGAATGGGTGATTACGGACGAGCGCCGGTTGGCGGGTCTGCCGGAAAGCGCGCGAGCGATGGCGCGGGCCAGTGCGGCCTCCAAGGGGTTGCCGGAACCCTCCTGGCGTTTCACCCTGCAAGGCCCCAGCTACCTGGCTGTGATGACCTATTTGGATGACGAGGCGATGCGACGGCAAGCTTACGAGGCCTTCGTCAACCGCGCCACCCAGGAGAAGTACGACAATCGGCCGATCATGCGGAGCATCCTGGAACTGCGCGGCGAAAAGGCCCGGCTCCTGGGTTATCGCGATTTTGCGGACCTGGTGCTGGAGGACCGGATGGCGCACGCAGGAGATCGCGCGCGGCAGTTTCTTGAGGATTTAAGGCGCAAAACAGAATTAGCTTTCAGAAAAGAAAACGCCGATTTACTCGCCTTCTCTGGAAAACCAGAACTAAATCCGTGGGACATCACATATTATGCGGAGAAGCAGCGCGCCACCCTGTATGATTTCGATGAGGAGGCTCTGCGGCCCTACTTATCCCTGGAAAGTGTCATCCAGGGAATGTTCGAGATTGTCCACCGTCTGTACGGAATCTCGGTGGTGGAAAAGCCGGGCGTGCCGGTCTGGGATCCTCAAGGGAAGTACTACGAAATCTACGATGACAGCCGGCCTCACGGCAACGAACTGGTGGGCGCTTTTTATGCGGATTGGTTTCCGCGTGAAAACAAACGCGGGGGGGCCTGGATGGATAATCTGATCACCGGCCTGCCGCACGCCGGCCGGCAGGAACCAGACCATCAAGATCCCCATCTGGGCCTGATCTGCGGTAACCTGACGCCGCCTGGCGAGGACCGCCCGTCGTTGCTGACCCATCGCGAGGTCCAGACCATTTTTCACGAGTTCGGCCATTTGCTGCACCATTGCTTGAGCCTCGTGGAGCTCCGTGGCTTCGCCGGGGTGAACGTGGCGTGGGACTTTGTGGAGCTCCCATCCCAAATCATGGAGAACTGGGCCTGGGAACGCGAAGCGCTGGATTTGTTTGCGCGGCACTACCAGACCGGCGCGCCCATCCCGGCCGAATTGCTGGAGAAAATGCGCAAGGCGCGCAATTTCCGCGCGGCCAACGCCCAGATGCGCCAGCTTGGATTTGGGCTCGTCGACCTGGCGCTGCATCGGGATATTCCTCCGGGCTCAAACATTGATTTGCTCTCCTTTGCGCGAAACATTTTGCAGCAATTCTCGCCCGCGCGGTTGCCTGAGCACTATGCGATGATCGTCAGCTTTACGCACCTGTTCGCCAGCCCGGTGGGCTACGGCGCGGGCTACTATTCTTACAAATGGTCTGAAGTGCTGGATGCCGACGCGTTCACGCGATTCCTGAACGGCGGCATCTTCAGCCGTGAAGTAGGCGCGCGTTTCCGGGATCGAATCCTTTCCCGCGGCGACAGCGAGGATCCCGCCGAATTGTATCGCAGCTTCATGGGCCGCGATCCGGATCCCAACGCGCTGCTGGAGCGCTCCGGTTTGCTGGTGCAACAATAGCCGCGCGGCCGGCATCTTCTCTTTGTCGTCGCAAAAAGTGATAGGAATGAAGAGAGGGGTGGCGCATGCGGTCTTCCATTCGGCTCGGCAAGCTCTTTGGCATTGAAATCGGCCTCCACTACAGTTGGTTTTTGATCGCATTGCTGATCACGATGTCTTTGGGCTCGCAATTTCAAGAGAGCCACCCGGAGTGGGGATCGAATATTATCTGGGCGCTCGCGGTGCTGACCGCCCTCCTGTTTTTCATTACGCTGCTCGCTCATGAGATGTCGCACGCACTGGTGGCGCGGGCGCGCGGACTCACCACCAAAACGATCACCCTCTTTGCCCTGGGCGGCGTGGCCCAGATCGAAAAGGAACCCGAGGACGCGAAGACAGAGTTCCTGGTGGGCATCGTAGGACCGCTTTCGAGCGCGGTCATCGGCTTAGTCTCGCTGGGAATCGCTTGGGCCTTAGGATGGCGCATCCCAGCGACGCCCGATACTCCTCTGCGCGCGATGTTTGTTTGGCTGGGATACATCAACCTGACGTTGGCCGCGTTCAATATGATTCCCGGCTATCCACTGGATGGCGGGCGGATCCTGCGGTCGATCCTGTGGGTGACATCGCGCGACGCCGTGCGCGCCACCGAACGTGCCGCTGCCGTCGGCAAGGTGATTGCGCTGCTGTTCATCGCTCTCGGGATCTTCCGTTTCTTCGGCGGTGCCGGTTTCGGCGGATTGTGGATCGCTTTCATCGGATGGTTCTTACTGCAAGCGGCCACTGCCAGCGCCAGTTCCGTCGCGTTGACGGCAGGCTTAAAAGGCGTCCGCGTGAGTGATGTGATGACTGCGGATTGCGTCATGCTGGACGGCAATATGAACGTGGAGGAATTTGTCGAGAGCTACCTGCTTCGATCCGGCAAGCGCTGCTTCGTCGTGCAACAGAATGGGGAGGTGGCTGGGTTGGTAACGCCGCACGAGATCAAGGGGCTGGAACGCCCCCGCTGGCCTTACACCACGCTGTCCGATATCATGCGGCCGCTCGATCAACTGCACACGGTAGCGCCCACGACACCGGTCATGGAAGCGCTGGAAACCATGGGCCGCGACGACGTCAATCAACTTCCGGTGGTGAGCGGCAACCACCTGGACGGGATCATCACGCGCGCCAACGTTTTGCAGTTCCTGCAGACGCGCGCCGAGCTGGGGCGATGACAAATTTCATTCACCGGACATTGTCTTAAAGCGCCACAGCCGCAGGTAAATTTTGGTAAAGTAAGCGCAGTGCGATCCGTTTTCGTCGCAGCCCTGGCAGTTTGTTGCTTCGGCGCCTCCACAGACGATCAAGATTTCAACGGCCGATGGGATATCGCCGTGAATAGCCCAGCGTTGCCGCGCGGATGGTGGTTGGAAGTGGCTGGTGCAGGCACCGATAACCTCAGAGGCCGGTTCCTGGGCGCTCCGGTGGGCTTGTTGGACGACATCCCGAAGCTTTCCGTCTCCGAGGGTGAGCTGCGCTTCGCCTTGGAAGCCAAGTTCCGAAAGGATCACGCTCCGGAAAAGGGTCTGTACTGGGCCCGGTTGGAGGAGGGCAAGCTCAAGGGGACCTTTGAAATCGAGGGCGACCCTTCCACCTATCTGGAATGGAATGGCGTCCGCGCACCGGCCCTCACCGAAAAAGATGACGGCTCCTGGAAACGGGGTGACCCGGTGTTTTTGTTTAATGGACACGATTTGGCAGGATGGCAACCCGTCCCGCCCGCCCATCTGGCGGGCTGGTTGGTCAAAGACGGAGCAATGACCGCTCTACCTGGGGCGTCCGACCTGATCTCGGAAAAGAAATTCGCCAACTTCGTGGTGGACGCCGAGTACCGGATTGAGCCGCACACCAAAAGCGGGATCGCCTTGCGCGGGCGCTATGAACTCCAGATCGCCGACGATGCGGATCGCCCGACATCGAATCGCGGGACGGGCGCCATTCTAGGACGCATCGCGCCCACACTCAACGCTGAAAAACCGGCCGGAGAATGGCAGATGCTGGGGATTCGCTTGGTGGGCCGCGAAGTCACGGTGGTGTTAAACGGCATTCGCGTGATTAACCGGCAAAGCATCGATGGGCCGACCAGCATTGCACTGGACACCAACGAGACCGAACCCGGGCCGATCATGCTCAACAGCAATCGCGGGACAGTGGAGTTCCGCCGGTTTGTGGTGTACCCGCTCACCAAGAAACTCTAAGCGGAAACCTTGGAAGAAAACGTTGAGCGATCGGACTCTGGCCAAATTGTACCGCGTACGCGGTCGCGTGCAGGGCGTCGGATTCCGCTATTTTGTGGAGCACTCGGCGAAGGCGCTCGCGATCAAGGGATGGGTGCGCAACGACGATGACGGGACTGTGGAGGTCTACGCGGTCGGAACTTCGAAGCAGCTTTCCGATCTGGCCGGCCTGCTTTGGCAGGGACCGCGTTGGGCCGAAGTTCGGGGAGTGGATGAGACCGAAGCCGCGCTCGAACACCACTCGGGATTTTCGGTGCGGCAATAGCGACTAAGCCAGCAGGCGGGCGGCGTCTTTCGCAAAATAGGTCAGAATAAAGTCCGCGCCAGCGCGGCGAATTGCGGTGAGCGATTCGAGAATCGTCCGGTCGCGGTCCAGCCAGCCGTTGTTGATCGCGGCCATCATCATACTGAACTCGCCGCTTACTTGGTACGCGCCGAGCGGCAGAGCAAAACGCTCGCGCGCCTCGCGAATAATGTCGAGGTAGGCCAAGGCCGGCTTGACCATGATCATATCGGCGCCTTCTTCGATATCCAACTCGATTTCGCGCATCGCTTCGCGAGCATTCGCCGGATCCATCTGGTAGCTTCGGCGGTCGCCAAATTGCGGCGTCGATTCAGCCGCTTCGCGGAAAGGTCCGTAGAAGACCGAAGCAAATTTAGCGGCGTATGAGACGATGGGAGTGTTCGAAAAACCGGCCGCATCCAACGCCCTACGGATGGCCGCGACGCGTCCGTCCATCATGTCACTGGGAGCGACTATGTCGGCGCCGGCGCGCGCGTGAGAAACGGCGGCTTTAGCGAGCCACTCGAGCGTAGGATCGTTCTGGACTTCGCCATCGACAACCAACCCGCAGTGGCCGTGGCTGGTGTACTCGCAATTGCAGACATCGGTCATGACAAGCAGCTTGGGAACTTCACGCTTGAGCGCTCGACAGGCCTGCTGGACGATGCCATCGTCGGCGTAGGCGCCCGACGCGATTTCATCTTTCGTTTCCGGAATCCCGAATAGAATGACGCCGCCGATCCCGAGTGCGTAGGCCTCCGCGCACTCTTCGACCAGGCGATCCACCGAAAGCTGCGCATTCCCGGGCATGGAGCTGATCTCGCGCCGAACTCCTTCGCCCGGGCAAGTGAAAAGTGGCAGGATGAAATCGCCCGGATCGAGCAGCGTTTCTCGAACCAGGTTTCGCAACGCTTCGGTCGCCCGAAGGCGGCGCATTCTATGAATGGGGAATGCCACGTTATTAGCCTTCCTGAATGGTCACGGACTTCAACTGATCGCCCTGTTGCACCTTGTCCACGATGTCCTGGCCGCTGGTGACTTGGCCGAAGACGGTGTGCTTGCCGTCCAGCCAGTCGGTCGCGATGTGGGTGATGAAAAACTGGCTGCCATTGGTATTCGGACCGGCGTTGGCCATCGATAGCGAACCCACTTTGTGACGGTTGGGATTGCTCTTGGTCTCGTCTTCAAACTTGTAGCCCGGGCCTCCGCGGCCGCTGGCGGTCGGATCGCCACCCTGAATCATGAAGTCTTTGATGACGCGGTGAAACTGCGTACCGTCATAAAAGGCCTCGCGGGCGAGGAATACGAAATTGTTCACCGTCTTGGGCGCATCTTTCGCGAACAGCTCGCAGACAATTTTGCCCTTCGATGTTTCGAGTGTGGCCGTGTACTTGGCGGCTGGATCAATCGACATGGAGGGCGGTGCTGCATATTGTTTGGACATAGTTTTAGTGTAACGAGAGAACCGCGACCAGAAGGCCGCGGTTTTGCAATCGGGCTCCCTGCCGGTCGCCGCGGTTGGCTTGAGTGGCACGATCGGGCGAAGTTGGCCGCTGCCGCATTGATTGGCGCATCAGAGGCGGAGGTCGCGGCCAGTCATTTCCTTGGGCTGCTTTTCATCCAGAAATCCCAGCACAGTCGGCGAAATGTCTTGTAGCGCGCCGCTCGAGCGCAGCATGACGCGCGAGTCGCTCACCAGGATGAACGGCACGGGATTCGTGGTGTGGTAAGTATGCGGACCTTTCGTAACGGGATCGATCATGGTCTCGGCATTGCCATGATCGGCGGTGATCATCCACGCTCCGCCGGAGCGCTGCAGTGCTGCGTAGATTTGGCCGAGTCCCGCGTCGACGGCTTCCACCGCCAGCACCGTAGGCGCCATCTTCCCCGAGTGCCCCACCATGTCGGCGTTCGCGTAGTTCATCACGATGACATCAAACTCCCGGCCGTCGATGGCTTTCACAACGACGTCGGTGATGCCTTGCGCGCTCATTTCGGGCTTCAGATCGTACGTCGCGACTTTCGGGGATGGCACCAACTCGCGGCTCTCGCCCGGATACGGCTTTTCATTGCCGCCATTGAAAAAATACGTCACGTGCGCGTATTTCTCGGTTTCGGCCACACGCAGATTTTTCCAATTCAACTGCGCCATCACGTCGGCCAGGATGTTGTTGGGGTGCTCGCGCGGAAGCACGAAAGGAACCTGGAAGCTGTTGTCGTACTCCGTCATGGTGGTGAAATGAAGGTTCTTCGGCGCAGCCGACCGGGCTGGTTTTTCGAGCGTAGGATCGGTCAACGCCATGGTCATCTCGCGGCCCCGATCGGCGCGGAAGTTGAAAAATATGCAGGCGTCATCGTCGCGAATCAGACCGAGCGGCTGATTGCGAGCGTCCACGATAGTAACAGGCTCGATAAATTCGTCCGTGACACCGCGCTCGTAGGATCGCTTCACTGCCGCCACGGGGTCATCCGATTTTTCGCCTTTGCCGAGCACCATGGCGTTGAATGCGCGCTCCACACGATCCCAACGCTTGTCGCGATCCATGGCGTAGTAGCGGCCGGATACAGTCGCGATTTTGCCCGCACCAATCTGGCGCATTTCCTTCTGGATTTGCTCGATATAGCCGGCACCGCTTTCGGGTGGCGTGTCGCGGCCGTCCATGAAGCAATGCACAAATACCTGCTCTACATTTTGCTTCTTGGACATTTCCAGCAGCGCGTAGAGATGCGTTAACAGTGAATGCACACCGCCGTCGCTCGCGAGACCCATCAGATGCAGCCGATGAGACTTGGCGTGCTTCATGGATTCCAGCAGGACGGGATTATTGAAGAACTCGCGCGACGCAATCATTCGATCAATGCGCGTTACGTCCATGTAAATGACGCGGCCGGCGCCGATGTTCAAATGGCCCACTTCGCTGTTGCCCATTTGTCCCTCGGGCAAACCGACCGAGGGGCCGGAAGTTTGGACCAAGGTGTTAGGGTATTTGCGCAGCAGCAAATCATAAGTAGGCTTTCGCGCGGCGGCGATCGCATTGCCCTCCGTGGCAGGGGAAAAACCCCAGCCGTCCAGGATGGTCAGGACGAGCGGTTTCCTTTGGACGGGCATTATTGGTGGAATGCCTTCCGGCCGGCGAACTTGGCGTCCTCGCCCAGTTCTTCCTCGATGCGCAGAAGCTGGTTGTATTTTGCGATGCGATCGGTGCGGCTGGCGGATCCGGTCTTGATCTGACCGGCGCGCGTGGCGACGACCAGGTCAGCGATGAAGGCGTCTTCGGTTTCTCCGGACCGATGCGACACGATATTGGTGTAGTGTGCGGCTGTGGCCATCTGCATCGCCTCCAAGGTTTCGGTCAGCGTCCCGATCTGGTTGACTTTGATCAGGATCGAATTGGCGATTCCCTTTTCGATGCCCTTCGCCAACAACTCGGTGTTGGTTACAAAGATATCGTCGCCGACCAGTTGGATCTTCGATCCCAGCGCTTGGGTGAGCGTGTGCCAGCCATCCCAGTCGTCCTCAGCCATGCCGTCTTCGAGAGAAATGATCGGGTATTGCTCCACCCACTTGGCCCAAAACTTCACCATCTCGTCGGAGGTCCGCTGGCTCTTGTCGGATTTTTTGAAAACGTACTTACCGGTCTCTTTGTCAAAAAACTCGCTCGCCGCGGGATCGAGCGCGATTCCGATCTGCTCGCCGGGTTTATAGCCGGCCTTGGCGATGGCTTCCAGCACCACTTCGAGCGCTTCTTCGTTCGATTTCAAATTGGGAGCGAAGCCGCCTTCGTCACCCACGGCGGTGGAGTAGCCGCGCTTCTTGAGCACGCCCTTGAGTGTGTGAAATATTTCGGCGCCCATGCGGAGGGCTTCGGAGAATTTGCTCGCGCCGTAGGGGGCGATCATGAACTCCTGCGGGTCCACCGAATTGTCGGCGTGCGCGCCGCCGTTGAGGATGTTCATCAGCGGAACGGGCAAAAGGTTCGCTCCGATGCCACCCAGGTATCGATAGAGCGGCGTCATCTGCGATTGCGCGGCAGCGCGCACGGCAGCCATGGATACCGCCAGGATCGCGTTCGCACCCAGTTTGGATTTGTTCGGCGTGCCGTCCAACTCGATCATCTTGCGATCGATTGCGTTTTGGCCCTCCGCTTCCATGCCAATGACGGCGGGGGCAATCTTGTTGAGAATATTCGCAACCGCTTTGTGGGTACCTTTGCCCAGGTAGCGCTTGGGATCGTTGTCACGCAGCTCGACCGCTTCGTGTTCGCCAGTGGATGCGCCGGAGGGAACGGCGGCGCGCCCGATGGAACCATCCGCGAGAAGCACGTCGGCTTCGACGGTGGGATTGCCTCGCGAGTCGAGAATCTCGCGGCCAACGACCTTGACGATTTCCATACCTTTTCATTCTGCGGGAGGGGCAGAGGTATTGTCCAACGGATTCGGCTGTTAACGCCCACCGGCCGGGACGGCTTTGAAGCGGGACTGCTGATGTGGCCGCCGATGAACGCGGATGAACGCCGATGGGGATTCGAAGCCGCGCGGGGTCAGATTGTAGCTTTCGTGGGCAGCGAGGTCACTTGAGAGCGGGGTTGGGGGTCGTAATAGGCGGGATTTTGGCGGATAAGGAATCGCGCGTGGCGCTCGACTTGTTCTTTTGACAAAACGAAGCCAGCGTCGACCGGATCCCAGGAAAGTCCTTTGCGTTGATGGCGTATGAAGAGTTCTGCCGCTTCGTTAAGCTGGCGGCGCTCCAGGCGGCAGCGTTCTTCCTGGATATCGCGCAACTGCTCGAGGGCCTTTTGGAACTGGCGGGAGAGGCGGCTGGAGTGGAGTCCGAGGGCGGCGAGGATGCGGTGGGCATCGACGATGTCGAAGGTGACTTCCTGTTCGGGATCGGCAGGCGGGAGGGCGCGGGCGAGGGCGTCGGCTTCCAGCAGCGGAATGCGGTTGAGGCGCCAAGCGGTGTCGGCGAGTTCCCGGGTGAGCTGGGTTTCGGTGGGGGTGGCCGGTTGGTATTCGTCGAGGAACTGGCGGCAGTGGAGTTGGTAGGCGGCGAGGTCCTCGGTGGCGAGGACGGGGGAGGCGGCGGTCAGGCCGTGGCGGAGGGCGTTGAGCGACGAACGCTGTTTGCCGGCATCGGTGCGGGGGCCGGTGGAGTGTTGGGCATTTTCGCGGTTGGTGGCGGCGCGGCGCTCGTACCAACGAAGGACGGGGTCAGTTGTGGTTGTGGCCGCGATTGATTGGGATGCTGAAGACATGATTGGTTCCTCGGTCACCGGGATAGCACGGCTGGGATGCCGAATCCGAACGGGTCGACATAGTTTGTTGAAGGGGAAGTAGAAAGAGGGGGCGGAGGTTGGTGATTGGATGACGGGGACCAGGCCCGGTGGTTGGCGTGAGCGGGACAAACTCCCAACATTCCACCGGCCCTCGCACCGAAGCCGGCAAACAGCGTTCTTCGCTCAACGCCACGACCCACGGCCTTACCAGCCGCTCCCCCGTCCTCGCCACCGAGGATCTCGCCGCCTACCAGCTCCACTGCCGCCAGCTGGTCGACGAATACCAACCGCCACTCCCACCGAAACCCAGCTCACCCAGGAGCTCGCCGACACCGCATGGCGTCTCAACCGCATCCCAATGCTGGAAGCCGCCCTCCTCGACCGCGCCACCAATCCGCCTTCCGATCAAGCTCGCATCGACTTTGACATCGTCGACGCCCACCGCGCCCTCGCCACCCTCGGTCTGCACGGCCAGCGGCTCTCCCGCCAGTTCCAGAAAACCATGGAACAGCTCCGCGAAATCCAGTACGAGCGCCGCCACCAGCAAGAGCGCGACCTCAAGCAAGCCGCCGCTATCCTGGAATTCCATAAACACAAAGGACTTCCCTAGGACCCGGCCCAAGATGGCTTCGTTTTTTCAAAAGACCAAATCGAAACCCACTCCCAACATCTGATGAGCCTCAACGAATCGCGCGCCACCGAATATGTGCTCTTCCAAATGCAGCCGCCCGCCCAGCGCGAACCGGCCCGCGCCTCTTTCGGTTGCTAGTGGCTTCGCCCCTATCTGGGCAGGCGAAAGGCCTGGATCTCCACGAAGCTAAAGCATGATCCTCCGTTTGCCGATACTTACGAGTAGCCGGTTTAAATGAGCGGTGAGAATACCTCGCGGGCGCAAAACCTGTCGATCGGGGCGCGGGCTTACGTCGCTGCCACCCTGGCTGTCGGCGTGGCGTCCTGTTTACATGCTTTGGCGGCGCCGCCTTCCGGGATCCCACCACGACTAGTCTGGTACCTCATCCTCGGGCTGGTGTCTTCCGGACTCAAGGTCTCCCTGCCTGGAATCGCCGGCACTTTATCGGTCAATTTCCTGTTTATTCTCCTTGGCCTGACCGAGCTGAATTTGGGCGAGACGGTGCTGCTGGGTTGCTCAGGCGTCCTGCTGCAGTCCGTGTGGAAGACCAGGGCGCGCCCCAGATTCATCCACGTTGGTTTTAGCGTTTCGAGCGTCGCGACGGCAGTTTACCTGTCCTACGCTTTTTACCATTCACATCTCGCGAGGTACATCAGTTCCGGCGCTAACGTTGTCGTTCTCTTGCCCGCGGCGGCAACTATCTATTTTCTGAGCAATACCCTTCCGGTAGCATCCATCGTCGCGTTGAGCGAACGGAAGCGCCTCTCCACGGTCTGGAAAGAATGCTACTTCTGGTTTCTCCCGTACTATCTCGTGGGCGCCAGCATCGTCTGTTTGCTGCATTGGGTGAACGGCATACTCGGGTGGCAGATTTCGTTCCTGGTACTTCCCGTCTTCTATCTGATGTACCGGTCGTACCGGGCTTATCTCGGTCGCCTGGAGGCGGAGAAGAAACACGTGGAAGAAGTAAACAAGCTACAGCACCGTACCATCCAGGCCTTGGCGCTGGCGATCGAGGCCAAGGACGTCACCACGCATAACCATCTGCAGCGTGTTCAGGTCTACGCGATGGAAATTGGCAAGGAGTTAAATCTAACCCCGGATGAAATCGAGGCGCTCCGGGCGGCGTCTTTGTTGCACGATATCGGGAAGCTCGCCGTTCCCGAACACATTATTTCGAAACCGGGCAAATTGACGGCGGAAGAATTCGAGAAAATGAAAATTCACCCGTCGGTGGGCGCCGAGATCCTGGAGGAAGTGGAATTCCCGTACCCGGTAGTGCCGATCGTCAGGGCGCATCACGAGAAATGGGACGGCTCGGGCTATCCCGACGGTCTGAAGAATGAGCAAATTCCGATCGGGGCCCGCATCCTTGCGGCCGTGGACTGTCTGGATGCCTTGGCTTCGGACCGTCAATACCGGCGTGCCCTGCCGCTCGATCAGGCTATGGCGGTGGTCGTCAGTGAGTCCGGTAAATCCTATGATCCGAAGGTGGTCGCCGTTCTCGAAAGGCGTTACCAGGAACTCGAAAAACTTGCCAAAGCAAGCCCTGCCATCCGCAGGAAACTGCCCACCGATGTGAAAGTCGAGCGCGGGCTGGCGCCGGCCGTTGGTTTTGAGGCCCTGCACCAGGCACTCGCACCGGCCAAACCGGAAGTCAGTTTTCTCGCACAGATAGCTGGCGCCCGCCAGGAAGCTCAGGTGCTGTTTGAGCTGGTGCAGGAACTGGGAAATTCACTCAGCCTGAACGAGACGCTATCGCTGCTGGCTGAGCGTTTGCGTCCCATCGTCCCCTATGATGCGATAGCGATTTACGAATGCCGCGACGAAAGGCTATGCCCTGTTTATGTCTCGGGCGCGGACCGGCAGTTGTTTGCATCGCTTGAGATTCCGATCGGTGAAGGCCTTTCCGGCTGGGTGGCGCAGAATCAAAAGGCCATCATCAACGGGAATCCGTCCGTCGAGCCGGGCTTTCTCGGCGATCCCACCAAGTTCAGCACCCTGCGTTCCGCTTTGTCGGTGCCGCTCGAGGGCCTGAACGGAGTAGCCGGCGTCCTCACCTTGTACCGGATGCCCGCGGATGCGTTTTCCAGGGATAACTTGCGCATACTGCTCGCCATCAGCAGCAAGGTCGCTCTTTCGCTGGAGAACGCCCTCAAGTACAGCCAGCTTGAAAACACCGCGACCACGGATTTTCTCACCGGTTTGCCGAACGCTCGCTCGCTGTTTCTCGCACTCGACGCCCAATTGTCGCGCTGCGAGCGAAGCGGAGAACGCCTCATTGTCTTGGTTTGCGACCTCGACGGCTTCAAGCAGATCAACGACCGGTATGGCCACCTGGAAGGGAACCGTGTACTGCAAGAGTTCGCGCGCCGGGTGCGCGAAGCTCTGCGCGAATCCGATTGCGTCGCCCGAATGGGCGGAGACGAGTTTGTTCTGGTGCTTCCAGGGCTCGATTCCGAGGCGCAACTTCGGATGATTGAGTGGCTGAACCGCGTGGCGGTGGAGGTTGGCCAGTGCGTCTGCGGCGTGAACCTGCTATCGGTAAGCATCGGAGACGCGGAGTATCCGGCCAACGGCCAAGACGCAGAGGCTTTGTTGACGTACGCCGACCGCCGCATGTACAAGACGAAGCGGAATCGTAAGTCGGCGTCCGGCTTTGCCAATGCCGTGGCGGAGGGCGACCCGAACCCACCCGAGTTAGTTAGCCAGTAAGACGGACCTTCAGAGCGAACGCCACTCACTGGCCACCCCACACCCTTTTGCGGCTTCATTAGCTTTCTCCAGCGCGGGCCCCTTTACTGGTCGCCATTCACCGCCAGGGTCGACGATTCCGCGGCGGCCGTTCCAGTCCCCCACACAATGCTGGTGCCCCAAACAATGCTCAGACTTTGTGGTGCGGAGGTGCCCCAGATGAGAGAGGTCCCCCAGACAATGCTGTTTCCCGACAAAACGCTGGTGCCCCACACAATGCTCGAAGCCCAATTGGAGGTCGATCCCCACACAAGACTGCTCCCGCCCACTAACGACACCGCTCCGGTTGAAGAGTTGTACGAGACCGTAGGCGACACAGCGCTCCGGTTCACGGGCGCCACATCTTGGCTAGCGAGCGCTGCGCCAATGTCGACATATCCCGCCCCCACTGTGAAGATGTCGTAATAGGTGGTGTACGTCTGATTCGTCACGGGATCTGTCGCGGTAGTGGATTCCGATGCCATTGTCGGGCACGTGTTTCCGCTCGCACAGGTTGCCGCCGGGAAGTTCTTGGAGGCCGTCTTCATCAAGCGTGCCTTTACTTGATCCGGTGTCAGGTTGGGATTTTGTTGCAGCAGAAGCGCCGCTCCGCCGCTGACGATCGGCGTCGCCATACTGGTTCCGCTGAGTTCAAAGTAGTACGAAAAGGAGTTGGTTGACGATGAGGAAGACGATGAGTAAAGTGACGGTGAAATTTCGTTTTGCGGAAATAACTCATCGAGCGTGCTCCCGGCGGTGCGCAGAGAAAGGATGTGGTTGCCTGGCGCCACGAGGTCCGGCTTTACAACGTGGTCCAACAGAGTGGGTCCCTTCGAACTATAGCTCGTCATTTTGTCGTCCGCGCGCGTTAACGTGCCCGCGGTGTTCATCGCGCCCACGGTGATGACATAGGGATCGTTGCCAGGGGCCGCAATGGTCCCGTAGCCCTGCGTATTCGCGGAATTGTCGCGCCCGTCATTGCCGGCCGCTACCACAACTACGATGCCTGCCTGCCACGCTTGCTCCACCGCCTGGCAAAGCGGATCGTTGAGATAAGATTCAGCCACGGGGCGCCCCAACGAAAGATTGATCACTTGAATGTTGTACTGCTGTTGGAGTGAGATAGCTTCCTGGATGGCGGCGATCACGGAGCTGTCCGTCCCGTTCCCGTTGGCGTCCAGAACCCGCAAGTTGATCAGTTTCACGTTGGGAGCGATTCCGCGAATCGTATAAGTCATTCCCGATCCACTCGAACGCGACCCATTGCCACCGACCAGCCCGGCTACGTGCGTCCCGTGACCGTATTCGTCGTCGGTCCCTGAGTCACCGGGGACAAAGCTCTGGCTGAAAACGATGCGGTTGTTCGAAAAGCGGTCATTAAGGTCGCCCTTCGTCCTGATCCCAGAATCAATCACTGCGACGCCGATGCCCGATCCGTCGTAGGCCGCTTGCGCGGACGGAGAATTCAAGTCCAGCACGCTCATCCAACCAAAGTCGATCGTGTTGACGTTGGTGGAACTTGCTTTCACTTTGCGGTCAGGATGAATGTATGCCACCGCGGGGTCATTCGCCAGAGTCTGAAGAGCCGACGCCGGAACCGTGTAGTGAGCGCTCCTTACGATGCCGAGTTCGCGGCGCAAAGTGCCTCCCAACTGACGAACCCTATCGTGATCGACGCCTGCCGGCGGGTTTTGATATTGGACGATTACATCTACTGTCGCGGCGGAGGCCAAGTTTTCTAATTCCGGCGCGAGCTTGGAGCCGGCTCGCAACGGAGCCAGACCTAGCACTGTTACCAAGAACCAAATCGCCGTGAATCTCCGTGCGAGAAATCCCCAAACCGCGCTATTCGTGGTTGTGTCGGCGTTGTTCGAAGAACCCGTTTTCGTCATATGGGCCGTGATCTCCTTTTTGCTTCGGATCTTTCAGCCCTGCAATTTGCACCTCACCGGCCAACCACCGGGGTCCGCAAGTAACTGATCAATCAGGGCGGCCAAACTTGATGGGGCACAGTTTAGGGACAAAGTGTCCACCGTGTTGAGACAGAAGGAGCGCGGAATCGCCCAAACCCTAGGGGATCGGACCTAGTGCATAGGGACGGACCAAGGAGAGAGCGCGGAACCGGACTACGGCTCGGGATGGCTGGCTGCTGCGGTAACGATTTACTCGGCTCGCTGGTGGAGAGGCAACGCCGTCAATTCTTCAAACACCGCGTCCAGATTCGTGAAGCCGCGGCGGCGGGCCCGCGCAAGATTCGCGGCCAGAACTTTGGCCTGTTCCAAGAGCGGAGGCAAGCAATCGAATGTTTGGCCGTTGTACTCCGTGCAGCCTCCGACGGCAAAAACGTTCGGATCGGAAGTCTCCAGCTGATCGTTCACCACGATTCCCCGATTCACTGACAGGCCGGCGCTGCGCGCTAGCGTCGTATTCGGCTGCAGAGCCGTCGCGATAACCACCAGATCCGCTCCGAATTCTTCGCCGCTGGTGAAACGCACGGCTTCCACTCGCTCCTCGCCGACCACGGAATCCAGTTGCAGATCCCAGGAGCCATCCGATTCGACGATCACGACTTCGCAGCCTCGCTTTCGCAGTCCCCGCGCCGCTTCCGCCGCCAGCCATCCTCCGACGACCACTGCCCGTACGCCCGGCCCGGCCGCGTCGGCCAGCCTCTTCGTATCGTCCAGCGTGCCGAAAACGAAGACGCCGGATTTGTCCAGGCCGCCCATGGGTGGAATCAGCGGGCTCGAACCGGTTGCCAGAACCAGCTTGTCATAACTGGTCCAATCGCCGTCGCTGCTGCGCACCGCCCGATTGAGCCGGTCGATCTCTTCCACCCGGATCCCAAGCCGGGTGCGGATGCCGTGTTCCTGGTACCACTCGATGTCATTTAAGATGATGCTGTTGATGTCGCGCTCGCCGGCCAGCACGCTGGGGAGCAAGCTCCGGTCATAATTGCCATAGGGTTCGTCACCGAAAATGGTGATGTCGAATACCTGACCGCTCTTGAGCAGTTCTTCTACGCAGGCCACGCCGGACATGCCGTTGCCTGCAAAGATCACACTGGTTGCCATTCAATACGTCCTTGCTCGCGAACGCTGGTGAAGATGCTCAAAGGCCAATGAGCACGTCTTCGGAGGCAAACGGACTCCGTTGTTTTGACAAACCCCCATCAAAATGCACAGGGAAAAGGTCAATACAAGTATATTTGCGGCCCCGATGGCGCGTAAAGAAGAAATTTTCTATGACCCGCATTCACCAGCCTTGCATAATTCTCGAAGGGTCCTGATCTGAAGGGTCCTAATCTAACGAGGGTTTGTTACTTTGGGACCAGGAGTCGCGATCATGACCCTGAACACAGTCGGGCACTCCACCCATACCATTGAGGAATTCGTGCACATTCTCAAGGCTCACGGCATCCGCCGGCTGGTGGATGTCCGAACCATTCCGAGATCGCGCCGCAATCCGCAGTTCAATCGCGAAAGCTTACTGATCAGCTTGGATACTGCAGGCATTGAATACCGCCATCTACCAGGGCTTGGCGGCCTCCGGCGCCCTCGCAAAGATTCGATGAATTCAGGATGGCGCAACGCATCGTTCCGAGGATACGCGGACTACATGCAAACCCCGGAATTTGGCGAGAACCTGAGCCATCTGATAGAACTTGCCGCAGAGGCTCCCAGCGCGATTATGTGCGCCGAGGCGGTTCCCTGGCGATGCCACCGTTCGCTGATCGCCGACGCTTTGCTCGCGCGAGGAATCCCGGTGATGGAGATACTGAGCGCCACCAAGTCCCAGCCCCACGCCACAACGCCGTTTGCTAAGGTGGAGGGCCAGCAAGTGACTTATCCAGGCCCGGTGGGTTCGCCGGCCAGGGCGACTTCGCTTGACTTGCCGCTTTTCAGCCCATTAGAATGAGTCCGCTACCTAAGGCAGATACCGCGCTGCCATGTTGGAGGTTCAAAATGCGAAATCCTTTCCTTCCGTTGTGCCTCGTGGCCACGGTCGCTTTGCCGCTTTTTTCCATATCCGCTGCCGCGCAGGAGGCAGCTTCGCAGACCCAAACCCGGGCTTCCAAAGTTTCGAATGCCGCCTCGAGTCCGATTCCCCGCACCGCCGATGGCAAGCCCGATCTGAGCGGCCTGTGGGACCATCCTTTCGTCGTCGATATGAGCAAGGATCTGGAGGACTTCCTGACTCACAAGCCCAGCAACAAGTGCGGCGCCGAGGTCACCGGCTGCACCCAAAAAGGGACCGGCGGAGAACTCCCCATGACACCGTGGGCTGCCGACTGGACGAAGAACTTCGATCCGACCCGATATGACGCGACCGGCCATTGCAATCCCATGGGCTATACCCGCTCGATGAACGCCCCCGTGCCCACCGAGATCGTACAAACACCCAAGGAGATCGTGTTTCTACACGAATCGATGTTCGCGTTCCACGTTGTGTACTTGGACGCACGCCCGCACCCCACCGCGGACGAAGCGCCGGAGACCAAGTGGTACGGGCACTCAGTCGGCCACTGGGAAGGCGACACCCTGGTGGTGGATACCGTCGGCCCGTTCTTCGCAACGCCCAAAATGCTGCTCGACACCCGCGGCCATCCCGTCAGCGAGGATTTGCACGTGGTGGAGCGCTTCCATCGCATCGATGCCACGCACTTGGGTTACGAAGTGACGGTGGAAGATCCCAAGATGTACACCAAACCCTTCACGAACGTCCGGACCTGGGTTTTGATGCCGAAGAGCGAAGAGGTGCTAGAGTACGTCTGCACCGAGAACAACAAGGAAGTGGAAGAGCATCATATTAAGTAACTGGCGCGGTGGCGATGTTCTTCGGCGCGGGTTGTGTCTGCGCCTTGAGCACCCAATGCATCGCCAGCATCACGATGGCTGAGACCAGCGCGGGCACCGAGGCCACCAGGAACAGCTTTTGCGACGGCAGGTGCCGGCTCATCAAAATGCCGCCGACCACCGGCCCAACAATCGCCCCGATGCGCCCGATGCCCAAGCCGGCGCCAATTCCAGTGGCTCGCAAATCGGTCGGATAGTAGGTCGCGGACAGCGAATTGACGGCCGTTTGTCCTCCCACCACCCCGAATCCAGCCAGGAACACAACGGTAAACAGCATCGTCAGCGATAACCCCGGCTGGCCGATCATCGCGATGTTGACGCACCCGATCGCGAAGCACGTGGTCAGCACTCGTACGAAGCCCCAGCGGTGCACGAGGAGACCCAGAGTGAAGCCTCCGATCATTCCGGACAACTGCTCCATCGTTCCTACGAGAACCGAGGTGCCCATCCCATAGCCGGCCTGGTTGGCGACCGTTGGCAGCCAACTCGCCAGGAAATACAGGTTCAGCAGATTCATGAAATTGATAACCCACAGAAAGATCGTTCCAACACCGCGGCCTTCTTTGAACAGGTGTATCCAGGGAACGCCCTTTCGTTTGGTTTCTTCCACAAAGTATTGATCGGCATCCGCGGATGCTGTTGGATCGATCCGCCGCAGCCAGCGAACGGCCTTGTCCAAACTCTTGCGATGGAGAACCAGAAATTGCAAGGACTCCGGCAACGCGAAAATCATGACAACTGCAATCACCAGCGGCGCCGCCGAGCCGAAATAGAAGACCGAGCGCCAGCCGAAGCGCGGAATGAGCCAGGCCGCGATAAAACCGCCAAAGGCCGCGCCGGCCGTGAATCCGTTGCCCACCGCCATCATGATGGTGACGCGCAATGTGCGCGGGCTGTATTCGCCGACCAAAGCGACCGCATTCGGCATAATGGCGCCCAGCGTAGTCCCCGCGAGGAATCGGATCACCAGCATCTGCTGCACATTCGCCGCCTGGGCGGTCAGGAATGTCAGCGCCGAAAAGCAGAGCGTGACGCCAATCAGCACGGGGCGCCGTCCGATCTTGTCGGCTAACATGCTGAACAGCAGTGACCCTACCAAAATCCCAAAGAGGCCGGCGCCGAATACCGGTCCGAACTGTGCATTGGGGACATGCCACTCCTTCAGGATCGCGGGCGCAACGTAGCCCATGGCCTGCACGTCGAACCCATCCATGATGAGGCAGAGGCCGCAGAGAATGCAGAGGCCTAATTGAAAACCGCCGAAGCTGCTGTTGCCGACGACCTCGGAAATGTTGATCTGCGCGGGCGTTCTCATCTTGGATTCCCAGGCTCGCTGGCGAGATCCAGTATACCCTGGGCTCGGACGGCTCAGTTCTGGTAAACCTGGAACATGGCTACTCGATCGGCGAAGCGCGCAGGGAAACCGGCCAAGAAAGTTGTGGCGAAAAAGGCCGCCGTCAAGAAACGGAAGGCGGCTGCGAGCAAAAGGCCGGGCTCTGGGTTCCGGGTCGACTTATCCGCGTTTCCACCCGAATCCATCATCTCGAGCGAGCGATCATTGTGCGTGGCCTGCGTCTGGCAGATTTTCACGGGCGCCATGAGCTTGGCGCCCAGTACGGCGCTGGCTGAAATCAAACGTTACACGCCGTCGTTCGAAGAGCTCACCAGCGCCGAGGCCGTGCGCCCATTCTTTGCCACTCACGAAAAGCAGGCGTGCCCTTATTGCGGATCGTCCGCCAAATGGCAGGCCCGCATCGCGACGCATCGCATCGAAAGCGGCAAAGCCACCGATGTTCTGCGGAGGAGCTTGGTGAAGTCACTGCCCAGATCGGACGACCAGTTCGTTGTGTTAGAGCAGAAGGCCACGCAGGAGCACGCGTTTTTCGAATGGCTGGAAAAGATCAGCGAGCACCTGGATCTGGAAGATCCGTCCTGGCTCGGTGACGTCTCGCGGCATTACCTCAGTCGCAAGGAGCCCAAGGTCAATTGGCAGGAGGAATTTGCGGGGGTTCACTCCATCCGGCGCTCGCGGCGTATCGGAGGGGAGCAAGAGGCGCCGGGGAAATCCTGGGAAGCAGACGGCGGTCGCCTGTTCCTCGCACCCATGTTGTTTGACGAGTTGCTGTTGGTGCAGTACCTGGTGAGCCGTTCGCAACTCGCCGGCGGCTTGACTCTGGAGCGGCGCTATACCCTGCCCGAGCTGTGGCAGAGATTGCGCCACTCCGGCTACCTGCGCTTCATCGGCGTGCGGGCCAACAATCCCAGCGACGCGCTGGAACAGATGCTGTCGCACCTGAGCGGCGGGGAAGCTTCGGTGCGCTACTACTACATCGTGGACCGCCGCGAACTTCTCGAAAAGGTAAAGGCGCTGCGGACGGAAAAGCCGCGTGCCAGGGCCGCCGGCCGCTGACAGCTCCGCGGGATTGTCGAGATGAAGCCGAGGAAGATCTATCCCGTGCTTTGTTTCCTCGGCGGCGTGTTTGTAAGGATTCAAGCCGTGCTCGAACAGTCCGGGAAAGAACTGTGTGATCGTTCGAACCAGCCGGCTTCCAGCGCTGGCGGCGCCTACAGTCGGGGTTTCGCTTGGCTGGCCGATTTTCCTGTATATAAGGGCGAAAAAGCTCCGGAAGGTTTGACGCCCCTACCCTCGTGCGCTAGAATCTAACTGCGGGGTGGAGCAGTCTGGTAGCTCGTTGGGCTCATAACCCAAAGGTCGGTGGTTCAAATCCATCCCCCGCAA
>Ga0209415_10002575_pt1 | contig 33997 bp, 28 predicted proteins | sample PeaSoiSIISIP2007_FD_187696 | JGI IMG/M metagenome (GOLD analysis project Ga0209415, IMG submission 187696) | Peat soil microbial communities from Weissenstadt, Germany - SII-SIP-2007 (SPAdes) (version 2) | ecosystem: Environmental > Terrestrial > Soil > Wetlands > Peat | place: Germany... | reverse complement strand
GGCGCTGTCTCGCTGACTGCAACATCCGGAGACGTTTCCTTCACTGGCAACCCTCAATTCGATTCCGTATTCGCGGGTGGCGGCAATGTCGTCGGCAGCGGCTCCGGCGGCGACGGCGGCGCGATCGCGATCGACGGCAACAGCATTTCGGTCCAGGGCGGACTGGTGAACACCGGCGGTACCGTCAGTGGTGCCACTTCGAGTGGCAGCGGCGGAGATGGCGGCGCGATCTCGCTGATCGCTGGATCCGGAGCAGTGTCGATCCTCGTCAACCCCGGCTTCGACGCAATCGCCGCGTTCGGTGGATCAGCGACGGGCAGCGGATCCGGCGGTCATGGCGGTGCCGTCACCATTCGAGGCGCCGGCATTACCATCGCCGACGCCGTGGTGACGACCGGCGGTGGGGCGATCGGTTCGCTGTCGACTGGCACGGGCGCGGCCGGTGGCACGGTATCGCTCGACGCCACCACCGGCGATCTCTCCATCGGTGGGGGAAATGGGTCGATCTTTTCCTTCGGTGGAGTTGCCGTCGGCGGCAACGGCGGATCTGGGGGCTCTATTACGCTTAGCGGCAACAACATCACGCTGGCTGCTCCGCTTACGGCGGTGGGCGGCGCGGTCTCGGGCGCTACAGGCAACGGCGCCGCCGGCGGCAATATCCGTGTGACCGGCACGGGCGCGGTTTCACTCGGCGGCGCCGGCACCGGCAACTCGGTCGTAAGCCGCGGCGGCGATGTCTTGAGCGCAAGCTCGACCGGAAACGGCGGTGATGCCGGTGCAATCAGCATCTCCGGCTCCAGCATCTTCGTGCGCTCCATCGTCTTCAGTCGCGGCGGGCAGGCCTCGGGCAGCGGCAACGGCGGGCATGGCGGGGCCGTATCGATCACCGCGAGCGGCAGCATCGTGCTCGACACTGCGAAGGTGGCGGGCGACGCGATTCTGAGCCGCGGCGGGGATTCCTCGCGCGGCAATGGCGGCAATGCGGCGCCTATCTCCGTCGTGGGCGCCACCATCGCCACCGGCGAGGACGTGTCTGCCCGCGGCGGCGACGCGGTGCTGGGCACGCTCGGTATCACGGGCGGCGGCGAGGGTGGAAATGGCGCGGCGATCTCGATCACGGCGACCGCCGGCGACATCTCGCTGGGCACGTCGGTCAACACCTTCAGCAATGCGGTCGGGAGCGGCACCTGTTACGACAGCGTGGTCGCGCGCGGCGGCGATACCGACGGCACCGCGGGCGGCGGCAATGGCGCGGCGGTGGTGCTGAGCGCGCCCTCGGGGGCGATCACCGCGGGTACCGGGGTCCCGTCTGGCACCACCCTGGAGCCCACGAGCCGCGGCGGCGCCATCACCACGCGCGGCGGTACCGATTTCAACTCGCTGGGCGCCAGTGGCGGCAATGCCGGCGCGATCACGGTGAGCGCCGCCGGCGTGGTCACGCTCGGCACGATCAATCAAGACGAGAACGCCGCGGTGAACTCGATCGTCTCGGCCCGCGGCGGCAACGCGGCGGGAGGGAAGGGCGGCAATGCCGGGCGGGTCTCGATCGCGGGCGCGGACCTCGTCCTCTCCGGCGTCTATGACCAGGGCGGCGCCTCCACCGCGACGACCACCGGCGGCTCCGGCGGACACATCACGCTGGGGACGCTCGGCGGCACCGGCGATGTCGTGGTGCTCGCCTACACGCCAGGATCGAGCGCGGGGCCCGGCCTCAACACCGACGGCGGGTTCGCGGGAGCCTCGCAGACCGGCCGGGCCGGCACGATCGTAATCGACGGCAACGTGATCGCGACCGAGGCGGCGACCCTGGGCGCTGGTACGCCCACGCTCGCCCTCAGCAGCCAGGGCGTCGGCGGGACACCGTTCATCCTGGTCACGGGCTCCATGGACGCGTCGTCACCCGATGCCGAGGCGCTCTTCATCGACTCGTCGGGTCACGTGACGGTGCTCGGGCCCATCGGCGCCAGCACGCCGTTTTCGAGCGTGACCATTATCCCTCCCTAGAGCCGGCGCGCATGCCTTGACGTGGCGGGAGCTCGCCCGTCAAGCTAGCCGCTCTCCTTGATGGGGCGGCCATGACGGGATTCGCGACTTATCCGAGCTTGCGCGATCGCCGGGTGCTGGTGACGGGCGGCGCGTCCGGCATCGGCGCCAGTATCGTCGAGCATTTCGCGGGGCAGGGCGCGCGGGTTGGGTTCATCGATCTCGATGGCGAGGCGGCGGAGCGGCTCACGAGCTCACTAGGCGAGCGGCGCGCAAACGCCGCCTTCGCACGCGCGGATCTCCGCGATATCGAGGCCTTGCGCCAGGCGATCGGTACTTTGCGCACCAGGCTGGGCGGCTCCTTCACCGTGCTGGTCAACAACGCCGCGCGCGACGACCGCCACGGCATCGATCAGGTGACGCCGGACTACTGGGATGAGCGCATGGCCACCAACCTGCGCCATCAGTTCTTCGCGGCCCAGGCGCTCAAGGACGAGATGATCGCGGCGGGCGGCGGTTCCATCGTCAACATGAGCTCGATCAGTTTCCTCCTGGGCCAAGGGGGCATGCCGGCCTATGTCACGGCGAAATCCGCGGTCGTCGGGTTGACCCGCGGGCTCGCGCGGGATCTCGGGCCCCACCGCATCCGCGTCAACGCGGTCTTCCCGGGCTGGATCATGACGGAGCGGCAGCAGAAGCTCTGGCTGACGGCCGAGTCCGAGGCGGCGATGATGAAGGGGCAGTGCATTCCCGAGAAACTTTATCCGCCCGACGTCGCGCGCATGGTGCTGTGGCTCGCCGCGGACGACAGCGCACTGGTGACGGCGCAGAACTTCGTCGTCGATGCCGGCTGGACCTGAGCCCGCGCGGTGAGCGCCGCGATCGAATGCATTGCGCCGGTGGGCTCGGTGCTGGGCGAGGGGCCCGTCTGGGACGAGCGCAGCGGCACGCTCTATTGGGTCGACATCAAGGCGCCCGCGCTCTTCGCCACCGACATGGCGACTCGCCAGACGCGGCGCTGGCCGATGCCGGAGCGGATCGGCGCCATCGGCTTGCGCGAGGGGCCGGGCCTGGTCGGCGCCTTCAAGAGCGGCTTCGCCTTCATCGATCTGCCCGCGGGCACCGTCCGCCCCATCGTCGATCCCGAGCCCGACCGCCCTGGCAACCGCTTCAACGACGGCAAGGTCGATGCGCTCGGACGCTTCTGGGCGGGCAGCATGGACGACGAGGAGCGCGAGCCCACGGGCCATCTCTACCGGCTCGATCCCGATCTCTCGGTGGAGCGGTTCGAGATCGGCTTCGTCTGCACGAATGGCATCGCGTGGAGCCGCGACGGCCGCCGGCTCTATTTCGTCGATACGCTGCAGCGGCGCATCCACGCCTACGACTTCGACATGGGAGCCGGGCGGATCGGCGCGCGGCGGCTTTTCGCGGAAATCCCCGCGGATCGCGGCTATCCGGACGGCCTCACGGTCGACGCCGAGGACCACGTCTGGGGCGCGCACTGGGGCGGCGGGCGCGTGACGCGCTACCGGCCCGACGGCTCGATCGAGCGCGTGCTCGACTTTCCGGCACCGCTCACCACCAGCTGCTGCTTCGGCGGTCCTGGTCTGGAGGCGCTTTTCGTCACCACCGCCTCCATCAACCTCGACGAGGCGGCGCGGCGTGCGGCACCGCTCTCGGGCGGCTTGTTCGCGGTCACCGGCCTCGGCATCCGCGGCCGGCCCTGCGGCCGGTTTCGCGGCTGACGCTCATGGCTGGCTCTCTCGATCGCAAGCCCTATGGCGCGCTCCTCGACGGCACCGCCGTCGATCGATTCATCCTGCGGAATGAGACCGGCACGACGGCGGAGATCATCAGCTACGGCGCCATCCTGACTGCGCTCCGGGTTCCCGATCGCACGCATGCGCTGGCGAATGTCGTACTCGGATACGCGGACCTCGCGGGGTATCTCGGCGACGACGCGTCCTACGGCGCCACCATCGGCCGCTACGCCAATCGGATCGCGGGCGGGCGGTTCGCGATCGACGGCACGACGTACCGGCTGGCGCTCAACAATGGGCCGAACGCGATCCACGGCGGCCTCAAGGGCTTCAGCAAGGTGATGTGGCAGGCTGAGGGCACGGTCGAGGCCGACGGGCCCGCGGTCACGCTGCGCTACGTCAGCGCCGACGGCGAGGAGGGCTATCCCGGCCGGCTCTCTGTCGAGGTCCGCTACACTCTCACCGCCGCCTCGGCGATCCGCATCGACTACACCGCCACCACGACCAAGCCGACGGTGCTCAATCTCACCAATCATTCCTATTTCAATCTCGCGGGCGAAAGCGCCGGCGACATCTACGGCCACGAGATCATGATTGCCGCCGACGCCTTCACGCCGACGGACGCCACCGCGATTCCGACCGGCGAGATCCGGTCTGTCACCGGCACGCCGTTCGATTTCCGCGAGTCCAAGCCGATCGGCCTGGATATCCGGGACCGAGACGAGCAGATCCTGCTCGGCCGCGGCTACGACCACAATTTCGTGTTGCGGAGCAATCCCTCGGGCGAGCCACGGCTCGCTGCGCGGCTGCGCGAAGCCCGGAGCGGCCGCGTGATGGAGGTTCTGACGACCGAGCCCGGGCTCCAGCTCTATACCGGCAATTTCCTCAACGGCCGGCATCGCGGCGCCGGCGGCCGCACCTACCGCCAGAGCGACGGCCTATGCCTCGAGACGCAGCAATTTCCGAACTCACCGAACGAGCCGCGCTTTCCCAGTACGCTGTTGCGTCCCGGCGAGACCTTTCGCTCGCGCACCGAGTACCGCTTTTCCGTCGACCGCTGAGAGGTAGGACAATGCCCGAGATCATCGTCTACGCCATCGAAGGCCGCTCGCTCGAGCAGAAGCGCGGCCTCGTGAAAGACATCACCGACGCCGTCGTCCGAAACTTCAGCGTCGCCGCCGAAGCCGTAGTGGTGCAGATCGTGGAGTCCTCGAAGAGCTCCAAGGCGAAAGGCGGCGTCCTCTTCAGCGAGCGGTAGCCTCACCCTCCCGTTGCGTCGCAACGGGTCCCTCCCTCTCCCGCCCAAGCGCGGGAGAGGGGTTATTCGACACCCGCGCACGCTTGCCCCTCTCCCGTGTAACGGGAGAGGGAGGGACCCGCCGCGAAGCGGTGGGAGGGTGAGGGAGCGCTACTCCGCCGCCCGCTTCCCTTTCGCGGCCTCGATCGCTTGCCAGATCCGGTGCGGCGTCGCGGGCATATCGATGTGGCGGATGCCGAGCTCAGAGAGGGCGTCGACCACCGCGTTCATCACTGAGGGCAGCGAGCCCGCGCAGCCGGCCTCGCCGCAACCCTTGGCGCCGAGCGGGTTCGTCTTCGCAGGCACCGGGTGGCTCAAGAAGGCGAAATTCGGCACGTCCGGCGCGCGCGGTAGCGCGTAGTCCATGTAGGAGCCCGTCAGCAGCTGGCCCTCGCTGTCGTAGACCGTGCGCTCCATCAGCGCCTGGCCGATGCCTTGCACCACGCCGCCATGGAGCTGACCCTCCACCAGTAGCGGATTCACGATCACGCCGAAGTCGTTGACCATCGTGTATTTCACGACCTCGGCGACGCCGGTCTCCGGGTCGATCTCCACCTCCGCGACGTGGCAGCCGTTGGGGAAAGCCGAGGGCGCCTGGTCGAAGACGTGCTTCACGTCGAGCGATTGCGGCGTCTCCGGCGGCAGCTTCAATCCGGATCGCAGCTTCTCCGCGAGCTCCATGATCCCGACCGAGCGGTCGGTGCCCACGATGGTGAAGGTGCCGCGGGCGAACTCGATGTCGGCTACCGCCGCTTCCAGCACGACCGAGGCGATCTGCTTGCCTTTCTCGATCACCTTGTCGCCGGCCTCCACGATGGCTGCGCCGCTCGCCATCAGCGACTTGGAGCCGCCGGTGCCGCCGCCCGCGATCAGCTCGTCGCTGTCGCCCTGGAGGAGCCGGATGCGCTCGAAGGGGATGCCGAGCTTGCTGGTGAGCACCTGCGCGAAGGGCGAAGCGTGGCCCTGGCCGTAGTCGAGCGTGCCCGTGATGATGGTGACGGTGCCGTCACTCTCGAAGCGGATGCCGCCCATCTCCTTCATCGGCGGCGCCGTCACCTCGAGGTAGTTGCCGATGCCGCGGCCGCGCAGCTTGCCGCCCGCGCGGCTCTCGGCCTTGCGCTTGTCGAAGCCCGTCCAATCCGCCGCCTCGAGTGCGCGGTCGAGAAGCGCCGTGAAATCGCCGCTGTCGTAGGTGGTCTGCGCCGCCGATTTGTAGGGGAGCTCTCCGGGCTTCACGTGGTTGCGGCGGCGAAGCTCGACGCTGTCGATCCCGAGCTCGGCGGCGGCGGTCTCTACCAGCCGCTCCATGAAGTAGTTGCCCTCGGGCCTTCCGGCGCCGCGATAGGCCGCGACCGGCGTCGTGTTGGTGAGGACGCACTTGGTGGAGACCTCGATGAGCGGCGTCCGGTAGAGGCTCACCATGTTCTTGGTCACGTTCATGGTCGGCATCAGTGGCGCCACGGTCGCGAGGTGCGCGCCCATGTTGCCGTAGCTCTCGACGCGGATCGCGAGGAAGCGGCCCTCGGCGTCGAGCGCCAGCTCCGCCGTCACCTCGTGGTCGCGACCGTGGGTATCCGAGAGGAAGCTCTCGGAGCGCTCGTCGGTCCATTTGACGGGCCGGCCGAGCGCGCGCGCGGCATGGAAGAGGCAGGTGTATTCGGGATAGGCCATTGCCTTCATGCCGAAGGAGCCGCCGACGTTGCCCGTGAGCACGCGCACCTTGTCCGTCGGTACCTTCAATATGTCGTTCGCGATCTGGTTGCGGAGCCCGAATACGCCCTGGCAGCCCACATGCAGCGTCCAGCGGCCGCTCGCGGGATCGAAGCCGCCGATCGCAGACCGCGGCTCCATGGCGCAGACCACGAGGCGGTTGTTGAACAGGCTCACGCGCGTCACGTGCGCCGCGCGCGCGAACGCTGCATTGGCCTTTTCGGCGTCTCCGTAGTGGAAGTCGAGGCAGACGTTGCCGGGGACGTCGTCGTAGAGCCGCGGCGCGCCGGGCTCAGCCGCGTCTTTCGCGCGCGTTACCGCCGGCAGCGCTTCGATGTCCGGCATCACCGCCTCCGCGGCATCCTTGGCTTGCACGGACGTTTCCGCCACCACGCAGGCGATTGCGTCGCCGACATAGCGCACCCTGTCGGTGGCGAGCGCGGTCCACACCGGCAGCTTCATGGGCGTGCCGTCGCGGTTGGGGAAGTTGATCACGCACTTGAAGGTGCCGTAGCCGCCCGCTGCGAGATCCGCCGCGGTGTAGACGCCGAGCACGCCCGGCATGCCGCGCGCCTCGGCGGTGTCGACGTTTCGCAGGATGCCGTGGGCGATCCGACTGCGCACGATCACGGCATAGGCTTGGCCCGGCAGGTTGATGTCGTCGGTGTAGCGCCCCTGGCCCTTCAGGAGTTTCGGATCCTCGGTCCGCGGCACCGGCTGGCCGATGCCGAATTTCTGCAAAGCCCAATCGTGCGCGTTTTCTCGGACGTCCATCGCTGCCGCCTCATCGCTATCGGAGAAGGAGAAGCCGCCCGCGGAGCACGGGGCGGCCACGTCATAATTTGTCGCGCGGAGGGCCGTGCTACAAGCGGCCTACGGGGATATCACCCATGCACCGAGCGTGCCGCGTGCTGAATGTGTGGGAACAATCGCGCGCCTCAAAAATCGACGCTCGCGTTTGCCCATCAATTGGGCATGCGGCGCGCTAAGATTTGTGCGCGAGCGCGCCCAGGGTCGTGAACGCGGATATGTACTCGAGACTGGTCCGCACCTCGACGAGGCTCGGACCGTCCGCCGCGAGCGCACCGTCGAGCGCCGCGTCGATGTCGGCGGTGCGCTCGATGCGGAAGGCCTTGGCGCCGAAGGCCTCGGCCATGCGCGCGAAGTCGGGGTTCTTGAGATCGGTCGCGATGGTCCGGCCGGGAAACCATTTCTCCTGGTGGAGCCGGATGGTGCCGTAGGAGTTGTTGTTGGCGACGATCACCGTCACCGGCAGGCGATATTGGATCGCGGTCGCGAGCTCGTTGCCGGTCATCAGGAACCCGCCGTCGCCCACCAGCGTGATGACGCGCCGGCCGAGGCGCCGCGCCGCCGCCACCGCGCCGGGCACGCCGAAGCCCATGGCGCCGGAGACCGGGCCGAGCAGCCGGTGCGAGGGCTTGAACGGAAAGTACCGCCCGAGCCAACCGGAGAAATTGCCGGCGTCGTTGACGAACACGGCGTCGTCGCCGAGCTTGCGGCGCAACCCGTCGATCACGGCGCCGAACACAACGCCGTCCGCGGCCTCCTTCGGTTCCCAGCGCGCCATGCCCGCGGGCACGCGATGGAGCCGCTCGGCCCAAGCCGCGAGGCGCCCGGATTTGCCCGTGCCGCGATCCCCGAAGGCCCGCAGGAACGCCACGGGCTCCGCGAGCACCGCCAAGTCCGTCGCGAACACCGCGCCCAGCACCTCGGGGTCGTCATAGACATGGATGAGCCGCTGCTTCGGCCGGGGCGCGGTCGGAAAGACGTAGCCCTGGGTCGTGACATCGCCGAGCCGCGTGCCGACTGCGAGTACGAGATCGCTCTCCTGATAGAGCGCCACCTGATCCTTGGGCAGCATGTAGCCGAGATGGCCCGCGTAAAGCGGATGCGCGTTGTCGAACAGATCCTGCTGGCGGAAGCTCAGCGCCACCGGCACGCCCCAGGCCTCGGCCGCGCGGCGCAGCACGGCGCGCGCCTCCGACGACGCAAGGCGCGATCCCGCAATCAGCACCGGCCGCTCGGCCTTTTCGAGGAGAGCCGCGGCTTGTGCGATGCTCTGAGGCGCGGGTTCCACGACGAGCCGCGGCTGCGGTCCCTGCGCCGCGTTCGGCACCTCGTCGAGCAGCATGTCCTCCGGCAGCACAACGACGGCCGGACCCGGCGCGCCCGTGGTCGCTGCGCGGAACGCATGCGCGATCGCCTCGGAGAGGCGGGCGGGATCGTGCACCTCGACCACGTATTTCGCCATGTCGCCGAAGGTGCGGACGTAGTCGACCTCCTGGAAGGCGCGCTTGCCGCGGTCCTTGCGCTCGATCTGGCCCACGAACAGGACGAACGGCGTGGCGTCCTGCTGCGCGGTGTGGACAGCGATCGCGGCATTCGTGGCGCCGGGGCCGCGGCTCACCATGGCGACGCCGGGCCGCCCCGTCAGCTTCGCGTCGCTGACCGCCATGAAGCCCGCGCCGCTCTCGTGCCGGCACGTCACCACATCGATGCGCCTCTCGTCGTAGAGCGCGTCCAGCACCGTGAGATAGCTCTCGCCGGGCACACAGAAGACGCGGTCGACGCCATGGGCCACGAGCTCCGCGACCAGCAGCTGCGCAGCATTCCTTGTGTTGGCGCGAGTGTCAGGCACGGGTGAGGGCCTTTCTGGTGAGTCGCTGGGGACCCCCACCCTCCCATCGCCTGACGGCGTTGGGTCCCTCCCTCTCCCGCTTTGCGGGCGAGGGGCAAGCAAGGGCGCGGTGTAAATAGCTCCTCTCCCATTCCATGGGAGAGGGAGGGACCCAGCGCGAAGCGCTGGGGGGTGAGGGGAGAGCAGACACAATCGTCGTGGGAAAGTGCGCTATTCCGCCGCCGCCGCGCGGACGGGGTTGCGGAACGCGGCGATGAGCTCCGCCTCGCGCGCCTTGGTGTGCGCGAGACTGCGCAGCTTCACGTGGCCGAAGCCGCGGATCTGCAGCGGGAGCTTCGCGATCTCCAGCGCGAGCGCGTGGTTGTCGGCGGTGAGGCTCGCGGTCAGCTCGCGCACCGCCGCTTCGTAGTCGCCGATGAGGCGCCGCTCGGTCTTGCGCTCCGCGGTGTGGCCGAAGGGATCGATGAGCGTGCCGCGCAGACGCCTGAGCGCCGCCAGCATCTTGAAGGCCGGCATGACCCAGGGACCATAGACGCGCTTCTTCATCTCGCCGGTCGTGGGATCGCGCGGCGCCCAAAGCGGCGGCGCCAGGTGGAACCGGAGCTTGTAGCCGCCCTCGAACTGCGCGCCGAGCTTCCTGGCGAACTCGCCGTCGGTATAGAGCCGCGCCACTTCGTACTCGTCCTTGTAAGCCATCAGCTTGAACAGGGATTTCGCGACGGCATCCGCGAGCCCGCGCCGGCCGCGGGCGCGCATACGCTCGGCCGTCTCGACCGCGCGCACGAGATCGGCGAACCGCTGGGCGTAAGCGGCATTTTGGTATTCGGTGAGAAAATTGACCCGTCGCCGGACGATCTCTTCCAGCGTCTCCGAGGGCTTCGGTGCCTCGCTGGGGGTCATCGGCTTCGCGACGGCCTCCACGCGCCGGAGGTCGTGCGCGGCGAGCCGGCCCCAGGCGAAGGCGCGCTTGTTCATCTCGACGCCGACGCCGTTCAGCTCGATCGCCCGCTCGATCGCCTCGCGAGAGAGCGGCACCAGCCCCTGCTGCCAGGCATAGCCCAGCATGAAGAGATTGCTCGCGATCGCGTCGCCCATCAGCGCCGTGGCGAGCCCGCTGCCGTCGACGAACTCGATCCCGCGCTCGCCCGTGGCGGCGCGGAGCGCCCGGTGCATCGCCGCGTCCTCGAAATCGATATCGCCGTTCATCACGAAGGCGGCGGTGGGCGCGAGGTAGCTGTTGACGACCGCGCGGGTGACGCCGGTCTCGATCCGCGTCAGCGCCTCGGGGCTCGCGGCCACCACCATGTCGCAGCCGAGCAGGAGGTCGGCGCCGCCCGCGGCGATCCGAACGGCGTGAATGTCCTCGGGCTTGGGCGCCAGGCGGATATGGCTCATCACCGCGCCGTTCTTCTGCGCGAGCCCGGTGAAATCCAGGACCGAGCAGCCGCGGCCCTCGAGATGCGCCGCCATGCCGAGGAGCTGGCCCACGGTGATGACACCGGTGCCGCCGATGCCCGTCACCAGAATCCCATAGGGCTCGCTGAGCGGGCGCAGCGCCGGCTCCGGAAGATCGGCGAAGGGATCGCCGGCGGCACGCGCGGCGGCGCGCACGGGCTTGCGCAGCGCGCCGCCGTGCACGGTGACGAAGCTCGGGCAGAAGCCCTTGAGGCAGGAGTAATCCTTGTTGCAATTGCTCTGGTCGATGGCGCGCTTGCGGCCAAACTCGGTCTCCACGGGCTTGACCGAGATGCAGTTGGATTGCTCGGAGCAATCGCCGCAGCCCTCGCAGACGAGATCGTTGATGAAGACGCGCTTCGGCGGGTCCGGGAATTGGCCGCGCTTGCGCCGGCGCCGCTTCTCGGCGGCACAGGTCTGGTCGTAGATCAGCACGGTGAGCCCGGGCGTGTCGCGGAGCTCGCGCTGGATCGCGTCCATGTCGTCGCGGTGCCGCACTTCGACGCCCTCGGCGAAGCCGGCGCCCAGCGGGTATTTCTCGGGCTCGTCGGAGACCACCACGACGCGCTTGGCGCCTTCCGCCGCCACCTGCCGGCTGATCTGCGGCACGGTCATACCACCCTCGGCGGGCTGGCCGCCGGTCATGGCCACGGCGTCGTTGAACAGGATCTTGTAGGTGATGTTGACGCCCGCTGCCGCTGCCGCCCGGATCGCCAGCAACCCCGAATGGGTATAGGTGCCGTCGCCCAGATTCTGGAAGACGTGCTTCTCGCGGGTGAAGGGCGCCTGGCCGATCCAGTTGGCACCCTCGCCGCCCATATGGGTCCAGGTGGTGGTGCGCCGCGCCGGCATCCAGATCGTCATGGCGTGGCAGCCGATGCCCGCGCCGGCGCGGCTGCCCTCGGGCACCTTGGTCGAGGTGTTGTGCGGACAGCCCGAGCAGAAGAACGGCGTGCGCTGGGTCTTCGGTGCCGGCGCGTCGCCGACCCGCTGGAGCGCCTCGAGCCGAGCCATCCGCTGATTGAGTTGCGGACTCTCGCCGTCGAGTCGCTTCAGGCGCTCGACCAGCGCGCGCGCCACCATGGTGGGCGTGATCTCGCCCTCGCTCGGCAACAGGACGCGGCCCGACTCGTCGCGCTTGCCCACCACGCTCGGACGGTGCGCCGTCTCCACGTGATAGAGCAGCTTCATGAGCTGATCCTCGATCAGCCCGCGCTTCTCCTCGACCACCAGCACGTCCGTGAGGCCGTCGGCGAAGCGCCGCGCGCCCTCGGATTCCAGCGGCCACACCATGCCGACCTTGTAGAGGCGCAAGCCCAGCCGCGCCGCCTCGCGCTCGCCGATGCCGATATCCTCGAGCGCCTGGCGCAGATCGAGATAGGCCTTGCCGGTGCTGATGATGCCGAGCCGCGGCGCGGGGCTGTCCCAGACGATGCGATCGATCGCGTTCGCGCGCACGAAGGCGGCGACCGCCTCCATCTTGGGCCCGTGCAGGCGCCGCTCCTGGTCGAGCGGCGGATCCGGCCAGCGGATGTTGAGCCCGCCCGGCGGCGGCTCGAAATCCCTGGGGAGTACGATCTGCACACGGTGCGGATCGACCGACACCGAGGCCGAGCTTTCCACCGCCTCCGCGACCGCCTTGAACCCGATCCAGCAGCCCGAATAGCGGGAGAGCGCGAAGCCCAGCAGGCCGAAATCGAGATATTCCTGCACCGTCGCGGGGTTGAGGATCGGCATCATCGCAGCGATGAAGACCTGCTCGCTCTGATGGGCGAGGGTGGAAGACTGGCAGCCGTGGTCGTCGCCGGCGATGGCGAGCACGCCGCCATGCGGCGCGGTGCCGGCGGCGTTGGCGTGCTTCAAGGCGTCGGTAGAGCGGTCGACGCCGGGCCCCTTGCCGTACCAGATGCCAAACACGCCATCGACGCTGGCGCCGGGGAAGAGGGTGGTCTGCTGGCTGCCCCAGACCGACGTCGCGGCTAGGTCCTCGTTGACACCCGGCTGGAAATAGACATTGGCGCGCTCGAGGAAGCGCCGCGCCTGCCAGAGGGCGTTGTCATAGACGCCGAGCGGCGAGCCGCGATAGCCCGAAATGAACCCGCCGGTATTGAGCCCGGCCGCCTTGTCCCGCTGGCGCTGCATCAGGGGCAAGCGCACCAGCGCCTGGATGCCCGAGAGGTAGATGCGCCCCAAGTCCTGGACGTATTTGTCGTCGAGCGTGACCGTCGCGAGCGTCATGCCGGCTCCTTCGGAACGACATTAAGGATATTCAACGGCCAAGACAATGCGAGGGCCTCGGGCCACGGCCGGGGCGTCGGGAGGCGCGCCGCTCGCCCGCGCGCCGCTCGGCGGTTCTCTAAAAGGTGTCCCAATACTGCGGAAGTTTAGTCGGCAAATCCGCTGGTTTATCCATTACATGCGCGCAGATTGATCGCGCGTTTTACTCTTTATAAAGGGTCTTTGCCCGATTCTACGGCATCGCTGCTATTCGGCGTGTGGAGGTTTTCCACCAACGGGATCGAGCCGGGCATGATGTCTCGCATACTGGGGTTCTTGCGCGATCGCCGCGGCAGCGCAGCCGAGGAGATGGCGCTCATTGCGCCGATCGTCGTTCTCATTCTGCTGCTCACGATCGAGCTCGGCTACATGCTCTTCTCGCAGGCGGTGCTCGACGGCGCCGCGCGCACGGCGGCGCGCATGGTGCGCACCGGCCAGGTGCAGGCGAACGCCGATCCGCTCGGCACGTTCCAGGCCGCGCTTTGCAGCAATCTTGCCGGCGTGATCCCCTGCGGGTCGGTCGCCACCGATGTCGAGAGCTTCGGGACATTCTCGACCATGACCCCGGCGGCCGTCACCAAGGACAACAACGGCAACGTCACCAACAACGCGTGGGTCCCCGGCGGTCCCGGCGTGGCGGTCGACGTGCGGGTCTTCTATACCTATCACTTCTTCATCCCCTTCGTGGCGAACGTCCTCAACCCCGGCGGCGGCGGCGTCGTGCTGCAGTCGACGGTGATCTTCAAGAACGAGCCCTACCCGGTGGCCGGCGGATGATCGCGCGTTTCCTCACCTCGATCAGGGATCGCGCCGGCAACGCGATGGTGGAGTTCGCGCTCCTGATGCCCATCCTGGCTACGATCTTCTTCGGGCTCTTCGAGGGCTCGCAGGCGATCCTCGCCTATCTGAAGTTGGTCGCCGCGACGCAGACGATCGCCGACCTGATCACGCAACAGCAGTCCCTCTCGTCCACCGACTTGGACAACTTCGACACGGCGGGCCAGCTGGTGATGACGCCGTTCACGGCCGCGAGTTTCGGATACGCCGCCACCAGCGTGACCTTCGATATCAATACCGGGACCGCCGCGGTCGCCTGGACACAAACCCGGAACGCCAATCCGCTCGCGAACGCGATCGCACTCGCCGCCGGCTACGGCCAGAAAGGCGAGAGCGTGGTCATCGTGCAGGGCAATTACGCTTATTCATCCTTGTTCCACTACGTGCTGCCGGGATCGATCACGATGACCCAGATCGCGTTCTCGCGGCCCCGGCTCGTGTCGTCGATACCGTACAACTGAGGGTCGCGCCGCATCGAAGAGGGATGGCCACCATGTCGAAAATCCTCGCCACCGCTCGCATCTTGCTTCGCTCCTTGACGCGAAAAGACGGTGCCGTGCTCGTCTGGTTCGCAGTGACGGCGATCCCGCTTCTCCTCGCGGTAGGCGTGGGCATCGACGTCGCCCGGGCTTACGCCGTCAAGGTCCGGCTGGGCGCCGCGATCGACGACGCTGGTTTGGCGGTCGCCACCACGCTCGATCCGAACATCAATGCGCAGAACCGCCTCACCAAGTACTTCTACGGCAACTTCGCCTCCACACAGATCGGCACGCCGACCGCGGTCAGCATGGTGAACGACGCGACCGTGGCGAACGCCATCGACGTCACGGGGACGGCAACGGTGCCGACCACCTTCATGGCGTTGGCGGGTTTCAACAGCATCACGGTCCAGGCGACCGCGCAGATCGTCCGGCGCGCGCCCAACATCGATTTCTACCTGATGCTGGACAGCTCGCCCTCGATGGCGATCGCGGCCACGCAGACTGACATCAACACCATGGTCAGCCATACCTCGGCGCAGGGCGGTTGCGGATTTGGTTGTCATCACTCGCAGACCACCGCCTCCTCCTGCGGTGCGAACGATGTGCTCGGCAATCCGATCGACCCGGCAACCGGCAATCCGATGGACAACTACGCTTTGGCACGGAGCCTCGGGGTCACGTTGCGGATCGATCTGTTGCGGCAGGCGGCGCAGAACTTGACGACCACCGCGACGAGCACGGCGGCGCAGAATGACGCGAAGTACCGGATGGCGGTCTATACCTTCGATGTCAATTTCAACACGATCCAGACGCTGACCAACAGTCTGAGCACAGTGAGCACCTCGGCGGGCAACATTCAGCAGCTGGAGATGTACTGCAATAACCATCTGAGCTCGGCGACCGATTCAAACAAGGACGCCGACACGAACTTCGACAGCGCCTTCACGAGCATCAACGGCATCATGCCCGCGCCGGGCAACGGCTCGAACATCGCGGGGGATACGCCTCAGGAAGTGCTGTTCTTGGTCACCGACGGTGTGGAGGACGAGCTCAGCACCTACTCGACGAAGACGCCGACGAGTTCGTCATACGGCAATGTCAGCAGCGGGCGCCAGGAGTCCGTGATCAACGTCGCCGACTGCACGACGATCAAGAACCGCGGCATCCGGATCGCGGTGCTTTACACCGAGTATCTGCCCCTTCCCACGAACAACTGGTACGTCAATCACGTCCAGCCGTTCCAACCGAACATCGGCTCGACGCTGCAGTCCTGCGCCTCGCCAGGCTTGTACTTCATGGTGCAGACCGGCGGCGACATCTCCGGCGCCCTGTCGACGCTGTTCGAGCAGGCGGTCCAATCCGCCTACCTTGCCCAGTAGTGCCCGCGCCGAGCTCGGTCGCGATCCTGGGCCGGGAGCGGGATGACGACTCGGCGCGCGGATCGTCATGGTTAAGGGATCTTTAAAGGCTTCCGCCGCACCTTGGCCAGCGCCGCGCATGTCTCTGGTGCGGCGAACCAGTCTCGGCCGCGGACGGTGCTCGCGCGGCTCGCGAGCCAACAAGGCGCCATCAGGTGAATAGATGACCACAGCGATGGATCGGGAGCGCGTCAAAGCCGAAGTGGGCACCGGTCGGATGATGCGCTTCACGGTGCGCGTGGCCGCGGGGGTGCTCGCGCTGACCGGCATCGTGGCCTGGTTTGCCGTGAGCCATACGCCCGCGCCCGCGGGGCCGACGGCCGCGCGGACGAGCGCCGCCGGCTCGGGCGACCTATTCTATCACGCCTCCCACGAGATGAGCTTTCATCGCGGCGGCGACGGCCTCTATCGCGTCGACGCAGAGATCAACGAGAGGCAGATCCGGTTCGTCGTCGACACCGGTGTCCCGGCGGTGATGCTGTCGCCCGACGATGCGCGTGCTGCGGGCATCGACATCGATAAACTGAATTTCTCGGCTCGCGCGGTCACGCCCTCCGGCGAGATGCGCGTGGCGTCCGTGATCATCCCGATGATGACCCTGAACCAGCTCACCCTCTTCAACGTGACTGGCGTCGTTACCGACGGCCCGTTGCCCGCCTCGGTCCTGGGCGCGGGTTTCCTGAAGCGGTTCGACAGCTACGATATGCGCGAGGGGGAGCTCGTCCTGCGCTGGTGAGCGGGGCGAGCGGATTCCCGCTCAGAACATAAACTGGCCGACTTTCACTTTCGGCACGAAATCGCCGGGTTTCGGGCCCGTGAGGTCGCTGGGGTTGCCTTGGGCCTGCTGACCGCCTCCTGAGCCCGCTTGCCCACCCGAACCCGACTGCCCCGTGCCCGAGTGGCTCTGCGCGGCGTGCTTGATGGGCTCGTGCTTGATCGCCGGGTGCTTGATGGGCTCGTGCTTGATGGTGGGATACTGGCTCGCTTTGGGGGCGTTTGCGGGCGCCGCAGTATCGGCCGCGGCCGTCGTGGAGGCCGCCAGCGCTCCCAGCAGGCCAAGGGCACAGAGCGCGGAGATCGCCGTCTTCATGAAGAGCTCCTGGGCTGACCGAGCGGCGCGAGAGTGAACGCACGCTGAGCCTAGGCTTGGCCTCGTTTAGAGAGAGTTAACCGAAGGATTTTGCCGAATTGATCTAGCGCATGGACCCGCCGCGCGCCTGGGCGCGAAATGCCTCCATGATTAAGTGGATATGGCCGTCGCGGCGAAGGGGCAGCGTTCTCGTCTGGTTTGCCGTGACGATGGTGCCCCTGATTCTGGCGACCGGGATCGCCATCGATATCGCGCGCGCCTACGCCGTGAAGATCCGGCTCGGCGCGGCGCTCGACGAGGCGGGCCTCGCGGTCGCATCCACCTCGAACCAGTCGATCGATCTTACGGCTCGCCTCAACCAATACTTCTACGGCAACTATTCGTCGACCGGCATCGGCACGCCCACGAGCGTGACCATGGTGAACGATGCCAACGACGCCAACGTCATCAATCTCACGGCGACCGCGACGGTTCCGACGATTTTCATGCGGCTCGCGGGCTTCAGCTCAATCGCGGTGGCCGCGACGGCCCAGGTCACGAAGGAGCCGACCGGCCTCGAGGTTGCCCTCGTGCTCGACAACACGGGATCGATGCTCGACAGCTTCAACGGCATCACCAACATGGCCGCGATGACCGCGGACGCCACGCAGCTCGTGAACATCCTGTTCGGCGCCAATGCCAACAACACGAAGCTGAAGATGTCGCTGGTTCCGTTCGTCACCACGGTGAATCCCGGCTCTCTCGCGCCCAATCTGATCGCCGCCGGCAGCCTGCCGACCATCAATACCGGCACGTCGAAGAAGCCGGTGTGGAAGACCATCACCTACAGCGCGACCGATGCGACCTTGTGGAAGGGCTGTCTCGAGGAGCCGAATTCGCCTGCGGACCAGTCGGAGTCGACGGCCGCCGGGGCGTGGATGCCCTACTGGTGGCCCACCGATTCCACCAACAACCCCTGGGGCGCCTGGCCCAACAACATCAGCGTCGTCTTGACGCGCCCCAGCGCCGACGATCCCACGCAAAGCCACTCGCCCGACCTGTCCTGCGGCACGCCGATCCAGCGCTTGGTCTCCGACAAGCAGACCATGCTGAACGCGGTCAACGCCATGCAGGCGTGGTCGCGGAGCGGCACGATGATCCACGTGGGCATGACCTGGGGCTGGCGGACCATCTCTCCGGTGAGCGTGTTCCAGACCGCCGGTACCCCGGACGCGCAGCCCTACAACACCCCCGGATGGACCAAGGCCGTCATCCTCGAGACGGACGGCACCGACAACTTCAACCAATGCGGAAGCTGCTCGAGTCCCGACTACACCGCCTTCGGCTATCTGAGCGATGGCAGACTCGGCACCACCAGCAACGTCTCCGTGGCCAAGACGACGCTGGACAACCGTCTCGCCGCGGTCTGCGCCGCGATGAAGGCGAAGGGCATCGTGATCTACACCATCGGCTTCACGGGCGCGGCCGCCAACTCCCAGACGATCCTGCAGGGCTGTGCCACTGACGCCAACAAGTACTTCTTCGCTCCCGATCAGGCGACGCTGCAGACCGCCTTCGTCGCGATCGCCAATTCCCTCAACAAGATCCGCCTGAGCAAGTAGACGCCGCCAGCGGCGCCCGAGCGCGGCGGTTGACGCCCGGCCCCGAGATGCCCGAATTTCCTGGGGCGAGGGCAGGAGGGGACCGGCTCGCCCATGGCGGAGTCCGACAATCAAGCAAGCGCGCGCGCCGCGGTTCCGCGGCTCTCGGCGCTCGTGGTCGCGCGGAACGAGGCGGAGCGCATCGCGCCCTGCCTCGAGCGCCTGGGCTTCGCGGACGAGATCGTGGTGCTGCTCGACCGCTCGACCGACCGCACGGGCGACCTCGCGCGGGCCGGGGGCGCGCGGGTGGTCGCGGGCGACTGGGCGCTCGAGGCGGATCGCCGAAACGCCGGCATCGAGGCGTGCACGGGCGACTGGATCCTCGAGGTGGACGCCGACGAGTGGGCGACCCCCGCGCTCGCCACCGAGATCCGCGCGGCGATCGCGGTCGCCAGGCGCGGCTATTTCATCGTGCCCATGGCCAACCACATCGGCGGACATCTGGTGCGGCACGGTTGGGGCGCCTATAACGGGGTCGCGGCGAAGCCCTCGCTGTTTCGCAAGGGCATGAAGCGCTGGGGGCGGGGCCGGGTCCATCCACAGATCGCGCTGGAGGGCGAGCGGCAGATGCTGAAGGAGCCTCTGCTCCATTTCGTCTATCGGGACGTCAGCGACATGATGCAACGGCTGAACCGGTACACCGATCTGGCCGCGCTCGACGCGGTTGAGTCCGGCACGGTGCCGACGCTGCGGGCCTCGCTCCGGCGCATGGCGAGCCGAGCGTGGAAATCCTACGTGGCGCGCCGCGGCTACCGGGAAGGCGCTTATGGCGTGGCGCTGGCGCTCTACTCCGCGCTCTACCCGATCCTGATCCACCTGAAGGCGGCGATCCCCGCGGAGCCCGCCGCTCCGCCGCCGCGATGAAGCTCTTTCGCGGCGACGGGCCGCGCCCGATGCCGCTCTCCGAGCGGCTCTACCGGCGCTTCTTCTTGAAGTATCACGGGCGCTACCTCGTCACGGACCTGCAGCTCCGGGCTAAGGCGCAGAGCCTCGATTACATCGAGGCTCATATGCGCGACGCGCTCATCTTCCGCGACCGCTGGGACTTGCTGCTGTTCGCGGCGCGCGAGGCGCCGGCGGAAGGGGTGATGCTGGAGTTCGGCGTCGCCGACGGCGCGAGCCTGCGCTATGTCGCGAGCCGCGTCGCGCGCTCCTTCCATGGCTTCGACAGCTTCGAGGGCTTGCCCGAGCACTGGTCCGGCACCTTCGAGCGGAAGGGCAAGTTCACCCGCGCGGGCGCCCTGCCGCCGGTACCCGCCAATGCCCGGCTCTATCCCGGCTGGTTCGCCGACACGCTGCCGCGGTTCCTCGCCGAGCATGCGAGCGAGACGATCGCCTTCGTGCACGTCGATTGCGACATCTACGCCTCGACCGCGACCGTATTTCAGCATTTGCGCGGCCGGCTCCGGCCGGCCACGGTGCTGGTGTTCGACGAGTACTTCAATTATCCGAATTGGCAGCGCCACGAGTGGCGCGCCTTTCAGGAATTCGTGCGCGACACCGGCACCGGCTATACCTATCTGGGCTTCGCCCAGAAGAACGGCCACGTCGCGGTCCGGCTCGGCGAGCCCAGCGCGGAGGCGAGCCGGCTCGCCGCCGAGAAGCTCGCGCGCATCGGTGCCTGAGCCGTGCCAATTGCAGAGGGAGCGACAGCATGACCGATCTCGACCGGGTCATTTCCGAGCTGGTGATCGCGAACCGCATCCTCGCGCGCGAAGGCGTGGTCGACGCCTTCGGCCACGTCAGCGCCCGCCATCCCGAGCGCCCTGACCGCTACATCATGTCGCGCTCGCGCGCGCCCGAGCTGGTGACCGCCGACGGCCTCATGGTTTTCGAGCTCGACGGCACGCCGGTCGATCCGCGGGGCCGCCAGCCCTATGCCGAGCGTCCCATCCATTCCGGCCTCTACGAGGCGCGGCCGGACGTGCGGTCGGTGATCCACAATCACTCCTACGACGTGATCCCGTTCAGCGTCACCCGCGCGCAGCTCCGGCCGATGATCCACGTGGCGGCGCCGATGGGCGGCTCCGTGCCGGTTTGGGACATCCGCGACAAGTTCGGCGACGGCGAGATGCTGGTGGTCACGCTCGATCAGGGCCGCGATCTCGCGCGCACGGTGGGCGAGGGCGCGGTGGCGCTCATGCGCGGCCACGGTTGCGTGGTCGCGAGCCAGTCGATCAAGCTCGCGGTCATGACCGCGGTCTACACGCAGGTGAACGCCCGGCTCCAGATGGATGCGCTCCGGCTCGGCGAGCCCAAGTACCTGTCGTCGAGCGAGATCGAGACCATGACCAAGCGCCAGCAGACGCCGCTCGCGTCCGAGCGCGCCTGGGAGTACTGGCGCCAGCGCGCGGGAGCCAGCGACCTCTGACCAGCCAGTTACAGCCCAGGCTGGCGGCGTCGGCCAAGCTCAGCCGGGCAGCCACGGTCTTCGCCGGATTCTTCTTTCTGTCGGGCTTCACGCAGACCATCGTGCTGACCGTGCTGCCCGTGGAAACCCTGCGCGTCATGGGCGATGCGGAGACGGTGAGCATCGTTTATGTCGGCGTGGGCATCGCGGGGTTTCTGGGCCGCCTCGGCATACCCATCTTGGCGCGCGTCCTGCATCGGATGGGCGTGCTGACGCTGGGCCTGACGATCCTCTGCCTCTCGCTCCTGCTGCTGTGGACCGAGACGCGGGCGGGCGTTGTCTTCGGCCTGATGCTGAACGTGTTCGCGATCGCGTGTTTCGAGGTCGTGCTGACGTTGCACGTGCTCGATTACATCCCGCGGCACGAGCTCGGCCGCTTCGAGGCGAACCGGATCTTCTTCTCGGCCCTGCCCTGGACCATCGGTCCATGGCTCGGCGTCTATCTCCAGATCAATGTCGCGCATTGGGCGCCTTACGCGATCTCCGCCGCCATGGCCGCGCTCCTGCTGACTGCGTTCCGAGTGTTCGGTTTCGCGGGCGATCCGGTGGCGCGGACCCCGCGGCGGCGTACGCAGAATCCGGCGCTCTATCTGATTCGCTTTTTCTCGCAGCCCCGTCTGCGTCTCGGCTGGGCGCTCGCCGTGGGTCGCTCCTCCTGGTGGGGCATGTTCCAGGTCTATGCCCCGATCTACGCGATCCAGTCCGGGCTCGGCGCTGAGATCGGCGGCGCCATGGTCTCGGTCGGGGTGGGCTTCATGTGGTGCGTGCCGCTCTGGGGCTGGCTGGGGCGCCGCTATGGACTGCGCTGGCTGCTGATCGTGGGCTACGCGTCGACCGCGATCGTCACGATCACGGCCGCCGTGCTCATGGGTGCGCCGGCCGCCGGCGCGGTCACCCTGGTGGCGGCAGCGTTCGCGGCCGAGATCATCGACGGCGCCGGCAACTCGCTCTATCTCCGCGCGGTGCATCCCTTCGAGCGCAGCGAGATGACGGCGGTGTTCGTGAGCTACCGCGACTTCTCCCAGTTCGCGCCGCCCGCGGTGTTCAGCGTGCTGCTGACGTTCTTCGAGCTCCCGGCGGTGTTCGTTGCGGGGGGCATCATGATGCTGGGCATGGCCGGCCTCTGCCGCTACATCCCGCGGCGGTTCTGACGGGCCTGCGCGCGCCTAGTCGAACTTGAACACCATCACCGCGATGTTGGCGAGCGGCAACAGGGTCTTGAGGAAGAGATAAGAGTCCATGCGCGCTCGCTCCGCGATTGTGTGGCGACGGTAGCGGTCTGCCTTAAGATCTAGGCCGTGTCAGCCGCCGGCGAAACGCGGCTCGGTCAGCCCTTCGACATTGGTCTCCAGCGCGAACAGGTTTCCGGCCAGCGGCTCGGCCGCGAGCTCGGCCTCGCTCATGCGCATGATGCCGGAGGTGATAAAGAGCGTGGTAAGGTCGGCCCCGCCGAAGGTGACGCTCGTCGGTCGCTTCACCGGCATCCCAACCACCCGCTCGATCTTGCCGTCGGGATCGTAGCGCACGACGCGCGCGCCGTTCCACTGCGCGACCCAGAGGAATCCCGCGGCGTCGACGGTCATGCCGTCGGGAAGCCCATGCTCCTCCGCGATGCGCACCAGCGTGCGCCGGTTCTTCACCGCCCCGCTCGCGAGATCGAAATCGTAGGCGTAGATCTCGCGCGGCGCGGAATCGATGAAGTACAGGGTGCGATTGTCGGGGCTCCAGCCCATCCCGTTGGAGAGCTGGAAGCCCTCGTCCATTCTGTGCACGCATCCGTCGGGATCGCAGCGAAACAGCGCGCCCACCGGCGTCACCCAGTCCCGCGCCTTGGAGCCCACCCAGAAACGCCCCGCGCGGTCGCAGGCGCCGTCGTTGAGATTGTCCTCCGCGCCCTCGATGAGCGTAACGAGCCGCTCGAGCGCGCCGGTTTCGCAATCGAAATATCCGAGGCTCGCCTCGAAGGCGCAGAGCAGGCGATGGCTCCGCGTCAACGCGATGGCGTGTACGGATTCCGGCGATGGGACCGCGCGATTTTGTCCGGGCCTAGGATCGAAGCGGTTGATGCTGGGCTGGCGCCCGTCGATCCAATAGAGCGCGCCCTCGCGACCGTCCCAGACCGGGCTCTCGCCGAGCCCGGCGCGGATCGCCAGCACCGAGCTGGGCGCGCTCATGCGCGTCCGCTCAGGGTTCGCCGCACGGCGTCCTGCCAGCCCGCGTAGAGCGACTCCCGCTCGTCCCCGGCAAGCCGCGGCTCGAAGGCGCGGTCGAGCGCCCAGTGCGCGGCGATCGCGTCCAGCGAGGGGTAGAGGCCGGCGGCGAGCCCGGCGAGCGCGGCGGCGCCGCGCACGGTGCTCTCGATGTGCCTCGGACGCTCGACGGGCATTCCCAGAATGTCGGCCAAGCGCTGCATCAGCCAGTCGTTCGCGACCATGCCGCCATCGACGCGCAGGCTCTTGGGATCGGCGCCATCGGCGCGCATGGCCTCCAGGAGATCGCGGGTCTGGAAGCAGGCGGCCTCGAGCGTCGCCCGCGCGATCTCCGCCCGCCCCACGTCGCGCGTGAGGCCGAACAGCGCGCCGCGGGCGTCGGCATCCCAATAAGGCGCGCCCAGACCGGTAAAGGCGGGCACGAGGTAGACGCGTCGCGCGGGATCGGCCGTGCGTGCGAGCGCCTCGCTCTCCCGCGCATCCTTGATCAGGCCGAGCCCATCGCGCAGCCACTGGATCGCCGCGCCCGCGATGAAGATCGCGCCCTCGATCGCGTAGGTGACGCGGCCCTGCAAGCGATAGGCGAGGGTCGTCAGGAGCCGGTTCTGGGAGGTGACGGCCTTCGTGCCCGTATTGAGCACCGCGAAGCAGCCGGTGCCGTAGGTCGATTTGATCATGCCCGGCGCGAAACACGCTTGGCCCACCGTCGCCGCCTGCTGGTCCCCGGCCATGCCGAGCACTGGGATCGGCGCGCCGAAGAGCTCTGCCGACGTCGCTCCGAACTCGCCGGCGCAATCCAGCACCATCGGCAGCATCGCGCGCGGCACGCGGAAGAGCGTCAGGAGGTCCGCGTCCCAATCCTGCCGGTGAATGTCGAACAGCAGCGTGCGCGCGGCGTTGGTGGCATCCGTCGCATGCACTTTGCCGCCGGTGAGCCGCCAGAGCAGGAAACTGTCGATAGTGCCGAAGGCGAGCTCGCCCCGCTCGGCTCGCGCCCGCGCGCGCGCGACATGGTCGAGCAGCCACTCGATCTTGGTCGCGGAGAAATAGGGATCGAGCACCAGGCCGGTCTTCGCCTGCACCGCGCCGGCGTGTCCCTCCGCCCGCAGTGCCGCGCAGCGCTCGGCCGTACGCCGATCCTGCCAGACGATCGCGGGAGCGATCGGCTTGCCCGTGTCGCGCTCCCAGACCACGGTGGTCTCGCGCTGATTAGTGATACCGATGCCCGCGATGTCCCTCGCGCCCAGCTTCGCCGCCGCGAGCGCCTCTCGCGCTGTCGCGAGGCTCGCCTGCCAGATCTCCTCGGCATGGTGCTCGACCCAGCCGGGCTGCGGATAGTGCTGCGCCAGCTCCCGCTGCGCTTCGCCCCGCACGCCGCCCTCGGCATCGAACACCAGAGAGCGCGTGCTGGTCGTGCCCTGATCGATCGCGAGAATATAGCGGGCGGGCACTGGAAGACAGGCCGCTTAGCCGTAGCGCCCCAGCCGCACCGCCGTCTGGCCCCTGGTGATTCGGCGGGTGGGCATGACGAGCACGCAGTTGTCGTAGGGCGTGCGGATCTCGCGGCTACCGTCGTGGGCGATGACGGTGCCGACCTTCGGGATCACCTCGAGGCCGTGGTAGTCCTGCGCGAACTCGAAGCGGTCGGTCTCGATGGTGATGGCCTGCGTCACCGTGAGCACGCGCTGCTCCACCGGCGGCCGGGCGCGGTGGCGCTCGGTCTCGGCGGGCGAGAGCACGCCGGATTCCGCGAGGAAGCGCCAGGTGACGTCGTGCGCGATATCGGCGGAAGCGCGCTCCCAATGCTGGCCGCACTCGATCAGCAGCGCGGTCTTGGGCGAGGCTGCGTCGCCGAAGCCGCCGTAGTCGCGCATGCGTCGGCCCGCGGCGTGGCCCTCGTCGCGCACGATGGTGCGCGGCGCGCCGACCCGGTGCGCGAGCTCCAGCGACTTGCCGAGCAAACCCGTCAGCATCAAGGCGGGAGTGGCGTGCTGCATGGAGTGGATGTCGAGCAGCGTATCGACGGTGTCGATGAACGGCCGCAGCTGGCGCGCCCGTGCGAGTTCCGCGCTCTTGCGGGGGCCGTCGAGCGTGGCGACGTCCCAAACCCGGTTGATGTCCTCGTCGACGAAGCGCGAGGCCGAGGGAGTCTTGGGATCGAAGGTCTTGAATGCCCCAAAATTCGAGAAGGCCAGGCTGAGCTTGCCGCGCGCGGGCTTGACGCCCAGCTTGAACAGGCGGTCTAGCGCGATCGCGCCGCAGATCTCGTTGCCGTGGGTGAGGGCGAACACCGCCACGTGCGGGCCGGGCTTGCCGCTATCGTACGTGGTGACGTAGTCGATCCCGGTGTTGCCCTTGCGGTAAGGCTCGATGTCGGGCGGGATGAGCTCGACGGGATAGTTCATGTCGGACACGGCTGATCGGGCTCCGTTGTTTTCCGTGGGTGTTGCCGCGCACTATGCCGGAACCTCCGGCCGGTCGCCAAGGGCGCGCCGTTGCATCGCCTCGGGCTTTTGATCAAAGTCGCGGACGAACCGGCGGGAGGCAACCATGGCAAGATGGCTCGGAAGCGCGCTCATGGCGGTGGCGCTCGCGCTTGCGACTCCGGCCGGGGCACAGGAACTCAGGATCGCGCTCGCGGCCGAGCCGACCTCGATCGATCCGCTCTATCATACCCTCAATCCGAACAACCAGGTCGCGCGTCACATTTTCGATCGCCTGGTGCATCAGGACGCGCGGCAGCGGCTGGTGCCGGGGCTCGCGCTCTCCTGGAAGCCGATCGACGAGGCGACCTGGGAATTCAAGCTGCGCCCGGGCGTCACCTTCCACGACGGCGCGCCGCTCACGCCCGACGACATCATCTTCTCCATCGAGCGCGCCGACAAAGTACCGAACAGCCCGGCCTCCTTCGCGATCTACACCAAGGCCGTGAAGGCGATCGAGGCGATCGATCCCCTGACGCTCCACATCAAGACGGGGACGCCTTATCCGCTGTTGCCCAACGACCTCTCCACCATCGCAATCCAGGAGAAGCGCGCCGTCGAAGGGAAGGGCACCGAGGACTTCAACAAGGGCACCGCCGCAATCGGCACCGGCCCCTACAAGTTCGCGGAGTGGGTGCCGGGCAACCGCGTCGTGCTCGAGCGCAACGACGCATACTGGGGCCCGAAGCCCGACTGGGCCAAGGTGACCATGCGGCCCATCACCAACAACGCCTCGCGCGTGGCGGCGCTGCTCGCCGGCGATGTCGACTTCATCGAGAACGTGCCCACCGCGGATCTGCAGCGGCTCAAAGAGAACCCGGCGGTGCGCGTGGTGGAGACCGTCTCGAACCGCGTGATCTATCTGCACCTCGACAGCAACCGCGACCAGTCGCCCTTCGTCACCGACAACGACGGCCGGCCGCTGGCCGCGAACCCGCTGAAAGACCGTCGCGTGCGCCTCGCGATCTCCAAGGCGATCAATCGCACGGCGATCGTGGAGCACGTCATGGAGGGCGCCGCGATCCCCGCGGGTCAACTCCTGCCCGACGGTTTCTTCGGCGTGAGCCCGAAGCTCAAGCCCGAGGCCTACGATCCCGAGGGCGCCAAGAAGCTGCTCGCCGAGGCCGGCTATGCCAGCGGGTTCAAGCTGACGCTGCACTCGCCCAACGACCGCTACGTCAACGACGAGAAGGTTGCGCAGGCGGTGGCGCAAATGCTCACCCGCGTCGGCATCAAGACCGACGTGCAGGCGATGCCGCAAGCCGTCTATTTCACGCGCGCCTCCAAGCTTGAGTTCAGTTTCATGCTGCTGGGCTGGGGCGCGGATACCGGCGAGCCGTCCTCGCCGCTGAAATCGCTCCTCGCCACCAACAATCCCGCGAAGGGCATGGGCACCGCGAACCGCGGCCGCTATTCCAACCCGAGGCTGGACGCGCTCCTGCAGGAGGCGCTCGCGACGGTCGACGACGAGAAGCGCTCGGGCCTCCTGCAACAGGCGACGGAAGCCGGCATCGAGGACGTCGGCATCATTCCCCTCCACTACGAGGTGACGCTCTGGGGCATGCGCGGCGATCTCACCTTCGAGGGCAACACGAACCAATACACCCAGGCCTTCGACGTCCATCCGGTGAAGAAGTAGTCCGTTGCTCGGCCAACCCCCCTCCCTAGCCCTCCCCCTCAAGGGGGGAGGGGATCGGATCCAGGTCATTCGAATTGCCCCTCCCCCCTTGAGGGGGAGGGTAGGGTGGGGGGTGGTTGCGCAAACGCTGACATCGGCACGCCAGATGCACGCGCGATGACCGTCTTCATCCTCCGCCGTCTCATGCAGAGCGCCGTGGTGCTGGTGGTGATGTCGGCGCTGGTGTTCCTGGGCGTGTTCGCGATCGGCAATCCCGTGGACATCTTGATCAGCCCGCAAGCGGATCAGGCGGAGATCGCCCGCGCCACCGCGGCGCTCGGCCTCGACAAGCCGCTCTGGGAGCAATATTTCGTCTTCCTCGCGAACGCGCTGCACGGCAATCTCGGCAACTCCTTCGTCTTCAACGAGCCCTCGCTCACGCTGATCGTCCAGCGCCTGCCGGCGACCCTCGAGCTCGCCTTCTCCGCGATGGTGCTGGCGGTGGTGCTGGGCCTGCCGCTCGGGCTCTATTCGGGGCTCAGGCCCCAAACCGCGCTCTCCCGCCTCATCGGCGCGGGCTCGATCCTCGGCTTCAGCCTGCCGACCTTCTGGGTCGGCATCATGCTGATCATGGTATTCGCGGTGCAGCTGGGCTGGCTCCCCTCGACCGGCCGTGGCGCCACGGTCCGCGTGCTCGGCGTCGATCTGAGCTGTCTCACCTGGGATGGGATCAAGCATCTGGTGCTGCCGGCGATCAACCTCTCGCTCTCGCGCATCGCCCTGGTTATCCGGCTCGCCGCCTCGGGGACGCGCGAGGTCGTGCACATGGACTACGTCAAGTTCGCGCGCGCGAAGGGCCTGCGTCCCAGCCGCGTGATCCTGGTGCACGTGCTCGGCAACATCCTCATTCCCATCGTGACCGTGCTCGGCCTCGAGACCGGCGCGGTGATCGCGTTCTCGGTCGTGACCGAGACGATCTTCGCCTGGCCCGGCATCGGTCGGCTCATCATTTCCTCCATCGCCGTGCTCGACCGCCCGGTGATCGTGGCCTATCTCATGATGACGGTCTTCCTGGTGATCCTGATCAACCTTCTGGTCGACATCCTCTATTCCGTGCTCGATCCGCGCGTGCGCTACGGCGAGGCGCGGGCATGACGGCGCTCACCGAGGAAACCCCGGGGATCGACGCCGGCGAGACGCCGCTCCGGTATATCCTCGCGGATTTCTTCGCTTCCAAGCTCGCGGTCGCCGGCCTCGTGGCGCTCGGTGCGATCATCTTCATCGCGCTGTTCGCGCCCTGGATCTCGCCGCAGAATCCCTACGACCTCGGCGCCCTCGATCTGCTGGACGGGCGATTGCCGCCAGGCTCGGCCGCTGCGGACGGCGGCATCACCTATTGGCTCGGCACCGACGATCAGGGCCGCGACATGCTGTCGGCGATCTTCTACGGGTTGCGCACCAGCCTGATCGTGGGTGCGCTCAGCGCCGGGTTCGCGCTCGTCATCGGCACCACGCTGGGGCTGATCGCGGCCTATATCGGCGGGCGCGTGGAGACGCTGATCATGCGCCTCGTCGACCTGCAGCTCTCGTTCCCCGCGATCCTGGTGGCACTCATCCTGCTGGCGCTGCTGGGACACGGCGTCGCCAAGATTATCCTGGCGCTGGTGGTGGTGCAGTGGGCCTATTTCGCCCGCACTGTCCGCGCCTCCGCCCTGGTGGAGCGGCGCAAGGAGTACATCGAGGCCGCCCGCTGCCTCGCGCTCTCCGATGCCCGCATCATGCTGCATCACCTGCTGCCGAACTGCCTGCCGCCGCTCATCGTGGTGCTGACGGTGCAGGTGGCGCACGCGATCGCGCTCGAGGCGACGCTCTCCTTTCTCGGCATCGGCCTCCCCATCACCGAGCCGTCGCTGGGCCTGCTGATCGCCAACGGCTTCGAGTACATGATGAGCGGGAAGTATTGGATCAGCCTGTTCCCCGGCGTGGCGCTGCTGGTGGCGATCATGTCGATCAACCTGGTGGGCGACCGCTTGCGCGACGTGCTCAATCCGCGGCTGCAGCGATGAGCACGGCGGTGCCGCTGCTGGCGGTGGAGGACCTCCGCACGCATTTCTTCACCCGCCACGGCATTGTCAAATCCGTCGACGGCGTGAGCCTCGAAGTGCGCCGCGGCGAGGTGCTGGGGCTGGTGGGAGAATCGGGTTGCGGCAAGACGGTGACGGGCTTCTCGATCATGGGCCTGGTCGATCCGCCCGGCCGGATCGTCGGCGGGCGCATCCTCTTCGAGGGCGAGGACCTGGCAGGGCTGCCGGAGGAACGGTTGCGGGCGCTCCGCGGCGAGCGCATCGCCATGATCTTCCAGGATCCCATGATGACGCTGAACCCGGTGCTGCGCATCGAGACCCAGATGACCGAGGCGATCCGCGCGCATCATCCCGAGGTGAGCCAAGCGGCGGCGCGCCGCCGCGCCCGCGATGCGCTCTCGCAGGTCGGCATTTCCGCGGCGGAGGAGCGGCTTGCGGCCTATCCGCATCAATTCTCCGGCGGCATGCGCCAGCGCGTCGCGATCGCGATCGCGCTGCTCAATCGGCCGGCGCTGCTGATCGCGGACGAGCCCACCACCGCACTCGACGTCACCATCCAGGCGCAGATACTCTACGAGGTGCAAAAACTCTGCCGCGAGAGCGGTACGGCGCTCATCTGGATCAGCCACGATCTCGCGGTGGTCGGCGGGCTCGCCGACGCCGTCGCGGTCATGTACGCGGGCCGCATCGTGGAGCAGGGCCCGGTCGACGACGTGCTCGACCGGCCGCTGCATCCCTATACGCGCGGCCTCATCGGCTCGGTGCCGAGCCGCAACCGCCGGGGCGCGCCGCTGCAGCAGATCCCGGGCATGGCGCCGTCGCCGCTGAAGTTGCCGGAGGGCTGCAGCTTCCGGAGCCGCTGCCCGCGCGCCGACGCGGACTGCATTGAGATGCCGGAGCTTTCGGCCGTGCTGCCCGGCCATCTCGCGCGCTGCGTCCACCCGCATCTGGAGGCGAGCCCGTGACCGCCGCCGCGCTCGTGGAGCTCCGCCAGGTCTCCAAGCGGTTCTCGAAGCCGCTCGACCTCGCCGAGAAGATGGCTCGGAGCCTCGGCGCGCGCGTGCACGAGCCCGTTGTCCACGCCGTCGATCGCGTCGATCTCCAGGTCTTTTCGCGCGAGGTGGTGGGGCTGGTGGGTGAATCCGGCTGCGGCAAGTCGACGCTCGGCCGCATCGTGGTCGGGCTTTACGAGCCCAGCGACGGCACGGTGCTGCTGAAGGGCAGGGACCGCGCGGGTCTCGCCCGCGAGTCCCGGCGCGCGGCGCAGCTCACGGCGCAGATGATCTTCCAGGATCCCTTCGCGTCGCTCAATCCGCGCCTCAAGGTGCGGGAGATCGTGGGCGAGGCGCCGCGCGTTCATGGCTTGGTGCGCCGCGAAGGCCTGGACGGCTTCCTCGACGATCTCCTGCGCCGCGTCGGTCTCGACCCCAGCTACAAGCGGCGCTATCCCCACCAATTCTCGGGCGGCCAGCGCCAGCGCATCGGCATCGCCCGCGCGCTCGCGGTGAGCCCCGAGTTCGTGGTCTGCGACGAGCCGGTGGCGGCGCTCGACGTCTCGATCCAGGCGCAGATCATCAACCTCTTCATCAAGCTGCGCGAGGAGCTCGGCCTCGCCTACCTCTTCATCAGCCACGATCTCGGCGTGGTCGAGCACATCGCGGACCGCATACTCATCATGTATCTCGGCCGCATCGTCGAGAGCGCGCCCGCCGAGGAGCTGTTCCGCGCGCCCAACCATCCCTATACCCAGGCGCTTCTCGCGGAGGTGCCGCGGCTCGACCAGAGGAAGCGCCGGTTCACGCCGGTCAAGGGCGAGATACCCTCGCCCCTTGACCCGCCCGGCGGCTGCCACTTTCATCCGCGCTGCCCGCATGCGATGGAGCGCTGCCGCCGCGAGGCGCCGGCGCTTCGGGAGATCGCGCCTGGCCGGTTCTCCGCCTGTCATTTGAACGATGGAGCCTCATGAGCCTCGCCGACCGCACGATCCCCGGCGTCCTCTTTCGCGCAAATCCGAAGACGGACGAGGTGCCGCTGGTCTTCGACTCCCCGCACAGCGGCACGGATTATCCCGAGGATTTCGACCACGTCTGCCCGCGCCGCGTGCTGCGCACGGCGGAGGACACGTTCGTGCACGAGCTCTACGCCGCCGCCCCCGCGCACGGCGCGGCGCTGATCGGCGCGCTGTTTCCGCGCAGCTACATCGACGCCAACCGGCACCTGGCCGACATCGATCAGGCGCTGCTCGCGGAGCCCTGGCCGCACCCGCTCAATCCCGGCGTCAAGACCAAGCTCGGCATGGGGCTCATCCGCCGGCTGGCGGTGCCGGAGCTGCCGGTCTATTCCCGCAAGCTCGGCATCGCCGAGGTGCAGGCGCGGATCGAGCGTTACTACACCGCCTACCACAACGAGCTCGCGAGCACGGCCGACCGTTTGCACGCGCGCTTCGGCGGCCTCTGGCACGTCAATTGCCACTCGATGAAGAGCGTCAGCAACGCCATGGCGAGCGGGGGCGCGGGCGTCAGCCGTGCGGATTTTGTGCTCGGCGACCGCGACGGCACCACCTGCGCGCCGGAGCTCACCGACTTCGTGCTGCGGTTCCTGACCACGCTCGGCTACGACGTCCGCGTCAACAATCCCTACAAGGGTGTCGAGCTCGTCCGCCGCCACGGCCGCCCCAAGGAAAACCGTCACAGCCTGCAGATCGAGGTGAACCGCAAGCTCTACATGGACGAGGGGCGCTTCGAGCGGAATGCGAATTTCGGGAAGCTGAAGTCCGATCTCGATGCTTTGGTGGCGGCACTCGCGGGCTTTGCGCGGGAGCGGGTGGGGGAAGATAGCGTTGGCTAAGCGCGATCTTTCGGCGACTCGCGTGCACTGATGAATTGCTCGAAGTTTCTCGCGAACTCTCGGTACGTCTTTGCATAGATCGGGCTGCCGCCTCTTTCGGCTTCGTTGAGTAAACGCGATAAGCTGTGCCTCGTGCTGAGGACATCGCCCATCGCATACTGCGTCATGGGCAGCACGTAGCTTGCGTTTGGAAATGAGTGGCCCTGATCCAGGTATCGACGCAGAGAGTGCAGGTCGGTGAAATTCCTCAGATAGGGAAGGGCAAAGATTTCAATCGCCGCGACCAGATCGTCCAAGACCAGGGCATTGTCGCCTGGAAGGAATTCCCACGTGTTATCTTTCATTGGGTTGGTCATGAGCAAACAGAGCGGCCGCCCGAAAGTATGTTGGTCAGGGTGACGCTCGCGACCAGCGATCGCAGCGCGCAGGCGTTCGATCGACTCAAACATCAAACCCACTTGAGGAAAAATCCCGGCGCCGTGCGTTATGTGAACGGTACCCAAGGTGACCCATCCCGTGACTTCATCGCTGATAGGAAGCCGGTAAACGCCGGGTCTTGCTGGCTCCAAGCCGAGCTTCACGAGTCTTGGCGCGATTCCTGCGTAAACCTCCCAAACCATTCTCTTGTGGATCGACTCTTCGCTCACCATGATCTCTTGGTCCGTCGTGTTCAGTCGCCGTTTGATCTGACAACCACTGCGCACGACTCTTGCGCGAAAGTGGAGTCGGAATGCTCCTGACTATAGGGCGCGCAGGTGATGCTGTCGCATTCATGGACGCGGAAACCGTGGCCAGTCGACGCTCTGAAAAGGGCGTGGGAGGGTGAGGGCGCGCCCTCAGGTCTGGAACTGCTCTTTCAAAATGCGTTCCTCGAGGTTGTGCTCGGGGTCGAAGAGCACGGTTTGCGCGACCGCGCGCGTCTCCGAGACCGTCACCTCGACGACGTCGCGCACCTCCGTGAAGTCCGCGGTGGCGCTCACCGGGCGCTTGTCGGTCTCGATCGTGTCGAGGCGAACGGTGGCGGTGCGGGGCAGCAGCGCGCCGCGCCAGCGCCGCGGCCGGAAGGCCGTGATCGGCGTCAGCGCGAGAATATCGGCGCCCAGCGGAATGATCGGCCCGTGCGCCGAGAGGTTGTAGGCGGTGGAGCCCACGGGCGTCGCCACCAGGATGCCGTCGCACATGAGCTCGTCGACCCGCACGACGCCATCGACGCTGACGCGGAGCTTCGCGGCCTGGCGGCCCTGGCGCAGCAGGGACACCTCGTTGAAGGCGATCGCGCGATGCCGGATGCCGCGCTGGTCCTGCGCCAGCATCTCCAGCGGGTAGAGCTTCACGCTCTGGGCGCGAGCGAGCCGGTCGGGCAGGCCCGCGGGCTCGTAGGTGTTCATGAGAAACCCGACGCTGCCGCGGTGCACGCCATAGATCGGCACCTCCAGGTCCAGGAACCGGTGCAGCGTCTCCAGCATGAAGCCGTCGCCGCCCAGCGGCACGATCACCTCGGCCTTTTCCGGCGGTGAATTGCCGTAGCTGCGCGTGAGCTCCGCGAGCGCGTCCTGCGCGGCGTCGTGATCGCTCGCAAGGAAGGCGATCCTCTCGGGAGGTCGTCTGAAGAAGGCCAAGCCGGCTCCTCGCGGCGCGCGTCAGCCGCCGGTGACGTTCATGTGGCGCTCGACTGCGGCCTGCTGGTGCCGGCGGTCGATCACGAAGTCGTGGCCCTTGGGCTTGCGCGAGATC
>Ga0209415_10002574_pt1 | contig 34008 bp, 33 predicted proteins | sample PeaSoiSIISIP2007_FD_187696 | JGI IMG/M metagenome (GOLD analysis project Ga0209415, IMG submission 187696) | Peat soil microbial communities from Weissenstadt, Germany - SII-SIP-2007 (SPAdes) (version 2) | ecosystem: Environmental > Terrestrial > Soil > Wetlands > Peat | place: Germany... | reverse complement strand
CACCTTGCCGCCGAAGCCGGCGCCCACGGTCCCGCCGATGAAGTGGAGCTGGTTGCCCGGCACCTGGAGGATGATCGAGGTGTTGTCGAGGCTGAAGTAGAGCGCCTGCGTGTTGGTGTAGACGGTGTACCGCCCGTTCGCCTCGGGCACCGCGATGGCGGCCGTCGTCTCCGTCGGGGCATGCTCGATGGGCTTGGTGTTGTAGACCCCCTCGACGATTTGGTCGGCTCGGGCGAAGGCCGCCTCCACGTCCCCGAAGCGGACCCGCCGGCAGGGGTGGCCCTCGTACATGAAGGTGTTGTTGCCCCAATGGGTCACGATCGGCGCGCCGGGCTTCAGGGCCTCCTCCACGTCGAAGACGGCGGGCAGCTCCTCCAGGTCCAGCCTCACCCGCGCCACCGCGTCCAGGGCCGCCTGCTCGGACTCGGCGACGATGGCGACGATCGGCTCGCCCTTGTAGCGCACGCGATCCTCCGCCAGGACGAACTCTTCCTCCGGCTCGACCCCGATGAGCCCCAGGATCGTGTACACGTTGTGCGGCACGTCGGCGTGGGTGAGGGCCCGCACGAAGCCGGGCACCCGCTCGGCCTCTGACAGGTCGACGCCGCGGATCCGCGCGTGGTGGACCGGGCTGCGCACGATCTTGAGGTGGAGCAGGCCGGGGAACGCGCGGTCGGTCGTGTAGACCGTACGGCCGGTGACGTGGCCGATCCCGTCGGCCCGGGGGACCGACCTGCCGACGACGTTGCGGACCGGGCTCATCGCGACGGCGCTCCCTCGCCCAGGCCGGCCCGCGCCGCCGCCTCGACGGCCTCCACGATCGGCTGGTAGCCGGTGCAGCGGCAGTAGTTGCCGGCCAGGGCGTCGGTGATCGTCTCGCGAGTCGGGCGCGGATCACGGTCCAGGAGCGCCTTCGAGGCCATCAGCATGCCCGGGGTGCAGTAGCCGCACTGGAAGGCACCGTGGTCAAGGAATGCCTGCTGGAGCGGATCGACCCCCTCGCCCGGGGTCGTCGTCTCGAGCGTCGCGACGTGCCTGCCGGCCACCTCCTCCACCGGCAGGAGGCACGACATCACCAGCTCGCCATCCACGAGGACGGTGCAGCTGCCGCAGCCGCCCTGGCGACAGCCTTCCTTGACCGAGGTGCAGCCGAGCTGATAGCGCAGCACGGCCTGGAGGGTGGTCATGGGCTTGACCATCACCTCGACCTCGCGGTCACCCAGCTCGAACGTGACGATCGTCGAGGCCATCTACAGGGACTCCAGCGCCCGGCACACGAAGACGCCGACCATCCGCCGGCGGTACCACTCGGTGGCGATGCCGTCCGTGAAGGGCTGGCACTCATCCACGGCCGCTGCCGCCGCCCGCCCGATGACCGCGGCGTCGAGGGCCGTGCCGACGAGCAGCGCCTCCGCGCTGCGGACACGGATGGGGTGCGGGCCGGCGGCGCCCAGGGCGATCCGAGCGGCGCCGACCTGGCCCTCGCGACGCGCCAGGGCCACGGCGACGGTCACCACGGCGGGGGTGTTGGCGTGCTTGCGACCGAACTTGAGGAAGGCCGTCTCGCGGGTCGCCAGGGGGACGGTGATCTCCACGAGCAGCTCGTCGGGCGCCATGGCGGTCGTCATGAAGCCGGTGTAGAAGTCGGCCAGCGGCAGGACCCGCTCCCCGTGCGGGCCGGCCAGCCGCAGCTGCGCGTCGAGGGCGAGGAGGGCCACCGCCACGTCGCCCCCGGGCGGCGGCGTGAAGAGGTTGCCGCCGATCGTGCCCATGTTGCGGATCGACCAGCTGGCCGTGTGGCGGGCGGCCTCGCTGAGCAGCGGCACGGCGTCCTGGGCCAGGAGCTGGGAGAGCCTCGCGGCGGCGCCGATGGCCAGGACGTCACCGCGCTTCTCCAGGTGGTCCATGCCGGCATGGCGCAGGCTCATGACGCGCTCGGGGAGGGAGATGCCCTCGTTGATGAGCGGCATGACGACGGTGCCGCCGGCCATGACCAGCAGCTCGGGCCCGTGGCGCTCGAGCAGGGCGACCGCCTCGGGCACCGAGCGCGGCATGAGGTACTCGCGCACGCTCATCCGGCGGCCCCCTGGACCGGGACGGCCGCCAGGCGACGCCCGAGCCTGGTCAGGCCTTCGTTGACGAGCGACCTGGCGAAACCCTCCAGGAAACGTGAGTCAAGCCGGGCGAGCGGCCCGCTCACGACGCCCGACCCGCTGTAGTCGACGACCGTCCCTCCACCTTCGGCGTGGAGGTTGAACGTGGCCCGGCCGCTGATGGTCCCCACCCTGCCCTCGAGACGGCCCTCCAGCTCCCCGGAGGTAGGCGGATCCGCCCGCACCAGCCGGACGACGGTGTCGTACGTGCCCACGACCGCCGGCAGGCGGATGGCGATGCGGCCGCGGTACTCGTCGGCCGAGACCTGGTGGATCTCCTGGCAGCCCGGGATGACCTCGAGGAGCGCACCCGGGTCACAGATCGCGCCGAACACCGTCTCGGGCGAAGCGTCCAGCGTGGCCGAGCCGCTCACCTTCATCGCGCGTCGATCACGCGATGACCTCGTACGCCTGGACCGCGCTGTTCGAGACGAGCGCGTTGAGGTCGGGCTGGAGGCCCTGGTGCACGGGTGAGGTCCGCCAGCCCACCGACGCATCGAGGTCCTGGAACCGGAGCACCATCTGGTACTTGGTGGCGTCCTCCGCCTCCCGCAGCAGGTCGACGCGCACGTAGCCGGGCGAGGCAGCCATCGCCGGCCGGTAGCGCTCGGTGAAGAAGCGCTCGAAATCACTCGCCTGGTCGGGGCTGACGGTGAAGGTGATGTGGCGTTCGATCATGGCCGCCCCACTATGTCACGAACCTCAGCGCGCCACGCGCGGCGGGCGCCCTGCGACGAGCGCCTCGACCTCCGCCAGCGTCGCCATGGACGTATCCCCGGGCGTCGTCATGGCCAGCGCGCCGTGGGCGACCCCGTACTCGAGCGCCTGGTCCAGCGGCAGCCCGGCCAGGATCCCGTAGATGAGCCCCGAGGCGAACGAATCGCCGCCCCCGACGCGGTCCAGGATCTCCAGCTCCGGGTGGGGGGTCGCCACCGTGAGGCGGCCGTCCGCAAAGCACGCCGCGCCCCAGTCGTTGCGCGTCGCGGTCCGGGCCACGCGCAGCGTGGTGGCCACGAGCGCGAGGTTGGGGTACGTGTCCACGACCGTCGCCATCATCTCGCCATAGCCCTGCGGGTCGAGCGCGGCCAGGTCCGGGTCGCCGGCCGCCGGAGAGAACCCCAGGGCGGCGCTGAAATCCTCCTCGTTGCCCAGCATCACGTCGACGAACGGTGCGAGCGACCGGTTGACCGCCCGTGCCCGCTCCTGCCCGCCGATCCCCTTCCACAGGCTGGGGCGGTAGTTGAGGTCGTAGCTCACGATCGTCCCGTGCCGGCGCGCCGCCTCCATCGCCTCTGCGGCGACCTCGGCGGTCGACGGCGACAGCGCGGCGAAGATGCCGCCGGTGTGGAACCAGCGCGCGCCCTCCGCCTCGAAGATCGCGTCCCAGTCCACATCGCCCGGCCGCATCTGGCTGACCGCGGTGTGCCCCCGGTCGGAGACGCCGACCGCGCCGCGCACGCCGAAGCCACGATCGGTGAAGTTGAGGCCGTTCCGGACGCTCCGCCCGACGCCGTCGTAGGGCACCCACGCAACGTGGCGCAGGTCCACGCCGCCGGTCAGCATGAGGTCCTCGACCAAGCGCCCGATGGGGTTGTCGGCGAAGGCCGTCACGATCGCCGTGCGGAGGCCGAAACACCGCCGCAGCCCGCGGGCGACGTTGTACTCGCCACCACCCTCCCAGGCGCGGAACTGGCGCGCGGTGTGGATGCGGTCCTCCCCGGGGTCCAGGCGCAGCATGACCTCGCCGAGGGCCACGAGGTCCCAGCGGGCCTCGTCCGGTCCCTTGATCGCCAGGGCCATGGCTAGGCCGCGGCCCCGGCCGGAGCGCCGCGGACCCGCTGCACGATGCCGGCTGCCTCGCGAGCCAACCGTTCCACCTCGTCCCACGCGCCCGACGCGATCGTGGCCGGCCGGGCCAGCCAGGTCCCGCCCACCGCGGCGACGCAGTCCAGGGCAAGGTACTCGGCAAGGTCGGCGGCGGTGACGCCGCCCGTGGGCACGAACCGCATCATGGGGTACGGCGCCGCCAGGGCCTGCAGGAAGGCAGGTCCGCCGAGCACGGCCGCCGGGAACACCTTGACGACCCGGAGGTCGCGTCGCAGCGCCGCCTGGAGTTCGGTCGGGGTGGCGATGCCGGGCAGCATCGGGACGCCGCGGGCCAGCACATGGTCGACCACGTCGGGGCCTAGGCCTGGGCTCACCAGGAACGCTGCCCCGGCGTCGACCGCCGCATCGGCCTGGGCTGTCGTGAGCACCGTCCCGGCGCCGACGAGCATGGCGGGGACGTGGGCACGGATCGCCCGGATGGCGTCGACCGCGGCGTCGGACCGGAACGTGATCTCCACGCACGCCAGGCCTCCTGCGAGGAGTGCCTCGGCGAGCGGGACGGCCTGATCCGGCCGCGCCACGGTCACGACCGGCAGCACCCCGGCCTGCGTCAGCGTCGCCCCCAGGTCCGGCGGCGCCATCGTCAGCGGGCGCTGTAACCACCGTCGACGACGACGGTGGAGCCGTGGAAGAACGAGGCGCGCGGCGACGCCAGGAACAGGATCGCGTCGGCAATCTCTTCGGGCCGGGCGAGCCGCCGGATGACCTGCCGATCCTCCATCTGGCGGCGCAGCGTCGCCACGTCGTCGGCGCCAGCCAGGATGCGGTCGACCCACGGCGTCTCGGTCGTGCCGGGGGCGACGCAGTTGGCGCGGATGCCCCGTTCCGCGAACTCGACGGTGAGGCTGCGCGTGAGCGAGATGAGGGCCGCCTTCGAGGCGCAGTAGGCGGCCCGGTTGGGGATGCCGATCAGGCCCCCCACGGATGCGACGTTGACGATCGTGCCGCCGCCGTTGGCCAGGAAATGGGGCAGGAACGCCTGGCAGAGCAGGAACGCTGCCGTGACGTTCACGGCGAAGGTCTCGCTCCACTGGGCGAAGGTCGTCTCCAGCACGTCGGCCCGGAAGCCGACGCCGGCGCCGTTCACGAGCACGTCGACCCGACCAAGGCGCTGGATCGCCTCCGCGGCCGCCGCCCCCACCGCGGCCGCGTCGGCCAGATCGGCGGTGAGGGGCACGCAGCGGGGTCCATACGCCTCGACCAGCTGGTCCAGGCCGCTCGCCCGGCGCCCCACGCAGGCCACGGTGGCGCCGGCCGCCATGAATCGCGTGGCAGCCTCACGGCCGATGCCCGACGTGGCTCCGGTGAGGAAGACACCCAGGCCGCTGAACTCCTCGCTCGCGGCGGTCGTCATGAGCGCTGCGCCCCTCTTGCCAGGCGATGGCCACGTGCCTCGACGGCGGTCTGCCGGCGCCCACGAGATGCTAGACCCGTTGGGCCCGCCCCGACGTCCCTCACCGGTCGGGCATCGCGGCGAAGGTCCGCGCGATGTCGTCGATGAGGCGGACGGTGGCCTCGGCCACGACCGCCAGGTACCGCTCGCCGAACTCGGCCGTCGCCCCCCGCGCATCCCCCCACGTCCCCGAGCGGGTCGCCCGATGGACCGAACCGGGCGACGAGAAGAAGAACGCCGTGTGCACCGCTCCGGCGCTGGTGACCGGTGGGAACGGCGGGAACTCCTCGTTCGCGAGGTCCATGTCGACCAGGGTCGGGGCGATCGCCAGGACGGCCGACGTCTCCCCCCGGTTGGCGTGGAGGCCGGTCGCCGCGTCGAAGAACTCGGCCGCCTCGGCCGCGGACATGCCGTCCCAGTAGTTGACCGGGAAGGCGCGCACGCCCGCGGGCAGGCGGTCGGCCGCGTTCGCGCAGGCATAGGCGATGGCGTACGTGTTGTCGTAGTGGCCGTTGAGGAAGATGATCCGGCGGAAGCCGACGGCCGCGAGCGAGGCGCAGAGGTCCTCGATGAGGGCCATGAAGGTCGGGATCCGGATGTGGACGACGCCGGTGAAGCCGACGTGCGGGTACGACAGGGCGTAGTTGACGGACGGCGCCACGACCGCTCCGACGCGCGGCGCGATGCGGCGGGCGACCTCCTGGGGCACCAGGACGTCGGTCAGGAGCGGGGCGTGCGGGCCGTGCTGCTCGGTCGAGCCGACCGGCACGATCACGGTCTGGTCGTGCGCCAGGAACGCCTCCACCTCCAGCGTCGTCATCTCTCCCAGCAACACGGTGGGTGGCTTCATCGGATCCTTGCCTCCTGCTGTCGGTCCCCTGGTCAGCCGATGGTCGTCGTCAACTCCCCGATCCCCTCGATCCACACGGTCACCTCGTCGCCGGGCTGGAGGCGGCGCTCCGGTCCGAGCGGCCCATCGAGGCGGGCAGGCGTACCGGTCGCGATCAGGTCCCCCGGCCGCAGCACCGTGTGGCGGCTGATGTAGGAGATCACGTCGCTGATGGAGTGGCGCATGCGGGCGGTGCTGTCGTCCTGGATCGGCGTGCCGTTGACCGTGCACCCGAGCCGCAGGTCGTGCGACCCGAGCTCGTCGAGCGTGACCACCCACGGCCCCACCGGGCAGAACCCGGCGAACGACTTGCCCAGCAGCCACTGGTCGCCGTCGAGCCACGGGTCGCGCGAGGAGATGTCGTTGATGCAGGTGTAGCCGAAGACGTGCTGGAGGGCCTCCTCCGGCCGCACGGCCACGGCCGTGTCGCCGATCACCACGCCGAGCTCGGCCTCGGGGTCCACGTTGGCCGTCAGGGAGCGATCCCACGACACCACCGCCCGATGACCGATCACCGATGTGGGCAGCTTGGCGTACACGAGGGGCCGCGCAGGCCCGGCGGCATCATCGTCGGGTGCCCCATAATTGAGCCCGATGGTGTAGATGGCCCCGGGGTCGGGCACGGCCGGCCCGAGTTCGACGTCGTCGAGCGACCGGTACAGCCGCGGCGGCTGTTGCCGCACCCACTCGCCGACGCGCCGGAGACCCGCCTGGCCCCCCGCGGCGAGGCCGCGCACCGAGTCCAGGCCCGGGCCCGCGCCTACGAGCGGCAGGATGCGCCGTTCGTCGACCAGCACCGCCACGGTCGCGCCACCGTCGTCGATGACCGTGGCGAAGCGCATCCGTCAGGCCTTGCCCGCGGCGTCGGCGAGGAGTGGCGCCACGGCCGCCCGCATGACGTCGGCCATCCCGCCGACGCCGGTCCAGCGTTCGAAGGCGATGGCGGCCTGCTGGATGAGCATCTCAGACCCGTTCGCCGCCCGCAGCCCGCGCGCCCGGGCCGCCCGCAGCAGGGGCGTCTCCGGGGGCACGTAGACCAGGTCGAAGACCGTCGCCCCGGCCGGCAGCGCCTCCACATCGATCGTGGTCCCCGGCTCCAGCATCCCGACCGTGGTGGCGTTGACGGCGAGGTCGGCCGAGCGCAGCGCGGCTGTGAAGTCGGGGTCGCCCAACGGGACGGCCGCCACGGAGCCGGTCCCCACCTGGGCGAACCGCCTGGCCAGCTCGCGCGCCGACCCCACGGTGCGATCGCCGATCGTCACCCGGTCCGCGCCGCCACTGAGGCACGCGAAGACGACGGCATGCGCCGCGCCACCCGCGCCGGCCACGACGACCCGCAGGCCTGCCAGCGGGTGGCCCATGGCCAGCTCGACCCCGGCGCGGAAGCCGGGTGCATCGGTGTTGAAGCCCACCAGCTCGCGGGCCGCCGTCCGGGCCACGCTGTTGACCGCCCCGATGGCCGCGGCGTCGGCCTCGACGCGATCGCAGAGGCCGGCCACCAGCCGCTTGTAGGGAGCCGTGACCTGGAGGCCCAGCCACGCCGGGCCGCGCGCCTCAGCCACGGCCGCTGGCACGGCCGCCTCGTCGATCTCGAGCAGCTCATAGCGCGCGTCGATCCCGGCCGCCGCGAACGCGGCGTCGTGCATGACCTGCGAGTGGCGGCGCCGCAGCGGATTGCCGAGGAGCGCGACTCGCTGCGTCACCGCAGGACCGGCGCCAGCCGGCGCACGGGGCCGGCCGTCGCCGGGAACGCCACGTGGGGGATGATCTCGTCGACCCAGGCGCGCAGCTGCGCCGGGTCGGGCGTCATGGTGTGCAGGACGAAGTACTCCACGCCGGCATCGACCCGCGCCTGCAAGGAGGCGATGACCTCGTCCGGCGTCCCGAACAGGTAGACCGACTCCAGGTACTTCGGGCCCCGCTCGGCGCTCATCACCTTCAGGAACGCCCGATGCTGCTCCTCGCGCGCGCGTGCGGGGTCGTTGGTCAGCACCAGGTGCAGGAAGTTCTCGTGCGCGACGACGCACTCGTCGGGATCGCGACCGTGCTCCCGGTAGTAGGTCTGCAGCTCGGCCCAGTCGCGCGCGATGTCCTCGGGCGGACAGGTGGGCCGGGGGATCCAGCCGTCCGTGCGCAGGACCCGCGCCTTGACCGACTCGACGAAGCGGGGCAGGTCGGGCGACTTCGGGTCGGCCAGCTGGGATCCGCCCCCGATCCAGATCTCCGGCCGCTGGGAGGCCGTCGGCTCGATGAAGACGTCGTCCACCGCATAGTAGCGGCCGTGGTAAGTGACGGTCTGCCCCTCGAGCAGCGGCACCATGATGTCGAGCATCTCGTCGGTCCGCTTGCCGCGCTCCGACTTCTGCACCCCGACCGCCTCGTACTCGGCATCGTTCCAGCCGACGCCTGCGCCAAGGACGACGCGGTTCTCGGAGAGGAACTGGAGCGTGGCCAGCTCCTTGGCCAGGAGCACCGGGTTGCGCAGCGGCATGATCAGGATCGAGGTGCCCAGGCGGACGCGCTCTGTCACACCGGCCGCCACGGCGAGGGCCGAGAGGGGCTCCAGGAAGGAGACCGAATAGAACCGCTTGGCCGCCAGCAGGTGGTCGGTGATGAAGAGGGAGTCGAAGCCCAGCTCCTCCACCGTCCGGGCGAAGGTCCGGATGCCACGGGCCCGCTCCGGGCCGTCGCCCTCCCAGATGTACGAGGGCAGGAAGACTCCGAAGCGTCCGATCTCACTCATGTGCCGTGCGCCCTCGTGCGGGTCGAGCTTCACCGGCCCCGGTAGACGGGGTCGCGTTTGCCGAGGAAGGCGCGCGCTCCCTCGAGCATGTCGTCGGTGGCGAAGAGGCGTTCCGAGGCGTCCAGCTCGGCGGCCAGGCCAGCGTCCAGGTCCACGTCCATGGCCAGGTCGATCAGCCGTTTGGCCTCCCGGACCGCGAGCGGCCCGCGGGCGGCGATCCCGGCCGCCAGCTCGTCCGCGGCGCGGCGCGCCTCACCCGCCGGCACGACCCGGTTCACCAGGCCGATCCGTGCCGCTTCCTCGGCATCGATGAGGCGGCCGGTCAGGATCAGCTCCTTGGCCCGGGCCGGCCCGACGAGGCGGGGCAAACGCTGGGTGCCACCGCTCCCGGGCGTCACCGCCAGGCGCACCTCGGGCAACCCGAGGCGGGCGCGGGCAGACGCGATCCGCACGTCGCAGCAGAGGGCCAGTTCCAGGCCGCCGCCCAGCGCGTCGCCCTCGATGGCGGCGATGGTCGGCATGGGCAGGCCCGCCAGCCGGCTTGCGATGCGCTCGTCGAGCGCCTGTCGCTCGCGCCCGGCCGGGCCCCGCTGGGCCTCGAACTCGCCGACGTGGGAGCCGGCGCAGAAGGCCCGCTCACCGCGGCCGGTCAGGACCACCGCGCGGACGTCGCCGGCCGACGCCATGGCCAGCGTCGCCAGGGCCCGGTCGAGCTCGCCGAGGAGCTCGCGTGTCACGAGGTTGAGTGGCGGGTTGACCAGCTCGAGGTGGGCGACCGGACCCAGTTCCAGGGCGATCAGCTCGCTCACGTCGCCGCCCCGAAGTCGGCCGCAAGGCCCATCGGCCCCTTCGCGTAGAGGCGCCGGTCCATCGTCTTCAACGCATCGGCGACACGGGGTCGGAAGCCCATGCGGCCCAGCACGTCGCGCTCGACGTCGATGCCCGGGGCGACCTCCGTCAGCACCAGGCCGTCGTCGGCCAGGGCGAAGACCGCCCGCTCGGTGACGTAGCGGACCTGCTGGCTGCGCTGCCGGGCGAGGTGGCCGTTGAAGGAGACCTGCCGGACGCGGGGCACGAATTTGTGGAGGCTGCCCTCGTGGACGATGCGCACACCGTCCTCGATCTCGATCCGCAGGCCCTGCGCCGTGAGCGTCCCCACGAAGTTGATCCGGCCGGTGCGGGCGCTGATGTTGGGGAACCCGCCCGGGCCGCGGACCCGGCCCTCAAAGGCGTGGACGTTGACGTTGCCCTCGGCGTCCACCTCGGCGAACGAGAGGCTGGCCACATCGAGCCCACCGCCGTCGTAGAAGTCGAACATGTAGGGCTGGTCGATCATGGCCTGGTAGTTGAACCCGGCCCCGCCCTCGTTGCCGGCGACCGGCACGCCGCCGAAGATGCCCTGCTCCACGGTCAGGACCAGCTGGTCGGTGATGCCCTCCTCCCACGCCACGCGGCCGATCAGCTGGCTGATGCCGAAGCCCAGGTTGCAGATGGCGCCGCGGGGGAACTCGAGCAGGGAACGGCGGGCGATGATCTTGCGCACGTCGAGCGGCAGCGGCGGCTCGGGGATGACCGGCTTGCGCAGGGCACCGGCGTAGTACGGCGAGTCCTGGGTGATGTACGTCTGCCACTGCTCCGCGTCGACGTAGACGTAGTCGATCAGGGCGGCCGGGACCTTCACGTCACGCAGCGGCAGGCTGCCCCGGCGCGCCAGGCGGCGGACCTGGGCGATGACGATCCCGCCGCTGTTCCGCGCCGCCATGGCCATCGCCAGCATCTCGCCCTGGACCGCCTCGCCCTCCATGGTCAGGTTGCCGTCCTCGTCGGCGGTCGTGCCGCGGATGACGGCCACGTCGATGGGGAAGGCGTGGTAGAGCAGCCACTCCCGGCCGCGCAGCGTGACCAGCTCGACGAGGTCGTCGGTGGTCCGCGCGTTCTGCTTGCCGCCCGTCTCGCGGGGGTCCACGTACGTCCCCAGGCCGACCGCGGTGACCAGGCCGGGCCGGCCTGCCGCGATCTCCCGCATCAGCTGCGAGAGCACGCCCTGGGGGAACGAGTAGGCCTCGATCTCGTTGGCCTCCACGAGCGCGCCCAGGCGGGGTTCGTTGCCGATGTTGCTGCCGATCGTGCGACGCGTCAGGCCGGGCAGGGCCAGCTGGGAGAAGCCGCGGTCGGCGAAGTCGCCGATCCCCACGACGCGGACCGTGGTCAGGTCGCGCGGCCGGCCTTCCGCCGTGAAGACCACGGCGAGCTCGTCGATGAAGCGCTGGGGCACGGCGTGGCCGGCCCCCGACCCGCCGATCAGCAGGGTGCAGCCGTCGCGGACCAGGCCGACCGCCTCGCGGACCTCTACCACCTTCATCACGGCATGTAGCCCCCGGCGTTGGGGTTGAGGGTCTGGCCCAGGAACAGGCTCGAGGCATCGGAGAGCAGGAAGATGACCGCCTCGGCCACCTCCTCCGGCCGTCCGAAGCGGCCCAGCGCCATGTCGCGGAGCCGCCGCCGGCCCTCCTCGCTCTCGACCAGGTCGGTGGTCATGCCGGTCTCCACGACGGCCGGGGCGACGGCGTTGACGCGGATGCCGCGCGGGCCGAACTCCCTGGCCAGCGCGCGGGTCAGGCCGATAAGCCCCGCCTTGGCTGCGCTGTAGGCGGCCGTCTCGGCGACACCCATCTGGCCCAGCCGCGAGGCCACGTTGACGATGGACCCGCTGCCCCGCTCCAGCATCGACGGCAGGGCGGCGCGGCAGGTGTGGAAGGCGGCGGTCAGGTCGGTGCGGATGAGGGCGTCCCATTCGGCCGGCTCGATCGCCAGGAACGGGCCGACCTGCGTGCGCCCGGCGTTGTTGACCAGCCCATCCAGGCGTCCGAAGCGGTCGAGCACGCGCGCGACCAGGTCTTCCGCCTGCGCGCCGTCGGCCACGTCCGCGGCGAAGCTCTCGGCCTCGGCGCCGGCGCCACGGACGCGCGCCACGGTCCGGGCCGCACCGTCTGCGGAACGGTGGTAGTGGACGGCCACGGTGGCCCCCGCCGCGGCGGCCTTGACGGCCACCTCGGCCCCGATGCCGCGGCTGCTGCCGGTGACGAGCACGACCCGGCCCGCCAGGGCGTCCGCCATCAGGCGACGCCGACCGGCGTGAGCAGGTTCGCCGCCGCCAGCGCGGCCCGGATCGCGTCCGAAGCCTCCGCCGACGCGGGCAGAAGCGGCGGGCGCATCACGGTGCTGTCGATGACACCCAGGTGCTTGAGGGCGATCTTGGTGCGCGCGCGATAGTCACGCACCGGCTGGGCGTAGACCGCCTCCTCCAGCGGCAGGATCCGCTCCCAGATCGCCCGCGCCTCCTGCCAGCGAGCCTCCCGGGTGAGCCGGTACATCTGGACCTGGAGGTCGGTGGCCAGCGTCCCGAACCCGATGAGGGCCCCCTCGGCGCCCATGACGAACGACTCGTACACGAAGTTGTCGTCGCCGGTCAGCAGGTCGATGGGTCGTTCCAGGCGCTCGATCATGCGACGCGTCGCGAGGTAGAGCCGTGCGTCGAACGAGGCCTCCTTGAGGGCCACGACGCTGTCGATGGCGGCGATCCGCACCAGGATCTCCTCCGAGAAGATCACCCCACCCAGGGCCGGCTGGAGCTGGAAGGCGACCAGTGGCAGGCCGCAGCCCGCCGCGATCGCCTCGTGGTAGGCGACCGGGAGCGCGGGGTCCAGCGGCGTGCCCTGGTAGGCCGGGATGGGGAAGACGAGCAGGCCGGCCGCACCCGCCCCTTCGGCCCGCTTGGCCTCCTCCACCGCCTGGGCGGTGAACGACGCGCTCAGGCCGGCGATCACGGGGATCGCGCCGGCCTCGTCCACGGCGACGCGCAGGACGCGCTCGCGCTCGTCCGGCCACAGGTGCGGCCCCTCGCCGGTGTCGGCGTTGATGGCCAGCGCCACCGGGCCCTGCGGCAGCAGCCACCGGAGATAGCGGCGGTAGGCCGCCTCGTCGAAGCGGCCGTCGGCGTCGAAGGTGATGACGCAGGCAGGGATGATGCCGTGGAGATCGAGGCTCATGCTGGTGCTCCCCTCGCGGTGGTGGTGCGGGATGGATCCGCCGTGTCGGCCGGCGGTGGCGCGGTCGAGCCGCGCAGGACGACCGTGGTCGGCATCAGGTCGCGCCGGGGGCGCCGCCCGGCCAGCAGGCCGGCCGCGTACTCGAAGCCGCGGCGCCCCATCTCGCGGAGCGGCAGCCGCACCGTGGAAAGGCCCGGCGTGGTCATCGCCGCGACCGCGATGTCATCGAAGCCGGCCACCGAGACCTGGTCCGGGACCGCGATCCCGAGCTCGGCAAGGCGCCGCAGGGCGCCCAGGGCAAGCAGATCGTTGGCACAGCAGATCGCGGTGAAGGGCACGCCCGTGGCGAGCAGCCGGTCGACGCCGAGCGCGCCGCCGTCCTGGTCGAAGGCGGCGGTGACGACGAGCCGCTCGTCGCATGGGACGCCGGCGTGGGCCAGCCCGCGGCGGTAGCCGGCGAGCCGGACACGCGCGACGTACAGCGTCGCCGGCCCGGCCAGGAAGGCGATGCGGCAGTGGCCCATCCCCACCAGGGCGGCCACCATCGCCGCGACCCCGCCGGCGTTGTCCACGCCGACCTCCGGCCCACCGTGCGCGTGGGGCGACAGGTGCACGACACCGGCCCCGTAGGCCCGCATCGCCCGCACGTGCTTGGGCAGGTCCTCGTTGAGGGCCGGATCGTCGAGCCCGCTCCCGGCGAAGATCACGGCCGCCGCGCGCATCGAGCGGAGCAGCCGCACGTAGGCGTTCTCGCGCTCGGGGATGCGCTCGGAGCTGCAGGTGATGACCAGGTAGCCGCCGGGGGCGGCGGCGTCCTCCACCCCCCGCACCACCTCCGCGAAGTAGGGGTCGGTGATGTCGTGGACGATGACGCCGACCACCGGGACGTGGCTCTTGAGCAGTCCGCGGGCCAGGGCGTTGGGCACGTAGTCCAGGGTCCGGGCGGCGTCCAGGACCCGCTCGCGGGTCGCCGGCCGCACGGCGTAATCCGCCGCCGAGACCACCCGCGAGACCGTCGCCGTGGAGACGCCCGCGAGCCGGGCGACCTCGGTGATCGATGTCACCTCGCCGGGCTCAGTACGTGGGGCCGAACGAGCGCGGCTTGTCGCGGACGGTCAGCCACTGCCACTGCGTGAACGCCTCCAGGCTCGCCTCGCCGCCGAAGCGGCCGCCGTTGCCCGAGATGCCCATGCCGCCGAAGGGGATGATGGCCTCGTCGTTGATCGTCTGGTCGTTGACGTGGACCATGCCCGCCCTGATCCGGTTCGCGATGGCCAGCCCTCGTGAGATCGAGCGCGAGTACACGCCCGCGGCGAGCCCGTAGTCGCTGTCGTTGGCGAGCGCGACGGCCTCATCGTCCGAGTCGAAGCCGACGACCGGCGCGACCGGGCCGAAGGTCTCGTCGGTCCACACCGGCAGGCCGGTCGTGACGTCGGCCAGCACGGTCGGCCGGTAGAACAGGCCTTCGTGCGTACCGCCCTCCACCAGGCGGGCGCCGCCGGTGACGGAGCGCTGGACGATGCCGTCGACGCGGGCCAGCTGCTTCTCGTTGACGATCGGGCCCAGGTCCACGTCCTCGCGGTAGGGATCGCCGAGACGCAGGCGCCTGGCCTTCGTCGCGAGCAGGTCGATGTACTCGTCGGCCACCGAGCGATGGACGATGTGGCGGCCCACGGCGAAACAGACCTGGCCCTGGAACTGGAACGAGGAGTAGGCCCCCGCCGACGCGGCGGCCTCCAGGTCGGCGTCGTCGAGGACGACGAAGGCGTTGTTGCCACCCAGCTCGAGCGAGACCTTCTTCAGCAGGCCGCCGGCGAGCGACCCGACGCGGCGGCCGGCCGCCGTCGAGCCGGTGAACGACACCATGTCCACGTGCGGGTCGGTGACCAGGGCCTCACCCACGTCCGCCCCGCCGATCACGATCTGCAGCAGACCCTCCGGCAGCCCGGCCTCGCGGAAGATCGCGGCGAAGACGGCCCCGCCGCAGACGGGCGTCTGGGGGTCCGGCTTCAGCACGACGGCGTTCCCCAGCGCCAGCGCCGGCGCGACGACCCGCATGCCCAGCACGCTGGGCGAGTTCCACGGCGTGATGGCGCCGACGACGCCGACCGGCACGCGCCGCACCATCGACAGGCGGTCCGTCTGCGCCGAGGGCAGGAGCGAGCCGTACGGCTGGGACGGCATCGTCGAGGCGTTGAGCAGCTCCTGGACCGTGAAGTCCTGCTCGTGGTGCATCTTGTTGCGGTGGGCGCCGGTCTCGCGCTGCGTCCACGTCCCGAGCTCGGCCCGGTGAGCCTCGTAGATGTCGGCGGCCCGGCGCAGGACGGCGGCCCGCTCCTGGTGGTTCGTCGCCGCCCAGGCGGGCTGCGCCGCGGCGGCGGACGCCGCCGCGCGGGCGACGTCGTCGGGCGTCGACTGGTTGAGGGTCGTGAGAGGGATGCCGGTGGCCGGCTCACGCTTCTCCACCGGCTCACCGCTGCCGGGTCGCCAGTCATCGAGGAACGGGTCGAGCCATCGTGCCGGTGCGGTCACAGCCATATCGGTCTCCCTTATGCCCCGCGCTCGGTCGGCGTGGCGAGCGGGGACCGCTCCTCCACCGCCGTCCGGCCGGTCGACGGGTCGCGCCAGATCGCCCCATGGGCCAGGACGGAGTCCAGAAGGCCCTCCTCCAGGTACACCGGGTACTTCCAGGACTGGAGCACCTTCGCCTCCTGGCCGGGATAGCGCAGGCGCTCCCGGACGACCTTGTCCGTGTAGTAGGCGCCCACGATCACGAGCAGCAGCGCCCCTTGGACGTCTGGCTCGTCGCGCTCCAGCGCCGCCAGCCGCGCCCCGGGGTCGTCCGGCAAGCCGGCGCGGAGCGCGGCCCGCAGCGGCTCGAGGAGGTCGGGACGAGCCTCGAGCACGAAGCGCAGGCGCTTGTCGCCGATGATGTCCCCGGCCGAGGGCATCCCGTGCGCCTCCGGGATGAGATGGGCCGCCACCGCGGTCAGCGTCGCCCGCTGGCCCGCGTCCAGGCCGCCGACAGCGTCCGCCTGGACGCTCACGCGGGGACCCGCTGGCTCGACCGCGTCTCGACCAGGTGATCCGCCGCGCGCAGCGCCAGGGAGACGATCGAGGAGGTCGGGTTGACGCCGGCTGACGTCACGAAGCAGCTGCCGTCGACGACGTACAGGTTGGGCACGTCGTGGGCGCGGTTCCAGCGGTCGAGGACGGATGTCTTCGGATCGTCGCCCATCCGCGCGGTGCCGAGCAGGTGCCAGCCCGAGTAGCGCATCAGGCGGTCGACCTCCACCGTGTGGGCGCCGGCCTCCTTGAGCGACTGCGTGGCCATCTCGATGTGGAAGTCCAGCAGGCGCCGCGAGTTCTCCGAGACCCTGTAGTGGACCTCGGGGGCGGGGATGCCGGACGAGTCGGTGAGGGTCGGCGAGAGCGCGACCTGGTTGGCCGCGTCGGGCAGGTCCTCGCCGAAGAGGCCCCAGTTCGCGCCGCGGCCCAGGTGCGAGCGGACGTGCAGGTGATGGTCCGCGCCCCAGACCTGCGTCCCGGCGCGGCTGGGCAGCGCTGCGTTGATGGGCCCGAAGGTCGGCGCAAGGCCCCACTTGGCGCCGCGCAGGAAGCCCCGCCGCTCGTCGGTCTCGTAGAACTGGAAGGACTCGATCGAGCAGCCGAACTGGCCCTGCCAGCTCTCCAGGTCCTCGTCGAACAGCCCGCCCACGTTGGCGAAGGGATGCATCATCAGGCGCCGCCCGACCAGGCCGGACGAGTTGGCCAGCCCGTCCGGGTGGGCCGGCGAGGCCGACAGCAGCAGCAGGCGGGGCGTCCCGATGGCGTTCGCGGCGAGGACCACGACGCGGGCCGGCTCGAAATGCTCCAGGCCCTCGCGGTCGAGCCACGTCGCCCCGGTGACGAGGCCCGCCTTGTTCGTCTCCAGGCGCCGCACGCGCGCGCCCGTCACCAGCCGCGCGCCGGCGGCGACGGCCTTGGGCCAGTGGGTCAGGTCGGTGGAGGCCTTGGCGCCCTCGTTGCAGCCCTGCTGGCACGTGCCACGCTGGACGCACGGTCGCCGCCCGTCGTACGGCACCGACAGGATGGAGTTGGGCTCGGGCCACCAGTGCCAGCCCAGGTGGACGTGCGCGCGGGCGACCTTGAGCCCGCCGGCGCCGATGGGCAGCGGCGGCAGGGGCGGATCCTCGCCGCCGGCCGGGTAGGCCGGGTCGCCGCCCATCCCGGAGACGCCGAATTCGCGGTCGGTGCGCTCGTAGTAGGGCCGCAGCTCCTGGTAGTCGAGCGGCCAGTCGTCGGCGATGCCGTCGAGCGAGCGGACCCGGAAGTCGGACGGGAGCATGCGTGGCCAGGCGCCGGCGAAGATGAGCATCGAGCCGCCGACGGCCGAGTACATCAGGGGGGAGATCTCGGCGTCGGTCTCGTCGATGGGGTAGTCCTGGGGCAGGCCGCGGACGTTCGGGCTGGTCGACCACTGCTTCCGCATGGTCAGCTCCCAGTCCAGCTCCGGCCCGCGGTACTCGGCCTTGTCGTGCCAGTCGCCCTGCTCCAGGCAGACCACCCGGAACCCGGCCTCGGCGAGCCGCCGCGCCACGACGCCGCCCGATGCGCCGGCACCGACGATGAGGACATCCGTGGGTTCCGTCGCCAAGGGTGACTCCTTCCGCGACGGATAGTAAACCTTATCTATCGCGGGGATCGCGGCCGATCCAGCACCCCTCAGCGTCCATTGGCGTATCCCAGGGCCGTGAGCTTGTCCCACAGCGACGCGGCGTTGAGCGTCTGGATGTGATCCATCATGTAGCCCTGCCCGACGTCCACCGGGTACCGCTCGTCGAACCGGACGCGGGCGATCGTCTCCTCGCGCGACCAGCCCTTGGCCACGGCGGCGGCGACGGCGGCCTTCCAGTCGAGCAGGACCGACCGCTGGGTCTCGATGTACCGCAGCGTCGTCACGGGCCCATGGCCGGGGACCAGCGTGTCGACGTCGAGCTGGCGGATCCGCTCCAGCGACTCCAGCCACTGGTCCACGTTGGAGGTCATGAGCCACGTCTGGCACTCGCAGAAGATCGTGTCGCCGGTGAAGACGACGCGCTCCTCCGGTACGTGGACGGCGACCTGGCCGGGGGTGTGGCCGGGCGTGTGGAGCAGGTTGAAGGTGTGGTCGCCGACGCGCAGGGTGAGATCGCCGGTGAAGACGACCGTACCCTTGTTCGGGTCGGCGTAGTAGGTCTCACGGTCGGGCACGATGCCGGCCGCCTCGGGATCGTCGGTGGGGATGGCCTCGAGGGCGTAGGCGTAGGGGTCCAGGTCGGGCGTCGGGACCATGAAGTTGTCGAACAGGCCGCGGTGCTCCACGACCGTGCCGGCGCCCTTGAAGAAGTAGTTGCCGAAGATGTGGTCGACGTGGTGCTCGGTGTTGATGAGGTAGCGGATCGGGCCGTGCGTCTCCGCTTCCCGGCGCATGGCCGCCGCGCGCGTCGGCAGCTGCGGCGTGTCGATGACGACGACCCCCTCGGAGGTCGTGACGAAGCTCGGATTGCAGCCGCGCAGCCGGGTCGTGGTGAAGACGTGCGGCGTCACCCGCTCCATCATCGAGACCGCCTGATCCATGACCTGGGCCCTCCGTTCCGGCTATTGCGTCGCAGTCAGGCCACCGTCGATCCCCAGGACCTGGCCGGTGATGAACGAGGCCGCGTCCGAGCACAGGAAGATGACCGGCCCGGCCAGGTCGCGGGTCTCGCCCACGCGCCCGAGGGGGATGCGGCCGACGATCCCGGCTCTGAAGGCGGGGTCCGCCAGCAGCGTGGCGATCTGGGGCGTGTCCACGAACGTGGGCATGATCGCGTTCACCCGGATGGCGTACCGGGCCCACTCGGTGGCCCACTGGCGCGTCAGCGAGCTGATGGCGCCCTTCGCCGCGACATAGGCCGAGTATCCGGCGTTGATGCCCAGGTTCGCCCGCACCGATGAGATGTTGAGGACGGCGCCACCCCCGCCGCGCTCGATCATGTGGCGCACGACCGGCTGGGTCGGCACGATCGTGCTGCGCAGGTTGAGCTCCATGATCCAGTCCCAGTCCTTGCGGGGGTAGGCCTCGGCGGGGTGGAGGGCCTTGCCGGCGCCGCCCCCGACGGCGTTGATCAGGATGTCGACCGCGCCGAAGCGCTCGACCGTGTGGGCGACCGCCGCCTGGGCCGCGTCCTCGTCGGTCACGTCCGCGACCACCGCCAGGGCCTCGCCACCCACGCCCTCCACGCGATCGACCGCGGCCGCCAGTGTCTCCGCCGTGCGCCCGACGACGGCGACCCGCGCGCCCGCGCCGGCCAGGGACTCCGCGAGCGCCGCCCCGATCCCGCCGCCGCCCCCGGTCACGAGGGCCACGCGACCGGCCAGGCTGAAGACGTCGAGCCCGGACATCACCCTCCCCTTCAGGCCGGCCGCACGTCGGGGTCCGGCAGCATGGCGTCACGGACGGCGCCGACGAGGTCGTGGTACGACCGGATGAAGCCGCGCAACGTGCGCACGGTGGCGCCGTACGTGTCGAACTCGGGGATCGACAGGCCATCGGGCTCGTAGGCCCGCACGAAGTCGGGGATGCGGGCGGCCAGGTCGGCGACGAGGTCGGGATCGACGGGCACGTCGATGCGCGGCACGGGATCGATGCCGCTGTCGTTGAAGCGCACCTGCCAGGCATGCGGCATGGTCAGGATGACGTCGCCGCCGACGAGCTCCGTCCAGTGCAGCCGGTGGCGGTACGCCGCGGCAAGGAGCCGCGTCCGGAAGCCGCGCTCCCGGTACAGCCCGACGGCGCGCTTGAAGACCGCGATGCCGGCCCAGTCGAGCGCGTCGGGGTCGATCGCCACGCCATCGCGTTCCACGAGCACGCGCATCCAGTCATCCAGCCTGCCGATCATCATCGTGCACACCGGCGACATGGCCGAGACGTCGCCACCCGACGCGGCACGAGCGTCGAGGCCTCGCTCGACGGCCTCCGCGACGGCGAGGGCCTGCGAGACGGTGAAGCTGACCGTGGCGTTGATGTTCACGCCTTTGGCCGTGGCTCGTTCGATCGCCTGGAGCCCCGCGCTGGTGGCCGGGAACTTGACCTGGATGTTCGGGGCGAGGCCGGCGAAGTGGAGGCCCTGCTCGACCATCCGGTCGACGTGGCGGTAGTTCGCCGGGTCGGTCTGGAGCGAGAGGCGGCCCTTGCGCCCGCCCTGGGCCCGGAAGACCGGCTCGAGGACCGCGGCCCCGCTGACCGCCATCTCCTCCACCAGGGCCCAGGTCAGGTCCACCTCCGTCGCGGACGGTCGCTCGGCGATGAGCTCGGCCAGCCGCGGGATCCAGCGCGCCTTCTCCTTGCGCAGGACCTCCAGGACGATGGTGGGGTTGGAGGTGGCGCCGGTCGCGCCGCGGGCCACGGCGTACTCCAGGTCGTCCACGGCGCAGGAGTCGTTCCAGTAATCGGTCGGGGTCTGGCTGACCATGGTGGCCAGGGGGCTGCCGATCTCCACCTGTACGCCCGTGACCGTCACGCTCGCTCTCCCTGCGCCTGCTGCGGTGGTATTATCATCGATAATCGATTATCCAACAAGCCAGCAGGTTCGATGTCCTACGTCGTGACGGCCACCTGGAAGGCGAAGCCCGGCGAGGAGCAGGCCGTCCGCGAGCTCCTGGGCCGCATCTCCGCCGCCTCGCGCGAGGAGCCTGGCTGCCTCTTCTTCTGGGCCCACCGGTCCCTGGCCGACAGCGGCACCTTCTTCCTGTACGAGCAGTACACGTCCGAGCAGGCGTTCCGGGAGCACGCGGCGTCGGCCCACGTCCGCGACATCGTCCTCGACGACGCCGTCGCCCGGCTGGATGTCCGGCATCGCGAGTTCTTCGAGACGCTCTGACCAAACTCCTGGGAGACGAGCAGAAGGAGGCCCCGGCGGTGGCGGAGACGGAGGAGATCCTCGGTCAGTTCCTGGGAGATGCCTCGTTCCCGGTAGCCTGGGCCTCGGACGTCGAGAAGCGGTTCTTCTGGGTCTTCGACGACCTCCATTGCCCGCATCCCATCAGCCCCATGTTCTTCGACATCGGGGGCTGGTGGTTGAGCTGCGACCACATGTTCCGCCGCTTCGGCACACCGTTCGCGGTCGACTGGCTGGCCAAGAACGTGAACGGCTACGTCTACACGACGGCCATCCCGGCCGATCCCGAGTTGCGCATCGACGCGACGGAGTACAGCGCGCGGTACGGCGCGCGCGTGCCCCGTGACGCCGCCTACGCCACCACCATCGGGCCGTACCTGGATTCCGTGCTGCCGGTGTACGGCCAGCATTTCGCCGACTGGTGGCGCGAACGGCTGCGCCCGGAGATGGAACGCAACTTCGCCTATCTCGAGGGCCGGCTGGACGAGGCGGACCGGCTGAGCCTCCCCGAGATGGCGTGCGTGCTCGAGGACGCCATCGACATCCACGACCGGCACTGGAAGATCCACTGGATGCTCAACTTCGCGCAGCTGTCGGCGACGCTGAACCTGCGGGCGGTCATGGAACGCACCCGCGGCAGCGTGGACGAGCAGCTGCTGGGGAGGCTGCAGAACTCGGCGTCCGACCGCAACTGGGATTCCATCGAGGCCCTGTGGCGGATGAAGAACGAGGCCCGCGACGACGCGGTGCTGCGGGCTGCGTTCGCGGCCACCGGACCCGGCGAGATCGAGCGGGCGCTGCGGGCGTCCGAGCGTGGGCGCCGCTTCATCGCCGAGCGCGTCGAGCCGTACCAGCGTGAGTTCGGGTGGCACGCCGTGTGGAGCCATGAGTTCATCTACCCCACGGCGCGCGAGGAGATGGGCCCGGTCCTGGAGCTCGTCCGCGGCTATCTCGACACCGACTACGACTACCCGTCCGCCATCGAGGCCATGCGGCGGGACATCGAGGCGGCCTCGCAGGAGATCCTGGCCGGGCTCACGGGGGGCGCCCTCGAGGAGATGCGCCAGGCGAACGCCGTCAACCTCAGGATGGCCCCGCTGACGCCCGATCACCACTTCTACATCGACCAGGGCGCCAACGCGCACGTGCGGCTCGTGCTCATGGCCATCGGCCGGAAGCTCGTCGCCGACGGCCGGCTCGACCAGCCCGACGACGTCATGCTCCTGCGCTACAACGAGCTGCGGGCCCTCATCGGGGCCGCCGGATCCATCGACGCCCGGGGCCTCGTAGCCGCCCGGCGAGCGGAGCGGACGGCGGCGGAGGCGGTCCACCCGCGGGACTGGATCGGGACCGTCACCCCCTCGCAGCTGGCCTTCCCGTACCTGGTCAACTGGGGCTATCCCGAGCGCTTCCACCAGCGGCAATCGGCCGACGACCGACGCATCAGCGGGATCGGAGCGTCGCCGGGCACCATCGAAGGCATCGCGCGGGTCGTCCGCACGGTGGAGCAGTTCGACGAGGTACGGGAGGGCGACATCCTCGTCTGCCAGATGACCAACCCGGCCTGGGTCGTCCTCTTCACGAAGATCGCCGGGCTCGTCACCGACACCGGCGGCCTGACCTCGCATCCGGCCGTCCTGTCGCGCGAGTTCGGCATCCCGGCCGTCATCGGCACGTCGATCGCCACGCAGCGCATCGCCACCGGCGACCGGCTGCGCCTGGACGGGTCGGCGGGCGTGGTGGAGATCCTCGAGCGTGCGTCGGGCGGACCTGCCGCCGAGCTGCGCACGCCGACCGGCGCCTAGGACGCCGGCAGCGATGGCCGGCGTCGTCTCGCGCAGCGTCCTCGCGGACCAGATCCGGGACCACCTCCTCGAGGGCATCCTGAGCGGCCGCTTCCCCCCGTCCTCGCGGATCGTGGAGACCCAGGTAGCCCGGGAGCTCGGCACGAGCCAAGCCCCGGTGCGTGAGGCGCTGCGCGCCCTGGAGGGGATCGGCGTCGTCCAGATCTCCCCCTTCCGCGGCGCCCGGGTGCGGCGACCGAGCCCGCAGGAGCTGCTGGGAGCCTACAGCGTCCGCGCCGCGCTGGAGGTGCTCGGGGCTCGCCAGGCCGTGCCGCGCATGACCGACGCCGACGTGGCCGGGCTGCTCGCCTACGGGGAAGCCATGGAGGCGGCCGCCCGGGCGGGCGACGGCCGGTCCGTGGCCGAGGCCGACGCCGCCTTCCACGGACGCATCGTCGAGCTGGCCGCCAATCCGATCCTCATCGGGATGTGGCGCTCCCTGGCGCCCTTCTCCCGGACGTACATCAGCCTCGTCGGTCCGGGGGCCGACCCGGAGTGGTCGGCCCACCTGCACGCGCCGATCCTGGAGGCGCTGCGCCGCCGCGACGTGGAGGGCGTCGCACGGGCGCTGGAGACCCATTTCGTCGAGGCGCGTGAGAACATGGCCCGGCGCCTTGCCGAGGGGGACCCCGCGGCGGAGGACGCGGCGGCGCCGGCACCGGTCCGGGGCCGTGGCCGCCCGACAGCCGAAGGGAGAGCATGACCGCAAAGCTCCAGCTCTCGGAAGAGATGGCGGCAGGCGGCGCCCGCCTCCGCATCGACGTCCATGGGGCGGAGCCGCGGGAGCACGTCCTCGACGACATGAGCTTCATGAACTACCGCCTGGCGGACGTGCGCATCTCGCCGCAGGTGACGCTCGCGGAGCCGGACATCGTGTGGTTCCAGGAGGGCGGGAAGGACGTCTCCTACGACGGCCGACGCATCACCTTCCATGGCTCGTGGCCGGCCGGCCCGATCCAGAAGGTCGTGGTGGCCATGCTGGCCCTGCGCATGGAGGCGGCCGGGCTGCACCCCTTCCACGCCTCGGCGGTCCGCTACCACGGCCGGACCGTGCTGTTCCTGGGGGGCGAGTCCAACCACGGCAAGTCGATGGGCCAGATCGAGGCCTGTCGCCGCGGCGCCCTGCTGGTCTCGACCGAGACGACGGTCATCGACGAGGACGGGCGGGCGGTGCTCGGCTCGAAGGAGCCCTTCATCAAGCGCCGCACGGAGGGGACCGAGCGGGCCGACAAGGCCTCGCCGGATCGCGGCGTGGAGAAGTTCTTCGGCGCCATGCCCTCCTGGGAGCTCTACCTCGAACCGAGCAACGTGGACGTCGTCGTCGTGCCGGCGATCGACGGCAACTTCGAGCCGTCGCTCCAGCCGATGATCCCCTTCGAGCGCCAGTTCCAGACCTTCCATTCGCTGCAGAACTACTTCCTGCTGAACGAGCTGCTGGCCCCCGGCGCCCCGATGCCGATGGTCGATACGGAGGCCCTGCGGAAGGCCCGCGCCGGGTTCGTCGAGCGCTTCAGCACCCGCCCCTACTACTTCGTCCGTGCCGCCACGCCGCAGGTGCTCCTGGACGAGGTGGATGGGGTGCTGTAGGCCCGATGCGGCCCTTCAGCTACGAGCGCCCCACCAGCCTGGGCGACGCTTTCGGCCTCCTTGATGCGCATGGCACGGCGGCGTCGCCCCTGGCGGGCGGGACCGACCTGATCATCCGCCTCCGGGACGGCACGGTCCGGGCTGAGGTCGTCGTCGATCTCAAGGCCATCGACGAGCGGGACGAGGGCATCCACCTGCAGGACGGCCGCCTCGTCATCGGCGGCTGGACCGTCATGACGGATATCGCCGCCGACCCGCGCATCCGACGCGATTTCACGGCCCTCGCGGAAGCGGCAGCGGTCGTGGGCTCGGCCCAGATCCGGAACCGGGCGACGCTCGCGGGGAACATCTGCAACGCCTCGCCGGCGGCCGACACGGCGCCCGCCCTGCTCGTCTACGGCGCGGAGGTCATCGCCACCGGCTCGGGCGGCACGAGGCGCATCGCCATCGACGACTTCTTCATCGGCCCGGGCAGGACCGCGCTGGCGCCCGGCGAGCTGGTCACGGCCATCGAGCTGCCGCTGCCGCGGGGCCGCCAGGGCGCCGTCCACCTCCGTCGCACGCGCCGCAGGGGCCATGACCTCGCGTCGGTGACGCTGGCATGCGCCGTCCTCGACGACGGGCGGGCGCGCCTCGCCTACGGGAGCGTCGGGCCGCGCCCGCTCCTGGTCACCGACGACAGCGGCGTGCTGGTCGACGGGTCGGCGTCGTCCGAGGCGCGGGATCTCGTGCTTGACCACCTCCTGGCAGGAGCCAGCCCGTCCCTGCGTTCGATGCGGGCGAGCCCGGCCTACCGGCTGGCGATGCTGCGCGTCCTGGCCCTCCGGGCGGTCGAGATCGCGGCCGGACGCGCGGTCGGCGGAGCGATCGCGTGACGGCCACCGTCCCCATCCGGTTGACGGTCAACGGGCGGCTCCGCGCCCTGCCCGTCGCGGCGCACCACACGTTGCTGGACGTCTTGCGGGACGACCTCGGCCTGACCGGCACCAAGGAGTGCTGCTTGGTCGGGGAATGCGGCGCCTGCACGGTCCTGCTCAACGGCCGGAGCGTCGATTCGTGCCTCGTGCTGGCGGCCGAGGCGGACGGCGGCACGGTCCTCACGGTGGAGGGGCTGGCCGCCGGCGGACGACTGAGCGCGCTCCAGCAGGCGTTCCTTGACACCGGCGCCGCCCAGTGCGGCTTCTGCATCCCCGGTCAGCTGGTGGCGGCCCACGCCCTCCTCGCCATCACGCCCCACCCGGTCCGCGCAGAGGTCGAAGAGGGCCTCGCCGGCAACCTGTGCCGCTGCGCCGGGTACGAGCAGATCATCGAGGCGGTGCTGCGGGCCGCCGCTGGGCAGGCGGCCGAGGGCGGCGCGGGGAGGCGAGCCCATGCGAGGCCGGACCCGGCGGCCACGCCGGACGCCGAGGTGGCGCCCCAGTGACCGGGATCGTCGGCGGCTCGCCGGCCCGGAGCGGCGGACGCGATCGCGTCACCGGCCACCAGGCCTACGTGGCGGACATCCACCTCGAGGACACCCTCCACGTCAAGCTCGTCACCGTCCCCTGCGCCAGGGCGAGGATCCTGGGCATCGATGCGGAGGAGGCGCTGCGGGTGCCGGGCGTGCGCCTGGTATTCACGGCGGCCGACCTGCCCCAGCCGGTGCCGCGGTTCGGTCCGCAGCTCCGCGACCGGCCGGTGCTGGCCACGGGCGAGACCAAGTACCACGGCGATCCGGTCGCGGCCGTCGCCGCCGAGACGCTCGACGCGGCCGAGGCGGGCGCCGCGGCCGTGCGGGTGGCGTACGAGGAACTGCCCGCGGTCACCTCGATCGCCGCGGCCCTGGATCCGGCCGCGCCGCTCGTGCAGGACCCCCCACTCCGTCCCGGCGATGCCCTCGCCGGCCGCAATGTCCTGCGGGAGCACCGCTACGGGTGGGGGGACCTGGCCGCCGCCGAAGCCGAGGCGGACCTCGTCGTCGAGGGGACGTACACGTTCCCCATGGTCACCCAGTTCGCCATCGAGCCGCACGCGTTCATGGCCGCGCCGGACGGCGACGGGATCGCCATCTGGAGTTCCATCCAGCATCCCAACTGGCTCCAGCGCGTCATCGCGTCGCTGCTTGACCTGCCCCTCGCCAGGGTCCGCGTGTTCGCCCCCGACCCCGGCGGCGCGTTCGGCGGCAAGCAGCACGCCAAGTACGAGCCGCTGCTGGCGTTCATGGCCCGCCGCGTCGGCCGCCCGGTCCGCCTCGTGCTGACCCTGGAGGAGACGTTCCAGGCCGTGCGTCGGGGGGCGTCCGAGGTCCGCGTGCGCTCGGGCTTCCGGCGCGACGGCACGCTCGTCTTCCGTGACATCGACGCGAACTACCTCATCGGCGCCTACGCCGACATCGCCGACCGGACCGTCGCGAAGGGCAGCTACACGTCGGCGGGGCCGTACCGGGTGCCGGCGGTCCGCATCGTCGCCCGCAGCGTGCTCTCGCACACGGTGCCCTCGACCGCGTTCCGCGGGTTCGGCAACCCGCAGCAGATCTGGGCCGGCGAGTCGAACATGGACGAGGCCGCGCGGACCCTCGGGCTCGACCCGCTGGACCTGCGGCTGCGCAACCTCGCGGCGCCGGGCGAGGCGTTCATCCCCGGTGACACGCCCGCCGACGGGCGGTGGGCCGAGTCGGTCCAGCTCGCCGCGCGCCTCATCGACTGGCAGACTCCTGCTGCGCCCGGCCGCGGCCGCGGGATCGCGGTCGGCCTCAAGGAGGGGCCGACCACGGGACTGTCGTACTCCATCGTCCGCCTCCTCGCCGACGGAAGCGTCATCGTCTACGCGGGCACGTCCGACATGGGCCAGGGGGCGCGCACGATCTTCGCCCAGATCGCGGCCCAGGAGCTGGGGGCGCCCGTGGAGGCGGTGACGATCGTGATGGGCGATACGGCCGTCGTCCCCTACGACCAGCAGACGTCGGCCAGCCGCTCGTCCGTCCTGATGGGCAATGCCGTCCTGCTGGCCTGCCGCGACATCCAGGGCAAGCTGCGCGCCATGGCGGCGCGCCTCGAGCGGGTGGACGAGTCGGCCGTGGTCGTCGACCAGGGCACGGTCACGATCGGCGACCGCGAGTGGCCGATCGGCGAGGTCCTGGCCCGCGGGCTGGGCCGGCTGGGGGGTGAGGTGATCGGCGTCGGCGAGATGCGCAAGGAGGCGCTCCCCGAGCACCCGCTGGGGGGCACCGCCGCGTTCTACGAATTCAACTGCACGGCGGTGGAGGTCGAGGTCGACCGCGACACGGGCGACATCGTCATCGCCCGGCACGTGACCGTCTCCGACGTCGGCAAGGCGCTCAACCCGATGCAGGTCCGCGGCCAGGACCAGGGCGCGGCCATCATGGGCCTGGGCCACACCCTCATGGAGCACTACATCCTGGACGACGCCGGCCGCATCCGGAACCTGGGCGCCATCGACTACCGGATCCCGACCAGCATGGACCTGCCGCTGGCGATGGAGAGCGCCACCATCGAGAACGGCGACGGGCCGGGCCCGTACGGCTCGAAGGGCATGAGCGAAGGCGCCCTGCTGCCGATCGCGCCGGCCGTGGCCGCCGCGGTGCGCGACGCAACGGGGGTCGTCATCCGCGAGCTGCCGCTGTCGCCCGAGACCGTCTGGCGCGCCCTGCACCCCGCCGCGGACCAGGAGGACCAGCCCGAGGCCGTCGTCCGATGACCTACGTCTACGCCCTGGATCACCCGCACGGCCTGCCCCTCGGCGAGCTGACGGCGCTCGTCGGCGGCAAGGCCGCCAACCTCGGGGTGATGATGCGCGAGCTGGCCCTGCCGGTCCCACCCGGCATCGTCATCACGACCGCGGCGTGCCGGGCCTACTTCGCCGGCGGATGGCCGGCCGGCCTGGAGGACGAGATCCGGGTCGGGATGGCGGAGGTCGAGCGGCGGGTCGGGCGTCGCTTCGGCGATCCCCGCGATCCACTCCTCGTCAGCGTGCGGTCCGGCGCCCCCGTCTCGATGCCCGGCATGATGGACACGATCCTGGACCTGGGCCTGACCGACGCCACCGAGGCCGGCCTGGCCGGTGTCTCTGGCGACGCGGCCTTCGCCCGCGACTGCCACGACCGCCTGCGCACGATGTTCCGCGAGATCGTGGGGCAGGAGGCGCCGGACGACCCCTGGCTGCAGCTCCGCCTCGCGGTCGAAGCCGTCTTCCGGTCGTGGCACAGCGACCGCGCCACGGCGTACCGCCGCCGCGAGGGTATCCCCGACGACGCGGGGACCGGCGTGACCATCCAGGCCATGGTCTTCGGCAACCGCGGCGCCGACTCGGCGACCGGCGTCGTCTTCACGCGCAACCCCGCGACCGGCGACCCGGGCCTGTACGGCGACGTGATGTTCGGCGCGCAGGGCGAGGACGTCGTGGCGGGCACGCATCGCACGGAGCCCCTGGCGAGCCTCGACGCGCGGCTCCCTGCCGTCGCCGCGGAGCTGCGCCAGGATGGCGCCCGCCTGGAGGCCTGGTACCGCGACCTGTGCGACATCGAGTTCACGATCGAGGCCGGCCACCTCTGGCTCCTCCAGGTGCGCGTCGGCAAGCGGAGCCCGCGAGCCGCCGTGCGGATCGCCCTCGATATGGCGCTCGACGATGGCTTCCCGCTCTCCCGGCGCGAGGCCGTGGAGCGGGTCGCGCCGCTCCTGGCCCACCCGCCGCGCGTCGCCAGCGGCACGCGCAGCGGTGCGGCCCCGCTGGCGTCGGGGCTTGGCGCGTCGCCCGGTGTGGCCACCGGGGAGATCGTCACGACCCCCGAGGATGCCCAGCGGGTCGCCGACGAGGGGCGGACGCCCATCCTCGTCCGGGGCGAGACATCGCCCGACGATGTACACGGCATGGCGCGGGCCGCGGGGATCCTGACGAGCCGCGGCGGCCTGGCGAGCCATGCGGCCGTCGTGGCCCGGGGGTGGGGGTTGCCGGCCGTGGTCGGCGCCCGCGACGTGGAGGTGGGCGACCGGTCCGTCCGCTTCCCCGGCCAGACGCTGGCCGTCGGCGACGTGATCACGATCGACGGCGACACCGGCGAGGTCTTCCGCGGCACCGTCGCCGCCTCGTCGGAGATCGCGCCGGAGGCTCGGACGCTGCTCGACTGGGCCAGGGAGCTCGGGGTCACCATCACCGAAGCGACCGCAGGCGCCGCACCGGGCACGGAGCCGGAGGCGCAGCGGGCGCCCGCGGCGGAGGATTGCGTGCAGGCGCTCGCGGTGATCAGCATCGCCCCGGCCGAGGCGGTCGCGCGGGCCGTGCTGGCCACGGCCGAGCAGGTCCAGCCACTGCTCGATCATCTCGTGCAGGACGGCGACGTCGTCGCGTCGGGCGGCACCTACCGCCTCACCGACGCCGGCCGCGCGCGCGGTGCCCGGCTCCTGGCCGACGAGCAGCGGGCGATCGGCGCGCAGGGCGCGGTGGCGGCGCTGGACGACCTGCTTGCCTTCGATGGGCGCGTGAAGGCGGTCGTGACCGACCTGCAGCTGCGGCAGACAGACGGCGGGCCGGTCATCAACGACCACGCCGACGCCGCGTATGACGCGACGGTCGTGGCCCGGCTGGCCGCGCTGCACGAGGAGGCCGCGGCCTGGCTGGCCGGGCTCGAACCGCGCTGGCCGCGAGCCGCCCGGTATCGCGTCCGCCTCACCGCCGCGCTCGATCGGGCGCTGGGGGGCGACGTGCGCTTCGTGGCGTCGCCGCGCGTCGACAGCTACCACGGCGTCTGGTTCGAGCTCCACGAGGACCTCATCCTCCTCGCCGGCCGGACGCGCGCCGAAGAGGCCGCCGCGGGACGCGCCTAGTCCCGGTCCTGGATCAGGGCCGCGTCGCCGCCGGCGCGGCTCAGACGCACACCCGTGGAACGTTGGCGCGGCTCAGCCACCCTCGCGGGGGACGCCGGGCCGGCGCGCAGCTCGTCGGCCCGCACGGACCGATCCTCGAGGCGGCCATGGGGGCCTGCCGGAGCCCGCACAGGGGACGCTAACGTTCCTGCGGCGTGCGTCTGCGAAGATCGGCCGCGGGCAACGGGCCACGGGCAAAGGGCCACGGGCAAAGGGCCACGGACCGCGCCCGGTCCTGCCCTGGGCGGGCCGTTCGGCCCTGTGCGGGGCTCCAGCCACGACGCTACGATCGACCGACCGTCGGGGCGGGCCCGGCGGTGAGCCACGACGCGCGATCGGAGCACGCGGATGGTCGTCCTGGAACGAGAGCCGATCCCAGCCCCGGTGCCGGGCGGCGCGCACGTCATCGTGCGCGAAGCCGTCGAGGACGACTGGCGCGAGTGCGGGCGCATCTGCTTCGAGGCGTTCGCCACGCTGGCCATCCGCCACGGCTTCCCGCCCGACTTCCCGACCGTCGAGGCGGCGTCCGAGCCGATCCGCCACCTGATCGAGCACCCGCGGATCTACGGCGTGGTCGCCGAGCGCGAAGGCCGCATCCTGGGCAGCAGCTTCCTGGACGAGCGATCGCTCATCTCCGCCATCGGGCCGGTCAGCGTCGATCCCACGGCCCAGGACGACGGCGTCGGCCGCCTGCTGATGGGCGCGATGCTCGATCGCGTCGCCGCACGCAAGGCGCCGGGTGTGCGCCTCGTCCAGATCGCCTACCACAACCGGTCGCTCTGCCTGTACACGAAGCTGGGCTTCGACGTCCGCGCCTCATTCGCCGCCCTGCACGGCGAGCCGCTCGGGCTGACCCTGCCGGGCTACCGGGTCCGGCGCGCCTACCCGGACGACATGGCGGCGTGCGACGCGCTCTGCACCCGCGTGCATGGGCACGACCGGTCGGGCGAGCTCCGCGAGGCCGTCGCCGGCGGCACGGCCAGGGTGGTGGAGCACCTTGGTCGCATCACGGGCTACACCGCGGGCATCTGCTACTGGAGCCACTCGGTGGCGGAGACGACCCGCGACCTGGAGGCGCTCATCGGGGCGGCCGAGGACTTCGGGACGCCCGGCTTCCTCGTGCCCCTCGACAACGGCGACCTGCTCCGCTGGAGCCTCGCCCACGGGCTGCGTGTCTACTTCGTGACCAACCTCATGACCGCCGGCATCTACCAGGAGCCGCGCGGCGCCTACATGCCGTCGGTGGGCTACTGAACCCGCCAGGGCCCGGCCCGGCGGGATCCGTCGAGCCGCACGTCGTCACCGTCCTGGGCCCGCGGCCTGCCCGCGCCCTGGGGCCCGTCGACGCCCACGAGCACCTCTTCATCGCCTCACCGGCCATGCGCGGCGGCGAGATCGATGACCCGGAGCGGGTCATCGCGGAGGTCCGCGAGGCGCAGGCGACCGGGCTCGAAGCGTTCGTGGAGCTCACGCCGATCGGCCTGGGCCGCCGCCCCGAGCTCATGCGACGCGTCGCCGAGGAGACCGGCGCCGTGATCATCGGCGCGACCGGGTACCACCGCGACGAGCACTACCCGCCGGACCACTGGGTCCACGAGGCGACCACCGAGCTGCTGGCCGAACGGATCGTGGCCGACCTGCGCGACGGGATGCACCCCCACGACTGGTCGGACGAGGCACCTCCGGACCCGGCCCACGCGGGCGTCATCAAGGCCGGCGCATCCTACCAGCGCATCACACCGGGCGAGCAGCGCCGCCTGGAGGCCGCGGCCGCCGGGAGCGCCGCGGCCGGGGCCGCCATCGTGGTGCACACGGAGATCGGCACGTCCGGCCACGAGATCATCGACCTCCTCGAGGCGGCCGGCGCCTCACCCGATCGGATCGTCCTGGCGCACCTTGACCGCAACCCGGACCTGGAGCTCCACGCCGAGATCGTCGCCCGCGGCGTGAGCCTCGTGTATGACACGATCGGGCGGATCAAGTACCGCCCCGACAGCGTCCTCCTGGACCTCATGGAAGGGATGGTGGCAGCCGGTCACGGCGCCCGGCTCCTGGTCGGCCTGGACCTTGGACGCCGCGACTACTACCGGGCCTACGGCGGCGGCCCGGGCCTGCCCAGCCTGATGGCCTCGTTCGTGCCGCGGCTCCGGCGGCGGATCGGCGACCAGGCGACGGAGGCGATCCTGCGGGCCAACCCCGCGCGCATCTTCGCCATCGCCGGAGAGCCCGCCTGATGGCCGCGGAGGAGCGCTTCGACGTCGTCGTCGTCGGTGCCGGCGCGGCCGGCTCGACGGCCGCGATCAGCGCCGCCCGGGCCGGAGCGCACACCCTGCTCATCGACCGCCTGGCGTTCATGGGCGGCACGTCGACGGCGGTCCTCGATACCTTCTATGCCTTCTACACGCCGGGCGCCGCACCGCGCCGCGTCGTCGGCGGGCTGGGCTGGGAGGTCGTGCTCCGGCTGACCCATGACGGGGCCGCGTTCGAGCGGCCCAACACGTACGGTGCCGGGACGGGCGTGACGTATGACCCCGAGACGCTCAAGGTCGTCTGGGAGGCATTGGCGGCCGAGGCCGGCGTCGAGCTGCTGCTCCACGCGTGGGCCACCGGCGTGCGCGTCCGTGACGGCCGCGTGGAGGCCGTCAGGACCTGGAGCAAGGGCGGCGAGCGGTGGTTCGCCGGAAGCGCCGTCGTCGACGCCTCGGGCGATGCCGACGTCTCGGCGATGGCCGGCGCCGCCTACGACGACGCCCGGACCACGCCGGCGACGCAGGCCCTCTCGACGCTGTTCAAGCTCGCCAACGTGGATGTCGCGCGGGCGGCGGCGCTCCCCAAGGCCGAGCTGTGGGACCTCATGCGCGAGGCGGCGGCGTCGGGCGCCTACCAGCTCCCGCGCCTTGAAGGCTCGTGGCACCGCACGCCACATCCCGGTGTCGTGATGGTCCACATGACGCGCATCCCGAACGTCGACGCGACCGATCCGGTGGCCCTCACCCGCGCCGAGATCGAGGGCCGGCGCCAGGTGCGCGAGTACCACCGCTTCCTGCGCGACCGGGTGCCGGGGTTCGAGCACGCCGTCGTCGTGGCCACGTCCCCTGCCATCGGGGTGCGGGAGAGCCGACGGGTCATGGGCGACTACCGCCTGACGCGCGACGACGTCCTCGCCGCCCGCCGCTTCCCCGACGAGGTGGCCCTCTGCGGGGCGCCCATCGAGGACCACGGCGCGGGGGGCGGCACGATCTGGGAGTACGTCGCCGACGGCGGCGTCTACGGCATCCCCTACGGCGCGCTCCTCCCGGCCGGCCTCGACGGGCTCCTCGTGGCGGGACGGTGCTTCTCCGCCACGCACGACGCCCATGCCTCGGCCCGGTCGATGGCCACCTGCATGGCGATGGGCCAGGCAGCCGGCACCGCGGCTACGTGAGCAGGCCGGGGCTCTCGCGAAGCGCCGCGGCCGGTCCCTAACCGGCAGAGGTAGTGCCCGAAGCCTCTGTTGCGCAGGGACGTTTGTCCCTTGTGCCGGGCAGCAGGTTCCCGAACGCTCCGAGAATGACCATGCTGACCCGAGACGGCCGATGAGCCGGGTGGTGATCCTCGGCGCGGGGATCTCCGGCCATACCGCTGCGGCCTTCGCCAGGAAATGGCTGGGCCGGGACGACACCGTGACGGTCATCTCGCCGAAC
>Ga0209415_10002573_pt1 | contig 34016 bp, 29 predicted proteins | sample PeaSoiSIISIP2007_FD_187696 | JGI IMG/M metagenome (GOLD analysis project Ga0209415, IMG submission 187696) | Peat soil microbial communities from Weissenstadt, Germany - SII-SIP-2007 (SPAdes) (version 2) | ecosystem: Environmental > Terrestrial > Soil > Wetlands > Peat | place: Germany... | reverse complement strand
AAGCGGACACCCATTAGCCGGCCGAAGTCAAGGACAAAATAAAGCCGTAGCAAATGAATTGCTTTAATAGCTTGCAGCAACGCTAGCCACCTTCGTTCCTGCAGACCGTAACCGCGCCCGGTTTCTCATGTTGTCGGTTGCGAAGTGAATCGCACCAGACACCCGTCGAGATCAAGCCTGCCGCATTGCTCTGCGACCGCCCTGGTGGCTTTTGCCACCCCAGAGAAACATTGGTGCCAAGCCATGTCCAAGGGGTTGCTCACAATCCCTGTGGCTGTCGCCCCGACGACGACGCCAGTCCTTATGTGGCTCATGGCTTGGGCGATTCATCAATCTGCATTCATTCCGATGGCGCAAAGGCGGCGTCCAAATCAAGGGCAATGGTTGCGTACCAGTCCGCTTTCCTGGCTCGCCGCCTTTGGCCAAACCGTTATCCGAAACATCGACCCACATCGAAGGGCTTTTGGTCCCGCAGCATGTGGTAGCACGCGCGCGCCAGCTTGTGCGCCAGAGCCTTGATCGCCAAGACGCGATTGGCCTTGCGCTTCTTGCGTTCATAAAAACTCTTGGCCTCGGGACAGTAGCGGATGGCAAAGTTGGCCGCTTCCACAAAGGCCCAGGCCAGATACTTGTTGCCGTTTCTGGTGTTGCCCGCGCCCTTTTTCTTGCCATTGCTCTCCCGCAGGCTGTCCACGCAGCGGCAGTACGAACTGAAGTTCCCCACCTGTGCGAATCGACCGATGGAACCCGTCTCGAGCATGATCGTCGTCGCCAGCGTCCGGCCGATTCCCGGCGCCGTTTTGAGCAGGCGATATTCCGGCCGCAAACCCACCGAATCCTTTAGCCGCTTTTCTATCACTTCGATTTGTTTCCCCAGCGCCTGGCTCACCGCGCGATTGGCCTGCAGGGCCAGCGCCACGTCCGGTGCAAACTTGAACTCATCGACTTGCTCGGCCGTCAGCTGCTTAACCGCATGGCCCTTCAAAATACTCCCGGTCTGCCGCGTCACGATGTTCTCAATCGACAAAACCTGCGCAGTTCGGAAACGCACCAACTGCATGCGCTTGCGCGCCAGGTCTCGCGCCCCTCGCTCCTCGCGCGGATAGATGTAGCCCTCGGCCAGCAGACCCAGACGCAGCAGTTGCGCCAGATAGCGTGCATCGGCAAAGTCCCCGCTGTATTTGAGCTCCTCGTACTTCTTGATCGCGCTCGGGTGCGCCAGATGCAACCGGTGGCCGGCGTCCATCAGCCCGTCCACCAGCCAATACCAGTTGTATGTGCTCTCAACTACCACACCTGCCAGCCCTTCCCGATACGGCGCCAGTGCAGCGCCAATTTGCCCCAGATCGTTGGGTAACCGCTTGCTGAACACGATTCGATCTTCCTCGTCGCTGACAATCACTACCGAATTGTTCGAGTGCAGGTCTATGCCACAATATTTCACGTCGGCCTCCGTAGGGTCAAAGTGCAAATTCGCAAATTGACTTTAACCCCGCTGCCTAACCGCAGCGAGGAGGCCGGCTACATGATTATCAAGGCGCCGATCCAAGAATAACAACCGCGCTGCTTTTGGCCAGCGGCGGGCCGTAGCGCCACCGCCGAAATCTCCCCGAGGTAGACGGGGAATCGAGCGGCACTGCTATTTCTCCGTCGGCGGTGCGCCAAGCAACTCGCTGCGCCTTTTCCGGTATTGAACCACGATGGATGCAGGGAGTTGACCACGGCGGGCGTCGAATGGCGGTTATCGGATAGCCAGAGCAAGTGGATTCGGTTACGGTGCTGTGCTCGACTTGCAATAATTGCCGCGGGTGCGGCTGTTCTTTGATGCCAGGAGGCAACATGAGACATGTCATAAAGCTGCTATTGCCATTAGCCGCACTGCTGGCGCTGCTCGCCGGTCCGGTGGCGGCGCAGCAGAAGAAACCCAATATCGTCGTCATCATGGGCGACGACATTGGCATGTGGAACATCGGCGCGTACCACCGCGGCTTGATGGCCGGCACAACGCCGAACATCGACAAGCTTGCCAAGGAAGGCATGATCTTCACGGACTATTACGCCGAGGCGAGCTGCACGGCCGGTCGCGCGAACTTCATCACCGGCGAGCTGCCCATCCGCACCGGCATGACCACGGTCGGCCAGGCGGGCGCCAAGGTCGGCATCCCTGCGGAAGCAAGCACCATCGCGACCGCGCTCAAAGTACAGGGCTACGCCACCGGCCAGTTCGGCAAGAACCATCTCGGCGATCTAAACGAGTACCTGCCGACGGTCCACGGGTTCGACGAATTCTTCGGCTACCTCTATCACCTGGACGCGATGGAAGACCCCGCGCATCCCAACTACCCGCAGAACCTCCTAAACGTCGTCGGCCCGCGCAACATGGTTCACAGCTGGGCCACCGACAAGGATGACGCCACCGAGATGGCGCGCTGGGGCAAAATTGGCAAGCAGAAGATCGAGGACGCCGGTCCGCTCTATCCCAAGCGCATGGAGACCGTCGATGACGAGATCCGCGATCTCGCCATAAATTTCATGGAAAGGGCCAAGAAGGACGGCAAACCGTTCTTCGTCTGGATCAACCCGACCCGCATGCACATCGTCACGCATCTGTCTCCCAAGTATGAAGCGATGCGCAATTCGGAGAATGGCTGGTCGGAAGAAGAAGCCGGCATGGCCCAGCTCGATGACGACGTCGGCTTGGTGATGAAGAAGCTAAAGGACATGGGCGAGGACGACAACACGATCGTCGTGTTCACCACGGACAACGGCACCGAAGTCTTCACCTGGCCCGATGGCGGTCAGACGCCGTTCGCGCAGTCCAAGGGAACGGTCCTCGAGGGTGGCTTCCGCGTGCCCGCGATCTTGCGCTGGCCCGGTCATGTGCCGGCGGACTCGGTACAAAACGGCATCTTCTCCGGAATGGACTGGTACCCCACGTTCCTCGATGCCGCAGGCAACCCGAACATCACCGAGCAGTTGCTCAAGGGTGTGAAACTCGGCGACCGGACCTACAAGAATCATCTGGACGGCTACGACCAGATGGCGGCTATCACCGGCAAGGGTCCGTCCGCGCGTCACGAAATTTTCTACCTGGGCGAAAGCACGGTCGGCGCGGTGCGTATCGACGATTACAAGTTCCGCTTCATCGACCAACCGCACGGCTGGCTGGGAGAGAAGACCCATCCGGACGTGCCGTACATCACCAACCTGCGTCTAGATCCGTTCGAGCGCACCGGTTGGCCCAGCAATGGGACCAAGGACGGGGCGCAGCAATACTTCGACTGGTTCAAGTACGAATTCTGGCGCTTCGTGTTCGTCCAGAAGGTGATGGCCCAAGAAATCCAGACCTTCCTCGATTTCCCGCCGATGCAACGTGGCGCGAGCTTCAACCTTGACGCCATCAAGGCGGAGATGGGCAAGAGGATGGCCGAGGCGGAGGCGGCGGCCAAAGGTCCCAGCAACTAACGGGAGCGACCTTCCTGGCGGGCGGCTCAATCGAGCCGCCCGTTTGATTGTTGGCGACGCACAGCAGTGTCTGCATCGACGCCAAATCGGAACGGGAACATTTCCTGGAAGGTGTATGAAATGATCAAGACAAAAGAGGTGGGCCACAGCCTTTGCGTGCTTGGCTTGGCAGTGATACTGGGCGGGTGCGCGTCCGAGTACAAGAAGGAGGCGGCGCAGGAGCAGCAGGCCAAGACGATGCCGGTCTACTGCGCTACGGCGGACGGCGATCTTCGCATGCTGCAGAGCGAGAAAGTTTCCGTCTCGAAGGAGGCGGCTGCCGGCGTGACGGCGGTCGCTCCGATCGGCCTGGTCGCGGGCCTTTTTACGCACACCGAGGGCGAGAAGTTCCAGGTGGCGACCGGGGACTACAACAAGGCACTCGACACGAAGATCGCCGAGATCAAGACCACCTGCAATATTGCGTAGTCCGAATTATTGGCGGACCTCTTCGGGGTTGATCCAAGCAACACGGGTTGCGCGGGTCGATGGCGCTGCGGGCAGCCCCCCGAGCGACTGACGCATCGGCAGCGCCCGCATCGGGTCGAAAACGCGCTCCACCACGGCGCGCCGTGGGGGAGCCGCTTGCGCAATCGGCAAAGACCGCTTCGGAAGCGACTCGACCGGCGACTGGCGAGAGGTCGAGCGGCCGATCTCGATGGTCCCAGGGCGGACGTGGCACATTTGCCTGCAAATGTGGGGACCGGCGCCGCTGTCGGTCAAGACACGTCCGGATGGCGCAACAAATTGATTGGTAGCAGGCGCAAATCATCGATCGGCGGCTGCGCTAGGTTGCCGCTACTATTGACCGCGGCACCGGCGAGATTCATGGAGGGTCAGATGCAAGTCAATCGATACCTTGCCAAGGACCTGTACCAGGGCAAGACCGTCTTCGTCACCGGGGGCGGCAGTGGCATTAACTTGGGCGTAGCCAAGTGCTTTGCGGCGCTTGGCGCCAACGTCGGCATTTGCGGACGCACCCAGGAAAAGCTCGACGCGGCGGCCGTCGACTTGCAGGCGCTCGGAGCCAAGGTCTGCCCGGTTGCGGCCGACGTGCGCGATATGGCTGCGCTGGAGACAGCCTTGGCTCGCTGCCGCTCGGAGCTTGGACCGGTCGATGTGCTCGTTTGCGGAGCGGCGGGCAATTTTCTGGTCCCGGCGGAGAAGCTTTCGGCCAATGGCTTCAAATCGGTCATCGACATCGACCTGATCGGATCATTCAACGCCGCTCGCGCCGCGTTCGAGCAGCTCCGGCAGACGCGCGGAAGCCTGCTGTTCATCTCCGCGGGCATGGCCTACATGCCGCATGCCTTCCAGGTGCACGTCGGGGCCGCGAAGGCCGGCATTGAGATGATGATGAGAAACCTGGCGCTGGAGTGGGGGCGATTCGGCATCCGCGCCAACAGCATCGTTCCGGGACCGATTGAAGGCACCGAGGGCATGCGCCGGCTCGCGGACCCCGCGGCAGCACGCCGGATGCTGGAGGCGATCCCGGTCGGCCGCTTGGGTAGCGTCGACGACATCGGGCACGCGGCCGCGTTTCTCGCCTCGCCGCTCGCCTCCTACATCACGGGCTGCATGCTAGTCGTCGACGGCGGGCAGAATCTGCCCGGCTCCGCGATGTTCAATATGGGGGCTGCGCAGGCGCTGCGCGCCCAGGAGCAAAAAGCGCCGGCACCCGAGGCGCCCGGAGGCTGAGAAGCCGCCTGGGGCCAGTTGCCCGCGTTCGCGCGCCCCGAAATGCCCGGTCCGACGCCGCCATTGGGCGCAGCCGCGTTACAGCCCTTCGCACCAGCGCCAGCGGTGCTTGGCGGTGGGAATCTCACAACTGGCGCCGCAATCGGCTCGGCGCGCAACGATCGACGCCCCATTTGCGTTGACAAACGGCACTCTAGTCGTCGAATTGGTCCTGTACTGCGATTGCGGCCGGCTTGGCTCGTACCTATTCGCACCCATCCTGCAGCCCAATCTGGTCGAGCGGCAGCACAAAAAAAGCCTTCCCGAAGTCTCCTTGCAGGGCTATCCGATAAGGGCCAAGGGCAGCATTTGCGCGATGCTGATGCCTGGGTGCATCGGAGCGACTCTCGTCAAAGTCCGAGCATTTTTGTCCGACGTACGCACGCCTCCTGTGTACGTGGGGTCAGGCATCTCGCTGCAAAGGTCTTGACCAGGAACGGCCCGCGGACGCTCGGGTCTTGCGGTCCCGGGCTTGGGCTCACCGGCCAGCCACAACGACCGGTCATGGACGGTGATCTTCGCTGCCCGGCCAAAGCTCCGGTCCTGGCCGACCGGCGACGCAATCCAAAGCCGGAGCGATCCATGTCCGACGGCAGCGCCGACTTCTTGGAGAACTTCCCAGTGCACAGCGAGTAGGCAGGCCAGGGAAGTGCGGTCGTCCGCAACCGCGGGCGATGGTCCCCCGCTTGCCGCGGCAAGCCACGCGGCAAGCGCGCACCAACGCGCAAGAACGCCCAGAGCACGCGCGTCGTTGACGGTCCCCACGCGGCCGCAAACCTGTTGCGCGCTACCGACTTTCCCGGTTTTCCATCGGCTGGCGTGCGGCTCGAATCGGGGAGGGCACGTCGCAGCATGCCAGGCATTGGCCCAGGAGCGATCGCGCGCCTGATGCGGCTTGGCGCCACTGGCGGCACGAGGCGTGAATCCAGCCAATAGCCCCTGCTTCTTCTGGCATCTCGCTGCACCCCTTCGGGCCGGTGCAAGATACCGTTTCGTCCACGATCAAGCTGGCGATGGGGCGATGCGTATGGGTTCGAGCGACAGGGGGCTGATAGCGGGTCCGAGCGCCGGCTATTCGCCGGGGGAACCTACACAGGGGAAATCGACGCCGGCACGAAGCACCGGCATGCGGATTGCTCTTGGCGCGCTGGCAGGATTTCTGGTGGGTGCTGGTGCAGGGTACCTGTTGGCATCGACGCAGTTCAAGGAGCAGGTCGCAGCAATTTCGCAAGCGTCCGAGTTGCGGGTCAACGCCGCCAATCAGCGTATCCGGGAGGTCGAGCAGCAGCAGCGCGAGATCATGCAGCAGGCTGAGGAGCAGCAGCGCGAAATCATCCAGCAGTCCAGCGATCAAGAGCGGGCGTTGCTCGAGCAGGCCAACGAAAAGGAGCGCAAGCTCGCCAAGCCCGATCTTCCCGTCCGGGTATGGGTCCGGAAGGCCTTTAGCGGTAACAGCATGGTTGCGCTGATGCACAACTTCGGTGGCAGGGAGTTGGCCCTTACGGTCACGGCGCACAGCAGCGTGACGGATCAAAAAAGCACCTGGCAGGTCGACTTGCCACCGAACGCGACGCAGGAGCTGGTCAATGACCAGGGATGGTCTTTCGCGGTCGGCGACGAGATCGAGCTGGCCGAGAACCGCTTTCGGCCGATGAAAGTTCACGTGCGAGCGCGCGGCAAACCGCAGCCAACCGTCGCCGCAGCGCACTGACGGGTGGGGCACAATGCCCGGGGCCACTGCGCCCGCCGCTTTGCCGTGAACCAAAAAACGCCCGGATCCTTACTTGGCGCGCCGCAGACGTGCCATCACCGAGACCTACGCCGCTGTTACGTTCAAGCCCTGGAGCGAAGGGTCCGCCTGCCCGTGTGCGGCGCGAGGTCACCTATAGGAGGTAGTCTTTCCGGAGCGCCTGCGCGAACATGCGGCCGTTGCAGTTTTCGGATAGTCAAGCCGCGGAGATTCGAATAAGGTGTTGCGCGGTTGGATCGGGAAGGGAAGCTTGGCAACCGAGGTCGCGCGGGCTGTGCGGCCCTCAGAGTCAAGATTCTGGAGGCGACCCAAGCACGCGAAGAAAACGGATCGAGGCGGGCAAGTGGCACGGCCGTGGCCCGGAGCGATCGGCCGCTTTTTGTGTTGAAAGCTTGGCCGACCGGTTTCGGGTATAAGGGTCCTGGCAGTAGCCTTTTCCACCGCAACGGTTGCCGTTCCAGCAGCCAGTTCAAAAATTCCATCGAAGAGGGAGTTGTTAAATGAATGCAAAGATTGTTGTTGCCGGATTTCTCGCCGCTCTGGTCAGTATCGCAGCGCCGACCATGGCTTTCGCCCAGCAGGCTCCGCAGATATCAGGGGAAAAGAACGCGCTTCCCAGCGGCCCGCCCGACGCGACGCTGGATTTCAAGGGTGAACAGTTCCGTCTTCTCCTGGGCGGCGGGTCGGCCACGGGCGTGCTGCATTACCAGGGCAAGGATTATCCGTTGACGGCCAAGGGCGGGTCGGTCGGAGGCATTGGAGTCACCGAGGTCGAGGGCACCGGCAAGGTGTACTACCTGACAAAGATCGAGGACTTCCCCGGCCTGTACTCGGGCGCGACCATGGGCGCGGCTCTGGTCAAGGGCGCCGGAACCTCGTCGTGGCAGAACAACAAGGGCGTGGTTCTTGTTATCAATGGCAAGCAATCCGGTGCGGCGCTCAATCTGGGCATCGCCTCCTGGGATATAAAGCTGGCCAAGTAGTTAGTGCGCGGCGGCGGCGCCTCTTTTGCTAAAAAGGCGCTGCATGCCAGAGGATGGGTGACGGCGGACACGGCGCTCGATGCCGGGTCCCCCCGATCCTGCTGGACGGTTGTCCGCACCCGAGGAGGCGTTTCGGCTCGCTGCTCGTGCCGGTTACGGTCCGGCCCGGCGTCTGTGCCGGATCGCACCGCGGTCACGGGAGCTTGCCGGCCCTGGTGCCGGGCGGGTCCGGCGCGAGTCCCAATGCGCACTCGCGCTCCCCGGATCGTCTGCAACTCGAATGTCAGCGGCCGTGCAGGCTCGACGGAGCATGGGCGCTCTGCGCGATTTGCGCGAGGCCCGTCCGCAGGCCTGGCTAGGGCAGCGAGCAGGTCCGCTTGGTCCCCGTGATCTTGGCGTCAAGAGCCAAGTTGTAGTCCCCGGTTGCCACCTGGAACTTCTCGTCCTCGGTGTGCGCAAAAAGGCCTGCGACCAGGCCCAGCGCGCAGAGGCCTTGGCCAAGCGCGGTCTTCTCAAAAATCTTTGCACCTCCCAAAAAGAAGGTTCGCCCAACGGGTCGCGACAGGAGTGGCGCGGGCCCGACTGCGGGCCCATTGCGCTACGCGGATGCAGTGCGCTCTCGGGCAACGGCAAAGAGCGTTCGCGACTCGGTGATGCGGGTAATCACGTCGGGCGAACGACGACGAATAGCCAGACTGCGGTCGCTCATGTGCGTGCGGTTCCGATGCAGCGGAGTGACGAAGACGCGGCTGCGGTCAAGATTCCCGTTGATGCCGTGCCGGGCAATGGTTTCGGTGCTTTCCGGCACAACGCTTGCGCTGGCACCGCTTTGCGCCGCCTGCGCGCAGTCGATGGAGCCACTCTCCTACACCAACGCACCCATCGGCCTGAATTTTCTAATCGCCGGCTACACCCACCAGTGGGGCAGTGTGCTGGTCGATCCGTCGATCCCGGTAACGAACGTGACCGCGACGGTCGACACGCCCTTTCTGGCCTTCAGCCGGATCATGGATTTCTTGGGGTCAGTCCGGCAGTCTTGCGCTGGCAGTGCCCTACGCCAGGCTCTCGGCCAGCGGCAATGTACGGGAGCAAGCCCAAAGCGTCGAGCGCACCGGAATGGGCGATCTTCTTGCGCGCCTGTCGGTCAACCTCTACGGAGCGCCGGCGCTGTCGCTGCGGGAGTTTCCCCGTTACCACCAGGACTGGATCATCGGTGCGACGCTTCAGGTGCAGGCGCCCACCGGGCACTATTACCACGAGAAGCTGGTCAACATCGGCACCAACCGATGGGCCGTCAAGCCCGAGCTGGGCGCCTCCAAGGCGCCGGGGCCATGGACGCTCGAATCCGAAGCGAGCGTCGTCTTTTTCACCGACAACGACGAGTTCTACGGCGGCAACGTGCGCCACCAGAACCCGCTGTTTGCCGTGCAGGCGCACGCGATCTACAACTTCTCTGCCAAGCTGTGGGGGCGGTCGACGGAACCTACTACGCCGGCCGCAGCACGACCCTAAATGGCCGCTCCGACTACGACCTGTAGCAGAACACGCGCTGGGGGACAACGCTTGCCTTCACGCTGGCAAAGCACCACTCGATCAAGAGGTATTCAACGACGGTGCCACCACGCGCTCGGGCACGGATTTCAAGGTCGTCGGCGTGGCTTGGCAGTACCGCTGGGGAGGCGGGCTCTGACCGTCTTTGTTTCGCGCCAATGACGTTGCGCCCTCGTGGCGCGCTCCCCGCGGCAGCGCTTGCTCGCGGCAGCCGGCCGTCTTGCAGTTTTTGGATAGTCGAGCCCAAAGCCTTGGGCTACCTTGAGCCCGTTTTCGTGCAGGGCGGTGCGTCAAAGACTCATTGCGCATGTTCTTTCACTCGCAGCGCGCGGCGGCGTTCCGCCGGCGCACCATCGAGTGCTACGCTGTGCCGTTGTGCCGCGGAGCGCGGCCGGACGTACCGGACACTGCGGGACGCGGGCACCGGGCCCCGCCGGCCGCAGTCTTTGCGGCCGCTATCGCTACTTGACCATCGCCAGCAACTTGTCGTAGCGATCCTTGTTCGAGAGCATCTTGGCGGATTCTTCCGCGGCCTTCTTCTTGGCGTCGGCCAGATTGCCGGGCTTTCCCGCCTGCACGACCGCAACCATGCCCATGGCCTTGTGCAGATCGCACTCGACCAGGTAGACGCCCGCCTTCTCGATCTTTACCTTGATCTCGGTATCGGCAGCGGCCTTCCAGGGCTTGGCGCCATCAGGAACCAGCAGCGAGATGCTCGTATGTCCGGCCTTTTGCATCGGCTCGAAGGTGACCGTGTCGCCAACGTTGACCTTCACGAACATCGGATCGAACACCAGCATCGTGCCGTTGGGTCCGTTGGTCAGCATCTTGACATGCACCTCGGCGGCCGTCGCGGCAAAGGACAATCCGGCCAGCAAGCACAGCAAAGCGATTCTTGGTTTTCTCATGTCAATCCTCCGGCTGTGGAAACTCAATCATGTTAGCCCCCGCACGCGGTCCGAGGCTTACGGTGCTCCCCTAGTTCCGGTATGTACCTGCCTAGTCCCCTTGACTGGACTAAGGGCTTTTGGGCAGCCAATCCGCGCCTTTGCCAATCCGAACTCGTGCGTATTCTCTTGCTGAGCGGACCCTGACTTGCCCGCGGTCCACCGATGAACTTGCGCTGCACTGCGCCTCGATGAAGGACTCTTAATGTTGCTGGCCTTTGCTCGCCGATCCCGGCCGCGACCGCAGGCCAAAGTGCCGCCGGCCGCCGAGCCCAGCCTCGATTACCAAAGCGTGGTGAGCAACATGGCGATCCAGGCCACTGGCCTGGCGTGCGAGGCGGCCGAGATGTGCGGCTCGATCGACGACGCCGCCAGCGATGCGCGCAGCGAACTGGTCGCCTTCGAGACGCTCAGCGCCGAGATCAACTCGATGATCGAATCCAACAGCGCCATCGCGGCCTCGGTCGAGTCCAGCCAGCAATCGGCCAGCGCCGCGCGCGCCGCGGTCGAGCGCGTCGCCGCCGACGTCACCGGTGCGCTCGCCTCGCTGCACGAGGTCGCGCAGGTCGCCGACGAGATCACCCGCATAGCGCTGCAGACCCGGCTCGTGGCATTCAATGCGGCGGTCGAGGCCAAGCATGCTGGCGCGGCCGGACGGGGCTTTGCGGTCGTGGCCGAAGCGGTCAAGGACCTGGCGCAGAAAGTCGAATCGTCGTCCAAGGCGATCGGCCGCACCATGCAGCAGCTCGACGAACGCATCGGCGAACTGGCGCACAACATCCGCGAAAGCGATGTGCTCGCCGACGGCTCCCCGACCTTCCATCGGGCCTTCGTCAACGTGGTCGAGGCGGGCACCGCGATCGCGGCCGTCACCGATCGCAACCAGCAATCGTGCAACGCCACCCGCGCCTCGCTGGCGCACCTGCACGGGCAGGTGCTGGAGACCAAACGCACGCTGGAGAGCTCGCGCCAGCGCACCGAGGTGTTCCTCACCGGCAGCGAGTGCCTGATCCAGATGGCGGCCGATTGCGGCGCCTCGACGGCCGATTCGCCGTTCATCGCAAAGGCGATCGCCACCGCGGCGCAGGTCTGCGCGGCGTTCGAGCAGGCCTTCGCGCAGGGGCAGATTTCGCTCGATGAGCTGTTCGACACCCGCTACCAGGCCGTCGCCGGTACGCAACCCCAGCAGCACCTGACCCGCTACGTGTCCTTTACCGACCGGGTGCTGCCGCCGATCCAGGAACCCGTACTGGAGTTCTCCGACAAGATCGTGTTCTGCGCCGCGGTCGACCGCAACGGCTACCTGCCCACGCACAACCGCAAGTTCTCGAATGTGCCGCGCGCCGATCCGGTCTGGAATGCGGCCCACTGCCGCAACCGGCGCATCTTCAACGACCGCACCGGCTTGGCGGCGGGACAGAACCTGCACGGCTTCTTGCTGCAGACCTACCGCCGCGACATGGGCGGGCGCAACTTCAAGCTGATGAAGGACGTGTCGGCGCCAATCAGCGTCCAGGGGCGGCACTGGGGCGGCCTGCGGATCGCCTATGCCTACTGATCGGGCAGGGCGAGGATTTCGAGCGATCCCTCGAGAGTCTGCCCGCCGATCGTCAGGTACAGCTGGCCGCCGCTGACCGAGAGCGCGAGCTTCATGCGCCGCTGCAGCCGCTGCACCCATTGGGCGATCAAGCCGCGGTCGACCGCCACCAAGTGCAGCTCCTGGGCGCGATGGATACGCTCGCCGGCCAGCGCCTTGCGCAGCTGTTCGGGTGGCTTGTGCGTGTAGACCGCCACGCGCGGCGCTGCCTTGCTGGCGCGGTGCACGCGAGCGGCGTCCGGTACACCGATATCGATCCACGAGAGATAGGCGCCGGTGCGATCGCGAACAAAGATCGCCGGTTCGTCCGGAGTCGACAGGCCGCTGGAAAAACCGATACCGTCCGTGGCCTCCAGGCAATACGCCAGCACGCGCGTCACGAGGAAGTCGGGCGCCTCCGACGGGTGCTGCGCAACGCGCAGCGCAAGGCGCTCGTACACCCCGCGATCGGCATCGGCGAGCTCGATCTCGAAGAAGTGGATGGTTGCGTTGAGCGCCATGCGCGCATCATGCAGCATTGGCGATGACGTTGCCCGGATCGCGCTTCGCGGTCACAATCGCTCCGATGCCATCCATCCCCCCGTGCCAGCCGAACATGAGCCAGGACTCCGCGCCCAACAAAGCACCAGAGCGCCGCGGCGCGCCGCGCGAGCACCCTGGCGTGGACACGGAGCTCGAGGACACGCGTGTCGAGTCCTTCACGCGCGTCGTGACCCCGGCGCAGCTGCACGCCGAGCTGCCTGCCCAGGCGGGCATGCGCGCAACGGTGGGCCAGGCGCGCGCAGCCCTGCGGGCGATCCTGCAGGGCGCGGACCGGCGCCGCTTCCTGGTGGTGGGCCCGTGCTCGGTGCACGATGTGGACGCGGCGCTCGAATACGCGCAGCGCCTGGGCGCACTGGCGCGCGAGGTGGCCGATGTGCTCGTGCTGGTGATGCGGGTGTATTTCGAAAAGCCGCGCACCACCGTGGGCTGGAAGGGCCTGATCAACGATCCAGGGCTCGACGGCACCTTCGATGTCGAGCGCGGCTTGCGCCTGGCGCGCGGCCTGCTGGGGCAGATCAACGCGCTGGGGGTTGCCGCGGGCACCGAGGCGCTCGACCCGGTGATTCCGCAGTATTTCTCCGACCTGGTTTCCTGGTACGCGATCGGCGCCCGAACCACGGAATCACAGACGCACCGGGAGATGGCAAGCGGGCTGTCGGCGCCCGTCGGATTCAAGAACGGCACCGACGGCAGCCTGGACGTGGCCGTCAACGCCTGGCTCGCTGCGCTGGGGCCGCACGCGTTCCTGGGCATCGATGCGGCCGGCGAGGTGAGTGTCGTGCGCACGCGCGGCAATCCCGACGGGCACGTCGTCCTGCGCGGCGGCCGCCGGCCCAACTACGACCGGGCCTCGCTCGAGGCGGCGGCGCACGCCTTGCAGGCCGCGTCCTTGCCCGAGCGCCTGGTGGTGGATTGCTCGCACGCCAACTCGGGCCGGGATCCGGCCCAGCAGCCCCGGGTTCTCGATCAGGTGATGCGCACCATCGTTGACGATGCCCGGGACAGGCTCGCGGGCCAAGCGCTGCCCGATGCGACGGCATCGCGCGCCGCGAGCCTCGACTCGCCGCTCGTCGGGGCGATGCTCGAGTCCAACCTGCTCGCCGGATCGCAGAAGCTCGTGCCCGGCGCCAAGCTGCTGCGCGGGGTGTCCGTGACCGACGCCTGCATCGGCTGGGAGGACACGCGCGTGGCCATCCTGGCAGCAGCCGATCAGCTGCGCCGCTTGGCGCCGTGATAGCTCCCGCTGCCGCGATGGATCACTTGGTCGCTTGACAGCACTTGGCCCGGTTGGTATTCGGGTTTGCCCCGGACCTGATCGTAGACGGGGCCAAAGTCCACCCGTGCCAGCTCCAGCAGCTCGGCCAGGTCATGGATGACGAAGTAGGTTTCCTGAAAGTCGTCGATGCGGTAGCCGGTTCGCATCACCCGCTCGAGCGCAAAGCGCAGGCGATTGGGTGAGGGGTCTTGCAGGCAAAAGACGCTTTCCCGGAACGAGGAGGCAATGCCCGAGCCGTAGATCCGCAGGCCGCCGGGCTCTTGCACCAGCCCGAATTCCACGGTGTACCAGTAGACCCGCGAAAGATTGGCCAGCACGCCCAGTGACTGCGCCCGTCGGCCCCCCTCGCCGTAGGCCTGCATGTAGTCGGCCAGGGCCGGGTTCATGAGCATCGGCACATGGCCGAAGACATCGTGAAAGACGTCGGGCTCGGCGAGGTAGTCGAGCTGATCGGGACGGCGCAGGAAGTTGCCCGCCGGAAATTGCCGCTTGGCCAGGTGATCGAAGAACACTTCGTCGGGCACCAGGCCCGGCACGGCAACGACCTGCCAGCCCGTGTGGCGCAGCAGCACCTCGCTCAGGCGGCGAAAATCCGGGATCTGGTCCGCGCCGATGGGCAGGGCGCGCATGCCGCGGACAAATTCCTCGCAGGCGCGGCCCGGCAGCAGCCGGCACTGGCGCTCGAACAGGCGCTTCCAGACCGCGTGTTCGGCCGCGCTGTAGCGCTCCCACCCCTGGTCGATGGTCCAGTCGGCACGCTGCGGTGTTGCAGCGGGGCCGGCCGCAGCGCCGTGCCCTTGCGGTGGCGTGCCCGCGGCGCGCACCGGCGGCTACCCCGTTCGCGGCACCAGGGCGAAGCGCTCGAACGCCGCGTCCGCCACGCCCGCGAGCTCGAAGTCGCGCTCCGTCAATCCGCCGGCATCGTGCGTGGTCAAGACGACATTGACCCGGTTGTAGACATTGGCCCACTCCGGGTGATGGTCGAGCTTCTCCGCGGCCAGCGCGACCTGCGTCATGAAGGCAAAGGCTTCGCTGAAGTTGGCGAAGACGAATTCGCGCACGATCGCCTCGCGCTCGCCGTCCTGGCGCCAATGCGGCAAGCCAGCGAGCAGTTCCTTGATCTGGTGCGGGGTTAGTTTCTTGTGCACTCCAGCCTCCCGGGGCAGGCGCGACGATCTGCCGGGTGATCTTACGCGCGAGCGTGCCCGCGGGCCTGCGCGCCGCCCGATTGCGGTATGGTTGCCGCAGTTCTTCCCTCACGAGAGGCGCTGCGGCGATCATGGCCGGGCTGCACTGGGACATCTTCTGCCGCGTGGTCGACAATTTCGGCGACATCGGGGTCTGCTGGCGCCTGGCCGCGCAGCTGGCCGCGCGCGGGCACGCCGTGCGCCTGTGGATCGACGAGCCGAGCGCGCTTGCCTGGATGGCGCCCGGCGGCTGCGCTGGCGTGGAGGTCATTGCCGGCACGGGCGCCGGTGCCCACTATCAACCCGGCGAGGTGGTCGTCGAGGCCTTTGGCGGCACGCTGGCGCCCAACGTGGTGGCGGCGATTGGCCGCGCCAACCGGGACGGCGGCGCGCGCGCGTGCTGGATCAATCTCGAATACCTGAGCGCCGAGCCGTTTGTGGCGCGCTCGCACGCGCTGGAGTCGCCGGTGCACGGCGGCGCTCTAGCGGGGGTGCGCCGGTGGTTCTACTTTCCCGGCTTCACGAGCGACACGGGCGGCCTGCTGCGCGAAGCCGATCTCATGGAGCGCCGGGCGCACTTTGATCGCGCCCACTGGCTGGCGCGCCAGGGCGTATCTTGGACGGGGGAGCCGGTCGTGAGCCTGTTTTGCTACGAGCCGCCCGCGCTTGGCCAGTTTCTGGGTGCGATGGCCCGCGCACCGGCGCTCTTGCTGGTGACGCATGGGCGGGCGGCCGCTGCCGTGCGCCGGGCGCAAGCGGCAATGCCGGGCTCTTGGAACCGGGACGGCGCACTCAAGATCGCGTTCATACCCCTGCTCAGCCAGGTCGAGTTCGATCGGCTGCTGTGGTGCGCCGATTGCAATTTCGTGCGCGGCGAGGATTCGCTGGTGCGGGCGCTGTGGGCCGGCGCGGGCCTGGTCTGGCAGGCCTATCCGCAAAGCGACGACGCGCACCACGCCAAGCTCGAGGCCTTCCTCGACTGGCTAGGTGCGCCCGCATCGCTGCGCCGGTTCCATCGCCTCTGGAACGGCTTGGAGGAGGGTCTGCTGCCGCCGATCGAGTGGGCCCCCTGGCGCACGGCCGTGGAGCGCGCGCGCGCCCGTCTGCTCGCCCAGGACGACCTGGTGAGCCGCTTGCTTCGGTTGGTCGCAGAAAACCGTTAAAATGACGGGTTAGCAACGCTTGCGTGCCCGCTCTGCAGACCCGCTGCCGCGGAAGGTACCGGCCGGGCAGAGTGCGGAGCCCGATTTCCGAATTTTTCGAACGCCGCTCGTGCGGCTACTAACTCACCATGAAAACCGCTCAAGAAATCCGCGCCGGCAACGTCGTGATGCACGGCAAAGACCCGATGATCGTCCTGCGGGCGGAATACAGCCGCGGCGGCCGCAACGCCGCCACGGTGCGCCTGAAGCTGCGGGGCCTGCTCAGCAATACCGGTACGGAAGTCGTGTTCCGCGCCGACGACAAGGTCGAGCAGGTCATGCTCGACCACAAGGACTGCACGTACTCGTATTTTGCCGATCCGATGTACGTCTTCATGGATGCCGACTTCAACCAGTACGAGGTCGAGGCCGGCAACATGGGCGATGCGCTGCACTACCTAGAAGATGGCATGCCCGTCGAAGTGGTCTTCTACGACGGCAAGGCGATCTCGGTGGAAGTGCCGACCTCGGTCGAGCGCGAGATCGTGTGGACCGAGCCCGCCGTCAAGGGCGACACCTCGGGCAAGGTCCTCAAGCCCGCCAAGCTCGCAACCGGCTTCGAGGTCCCGGTGCCGATCTTCGTGGCGCAGGGCGACCGTATCGAGATCGACACGCGCACGGGCGAGTACCGCCGGCGCGTCTAGGGGGCAAGGGCCGGCCCCAAGAACCGGCTGCGCGGCCGCGCGCCGGCCGCAGGTCCGTTCGAAGGGGACTACCCCAGGACGACCTTGCGGTCGATCTGGTCGATGCGCGTGCAGCCGCAAAACCCCATCGTCACGTCCAGCTCCTTGTGCAAGATCTCCAGGCAGGTGCGCACGCCCTGCTGCCCGAGCGCGCCCAGGCCGTAGAGGAAGGGCCGGCCGATGAGCGTCGCCTTGGCGCCCAGCGCCAGGGCCTTGAGAACGCTTTGCCCGGAGCGTATGCCGCCGTCCATCCATACCTCGATGCGGTTGCCGACCTCGGCCGCGATTGCCGGCAGCGCCTCGATCGAGCTGGGCGCGCCGTCGAGCTGGCGCCCGCCGTGATTGGAGACCACGAGCGCATCGGCGCCGCTGTCGGCCGCCAGGCGCGCGTCCTGCGGGTCCATGATGCCCTTGAGAATCAGCTTGCCGCCCCACAAGCGCTTGATCCACTCGACGTCGGCCCAGCTCAGGCTCGGATCGAACTGCTCGCTGGTCCAGGCCGACAGCGAACTAATGTCCTGCACGCCTTCGACATGGCCGACGATGTTGCCGAACTGGCGGTGCGAGGTGCGCGCCATCCCCAGGCACCAGCGCGGCTTGGTGAGCAGGTTGAGTATCGTCGCGAGCGTGGGCTTGGGCGGCGCGGAGAGGCCGTTGCGAATGTCCTTGTGGCGCTGGCCGATGACCTGCAGGTCCAGGGTCAGCATCAGGGCGCTGCAGCGCGCCGCCTGCGCGCGGCGGATCAGGCGCTCGACGAAGCCGCGGTCGCGCATGACGTAGAGCTGAAACCAGAACGGGCTGCGCGTGGCGCCAGCGACGTCCTCGAGGGAGCAGATGCTCATGGTCGAGAGCGTGAAGGGCACGCCGAATTGCTCGGCGGCCAGCGCGGCCAGGATCTCGCCATCAGCGTGCTGCATTCCCGTGAGCCCCGTCGGCGCCAAGGCGACGGGCATGGCGACATCCAGGCCGATCATCTGCGAGCTCGTGCTGCGTTGCGCGATGTCGACGGCAACGCGCTGGCGCAGGCGCAGCCGATCGAGCTCGACCTCGTTGGCGCGGTAGGTGCTTTCGGTCCACGAGCCCGAGTCGGCGTAGTCGTAGAACATTCGCGGCACGCGCTTGCGCGCCAGCAGGCGCAGGTCCTCGATGTTGGTGATGGGACCCATCAGCGCACCACCAGCATGGTGAAGGGCCAAACGTAGGCCTGCAGCGTGATCAGGCAGCCCACCAGGCAGGCCAGCGCCAGCGAGTGAAAGAACACATAGCGCAGGATGTCGCCCTCGTGGTGGAACCAGCCGGTGGCGGTCGAGGCGACCACGATCGACTGCGCGTCGATCATCTTGCCCATGACGCCACCCGAGCTGTTGGCCGCCCCCATCAAGTTGGCCGACAGCCCCAGCTGCTCCGCAGCGACCCTCTGCATGCCGCCAAAGAGCACGTTGGAGGCGGTGTCGGAGCCGGTGAGGGCAACGCCGATCCACCCCATCAGCGTGCCGAAGAAGGGGTAGAGCACGCCGGTGTTGGCAAATGCCAGGCCCAGGGTCGTGTCGGTCCCGGAGAAGCGCGTAACCGTTCCCAGCGCCAGCATGAGAATGATCGTGAGCAGGGAATAGCGCACCAGATAGATGGTGCGGCCGAACTCCGAGAGCAGCTGCGAGGCGCGGTAGCGCATGGCAAGGCCGCCCACGATCGCCGCCACGAATATGCCGGTGCCCGTGGCCGAGAGCAACGCAAAGGTGTAGATGGCGCCCTCCTTGGTCGGATGCAGCACTACCGGCGGCATCTTCTCCACCAGGTTGTGCAGCCCGGCGAGCGGGATCGCGGGGGCGAACAGGGCGTTCCAGAAGCCCTTGACCGGCGGCAGGCCCCAGACGAACACGAAGAAGGTCAGGATCGCCCAGGGCGTCCAGGCGCGGATCAGATCGGCACGCGAGTGGGCGGTGGGCGTGACCGCGGCTGCTGTGGCCTCGTCCTGGTCCGCGTGGCCGCGCAGGGACACCGTGGTCCACAGGGTCCTGGGCTGCCAGATGCGCAAAAATCCGACCAAGGCGGCCATCGAGATCACGGCCGCGATCACGTCGACCAGTTCCGGCCCGATGTAGTTGGACACCAGAAACTGCGGCACGGCGAAGCTCAGGCCCGACACCAGGACCGCCGGCCAGATCTCCCACATCGCCTTGCGCCCGGCAAAGGCCCAGATCAGCCAAAACGGCACCAGCAGCGAGAAGAAGGGCAGCTGGCGGCCGATCATGGCCGAGAGCGCCATGACGTCGTAGCCGTGCACCTTGGCCAGAGTGATGACCGGCGTGCCCAGGGCGCCGAAGGCCACCGGCGCGGTGTTGGCGATCAGGCTCAGCCCCGAGGCGGCCAGCGGCGAGAAGCGCAATCCGATGAGAATCGCCGCGGTCACCGCCACGGGCGTGCCGAAGCCCGCGGCACCCTCGAAGAATGCGCCAAAGGAGAAGGCGATCAGCAGCAGCTGCAGGCGCCGGTCCTGGGTGATGCCGGCAATCGAGTCTTGCAGGATCTTGAAGGAGCCGTTCTTCTCGGTGAGCTGGTGCAGGAAGATGATGTTGAGGACGATCCAGCCGATCGGCAGCAAGCCGGTCAGGCCGCCGAGCAGCGCGGCGTTGGCCGCCAGCAGCACCGGCATGCCATAGACCACGATGGCCACGGCCAGCGCCGCCAGCAGCCCCGCGCCCGCGGCGATATGTGCCTTCCAGTGCAAAAAGCCCAGGCCCACCAGCATGACCACCACGGGAACTGCGGCGAGCACGGTCGACAGGAACGCGTTTCCCAGCGGGTCGTAGACCTGTTGCCACATGATGCGCGTCTCCCGGGCTTGTTCTTTTGTGGCGTAACTGTAGTGCAGAAGCCGGGCCAGGCCCAGTTGTGCCGAACGCAAATAAAAAAGGGGACCCAGTCGGGTCCCCGTAGGGAGCGCGCTGTCGCGCTGCGACGCCGGCGATGGCGTCGCGCGCGGCAGATCTGCTAGAGGTTCATGCCGCAGAAGCCGGCGATGGTCACGTCCGGCGTGTTCATGTTGTAACCCGCCGCCAGGCCGACGCAGCGCCAGTCGCCGGTGGTGGGATTGCCGTCGTCGAACGAGGTGTCGACGGCGTTGGCCGCCTTGTACGTCAAGGTATTCTGGTTGAACTGCAGGATGGGCCGGGCGCCGAAGCCGACTGCGCCCATGTTGCTGTTGCCCGCGGCGGGGAATGCCGGTCCGCCGAACGGCGCGGTCACCGCCTGGGTATAGGTACCGGTGATGAAGCCGGCCAGGCGCAGCTCGTAGAGCGCCATGCAGTTTTCGCTGACCGCTACGCCGGTCGTGCAGTTGCCGTAGCCCAGCAGGCCGTCGCCGTTGCCCGGCACGGTGACCGGGTTGGCGGCGGGAAAGCGCACCAGCGTCTGGGTATCGTCGCCGGGCAGGGCGCCGTAGCGGTCCTGGTACGAGTTAAAGGCCGCGGACATGGACTGGACGAGATTGTAGGTGGCCTTGATCTTGGTGTTGAAGATCAATTCCTGGCCTTTGAGCACTCCGCCCAGGAGCAGGCCGATGATCACCAGCACGATGGCGATTTCGACCAGGGTGTAACCGGATTGACGAGACTTCATTTGGCGCGCTCCATCTGGAGAGTTTTTCATTTAGAGGAGGCGGAAACCGCGAACAGCTGCCGCCTACCTGCTTATCGACCATCATGACGCAACCTTGATTTGGTAATGGTCGGAACAAGTGTGTCAAAGTTGCCCCAATTTGGCGGATCGGCATGCGCCTGCGCAAGAGCGGGCACGGGGGTGATTGCCTAGTTTTGGACGGGGTCATTGGCGGGACTGGCAAGACGGGCCGCCATGCGATCGAGCACCTGGGAGTCGGTGCCCGGAGCCCCGAATGCCAGGCCGCCGAGCAGGGCGCGCTGCGCTTCGGCGGCGTCGCGGCGGCGCAGGACAAAGGAATCGAGCTCCCGGGCCCAGCGCGGCACCTGGGCGGTCTGCGGTGCATCGCGCAGCAGCTGCGCGTAGCGCAGCGCACGCTCGTCGTCGTGCAGGCTAAAGCGTGCCACGTACGAGGCGTGCGCCAGCCAGCGCCAGTGACGCACGGGGTCGGCCCGGTAGGCCCGCTCCACGAGGTCGAGCAACATCGGCGCCACGGGCCGCGGCGCTGGCGTGTGCGCTTCGGCGGCTGCCTTGCTCGCCTCGTCGTGCGCGTGCGCCGGTCCGGCGTAGTCAAAGACCGCCAGCATGAGCGGATAGCCGCTGTGCGGGTTGATCGAGTAGGCGAGTTCCAGCCAGGCCCAGATCGCTTGCGCGTCGGCCAGCCGCAGTCCCAGGAGCGCTCCGGCCTGGGCGTCGAAGCCCTGCAGGTACAGGCTGGTCGCGTAGCCTGCAAGCGCGGGCTCGTCCAGGCTCGCCAGCTGCAGCGCGGTGGCGCCCGGCGGCGCGCCGGGCGAGGCCTGTAGCGCGCCATCGTTGGCCAGGCGCAGGGACCAGACCCCCTGGAGCGAGAGCAGGGCGGCAAACACCCACCAGGATGCGTGCCGGCGCATGGACCCGAGCACGGTGGCGGGGCTTGCGGGCTCGCTTGTCACGATGGATCGTCCGGCGTGCGGCGCGACGGCGGCCGGGCGCCGGTGAGCGCTAGCCAAGGGGCGCACGGCGCAAGTCGATCACGGCGGCCGTCAAGGCCAGCGCGCAGTACAGCAGCGCCTGCAGGGCGATGCCGCCCAACTCGGGCCAGGAGGGCATCGCGCCCAGCAGCCAGTCGGTGCGGGTGAACAGGTCCAGGCGCGGCACGACCGCCCCCAGCAGGCGCACCAGCGGCGCCAGGGCCTGCAGCTCGGAGTAGTTTTGCGCGCGCTCGCCCAGCAGCAGCACGATGTGCAGTACGCGCGCGAGGAGGTAGAAGGCCAGCGCCGCCCCGACCGCGGGGGCGATCTGCCCCAGCACCCGGGCGACGGCCGCGCTGACCGTGGCGATGAGCGTGAGCTCCAGGATCAGGGACAGCGTCCAGGCCGCGGCCGCGGCCGGCGGCGCCGTCAGCAGCACGGGCAGCGCGAGCAGCAGGCCGGTGAGCGCGGCAAGCGCGGCAAAGCCCAGCGCTTTTCCCAGCAGCCACGACGCCCGGCCCACCGGGGCCGCCAGGGCGAGCAGCATGGTGCCTTCGCTTTTCTCGCGCACGACCGAGGCCACCGTCGTGAGCACGATGATCAGCACGGCCATCAGGCGGGCCAGCGGTGCGGCAAATGCCAGCGTCACCTCCCGGGCTTCGGTCAATGCCAGCGAGCGGGCAAAGCCGGCACAAGCGCCGACCACCAGGGCGGCGCATGCTGCCAGCCACAGCCAGCGGCCGCGCAGCGCCTCGACCAGGGTGTCGTGGGCGATCGTGCGCAGTGCGCTGCGGCGGCGCGCCCCGGCACGAGTCCGCGCTCGCAGGCCGGCCGAAGCGTCGCAGGCCATGGCCGTGGCGTCCTTCATTGCACGAAGCCCGCGTACACCAGGCGATCGGCGATCACCGGGTAGGAGATCCACGAGACGAGGTCGTCAAACTGCCCGCCGGTGGCGCCCAGCGGCGCATACACGCGGCTGATCACCACGCGCGGCACGGTCAGGTTCAGGTTCTGCCTCTCGTCGATCGAGTAGTTGGGCAGGTCGGCCGCGTCCGACCCCAGCGACCAGATGATCGCTGCCGCGTTGGCCGAAAGCGTGTTGGCCTGCGCGGCGCAGCGGTTGCCGGCGGGCAGGATCCCGATGCTGCTGGCGCAGACGAACAGGCCCTGATTGTTGTTAAACGAGGTCTGTACGGCGGCGCGCTGGGTGGGGGAGCCGGGCGCGCCCAGAGATATCGAGGTCAGCGCGGACGCGGTCGCGCCGTTGAGTCCGGTGACCGCGTAGCGGATGGCGCGCAGGTAGGTTCCGGTGGTGCTTCCCGCGCCGTCGTTCCAGGCGCCCTCGAGCAGACCCCAGGCGTCGAGGTTGGGCATGCCCAGGGTCACCGCCGGCAGGAAGCCCGACTCCCCGACGCAGGTGATGATGCCCCCGACGTTGCTGGCGATAGCTTCGGCGCCGTTGGAGTTGGCCTGCGCCGGGCAGGGCAGGCGGCCGTAGGCCGTGACAAAGGACAGCAGCGCATCGTGCGCCTTGAGCAGCGTGGCGTTGGTGTCGGAGATCCGGTGCTGCTCGATCTGCTGGGTGAGCACCTCGAACACGCCCACGGCGGCAAGGGCCAGGATCACCAGGCCGATGGCGATCTCGACCAGCGTGAAGCCGAGCTGGCGCAGCGACGCACCAGGCGCAGCGAAATTGCAGCGCCGGCAAGAGCATCTAGGTTGGGGCTTCATTGGACGATGTAGAGGAGGTCGTCGTCAACGGCCGTGCCCGGTGCGACCGCCGCGAAAATCCCGGTGGCGCCGCCGTTGGCGTTGGCGATGCTGTCGACATAATCGGCCGCGGCGGCCGACAGGACCCCGAGGGTGAGCGGTGCTTGCGGGGCACCGCGCGACGGGGCGAAAGGGAAGGCTCGGATGGGCGTGCCGGGTTCGATGAGCGCCGCGTTGACGCCGCCGGTGGCCGCGCCGGTGGTGGGCGTGACCGTGAGGCCCGGCGCGCCGCAGGCGTGGCTCGCCGCCACGCAGGTCGGCGACACGGCGTAGACGAAGTACTGGAACCAGGCCGCATCGATCCACCACTGCGGCATTGCCAGGGCCGTGCAGCCGCCGCCGTTGATGACCGGCGGGTGGCCAAAGCGCGTGCCGCTGGTGCATGTGCCGTTGAACTGGTTGAAGGTTGCGGCGTAGGGGTAGTAGCCGTTGCCCGCCTTGAACGCGAGCAGCGCGTTGTCCAGCTGCGCGCGCGCGCGCGTCTGCAGGTACGCGAACAGCTCGTCGACGCTGACCCACAGCACCCGATTGTTGAAGTCGTGCGGATCGGCAACCCAGGTCAGGTGTTCGAGGGCGCCCCTGGGCAGCGTCGTGGTCACCAGGGTCGTGGCGACGCCGTTGGCCTGGTTGTACTTCGAGTTGTCGTAGGTCCCCGGTTGGCAGGGCGCGGGGCAGCCGGGGAGCACTGTCAGGCTCGCCAGCCAGGCGTTGGGGCCCGCGGCCAGCGTGCGCAGCTGGCCGTTGGTGGGCGGCCCCGGCAAGACCAGCGCAAAGGCGGCGCGGTTGGTCAACACGTTGCCGCGCACGTCGACCACGGTTAGCCACGGAAAGGGCAATTGCGAAGGCACGCCGGGGCAGGTATTGGCGACTGCCGAACCGATCACCAGGGGCGTGAGGTTGGGCATGCAGTTCTTGCTTGCCGCCAGGTTGGGCGAGACGATCAGCCAGGGAATCTTGCCCTCCAGGTCGACGGCATCGACCGGCCCCAGATCCACTCCCAGCGAGAGCCACGGCAGGCGGCCGAAGCAGCGGGCGGCGGCGCCGGTGGTGTCGACCGGGGTAAGCGCCTGGCCGGGCACCCACGCGCGGTACGCGCACAGGTTGATCGCGGCCCCCAGGCCGGTGAAGGCCAGGTCCGGCATGAATCCGAGCTGGCCGAGGCGCCGGCCGGGGGCGGCGTCCAGGTCCGGGGCCGCCAGATGCGCCAGGACCGCGTCGCGCGCCAGCTGCAAGATGCGCTGGTCGCGCTGGGCCCGGTCCTCCTGCCAAAAGACCCGCGACCAAAGCAGCGCTGCCATGGCGAACAGGGTGATGACGACAAAAGCGTAGAAGACCAGGCCGCGTTGGGCGCGGGCAGGCGCAATATGCCGGCGCGCGGGCAGGTCCCTAGGCCCCAGGCCGGCGCCGGTCACGGCCGCTCCCCGATCGACGGCGCATCGGTCACGGGAGCCGCGGGGGATGCCGGCATCTGCTGGCGGCGCGCTGGCTCGCGCGGCGCCGCCAAGGGCAGCAGTGCTTCCTCGTCCTCGGACTGGCCGGCGCGCAAGCGCACTTGCTGGCCGCTTTCGTTGACGATCACCAATTGCTCGGTGCGCGGATCAAAGCGGGCAGCATCCACGGCCGCTGGCGTGCCGGAGTTGGCCAGGTCGTCGCGCCGCAGCTCGATTTGCCGATCCTGCCCGGCGGCGAGGCTGCCGCTCACGTGCGGCGTGCCGTTGATCCAGGCATGCGTGCGACCGGGGCCCGATAGCCAGCCGTTGAAGTGAACCGTGGCCGGGGCCGTGCGGTTGCCCGCTGGGTCCAGGCCCGCGAGCGCACTGGCCTCGGCCACGTCGAGCTCGTGGCGCTGGATGGGTCCATAGAAGACCCGGGCCAGGCGATAGCGCTCGCTGCCGGCAGCGGGCCGGATCACGGTAGCGAGCTCGGCGGGCGCCGGTGCCGCTGCCGGCGGCGCGCCCTGCGCCCGCGCCGGCGCACACAGCGCTAGCGCCAACAGGCAAAGTGCCGCGCGGCAAGCCGCGGGCCCGAGCGCGCGGCGCCACGCGTTCACGATTTGGCTCCCGCCGCTGGTGCGGCCGCGGCGCCACCGGCGTCGGTCGGGGCGCCATGGAGCCGGTACCAGGTCAGCAGGCAGCGGGCCGTCAGCGGATCGGGCGCGGCCTTGCGCGATGCCTCGGAAGAGGCGTGCTGCAGGCTGGCCTGCAAGGTCGGACGATGCAATTCGCAACTCTCGACCCCGCCGACCGGCCCGCGCAGTGCCGCGATCGCATCCCACACCTGCAGGAAGCGCTCTTCGTGCAGCGGTTCGAAGTCCACCGCGACCCGCTGGATCTCGATTTGATATTGACCGGAGCGCTCCAGCGGGGATTGTGCCGCTTCGCGGCCGCCGCCGATCTGGTAGCGCGTGACGGCAGCGGCGTAGGGCCGCAGGGTGGCCTCGGCACGGTCGATGGCGACCGGCTTGTCGATGGCGGCGAAGATGCCGGCTTCCTCCAGGGCCCGGTAGCGGCTCGACACGTGCTCGGCCAGTTCGACCTGGTCGCGGGCCGTGCGCAGCGCCCGCTGTGCGTCGACCTCGGCGCGCAGCAATTCTTGTTCGCGGACCACGCGCTGGTCGTAGAGGTCATCGGCGTACCAGGCCAGGCCCGCCGCGAGCGCAAATATCGACCCCGCGAGGGCCAGCGAGATCACGCTGCGCCGACGTGCATCAAGCATCGCGGTGCCCTCCAGCGGGCGCAGCAGCCGGCGCCGCCACGGGCTCGGTCGCGGCCGCGCTCTTGGCGCCAGCCCCGTCGCCCTGCGCCGTGGTCGAGGCGGACGGGCGCTCGAGTTCGAGCGTGAAATGGGGCAGCCGTTCGGTGTTGGGATGGCGCAGCGAATTGCTGTAGGCAACGTCCATCGATGGGTCGTAGGGCAGCTCCAGAACCCTGCCGGCGCAACCGCAGGCCGCGCGCAGGCGCGAGAGCAGCGCATCGACCTGGCGGTTGGCAAGCGCCTTGGACAGACCCGGGTCGACCACGCCTGCAAGCCGCACGACGGTGTCGCTGGTCGCATTGGCTGCCGGCCCGGGCTCCTGCTGCGGGGATTGCGGCGCACTGGCCGGTGCGCCGGCGGCCGCGAGCGGGCGCTGCGGTTCCCACGAGAGGTCATTGATGGTCAGCGCGGGATCTTGTTCCATGCCGCTGGCGACCAGCTGCAGCGTCGCGAGGGCATCGACGTGGCGCGACTGCAACTGGTCGGCCAGTTCGATCACGCCTTGCATGTCCGGGGCCCGCGCCGACAACGAGGCCAGCTGCTGCTCGAGTTCGTGCGCCTGCGAGCGCACCGCCTCGATTCTGACCAGGCGCTGGCGCTCGATCGCCGGATCGACGCTGTCGTGCAGGGCATAGGCCATCCACACGTTGGCGCCGACCGTTGCCACCAGGCTCAGCAGCGCCAGCGACCAGACCGAGGCCAGCGAGCGGGCATTGCGCCAGTTGCGGCGCATCGCCGTGCTCGCGTATTCGCCGCGCATCCTGCGGCGGCGGCCGCGCAGCAGCGCCGGCACCGCGCCCAGCACGGGCATGGCGGTCGAATCATCGGGCAAGCGCACCGCCGGCAGGCGCAGGGCCTGCGCATCGAGCACTTTAATCGGCACGACGATGTCGCCATCGAGGTGCAGGCTTGCCGCAAACGCGCCCGCGGGGCCGTCGATGCCCTCGGCGACCAGGTGTACCGGGAAGTCTCCGGCCTGGATCAGCGGTCGCAGGCTGGCGCGCGACATCATCAGGAAGCGAACGGTCCGCTCGAGCTCGGTGGCCACCTGGCTCCACGGTACCGGGGCGGCCAGGGGCAGCAGCCGCGTGAAGCGGATTTCGCCCTCTTGCACCAGAGTCTCGCGCAAGCCGGCGGGCTGGACACTGACCAGCAGGGCCGTGGGCCGTGGGCCCAGTCTGCGCAGCAGCCTGGGCGCGCGCAGGGTGGGGCTCTCGATGCTGCCGATGCGCGCGCCGGCCTCGATCGCGGCCTCGATCCACAGAATCATGGGGTTGCGCTGGCGCAAGGCCGCCATCATGGTGCATTGGCCGGCGCCGGCCGGGGCCGCCGCGCCGCCTGCGCGCAAGGCGCGCTTCCACGGCGAGGAATCGGCTCTCCTGGGGCCGATCCAGGTCGTCAGGGCGGCATCGCGAAAGCGCTGCCGCAGCCGCCGGTTGAGCACCTTGACGCGGTCGCTGCCGTGCACGCGCGGCAGCTCGTCGGTCTCGATTTCCTCGTCGACGCTGTCGACCACGACCCGGTACTGGTCGCCGCGCCAGTGCGCGATCCACTGGCGAAATTCCTTGGGCACCTCCATCGACGAGCTCGCCTGGGTGGTCGCCGTGGCAAAGAGCCCGTCGGACTCGCGCAGCTCGAAGACGCGCTGCAGCTGCCAGCCATATTCGTCGCGCCGCAGGGCGATCAGCGACTCGGCGCTGACGTACAGGACGTGCTCGCTGCCGCCGATGCCGGTCCAGGCGGCAACGGCGTTGCGAAACTGCGTGCGTCGCGCTTGCGTGCTCATGGCGCTCACACCTTGAGCTTGGAGATGAGGTCGTAGATCGGCCCGAGCACGGCCATCATCAGCCAGCCGAGCAGCGCACCCAGGATCAGCGTCAGGACCGGCTCGGTCAGCGATTCGAGCCGTTCGATCGATTCCTGGATTTCCCGCTCGTAGAAGTAGGTCACGTTGCGCATCGCCTTGTCGATCTCGCCGGTCGTTTCGCCGATGCGGACCATGCGCAGCAGCAGGTTGGGAAACAGTGCCGATTCGGCGAAGGCGTCGCCGATGGAGGAGCCCTGGCTGATGGCGTCCCGGGCGCGCTGCGCGGCGTGGGCAATGGCCCGGTTGCCGATGCCGCCCTCGGCCACTTCGAGGGCCGCGATCACCGGCAGGCCCGAGGCGTAGAGCAGTCCGAACAGGCCGGCAAAGCGGGCCAGGGCCAGGCGCGAGAGGATCGGGCCGACGATCGGTAGCCGCAGGCGCCAGGCGTCGAGGCGTCGCTTCGTCTCCTCGGAGCCTTGCCGCTGGAGCGCAAGCCAGGCAAAGGCGAGCGCGGCCGGAATCGCCGGCAGCAGGTACCAGTACGCCTGCAGACCCTCGGACAGCGCCAGCAGCAGGCGCGTCTGGGCGGGCAGCGGCCCGCCGCTCATGCTGCGGATGAAGACCGAGAGCTGCGGGACCAGGTACAGCAGGATAAACATCGTCGTGCACACCAGCACCACGAAGGTAAAGGCCGGGTACGTCAGGGCCTTCTTCGTTGCCGAGGCGATCTCGTCTTGCCACTTGAGGTTGGCGGCAAGGCGCGCGAAGACTTCCTCCAGGCGGCCGGAGCGCTCGCCCGATTCCACCAGCCCGACGAACACGCGGTTAAATGCCTGCGGATGCTCGCGCAGCGCGGCCGAGAAGGCCTTGCCCTCGCGCACGTTGTCCAGGACCACCGAGATCACTTCGCGAAAGCGCGGGTGATTGGTGGCCTCGGCCAGGTCCGCCAGGGCATCGATGAGGTGCACCCGTGCGGCCAGGGTCGTCTCCAGGTGCACGCAGAAGGAGATCAGTTCGCGCCGCGGGATCGACGCCGAGCGGATCCAGCGCCGCGTGCTCTGCGGCCAGGCGTCGATCAGGTCCAGGCCCAGCAGACGCAGGCGCGCCTCGAGCTCCTGGGCGTTGAGGGCAACCAGCCGGCCGCGCCGTATGGCGCCGTTGGCGGTGGCCGCGCGGTACGTGAAGGTGCTCACGATCTAGCCGCCGCCGGCCTTGTCGGCGTCGGCGCCGACGCGCGTGAGATCGACGACGCGCGCGGCCTCCTCGAAGGAGGTATCGCCGAGCACGACGCGCCGCAAGGCCGCGCCGGCCAGCGGCCGAAAGCCCTTCTTCTGCGCGGCGCGCAGCAGCTCCCACTGCGAGCAGCGGCCCACGATCAGTTCATCGAGCTCGTCATCCAGGCGCAGCGTCTCGATGATGGCGATGCGCCCACGGTACCCCTGGTATTCGCACTTGGGGCAGCCGACCGGGCGATAGAGCACGCGCGGCGCAGCGGCGGCCAGTTCCATCATCTGGGCGACGTCCTCGTCGATGTCGTAGGGCTCGCGGCAGCTCAGGCAAAGGCGCCGCGCCAGCCGTTGGCCGATGATGCCCACCAGGTTGCCGGCGAGCAGCTCGGGCGTCAGGCCCAGGTCGACCAGGCGCACCAGGGCACCGACGGCCGAGTTCGTGTGCAGCGTGGAAAACACCTGGTGCCCGGTCATCGCGGCGCGCATGGCCATGCTGGCCGTATCGGCGTCGCGGATCTCGCCCACCAGGATGATGTCCGGGTCCTGGCGCATCAGCGAACGGATGCCGGAGGCGAATTCCATCTTGATCCCGGTCGAGAGGTCGGCCTGGCGCACCATCGGCAGCGGGTACTCGACCGGGTCCTCGAGCGTCATGATGTTGACGTCGACGCGGTTCTGCCGCTGCAGCATCGAGTACAGGGTGGTCGTCTTGCCGCTGCCGGTCGGACCGGTGACGAGCAAGATGCCGATCGGGCGGCTGATCATGGTTTCGACCAACTCGAGCTGGTCGGGCTCAAAACCCAAATCGGCCAGCGGCAGCAGCGCGGCGTTGCGATCGAGCACCCGGAGCACGAAGTTCTCACCGTGCAGGGTCGGTTGCGCCGCCGCGCGGAAGTCGATGGTCCGGCCGTAGACCGTCAGGGAGCAGCGCCCGTCCTGGGGGGCCCGCGATTCGGCGATGTTCATGCCCGAGATGATCTTCAGGCGCGAGAGCATCGAGGACCAGTGCTTGTGGTGGATGGCGCGTATCTGGCGCAGCACGCCGTCGATGCGGTAGCGGATGCGCAAAAATCCGGCCTCCGGCTCGAAATGCAGGTCGCTCGCCCGCCGCTGCACCGCGTCGGCGAGGATCGAATCGACCAGGCGCACGACCGGGCCGCTGTAGTCCTTGCCGCTGGCATCGAGACTCTCGATGTCGATCTCGCCGGTCTCGATCTCGTTCAGGATGCCGTCGATCGACCAGCTGTACTCGTAGTGCTGCTGGATCGCCGCGCTGATGTCGCCCTCGGCGCCGATGATCGCGCTGACGTTGTGATCGGGCGGCAGCAGTTCGCGCAGCCGGTCGAGCAGGACGATGTCGTTGGGGTTGGTGACCGCGACCTTGAGGGTGTGCGATTGCGGATCGAAGGAAACCGGAAAAACGAGATTGGTGCGCGCGAAATCGCGCGAGATCAGCTCCAGCGCTGTGCGATCGGGCACTACCCGGGAGAGGTCGACCTGCTCGGTGCCCAGATCGGCGGCCAGGGCGTCGCGCAGCATCGCCTCGGACAAGAATCCGAGCGCGACGAGCACCTTGCCGATGGGTTGCTTGCGGATCCCCTGTTCGATCAGCGCGATGCGCAGCTGGTCCTGGGTGATGAAGCCGCGCGCGATCAGCAGCTGGCCGAGCGGTGCGCGGCGCGCGGACTTGCGCGTTCCCGGGCCCGGCGGCGCTTGCCCGGGGGCCGCGGCGAGCGCCGCGGCCGCGCCCGGTTCGATGCGCGGTGCGTTGGGCGGTGCCGTGGGCGCACGGCTTTGGCGCGAACCGTCCATGGGGCTAGTTCTTGGGTGCCGTCGGCGGCGCGCTGCCTTGCGCTTTGCCGGCATTGGCGGGGCTTGGTGCGGCCGCGGCCAGGAGCGCGGCAACGCGATCGCGCGCCACCGCGCGGTCAAAGTGTGCCGCCCGCTCCTGCGTGAGCGAAAGCGCGCGCCGGTAGTAGGCGATGGCCGCCTCGGGCTGGCGGATCCGCTCCAGGCTCACGGCGAGGTTAAAGGCGACGTCGGCCTGCGCCGGATCAGCGCTCCAGGCCTGGAAGAATGCCTCCTGCGCCTCGAGCCAGCGGCCCTCGCGGGCGAGCACCTTGCCCAGCGCGGCCTGCAGCGCTGGCTGGCTGGCCTCGCGCGCGATCAGCTGGCGCAGGCGCGCCTCGTACTCCTGCGGATCGACCCCCGTTTGCAGTCCGAGCAGCCCGGCCAGCGCGACGCCGTCACCCGGATCGATTTCCAGCGCGCGGCGGTAGCAGCGGTTGGCCTCGGCCGCATCGCCGCTGTTGGCCGCCAGCGTCGCCAGGCCGATCCACGCATCGCCGTTGTTGGCGTCGACCTCGATCACGCGCTCGTATGCCTTGCGCGCGGCAATGGCGTCGCCGCGCGCGGCCGCGCCGTAGCCTTCCTGCAGCAGCGCGTGAATCTTCTCCGGCGCGAGCTCCGGCGCTCGAAAGCGAATCGCGCCGGCCGGATGGTCGGCGCCCGAATCGGCAGGCGGCGCTGCCGTGCTGCCGGCCCCGGCGAGCGGATCGTGCGCGCCCGCGGCCGCAACGCTTGGCCCGGCTGCGGGCGCGAGCGCTGGGGGGCCCGCGTGCGGCACCGGTTTGGCCGGCTTCTGCGGGCTGCGGCTCGCCGCGCTGGGCGCGCTGGTGCCGCTCGGGTTGCCCGGTTGGGAGTGCGCAACGGCGGGCCCCGCAGCGACCGTGGCGCTGGCGTGGCGCGGATAGGCCGGTAAGTCCTGCATGCCCATGAGCCCGCCGTATTGCCAAAGGCCCAGGCCGATCGCGGCCAGGAGCAGGCCCAGCACCGCCCCCGCGAGCAGGCGCCGGCGCCGCGCGCGCTGGCGCTGCGGGTCCGGCGCGACCAGATAGCGGGCCGCCTCGCGGCGCTCGGCGTCGGCGTCCAGGCTGGGCTGCGGGTGCGGGGTCGATGGCGCGGCCGCAGCGCGAGGCGATTCGGCCGCGGCGCGCGCGGGCGGGGCCGTCGCGCGCACCGGGGACTGCGCGCTCGCCGAGGCGGCGGCGGTCATTACCGAGGCAAGGAAGGGTCCGGCGCCCGATTCCGTTATGGGGTCGGGGTCGTGCCGCGCCACCGGTGACGACGGGGCCAGGGCCGGATGGGCCGCGCTGGCCAATGTCGGTAGCGCGACTTCGGCCGGGCCAAGGCGCCCGGGCGCGGCAGGCAGGCCAGGGGCGGCGGCCGAAGGCGTAGCGGCAGCATCGGCGGGCGCGGGTGGTTCGCGCGCTGACTCGCTGGCGGGCGCTGGCGCGGGGGCGCCATCGAGTGGTTCGAGCGCCAGTGCGGCGCCGGGCGCCTCGCCTGGGCGGTCGGGCTCGGCAAGCGCCGGTTGGGCGTCCGATACGCGGGCCTGGTGCTCGCGTTCGGCCTGCTTTAGCGCTCGTATCAGTAGGCTCATGGGCCGGTCCTTACTGCTTCCACTCGCGCGGGACAGTGTTCTCCGAGCGATCCTTGAAGAAGTGCTCGTCGGGCAGCAGCGTGCGGTAGTTGGTGTAGTCGCCTTCGAGGCTGGCGTCGTGCACCACGGTCGGCCGCAGGAAGATCACCAGCTCGCTCTTGATCGAGGAGTCGTTGACGTAGCGGAACAAGTTGCCGATGAAGGGCAGCGACCCGGCTCCGGGAATCTGGTCGCGCGTGTTGTTGACGGACTCCTGCATCAGGCCGCCCATCACGGCGATGTCGCCGGTATCGACCTTCATCACCGACTCGATCTCGCGGGTCTGGATCTCCGGGATGCGGCTCACCGTGCCGGCGGTCACCAGTGCGGGGTTGGGATCATCGACGTAGTCCAGGACCCGGGAGATCGACGGGCGCATGTTCATGGTCACCGAGCCGGCGTCGTCGATCTGCGGCGTCACGCTCATGACGAAGCCCACCGGTATGGTGTTGGGAGTGGACATGTACGTGACGACGGCGTTGGCGCTGGCATTGCCCGGGGTCACGTTGACCGAGATGGTGAAGTAGACGAGGTTGTCGACGACCTTGAGCGTGGCCGTCTGGTTATTGAGTACGCTGACCTTCGGGCTCGACAGGACCTTGACCTTGCCGAAGGACTGCAGCAGGGAAACGGCAAAGCCGATGTTGCCGTTGGAGCCCGTGTTGAGGTAGCGCAGCACGCCCAGGCTCGGCGTGGCCGCCGTGCCGGCGATCGAAGCGCCGCCGGGCAGCACGGGCGGCGCGGGCGGAACGGGGGGAAAGACGATGCCGCCAGGCCCGCTATTGGGAAGCACCCCGCTCGTGAGCGGCAGCGTCCCATTGGGCTGCTGGGTGAACGACCAGCCGGCGCCGTTCAGATTCATCTTCGACCAGTTGATGCCCTGCTGGTATTGCTCCGAGAGCTGCACTTCGACGATGGTGGCCTCGATCAGGACCTGGCGGTGCGCGGAGTTGACCATGCGGTTGATGAGCGCCTGGACCCGCTCGTGCTCGCGCTGGGTGGCGCGCACGGTGAGGATGCCGGTTTCCGGGCTGGCGAAGACCGCGCGCCGCAGCGAAGCCTGCGCGAGTGCCGGATCGGCCGGCGCGCTCGCCGCAACGGCCGGGCCCGCGGACTTGTCGGCAGCCGGAGCGGGCGCGGCCGCGGTGGTTGCCGGGGCCGCCGCGACCGCCGCGTTGCCCAGCTTCGTCGGGGCAATGTTGAGCAGCGCCGAGACGTTGTTGACGAGCGAGTCCCAGAAGTGATTGGAGCTGGCGTTGGTCACTTCGGTGGTGGAATTGTTGGATGCGCTGCTGGTGGCGCCGCCGCCCACTGCGCTGCCGCCGGCGGCGGCGATCTGGGTTGCAATGCTGGTGCTGGACTTCGAATCGCGCGTGATGTTGACGTAGTTGATCGGGTACTGGCGCAG
>Ga0209415_10002572_pt1 | contig 34017 bp, 35 predicted proteins | sample PeaSoiSIISIP2007_FD_187696 | JGI IMG/M metagenome (GOLD analysis project Ga0209415, IMG submission 187696) | Peat soil microbial communities from Weissenstadt, Germany - SII-SIP-2007 (SPAdes) (version 2) | ecosystem: Environmental > Terrestrial > Soil > Wetlands > Peat | place: Germany... | reverse complement strand
TCAATCTGAAGACGCCTCGCGGGGTGGAGTTGCTCAAAGCCCTCGCCAGCAAGGCCGACGTGCTGCTGGAGAACTTCGCGCCCGGCGTGATGGACAAGCTCGGCGTCGGCGCCGAGGTGCTGATGGCGGCCAACCCGCGGCTGATCTACGCCTCGGCCACCGGCTACGGCCTATCCGGGCCGGAGCGAGACAACCTGGCCATGGACATCACCATCCAGGCCGCCTCCGGCGCGATCAGCGTCACCGGCTTCGCCGACGGGCCGCCGGTGAAGGCTGGCCCGGCGATCGCCGACTTCCTCTCGGGCACGCACCTCTACGGCGCCATCGTCACGGCGCTGTACGAGAGGGAGCGCACCGGTCTGGGCCGCCTGGTCGAGGTGGCGATGATCGAGACCATGTTCCCGACCTTGGCGTCGAACCTCGGCATGATCCACAACAACCCCGAGCGGCCGCTCGGGCGCACGGGCAACCGCCACGGCGGCCTCGCGGTCTCGCCCTACAACGTCTACGCCTGCAAGGACGGCTGGTTCGCCATCATCTGCACCAACGAGGAGCATTGGCGAAACCTGACCGCCGCCATGGGGCGTGGCGACCTGGCCGAGGACCCTCGCTTCGCCACCAACGCCGCCCGCGTCGAGCACATGGAGGCGACCGACGCCGCGGTCGAGGCCTGGGCCGCCGTGCTGACCCGCGCCGAGATCTTCGCGGCCACCGGCGCCTATCGGGTGCCGTCGGCGCCGGTGCGCGATCTCTACGAGGTGCTGGGCAACACGCACATGAAGGAGCGCGGCATGCTCGAGACCATCGACCACCCGAGCCTGGGCCCAATCACCGTGCCCGGCAGCCCGCTGCGTTACCATGGCACGCCACAGCTGGCGGCGACGCCGAGCCCAGCCATCGGGGCCGACAACGCCGAGGTCTACGCCGAGCTGCTCGGCCTCGGCGCCGAGGAGCTGGAGGCGCTGCGCGAAGACGGGGTGATCTGAGCGCAATTCCCACGCCTCCTCCCGTTCGAGCGCCAACTCCCTTCCCCCTCGCGGGGAAGGGTCGGGGATGGGGGTGTCAGCTCGGTGTCTGCCGCTCCGGCGTCTCGCAGCCCTCTCGGCAAGCATCCAGCTTGCACCCCCACCCCTGACCCCTCCCCGCAAGGGGGAGGGGAACTGAGCCTCCTCGGCAGCGAAGAGGGGGCTGGTGCATTTGCGTCGGTGAAGCGCGATACTCGCATCAGCGACGAGCGTCGCCGTCGCGAGCTGGAGCAGCCCATGCCCGATGACCTGTCGGCCGTCCGCCCGAAGAACTACGACCCCAACATTCCGTGCATCAAGGACCAGGTGTCGCCGCAGGAGTGGGCGGCGCGGGTCGATCTGGCCGCCTGCTACCGGCTGATCGACCTCTATGGGATGAGCGACTTGATCGCCAACCACGTCTCGGCGCGCGTCCCCGGCGAGCCGGGGCACTTCCTGATCAACCCCTACGGCCTGCTCTACGACGAGATGACCGCGTCCTCGATGCTGAAGATCGACCTAGACGGCGCCGTGATCGCCCAGCCGCCGTTCGACTACGGGGTCAACCGGGCCGGCTTCGTGATCCATAGCGCGATCCACCGCGCGCGCCACGACGTCGACTGCGTGATCCACACCCACACCGCCGCCGGCATGGCGGTCTCGTCGCTGGACTGCGGCCTGCTGCCGCTCAACCAGACCGCCATGCGCTTCGCCCACGTGGCCTATCACGACTACGAAGGCGTGGTGCTGGACCTGTCGGAACAGGAACGGCTGGTGGCCGACCTGGGCGACCACGACCTGATGATCCTGCGCAACCACGGCCTGCTGGTCGTCGGCGCGACCATCCCCCAGGCCTTCAACCACATCCACCGCGCCGAACTGGCCTGCAAGACCCAGCTCATGGCCATGGCCAGCGGCGCCGGCCTGATCTCGCCGGCCGAGAGCGTGATCGAGGCGACCTTCCAGGCCTACCAACCCCACACGCGCCGCCCGTTCGGGGTGCTCGACTGGCCCGCGCTGCTGCGCAAGCTGGACCGGATGGATCCGTCGTACCGCACTTAGAGCCGACGGCTCTGCACTGGCGCCGGGAATCATCATCCTGGCCTCGATAGTCGGACAGTGAACACGGCGCCGCCGTGCCTTGCGGGGCGCGATCCAGCCGCCAGCATCTGCATTAGATCGTTCATCTGTTGGATGGGCGCGCGGCCGTCGCACCACGCCGCCGGTGAACCCTCGGCACATTGGGCCCGGACGATCTTATCGAGCGATTAAGCGTAATATCGTACAAACAGCGGCATGATCGGCGAGTCCGCCCCTTTGGGATTCGGGCGGCGATCAGCAGGCCCGAGTCCCCCAGACTGCGCCATCCCCGTGGCCGTCGAAGACGTCCGCCCCGTGGACAACCGCCGTCGCGTCCGTCGAGCCAGGACATTGCTGGCGGGGAAGATCGTCATCGCGCAGGGTCTCAACATCCTCGATTGCATGATCCGTGACTTCTCTTCCGGCGGCGCCCGAGTGCGGATCAACGCTGCGACGCCGCTGCCGCCCAAGGTGAGCCTGCTGGTGATCAAGGAGGGCTTGCTGTTCGAGGCCAACGTCGCTTGGCGTCAGGGCGACGAGACCGGCGTGACCTTCGTCGGGCAATATGATCTTCGGGGCGATGTCGACCCCGCGCGCAAGGGTATCCGCGCCTTGTGGGCGCAGCTGACCTCCTCACGATGAGTGGCCTCTGCTACGGGCGACACCCGAGGGGTGGCGGTGACGGAGGGATTCGAACCCTCGGTACGGCTTTACACCGTACAACGGTTTAGCAAACCGCCGCCTTCAGCCACTCGGCCACGTCACCCCGAAGGAAGCCCGCGTCGATAGCCGTTCGCGCGTCGCGGCGCAATCTGCGCGGGGGGTTTGGCCTCGGTCTCAATTCCCGTCCCCAATACATGTCATCCCGGCCGGCGCCGCGCAGCGGCGTAGAGCCGGGATCTACTCTGCGCCTGCGGAGGAAGTAGATCCCGGACGAGTCCGCTGCGCGGCTCTCCGGGATGACAATGCTTATAGCCGTCACGAGTTGGTAGGCGAATTGCCGCCGTGGAACCGGCCGAACAAACGCGCGGACATCACGCCGATCAGCAGAACGCCCCCGCCCACGGCGATGACATTGTCGGCGGCGTGCGGATCGAAGTGTCCCACGCGGGCGATCAGCAGGTAGGCGATGACGAAGTTCGCAAACCCCCAGAGCACGTTCACGGTCGAGGATGAGAGACCTTGACCGGGCGGCTTGGCGAACGGGCTCTGAAACGGCTGCCCCATCACGCCGCTGACGAAATGCGGGAGGCCGTTCGCCGCAAATGCGCCGCCGAACAGGTAGGATAGGTCGTGAAGCCAATCCATGATCAGGCGCTCCTCCAGATGATCTGACGCGTCGTTAGGCTTAACAGATTGCGGCGTAGGACTTGCTCTGGGCGGTCCCATCATGTCCATCGCCCTCGGCCGCGCCCACGAAACGTCCCAGGTCGAAACGTCCGCGTCGGACGCGCCGGGGGAGCTGGTCCTCGACGAGACCATGCGCATCGACGCGCTGCCGCCTGCCGAGCAGCCGCGCGAGCGCCGCGGTCCGATGCGGCCGGCGTCGCTGTCCCCCACCCGCTCGCGCCTCACCGGCTGGATGCTGGGGGCGATCTTCCGCATCGGCGACGCCGTGGCGATGGGCGCGGTGGCCATTTCCGCAGCGCCTTTGGCGACCGGCCACATTACGCCGTCGTCGCTGACGCCGTTCATCGTCGGCGGCGTCGCGTTGATCTGGAGCCTCTCGACCATCCACGCCTATTCGTTCCCGCAGCGCGAGGGGCTGGGCCGGCATCTGGTCAAGGTGGCGGCGGGCTTCGGCCTGGCGGCGCTGGCGCTCGAGTTCCTGATGCTCGGCTTCCATCCGGCGACGATCGCGCAGGCGCCGTTCGGGCTGTGGTTCGTCGCCAGTTTCGCGACGCTTTACGGCCTGCACATGCTGTGGTGGGCGATGGTGCGCCGCTGGCGCGCCGCCGGCCGACTCACGCCCAACATCGTCGTGGTCGGCGCCAACGCGAACGCCGAGCGCCTGGTGGACGCGGCGATGAAGAGCGGTGAGACCGCGGTGCTGGGCGTGTTCGACGACCGCATCGCCCGCAGCGGCCGCGATGTCGCCGGCGTGCCGGTGCTGGGCGACACCCAGGCGCTGCTCGCCCACCGCATCATGCCGTTCGTCGACCGCGTGGTGATCGCGGTGCCGCAGAACGCCCAGGCCCGGGTGCGCCAGCTGATCGAACAGCTCGAGGTGCTGCCCAACGAGGTGATGCTGTTCATCGACCAGGGGCCGGCCGGCCGCGCCGCCGCGCTCTCGCGGCTCGCCGAGGCGCCGCTGGCCCCCGTCTCCGGCCTGCCCAGCAACGAGCGCCGCGCGCTGGTGAAGCGGGCGCAGGACCTGATCGTCGGCAGCCTGGCGCTGCTGCTCGGGCTGCCGGTGATGCTGCTGATCGCCATCGCCATCAAGCTCGACAGCCCCGGCCCGGTGTTTTTCCGCCAGCGCCGGCACGGCTTCAACAACGAAGAGATCCTGGTCTGGAAGTTCCGCTCGATGCGGCCCTCCAGCGATCCGACCGTCGGCGTGCGCCAGGTGAGCGCCGACGACGACCGCGTCACCCGCGTCGGCAAGATCATCCGTCGCAGCAGCCTCGATGAGCTGCCGCAGCTGTTCAATGTGCTGAAGGGCGAGATGTCGCTGGTCGGCCCGCGCCCGCACGCGGTCGGCATGAGGACCGGCAAGACCGAGAGCGCCCGGCTGGTGGCCGAATACGCCCACCGCCACCGCATGAAGCCCGGTATGACCGGCTGGGCGGCGATCAAGGGCTCGCGCGGACCGGTCGACACGCCGGAGCTGGTCAAGCGCCGCGTGGCGCTCGACATCGAGTACATCGAGCGCCAGTCGCTGAGGCTCGACCTGATCATCATGGCCCAGACCATCCCCTGCCTGCTGGGCGACGACGACGTGGTGCGCTGATGTTCTGGCGCGGCGTGGTCGGCTACCTGCCGATGAACATCGTGCAGGGGCTGGTGGGCTTCTGCTCGATCTTCGTCTTCACCCGGCTGCTGACGCCCGCCGAGTTCGGCGTCTATGCGCTAGCGTTCTCGGCCACCAGCCTTGGCCACACGCTGGTATTCACCTGGCTGGAAGCAGCGATGGCGCGGTTCTATGCGCCCGAAGCGCAGGCCGGGCGGCTGTCGGACCACTTCGTCACGCTCTATCGGTGCTGGCTGGGCGCGGCGGCGGTGTTCGTCGCCATCGGTGGCGCGGCGCTGGTGCTGTGGCCGGGTGATGGGCCGATCAAGCTCGCCGTGGCCGCCGGCATGGCGGCGACGCTCGCGCGCAGCCTGGCCAAGCTGAACCAGGAGCGCCGCCGCGCCGCCGGCGACGTGCGCGGCGCGGCGCTGATGGACATGGCCCAGACGCTGGGCGGTTTCGCGATCGGCGCCGGCCTGATCTATGCCGGCCTAAAGGGCGCGGCCCCGATCGCCGGGCTGGGCGCGGCCGCGGCCGTGGTGTTGGTGTTCCTGCTGCCGGCGGAGCTGAAGCGTGGCGGGGGCGGCGTCTTCGAGGCGCAGCGGGCCAGGACCTACGCCTCGTATGGCCTGCCGGTGGCGCTCTCGCTGATCTTCGCCCTGGCCCTGGCCACGACCGACCGCTTCCTGCTGGCCGCCTACCTTGGCGACGCCACCGTCGGCGTCTACCAGGCCGGCTATAGCCTGGCGAACCGGACGCTGGACGTGATGTTCATCTGGCTGGGCGCCGCCGGCGGGCCGGCGCTGATCGTGGCGCTCGAGCGCGGCGGAGCTGCGTCATTGGCCAAGGCCGCACGCGAGCAGGCCGGGCTGATGCTGGCGCTGGCGCTCCCCGCCTCGCTCGGCCTCGCCCTGGTGGCCCGGCCGCTGACGCAGGTGATGATCGGGCCGGCGCTGGCCGCCGGCGCGGCGGCGGTGACGCCCTGGATCGCCGCCAGCGCGCTCTTCGCTGGCCTCACTACCTACTACACGCACCAGGCCTTCACGCTCGGGCGTCGCACAGGCCTGCTGCTGCTGGCGATGGCGATCCCGGCGGCGGCCAACATCGCGTTGAACCTGCTGCTGATCCCCCGCCTTGGCCTGACCGGCGCGCTGGTGGCGACGACGGCCAGCTACGCGCTCGGCCTGGCCGCCTCCATCGGGCTCGGCCGCCGCGCCCAGCTCCTGCCCCTGCCGCTGTGGCCGTTGGCCCGCGCCGCCTTGGCTGCCGCAACGATGGGCGCAGTGGTGGCGCGTCTGCCCAGCCTCGGCGGTCTGGCCGAACTCGGGCTGAAGGCCGGCGTCGGCGCGCTGGTCTATGGCCTCGCCGCCTATGCGCTCGACGTCGCGGACGTCCGCTCACGGGGCAAGAACGCCGTGATGATCCTCCGTACCCGGATGGCGACATGAGCGCCGAAGCCGTCATCGTTGACAACGCCGCCTGGGCGGACGCCGCGCCGAAGCTCTCGGTGCTGATCCCGTTCTTCCGCGACGATCCCGCGCGTCTGCTGGCGGCGCTGGACCTGGCCGACACGCCGGTGGAGATCGTGCTGCTCGACGACGGCTCGGGCGACGCTGCGCTCGCCGCCCGCGTCGCCGATATCGCCCGCTCCGTGAGGAGCCCGGCGCGTTTCGTTAGTCTGCTGGCGAACGAGGGCCGCGCCGGCGGCCGCAACCGGCTGGCGGCCGAGGCGCGCGGCCGCCATCTACTGTTCCTCGACTCCGACATGCTGCCCGACGCGCCGGATTTCCTGCTGCGCTGGCTCTACCTGATTGACCTGGAAGACCCCGCGGTGGCGTTCGGCGGTTTCTCGCTGGACCAGGCGCCGCGGACCCGCGCCAACGCCGTGCACCGGGCGCTGGCGCTGCGCAGCGATTGCGTGCCGGTCGAGATACGACGGCTGGCGCCGGAGAAGTACGTCTTCACCTCCAACCTGCTGATCCGCCGCGACGTGTTCGACGCCGAGCCGTTCGACGCCGGCTTCGTCGGCTGGGGTTGGGAGGACGTCGAGTGGGGCATGCGCGTCTCGCGCCGCCACCCGATCCGCCACATCGACAATACCGCCACCCACCTTGGCCTGACGCCGGCGGCGGCGATCGCGGCCAAGTTCGAACAGTCCACCGCCAACTTCGCCCGGGTGGTCGCCGCCCACGCCGACATCGTGCGCAGCTATCCGAGCTACCGTGTGGCCAAAGCGCTGAAGCGCGCGCCGCTGCGTTCGCTGTGGCGGCCGTGGCTGAAGGCCGCCGCGCTGTTGGAGGCGGCGCCGGCCGGACCACGCGCCTTCGCCCTACGGCTCTACCGCGCCGCGCTCTACGCGGAGGCGGTCTGATGCAAGCTGGTCTGATGGAGGGGGAGTACCGCGCCGACAGCTCCTGGCGCGCCAAGGTGCGCCGCCGCACGGTGCGGCTTTCCTCCCGCCATCCGGCCCGCGCGCCGGCGCGGCCGATGCTGTCGTTCGCCTTCGACGACATCCCGGCCTCCGCCGCCGACGCCGGCGCCGAGATGCTCGAGCGGCGCGGTCTGAACGCCACCTACTACGTCGCCGCCGCCCTCGCCGGGACCGAGGCCGCGACCGGACGCATGGCCTGCGCGCAGGCGGTGCAGCGCCTGGCCGCCGCCGGCCACGAGATCGGCTGCCACACCTACACCCACCTCGATTGCGGCCAGGCCGCCGCGCGGGACGCGGTCGAGGACGTGGCGCTGAACGCCGAGACGCTGGCGCGCTGGGGTCTGCCGCGCCCCACCACCTTCGCCTACCCGTTCGGCGACGTCGCGCCGGCGACCAAGCGCGCGCTGGCCGGCCGTTTCCGCCTGATGCGGGCGACGCACCCCGGCCTGGTCACAGCCGGCTCGGACCTCAACCAGGCGCCGTCCATCGGGGTCTGGGGCTCGCAAGGCCAGGCGCTGGCGCTGCGCTGGCTGAAGCGGCTGGCCCACCGCCCCGCCTGGCTGATCCTCACCACCCACGACGTCGCCGACCGTCCGTCCGAGTGGGGCTGCACGCCGGCGACGCTGGCGCTCATCGCGGACACGGCGCTCGCCGCCGGCGTCGAGGTGGTGACCGTGGCCGAAGGCGCGGCGCGCGTCGGCTAGATCCCGCGGCGGTGGCATGTCGCGTGCAGCGCCCGCTGCCACGATCGGGTGGGTGTAATGACGTCAGACACTTATGAGGCCGGCGCGGCCGAAACCGAACGCGCCGCCTGGCCGCCATCCCAGCCCGGGCTGCGCCGGGCGGAACGGGTGGTCACGCTGCTCGCCCTGGTCGCTTACGTCGCGCTCCTGGGCGTGGGCTGGTGGGTGAGCCAGCGACTGCTCCCAGATACGCTCGCGCTGCATGTCGGCTCGCACGCCGTGCGTATCGCCAACATCCACGACAAGATCCTCAACAACGCGATGGTGGTGCTGCTGATCCTGCCGGCGGCGCTCTGGCTGGAGTGCCTGCTGGTGGGTTGGCGGGCCAGCTCGCTGCGGCAGATGCTCGTCGGCGCCACCGCGTCGATCAGGACCGACATCGCCTTCTTCGTGCTGCTGCAATCGCACCTGATGGACCTGGTCGGCAAGCTCATGCTGCTGGGGGCGTCGATGATCTCGGGCCTGTGGCTGCGCGACTGGCTGCACGCCCACCTCGGCTTTGCGGTCGATCCCAGCGGCCTGCCGCTGGCGCTGCAGATCGCGATCTTTTTTCTGGTCTACAGCTTCTTCGACTACTGGACCCACCGGCTGGACCACACCCGCTACTTCTGGCCGCTGCACCGCTACCACCACGCCGCGCACGACTTCTGCGTCATCACCGCGACGCGCGCCCACCCGGCGCAGTTCGCGGCGATCTTCATCATCAACCTGCCGATGGCGGTTCTGGGCGCATCGCCGGCGGTGATGATCTTCGTCAACGTCGCCGTCAGCGCGGTGGGCTTCGTGATCCACTCGCGGATCGACTCGAACTGGGGCTGGATCGGCCGCTGGGTGGTGCAGTCGCCGACCCACCACCGGCTTCACCACAAGCTCGACATGAGCCACCCCACCGGCCACTTCTCCATGGCCCCGATCTGGGATCATCTGTTCGGCACCTGGTACGGCGAGGCCGATCAGTCACTGCCGATCGGGGTGGAGACTCCATACCGACACGGCTTCTGGGTGGGGCCTGACCTGGCCCGCGACTATTGGGACTTCTGGCGCGGGTGGTTCAAGCGCGCCACCTGAGGCGAAGCAAGGGCCCGCGTCGGCGCCGCATCCGGCAGCGCCAGCTTCACCGCCAGCGCGACGAAGATCACCCAGCGCATGTCGTTGTAGACCACCGCGATGCTCTCGGTGAGGCTGGTCAGGCTGTAGAGCACGAAGAACGGCAGCGCGAGGTAGGCGCCCTTGTCGCGGTAGAGCGCGACGATGTTGGCGACCAGGGTCTGCAGATAGAACGCGGCCCAGGCGGCCAGGCCCGGCACGCCCAGCGACAGCCACTGCTCCAGCCAGGAATTGTGGGCGTGGTGGGCGCGGAATCCCGCGTCGTGGGTGATCCACGCCAGCGGGCCCCACTGGTCGGTCTCGTCCCAGATCGCCGCGTAACCGAAGCCCTGCCAGGGCCGCTCGTTGATCTGGCGCATCACCCCGGCCCAGATTTTGGTGCGTCCGGTCAGGGTGGCGTCCTTGCCGAGCAGGCCGAACACCAGGTCGGAGGCGAAGAAGATCACCGCCGCCGCGGCGCCCAGGGCGACGACGGCGGTCCAGGTGGCCGCGACGCTGCTCGCCGGCCCGCGGCGCACCGCCCAGACCAGGCCGATCGCAGCGCCGCTCAGCACGACGGAGACCAGCGAGGTCTTCGAGGTGCTCATCAGCACCAGCATGAAGCAGAGCGCCGAGGCGGCCCACCACAGCGTTGCCCGCTTGGGGTTGAGCAGGGCGGCGGCCGCGCAGATCGCCGCGCCCTGGGCCATGTTGTCGCCGAAGGTGTTCTTCTCCACCCACAGCCCGCGCCAGGCGCCCGGGAAGATGTCGGCCATGCGGCCGATCGCCGGGACGAACAGGCCGGTGAAGAGGCTGCAGACCGCCAGGACGACGAACGCCGCCCCGATCACCTCGGCGAGCCGGGCCCAGGAATAGCGCGCCGCCAGCACCACCCCGCCCAGCGTCGTGAACGCCAGGGCGAAGATGCGGCGCTGGGTCTGGTCCGGCGAGACCGACCAGAACATCGACAGGGCGGCGATGGCGAAGATCACGATCAGGAACGGCTGCCGGGCCAGCCCGCGCACCGTGTCCCACGGCGTCAGCGCCACCAGCGCCACCCCCGCGGCGTAGGCGGGCAGGAACAGGGTGCGGATCAGGGCGGAATCGCCGGACTCGTCGCCCCCGCCGCTGAGCGGCAGCTCCCAGCCCTGGCTGTAGGTGAGGATCATGAACACCGCGGCGGCGAAGGCGGCGGTCTCGATAAAGCTCCAGCGCGTCGGCCTCGCCCGCGGAAAAGCGCCGGCGATCACCGTCACGGCGCGGCGCCGCGCAGGAAGCCGGGCGGCTCGACGCGCACCCGGTTGACGAACAGGCCAGCGAGGCGGGCGCCGGCGGCGGCCAGGTCGTCGCGCAGCTCGGCCGGCGCGCGGGCGTCGCCCTCGTCGGCGGCGACCACCAGCACCACGTCGTCCATGAACGGCGAAACGGTGAGCCCGGCCTGCGAGCGCGCGGCCGCCGGAGCGTCGACCACTACCAAGTCGGCGTGGCGGCGCAGCGCCTTCCAGTAGTCCTGCACCGGCAGCACGTGCACGCCCTGGCGTCCGCGCATCGCCTCGCGGCGGAAACGGGTGACCCAGAAGCCGGCGCCGCCGGCGGCGTGCGAACTGATGTAGCGGGCGTCGGGCCAGGGCCGGCCGTCAGGGCGGCGCAGCGGCGGCTGCACGCTAAAGAACATGGAGCCGTCGGGCGTCGCCGCGGCCGGCTGGCCGAGCTCGCCATAGCGGCGCGGGTTGCGGGCGATCGCGGCGGCCTGGGTCTGACCCATCAGGTCGAGATCGACCAGCCAGACGCGGCGGCGCATCTGGCGGGCGGCGAAGAAGGCGAACTCGCGGGCGACGGTGGAGACGCCCTCGCCTTCCCGCGCGGCGATGAACTCGACCAGGCGGCCGCGTCCGCCCGGCGCAGCGCCGAGGGACGTCCAGAGCTCCGCCATTTCGGCGCTCAAATCCAGCATCGGCCCGAATCGCAGCCTGTCCGCCCAGGCGGAAGGCTAGTCCAATCCTTGGACGGAAGCACAAGCTGCGGCACTTCGCGCGGCCTCAGGCGGGCTGTTTGAGCGGGGCTGCCCCCAGTACGGGCAGATCCAGCGTGCGCCCGGCGCTGGCCGGCGTCGGCATCCCCGGCCGCAGGAACATCCGCAGCAGCCCGGCGCAGAGCGCGGAGAAGCCCGCGAACAGCAGCGCCAGCACCAGCACCGGCGCCTTCAGGCTCTTGCCCGTCGGCGGCGGGCTCGCGCGCTCGACGATGCGGATGTTGTCGTTGGTGGCCTGGGCGATCTGCTGCGAGGCCTCGGTTTCTTCGGCCTTGGCGGTGAGGTCCTTGACGTTGCTCTGCAGCGCGTCGCGGTCGAGGTTCATCGCCTGGTACTGCGGCTCCAGCTGCGCCAGGCGCAGGCGCCGCTCGGTGAGCTGGTTCATCTCGTCGGTCAGGGTGACGGCGGTCTGGCGCAGGCCGGCGACCTCGGCGGAGAGTTGCAGCCGCTCGGTCTGGAAGGTCTGGTAGACCGGATTGATCCCGGTGCGCTCCGGCCCCTTGCTGGTGGTGCGACCCGCGGCGATCGCGGCCTCGAGCTGGGCGATCTGGGCTTCCATGTCCTTGACCGGCTGGGCGTCGGGCTTGTAGCGCGACAGCAGGCTCTCGCGCTGCACCCGCAGGTCGGCAAGCTTGGCGGCGGCGGTCGGGTCGCTGTCGTGATAGAGCCCGATCTCCGGGGCCAGGCCCGCCAGCTCGGCGTCGATGGCGGTCAGGCGTCCCGCCTTCTCCTTCAGTGTCGCGTCGGTGGCGAGCTGCTGCTGCTCGATCTGGGCGGCCAGTTGCGAGAGCGAAGCCTTGTCGGCCTCGAAGTCGCCGATCTTGTTGCTGGAGAGGAAGTTCTGGTAGGCGCCGTCCTCCTCGGCCAGGCGCTGGGCGAAGGCGCGGCGCTGATCGTCGAGCGCCCCGGCGGTCGGGGTCAGCAGCACGGTGCGGCGAAACACCAGGTACTCTTCCAGCAGGGTGTTCAGCACCAGGGCGGCGCGCTGCGGGTCGGTGTCCTCGTAGGTCAGGCGGATCACCGGCAGCGCCGGGGCGGTATCGATCTTGAGGCGCCGGCCGATGCCGTCGGCCAGCTTGGCGACGATCAGGTCGCGACCCTCGGGCGTGGCGGCGGCGTAGGCCTTGGCCTGGTCCGGCGCGACCTTGTCGACGCCGAGGCGGCGCACCACGCGCATCTTCAGCGCGTCGCTGCCCATGATCTCGCTCTCCGACTGCAGCATCTGGTCGTTGTCGGGCACCGCGCCGCGGCCGGCGTCGCCTGAGCGCGGTTGGTAGACGTATTCCTGGCCAAGCTTCACCAGCACACTGGAGTGGGCGGGGTAAGCGGTCTTCAGCGTGAACGCGAACGCGCAGCCCAGGACGGCGATTCCCAGGAACACCGCCAGCATCAGCCAGCGCTCGCGCCAGAGCAGCGTCGGCACGTCGCCGGGGGCGTATTTCGAGCGCAACGCCCAGTCGCCACCGCCCTCACTGGGCCGCGGCGCCGATCGTGCCGGGAATACGCCTTGCGATGCCATGTTCCGCCGCCGAGAGAGCCAAAGACTCTGGCCCTTCGGATGAAGGCTCGCCGGGCGCGATTAAGGCTTCGTTACCCATTCTGCTTAACCTTTGTCGCATGCTCAGATCGCGCGCCATTCTGGCTCTTTTCGCCGTCTCCGCCCTGGCAGTCGTCCCGGCCGGCGCGATCGCCGCGCAGCAGTTCGCCAACATCCCCTACGCCACCTGGACCGACGACGAGCCGCAGTATCGGCTCTATCCCGGCGACGAACTCGACGTGGTGGTGCCCTCGGCGCCGGAGCTGAACAAGACCGTCACCGTGCAGCCGGACGGGCGAATCATGCTGCCGCTGGTCGCCCCGCAGATGGCGGCCGGCCGAAGCGCCGGCGAGCTGCAGCAGGAACTGAGCGCCGCCTACTCCAGCCAGCTGCTGCGGCCTGACGTCACGGTGGTGGTGCGCGCCCAACCGCTGAAGATTTTCGTCGGCGGCGAGGTCGGCAAGGCCGGGGTCTACGACATGCCCGGCGACATGGACGCGCTGCGCGCCATCGTCGAGGCCGGCGGCTTCCTGGATTCGGGCAAGAAATCGCAGGTGGTGATCATCCGCCGCAGCCGCGACGGGCGGCCGATGATGCGCACGGTCAACTTCGACCTGCCGGGCGTCCACACGGACCTGGTGCCGCTGCGCCGCTTCGACATCATCTATGTGCCCAAGACCGGCCTCGCCCAGATCGGAGTGGTCATGACCCAGCTGCGCAACGCCCTGCCGGTCAGCTTCAGCTACGCGTTCGGCGGCGTCACGCCGTTTTGAGTTCCCTAGGTCGCGACCTGGCTCGCCTCGTCGTCCGCATCGAAAGAAGTTGAACCGCGGAGCACGCGCAGGCTCGCGGAGCTATCGAGCATCGGGCAAACGGTGTTGGCTATGCGGCGGCCAAAATAGGCAGGCGCGCTCAGCGTATCTCCGCGATCTCCGCGGTTATCCCTTGGGATGTCGCCGACGGCCAAGCGTCGGTTGCTTCGTTCAGCCCTCCGCCAGCCACTGGCGCGCGGCGCGCTGGGCTTCGGCGACGTCGGCCGGGTCCATCTCGCGGCTCAGCTCCTTGCGGTAGATCTTGGCTTCCTGCGAGCCGCGCATGGCGGCCAGATTGAACAGCATGTGCGCGGAAACGAAGTCGAGCGGCGCGCCGCCCTGCCCGGTCGAATAGAGCAGCCCCATCCGGAACAGCTCGTCGCCCGACGATTCCGTGCCTGGCAGCGGCAGGGCGCAAGCGACGGTAGGTTCCCCAACCCCCAGCATGATCATCATCCTTCCCAGTGGCTGGACGTCGCCCGTTCTGGACGGCGATCTCCAACCCTGAAGGAGAAGAAAATCGGTGTTCATTGAAGATATGGTTAAGTCGCATTCGGCGTGCCGTGCTGTCGCAGGCCGCCACCCGCAAGCTAGGTACGCGCACGCTGCCCAAGCAGCACCGCCCTGGCCGCGGCGGCGCCCGGGCCAGTTCCCTGCATGCCGACGCCGACGAAGTCGCGCGCCTTGGCCATCGCCCGGCCCACCGCCTCGCGCGCCTCGACCCTGGCCTGCCAGGCTTTCACCGCCGGGAATTCGTCGAGATCGAGCCCCGCGTTCGAGCGCCCCTGCACCCAGGGCCAGGTGATCATGTCGGCGATGGTGTACTCGCCGGTGATGTAGTCCTTGCCCTGAAGCTGGGTGTTGAGGACGCCGTAGAGCCGGTTCACCTCGTTGGTGTAGCGGATCGCGCCGTACGCCACCTGGCGCTGGTCGTGGATGAAGCTGGGCGCGTAGTTGCGGAAGTGGGCCCGCTGGCCGGCGTTGGGGCCGAAGTTGGCCATCTGCCAGAACACCCACTCGTCGACCTTCACCCTCGCGCGTTCCTCCTGCGGGTAGAACCGTCCGGTCTTGCGGCCGAGGTACTGCAGGATCGCGCCGCTTTCGAAGATCGCGATCGGCGCCCCGCCGGGGCCGTCCGGGTCGACGATCGCGGGCATGCGGTTGTTGGGACTGATCGCCAGGAACTCGGGCTTGAACTGGTCGCCGCGGCCGATGTTGACCGGCTTGATCTCGTAGGGAACGCCCATTTCTTCACAGGCGATGGTCACCTTGTGGCCATTTGGCGTCGGCCAATAGTGGATCTCGATCGGCGCGGTCATCGGCCAGGCTCCGGAGGTCAGGCCTGCCTACTTGCGGCGGACAGCCGCAGGGCGCAAGCCTTGGTCCCGTTCAGGGTTGGTTCAGTCCGGGTCTGCGCAATCTGAGGCGGTGAATACGGCGAAGCTTCTCATCCGGGACTGGACCAGACGGCTGGCGCCCCTCGTGGCGGCCGGCGCCGCCGTGCTCGCGGCGCTCTGCGTCGGCGCGCCCGCGCTCGCCCAATCGCACGACCATCACGGCGAAGGCGGCGGCCTTGGCGGCTGGGTTCGCGGCGCGAACGGCTGGCGCCATGTCGGGCCGGGCGGATTGCCGTCGGGCGGGCCCGGCTGGGGTCGGCCGCCGAGCGGCATGGGCGAGCCGCCGCGCGGCGCACCGGGATCCAACTGGGGCCGCGGCCCACAGTCCGGCTACGGCCGCGGCGGGCCGCCTGCGAACCCGGGCTGGGACCAGCGGCGCTACAACGGCTATTGGGTCGGCGGGCGCTGGTACTACGGCGCGCCCGAGCCTCCAGCCTTCGCGAGCCCGGACTTCCGGCCGGGCTTCACGCCGTGGCGCCGCGGTTCGTTTCTGCCGCCGGCCTACCAGGGCTTCGCGGTCGACGACTACGGGCGCTTCCACCTGCGCCGCCCGCCCTACGGCTACCACTGGGTCCAGGTCGGCGGCGAGTTCCTGCTGGTGTCGGTCTCGACCGGCCTGATCTTCGACGTGGTGACGGGGGACTAGGTCCTGGCGTCTAGCGCTTGAACCGGATGTCCCAGCCGCGCGCCTTCCAGCCGGCCTCGATCACGTCGATGTCGTGGACGCCGGCCGGGTTGGCCTTCGACGGCGAATTGCCGAGGTAGGGCGCCCGTTCGGTGCGCCAGATCCCCAGCAGGCGGCGCAGTTCCGGCAGCGGTTCGGCGTGGTCGTCGACGCGAATGGAAAGATCGGGGAAATCCTCGGTGGTGGTCATCACCATCGCCGCCGACTGGCGACCGCGCCGGTCACCCCCGGCCGCTTCGCCCGCCTCCAGCGCCGCCAGCATGCGCTCCGGCAGGGGCCTGGCGGGGTCGGCCTCGAAGCCGGCCAGCGTCGCGGCCGCCACCGCATCGTTCGAGAGCATGTTACCGGCGACGCTGACGAACGGCTCGCCGCAGCTGCCAGCCCACTCGACGCAGTGCTTTCCGGTCCAGGCGGCGATGCGGCCGTGCCGGTCGACGCAGTGCAGCTGGCGGATCTCGCGCCCCTCGTCGCCGGCGATGGCCGCATCGATCGCCAGCCTGGCGCTGAGGCCTCGCGCCAGGCCGTTCAGCACCGCCGGACCCAGGTAGCGGTTGGTCAGCGACTGGGTGCCGACCGCGCCGACGCCCGACTGCACGAACGGCACGAAGGTTCCCGCCGCGAACGCCCTGGTCGCGACCGCGGCGCCGAACGCGCCGGTCTGCGGATCGTAGGCGACGATGGACCAGGTCACGTGAGCTTCCTCGCGAAATCGGCGCTGGGCGCGGGATCGGCCGCTTGATAGGGGAGCCGCCCGGAGGCCGCCATGACTATCCTGATCACCGGCAGCGCCGGGCACCTCGGCGAGGCGCTGATGCGCACCTTGCAGGCCGCCGGCAGGCCTGCGCGCGGTCTGGATCTGTCGCCTTCGCCGTTCACGACCCATGTCGGCTCGATCGCCGACCCGGATTTCGTGCGCGCCGCCATGGCCGGCGTCACCGCGGTGATCCACGCCGCGACGCTGCACAAGCCGCATGTCGACACCCATTCGCGCCAGGCGTTCGTCGACGTGAACATCACCGGCACGCTGACGCTGCTGGAGGCGGCGCTGGCGGCCGGGGTCAGGGCCTTCGTCTACACCAGCACCACCAGCGCCTTCGGCGCGGCGCTGAGCCCGCCCCCCGGCGCGCCGGCGGCCTGGATCACCGAGGACGTCGCGCCGGTTCCCCGCAACATCTACGGCGTAACCAAGGTCGCCGCCGAAATCCTGTGCGAGCTGTTCCACCGCGACCAGGGCCTGCCGGTGGTGGTGCTGCGCACGTCGCGTTTCTTCCCGGAGGAAGACGATAACGCCGCGCTCGCCGAGGCCTATCCGCTGGCCAACGTCCAGGCCAACGAGCTGCTCTACCGCCGCGTCGATATCGAGGACGTGGTCGGCGCCCACCTGCTGGCGACGCAGCGCGCCGGCGACATCGGTTTCGGCCGCTACATCGTCTCGGCGACCACGCCGTTCGGCTGGGACGAGCTCGCGGAATTGCGGGCCGACGCGCCGGCCGTGGTGCGGCGCATCTTCCCCGAGGTCGACGAACTCTACGCCGCGCGGGGCTGGCGGTTGTTCCCGAGCCTGGACCGAGTCTACGTCAACGACCGGGCGCGCGCGGCGCTCGGCTGGGCGCCGAAGCACGACTTTCGGCGGGCTCTCGACCGCCTGGCAAAGGGCGAGGATTTCAGGAGCGAGCTGGCGCGGGAGATCGGGTCGAAAGGCTACCACCGCGGCTCCCCTCCCCCTTGAGGGAGGGGCCGGGCGTGGGGGGATGCCTGCAACTTCCCGGTAGCGGAGAGAGCCCCCACCCGGTCGCTGCGCGACCATCCTCCCCTCGAGGGAGAGGGTTAGAGTCCCAGCTTCCGCTTCAAGATCTCGTTGACCGTCGCCGGGTTGGCCTTGCCGGCGGTCTGGCGCATCACCTGGCCGACGAACCAGCCGATCGCCTGAGGCTTGGTCTTCACCGACTCGGCCTGGCCGGGGTTGGCGGCGATCAATCCGTCGATCATCGCCTCCAGCGCGCCGGTGTCGCTGACCTGGGTGAGGCCGCGGGCTTCGACGATGGCCGCCGGCGTCCCCTCGCCGGCCCACATGTGCTCGAACACCTCGCGGGCGATCTTGGAGGAGATCACGCCCGTCTCGATCAGCTCGACCAGGCCGGCGATGTCGGCCGCGGGGATCGGGCTCTCGGTGATCTCCAAGCCGTCCTTGGCAAGGTGGCCGAGCAGCTCGTTGGCGACCCAGTTGGCGGTCAGCTTGGCGTCGCGGCCCTTGGCGGCGGCCTCGAAGAAATCGGCGCGGGCGCCTTCGATCACCAGCACGCCCGCGTCGTAGGCCGAGAGCCCGTATTGGCTCATCAGCCGCCGGCGCTTGTCGTCAGGGAGCTCGGGCAGGCGGTCCTGGATCGCCTTGACCCAGGCCGGGTCGAGCTCCAGCGGCAGCAGGTCGGGGTCGGGGAAGTAGCGGTAGTCGTCCGCCTCCTCCTTCGAGCGCATCGAGCGCGTCTCACCCTTCACGGGGTCGAACAGCCGCGTCTCCTGATCGATCTTGCCGCCGTCCTCGAGGATCTCGATCTGACGCCGCGCCTCGTGCTCGATCGCCGCCTGGATGAAGCGGTAGGAGTTGACGTTCTTGATCTCGCAGCGGGTGCCGAGCGGGCCGCCCACCTTGCGCACCGAGACGTTGACGTCGGCGCGCAGGTTGCCTTTCTCCATGTCGCCGTCGCAGGTGCCGAGATAGCGCAGGATGGTGCGAACCTTCTTCACATAGGCTGCCGCCTCGTCGGACGAGCGCATGTCGGGATACGAGACGATCTCCATCAGCGCGGTGCCGGCGCGGTTGAGGTCGAGGTAGGTGGCGTTGGGATCCATGTCGTGGATCGATTTGCCGGCGTCCTGTTCCAGGTGCAGCCGCTCGACCCGCACGACGAAGCTGGTGCCGTCGTCGCGGTCGACCTCGATCTCGCCCTCGCCGACGATCGGGTCCTTGTACTGGCTGATCTGATAGCCCTGGGGCAGGTCGGGGTAGAAGTAGTTCTTCCGGTCGAAGCGGGACCAGTGGTTGATCTTGGCCTTCAGGCCGAGCCCCGAGCGCACCGCCTGTTCGACGCAGACGCGGTTGATCACCGGCAGCATGCCGGGCATGGCCGCATCGACCAGGCTCACCTGTTCGTTCGGCCCCGCGCCGAAGCCGACCGCGGCCCCGGAGAACAGCTTCGACTTCGAGGCCACCTGGGCGTGGACCTCCAGCCCGATGACCAGTTCCCAGGGGCCAGTGCGCCCCTCGATCAGTTTGGATTCCGCCGTGCTCATGAGAGGTGATGTAGTCGATGTCGTCGGATTGCGCATCCACCTCCTGTGTCATCCCGGATAGCCGCGCAGCGGACTCGTCCGGGATTAGCTTGCCGCCGCCGGCGCGAAGTAGATCCCGGATCGGCGCCGCTTCGCGGCTTGTCCGGGATGACACTGTTGGGGATGGCTGGGAGCGCGCTGGCGAAGCGCCTCTGATGCCCTTAGCTTCGGCGCCAATGCTAGGCCGGATCCCGCTCGAGATGCGCCTGAAGACGCCGCGGCTGACGCTGCGGCGTTTTCTGGCGAGCGACGCCGAGCGGGTGGCGGAGATCACCTCCAACTGGAACGTGGCGCGCATGCTGCGCCTGGCGCCCTACCCTCAGAGCGTCGAAGAGAAGCGCGCGTGGCTGGTCAGCCACGAGGCGGAGTGGATCGCCGGCGAGGCATATCGCTTCGCGATCACCGAGAACGGCGTCGTGATCGGCTGCGCGGACGTGGACGAGATCGCGACCGGTCTCAACGAGGTTGGCTACTGGCTGGACGAGGCCTGCTGGGGTCGTGGTCTGGCCACAGAGGCGGCGACGGCGGTCGCGGCTTTCGCCCTTGGACCGCTCGGCCTCACCCGGCTGACGTCCGGCCATGCCTTCGACAACCCCGGCTCCGGCCGTGTGCTGACGAAGCTGGGCTTCCGTTGGACCGAGGATGTCACTGTCTGGTCGCTGCCACGCCAGGCCGAGATCGTGCAGCGGCGCTACGCGCTGACCGCCTTGGGATGAGTGGCCGCATCCCAGGGTGGGCGCGTGCTGCGACCAAAGCGCGCAAGAGGCCAATTACTCCACCTGGACGGCGGCTCGGCAGGAGGTCGTTAAGCGCGTGTTGCGCATGGGTTGGCTGTTTCGCCAGCAACCCTTGTGATCCGACTTGGCTGCACTTTTCCACACCTGGCTCGGTCTGGCCGTCCTGGCCCTGCTGCGCGGCGTCTGCTTCGTCCTGTGCCTGGGCGCGTTCGGGGCGCTGAACGAACGCCGCGGCGGGCGCGTCTGGCGCTGGATCGTTCCGGCGAGCCTGATCGCCGCCGTGCTTTGGGCCGGCCCGCTGCTGGCTCTGACGCTGGTGGCCGGCCTCGACGTCCAGCCGGGCGCGATCTTCGCCGCGTTGCTGGTCGCCGTCGCCGCCGCGGCCGCCGCGATCGCCGCGTTCAGGCGCTGCAAGGGGGCGCTTCGGATCATCGGCCCTGGCGCCATCCTCGGCGCAGGGGCGTCCGCGTGTCAGGCGCTGATGCTCTTCATCCGCGGCGCGGGGGGCGACTTCGTCTTCGACGACATGCCGTTCAGCCTCGCCGTGACGCTGATCAGCGCTCTGGCCGTCGGCGCGTTTGGGCTCTTCGGTCGCTGGCGCGGGCTGCGCGGCCGGCTGCTCGCCGCCGGCTGCCTGACCCTCGGCCTCGCCCTGTGCCAGGCCCTCACCCTGGCGTCGCTGACTGGGGCCTCCAGCACCCCTAACGGACCGGGCCTCGACCTGCCTTACGACATCGGCGCCGGCGCGGCTGTGATCGCCTTGCTGGCTGGTCTGGCGTGGATCGAGCGCCGACGCGTCAGGGCCGCCACCACGGGGCGGGCTTGGCGCGGAAGTCGGCGGCCTTCTCCAGCGCCGCGCCGAGCTGGAACAGCGTCCCTTCATCCAGCGAGCGGCCGATCAACTGCAGGCCAAGCGGCAGACCTTGGGCATCCAGCCCAGCCGGCACGCTGAGACCTGGCAGGCCGGCGAGGTTCACCGTCACGGTGAAGACGTCGTTGAGGTACATCGCCACCGGGTCGGCGGCGTTTTCGCCGAGGCCGAACGCGGCCGACGGCGCGGTCGGCGTCAGCAGCGCGTCGACCTTCTCGAACGCCTGGTCGAAGTCGTCGGCGATGCGCCGGCGCACCTTCAGCGCCTTCAAGTAGTAGGCGTCGTAGTAGCCGGCCGAGAGCACGTAGGCCCCGATCAGCACGCGGCGCCGCACCTCGGCGCCGAAGCCGGCGGCGCGGGTGGCCTCATAGGTGTCGATCAGCGTCGGGGCCTCGACGCGCAGGCCGTAGCGCATGCCGTCGTAGCGGGCGAGGTTCGACGAGGCCTCGGCCGGGGCGATGATGTAGTAGGCCGGCAGGGCGTACTTGGTGTGCGGCAGCGAGACGTCGACCACCTCGCAGCCGGCGTCCTTCAGCCACCCGACGCCCTCGGCCCACAGCGCCTCGATCTCCGGCGGCATGCCGTCGGCGCGGTATTCCTTCGGCACGCCGATGCGCAGGCCCTTGACCGACTTGCCGACGAAGCTGGCGAAGTCCGGCACGTCGGCGGTGATGCTGGTGCTGTCCTTCGCATCGTGCCCGCTCATCGAGCGCAGCAGGATGGCGGCGTCCTCGACCGTCTTGGCCAAGGGACCGGCCTGGTCGAGCGAGGAAGCGAAGGCGACGATGCCCCAGCGCGAGCAGCGGCCGTAGGTGGGCTTGATGCCGACGGTGCCGGTCAGCGACGCGGGCTGGCGGATCGAGCCGCCGGTGTCGGTCGCGGTCGCCGCCAGCGCCAGGTCCGCCGCCACCGCCGCGGCGGAGCCGCCGGACGAGCCGCCCGGCGCCAGCGGCCGGTTCGAGCTGCGCGAGCGCCACGGGTTGACCACCGGCCCGAACGCGCTGGTCTCGTTGGACGAGCCCATGGCGAACTCGTCCATGTTGAGTTTGCCCAGCATCACCGCGCCATCGCGCCACAGGTTGGCGGTGACGGTGGACTCGTAGGGCGGGATGAAGTCGCCGAGGATCTTCGAGCCGGCGGTCGAACGCACGCCTTCGGTGCAGAACAGGTCCTTGATCCCGAGCGCGGCGCCTTCCAGCGGTCCCGCATCGCCGGACTTCAGCCGCGCGTCGGACCGCTCGGCCATCGCCAGCGCCTTTTCCGGCGTCTCCAGCACATAGGCGTTGAGGCTGCGCGCCGCGGCGATGGCGTCCTGGTGCGCCCGCGCCAATTCGACGGCGGAGAACTTGCGCGCCCTCAACCCTTCGAGCGCGTCCTTCAGGGTCAGGCCGGTGAGCTCGCTCATGGCGTTCCCCCCATCGTCGCGCTTTGCTCGCTGTCGCTCGCCCGCTTGCGACACTTCCCCCCGCCAGCGGGGGGACGAGCAGGAGAGTCAGCGTTGTCTGCTCCTCCCCTCATGGAATGAGGGGAGGTGTCGCTGGCGAGGCCGAAGGCCGATGCGCGACGGAGGGGAGAAGTCATTCGACCACCTTCGGCACCACGAAGAAGTTGCGGTCGGCCTTGGGGGCGTTGGCCAGCACCACCGCCGGGTCGCCGCCGTCAGTGACCACGTCGTCGCGCATCGGCAGCGAGACCGCCTCGGTCGAGGCCATCGGCTGCACCCCGTCGGTGTCGACCTCGTTCAGCTGCTCGATCCAAGCGAGGATGCCGGAGAGCTCGCCGGCCAGCGGTTCGAGCTCGGCGTCGGCCACGCGGATGCGGGCCAGCCGGGCGACCTTCTTCACCGTCGCGGCGTCGATGGCCATGGTACAGGCGTCCTTTCGTCCAAGGCGCGCCGGTTAGCTGGCGCTTGGCGGTGTTGGCAAGCTTTCTTAGGGTTGGACCCACATGGCCGTGCTCGATCTTGTCGACCTGCCGGGCGCGCTGGCGGCCCGCGCCCCGATCGTCGGCCTCGACCTCGGCGAGAAGACCATCGGCGTTGCGGTCTCGGACCTCACCCGCACCATCGCAAGTCCGCTGGCCCTGATCCGCCGCGCCAAGTTCACCGCCGACGCCGAGCAGCTACTGAAACTGATGGAGGGCCGCGGCGCCGGAGGGATCGTCATCGGATTGCCGGTCAACATGGATGGCACCGAGGGCCCGCGCTGCCAGTCCGTCCGCGCCTTCGCCCGCAACCTGCTGCGGCTTCGCGAGCTGCCGATCGCGTTCTGGGACGAGCGGCTCTCCAGCGCGGCGGTGAACCGCATGCTGATCGACGAGGCCGACACCACCCGCGCCCGCAGGGCCGAGGTGGTCGACAAGGCCGCCGCCGCCTGGATCCTGCAGGGCGCGCTGGATCGGCTGCGGCCATGACCGCCCGCATCGTCCTGCTCAACGGCGTCTCCAGCGTCGGCAAGGGCTCGGTCGCCAAGGCGCTACAGCGCATCGCCAGCCGGCCGATGCTGCACGTGCAGATGGACGCCTTCCTGGAAATGCTGCCGGCCGGGATGTTCGGCAACCCCGAGGGCTATGTGTTCGAGACGACGGTGCAGGACGGGAAGCCGGTGACCGCCGTCGCCAGCGGCCCGGTGCTGGAGGCGGTCATGCGTGGCATGCGCGAGGCGGTCGCTTCGCTGGCCGATGCGGGCAACGACCTGATCGTCGATGAGGTGATGTGGGACCCCGAGGCGCTGGCGGACTATCGCTGGCAGCTGGCGACGTTCGACTTCTACACCGTCGGCCTCGTCGCCCCGCTCGAGGTGATCGAGCAGCGCGAGCGCCAGCGCGGCGATCGCACCCTCGGGCTGGCGCGCTGGCAATACGACAGGGTGCACGCCGGCATGGTCTACGATCTGCAGCTCGACACGAGCACGGCGACGCCGGACGAACTGGCCGAGCAGATCAAGCTGGCGTTCGGACTCTGAGCGCCCTTCCCTCCCCCGGCGAAGCCGCCTAGAACGGCGCTTTAATGACCATGATCGCGCCTGGCCCCGAAGAGGTCCGACAACGGACCTTTCCCTTCCCCGCGCGCCATTTCCTTTCCGTTGGCGATCTCGACCGCGAGCAGGTGCATGACCTGCTCGATCTGGCCGAGGGGTTCGTCGCCCTCAACCGGCAGAAGGCGAAGAAGCTGGACCTGCTGAAGGGCCGCACGCTCGTCAACCTGTTCTTCGAGGCCTCCACCCGCACCCAGAGCTCGTTCGAGCTGGCTGGCAAGCGGCTGGGCGCCGACGTCGTCAACATGAGCCCCCGCGCCTCGTCGATCTCCAAGGGCGAGACGCTGATCGACACCGCGGTGACGCTGAACGCGATGCAGCCGGACATCCTGGTGGTGCGCCACGGCGCGTCCGGCGCCGCCAGCCTGCTCTCGCAGAAGGTCACCTGCAGCGTGATCAATGCCGGCGACGGCCAGCACGAGCACCCCTCGCAGGCCCTGCTCGACGCGCTGGCGGTGCGGCGCGCGTTCGGCAAGGTCGAGGGACTGACGGTGGCGATCTGCGGCGACGTGCTGCACAGCCGCGTGGCCCGTTCCAACGTCGGCATGCTCACGATGCTGGGCGCCCAGGTGCGGCTGGTCGGGCCGCCGACGCTGATGCCGTTCGGGGTCGAGCGCTGGGGCGTCGAGGTGTTCCACGAAATGAAGGCCGGCATCGCCGGGGTCGACGTGGTGATGATGCTGCGCCTGCAGCTGGAGCGGATGCAGGGCGCGCTGGTGCCCTCGACCCGCGAGTACAACCGACTGTTCGGCCTCGACCGCGAGAAGCTGGGCCTGGCAGCGCGCAATGTCCGGGTGATGCACCCGGGGCCGATGAACCGCGGCGTCGAGATCGACTCCGACGTCGCCGACGATCTCGCCGTCAGCCTGATCCAGAACCAGGTCGAGATGGGCGTCGCGGCGCGCATGGCGGTGCTGGCGGCGATGGCCGCGCGGCTGGACAACGATTGATGACTGAACCCTGATGTCTGGCCAGCCGATCGCCTTCATCAACGCGCGCCTCGTCGATCCGGCCAGCGGCTACGATGGCCCCGGGGCGCTGATCGCCGAGCTGGGCGTGATCGCCGAGGTGACTCACGAGGTCGGGTTCGCCGATCTGTCGCCCGACATCCGCCGGGTCGACTGCAACGGAGCGATGCTGGCGCCGGGGCTGATCGATCTGCGGGTCAAGACCGGCGAGCCGGGCGCCGAGCCGAAGGAGACCCTGAAATCGGCGGCGCGCGCGGCGGCGGCCGGCGGCGTCACCTCGATCGTGGTGCAACCGGACACCCACCCGGCGGTGGACGACCCCTCGGTGGTCGATTTCATCCTGCGCCGCGCCCGCGACATCGAGCTCGTGCACGTCTACCCCGCCGGCGCGGCGACCAAGGGGCTGGCCGGCCAGCAGATGGCCGAGATCGGGCTGATGCACGAGGCCGGCTGCGTCTACGTCACCGACGTCGACCGGCCGATCGTCGATTCAAAGGTGATGCGGCGGCTGCTCGCGTACGCCAAAGGCCAGAACCTGCTCGTCGCGCATCGCCCCGCCGACCCTTGGCTCTGCGACGGCGCGGCCGCCACCGAGAGCGAGTTCGCCGGCCGCATGGGCCTGCCCGCCGCGCCGGCCGCCGCTGAGAAGATCATGCTCGAGCGCGACGCGGCCCTGGTGGAGCTCACCGGCGCGCGGCTGCTGGTCGACCAGATCAGCACCGCCTGCGCGCTGGAGAGCTTGGCCCGCGCCAAGGCCCGCGGCCTGCCGATGCTGGCTACCTGCTCGATCAACCACCTCACCTTCAACGAGCTCGACATCGGCGACTACCGCACCTTCTGGAAGCTGGAGCCGCCGCTGCGCAGCGAGGACGACCGCCAGGCCCTGATCGACGCGCTGGTGTCGGGCCTGGTCGACATTGTCGTCTCCGCCCATGCCCCGGCGCCGGCCGAGGACAAGCGCCTGCCGTTCGAGGAAGCCGCGCCCGGCTCGATCGGGCTGGAAACCCTGTTGCCCGCCCTGCTCGGCCTCTGGCACGACGGCCGTGCGAGCCTGCTGCGCCTGATCGAGACCGTGACCCTGGCCCCGGCCAAGGCGATCGGCCTCGGCGCCGGACGCCTGGCCGTGGGCGCGCCGGCCGACCTGGTGCTGTGCGACCTTGCCGCGCCGCGCGTGATCGACGCCGAAAAGCTGACCTCGAAGTCGAAAAACTCCGCCTTCGACGGCCGCCGCCTGCAGGGCCAGGTGCTGATGACCATCGTCGACGGCCGCGTGGTCTACGAACACGGAGAAAGCGCTTGAGCAACTCAGATCTGGCAGCCGGCGTCGACGCCCAGTTCGTCGGACGGGTCTCGCCGACCGCGGCGCGCATCCAGGCCGGCGGCCATCCGTGTCAGGGGATCTACTGGACGCCGAAGGGCCAGCGTCCCCGCACCGCGCTGATCGCCACCCATTACAACGTGGATTTCACCGAGCACTACAGCGCGCCCTATTTCGCCTCGCGCGGTTTCGGCTTCCTCGGCTGGAACACCCGCTACCGCGGCGCCGAGGACCAGTTCATCCTCGAGCACGCGCTGATCGACATCGGCGTCGGCGTGCGCTGGCTGCGCGAGACGGCCGGCGTGGAACAGGTGGTGATTCTGGGCAATTCCGGCGGCGGCTCGCTGATGGGCGCCTACCAGGCCGAGGCGAGCCTGCCGACCCTGGCGACCGGCGCGAGGGGCGCGGCGGCCGATGCGCTGGCCGCCCTGCCCGGCGCCAACCTCTATGTCTCGCTCAACGCCCACAAGGGCCGGCCGGAGGTGCTCACCGACTGGATGGACGCCTCGGTGGTCGACGAGTCCGACCCGACGCTGACCAATCCGGCGCTCGATCCGTTCAACTCGGACAACGGGCCGCCCTACTCGGCCGACTTCATCGCCCGCTACCGCGCCGCCCAGCGCGCCCGCAACCAGCGCATCACCGACTGGGCCAAGGCCGAGCTGGCGCGCCTCAACGCGGCCGGCGTGCCCGACATCCTGTTCCCGCTCTACCGCACCTGGGCCGACCTGCGGTTCATGGACCCGGCGATCGACCCCTCGGACCGCCCCTGCCCCGGCTGCTACCGCGGCTCACCGCCTGAGGCGAACAAGTTCCCGGGCATCGGGCGCGCCAACTCCTTGCGGACCTGGCTGTCGATGTGGAGCCTGGAGACCTCGAAGTGCCAGGGCGGCGGCCAGCTGGCCAAGATCGACCTGCCGGCGCTGGTGGTGCAGAGCACCGGCGACATGGGCGTCTTTCCCAGCGACGCGCAGGGCGTCTACGCGGCCCTCGCCTCGAAGGACAAGACCCTGAAGCTGATCCCCGGCGCGCATTATTTCGAAGACTCGGAGACGGGCCGCAACGACATGGTCGACCTGATCTGCGCCTGGATCACGGCGCACGCCTGAGGCGTCGCGCCCCTCTTACTTCAGGCCGTACAGACCGACGAAGCGCTTGAGCGAGTTGTTCCACGTCGCCAGTTCGTCGTTCAGGAGCTCGTAGGTGCCGCCCGGCGTCAGGTCGACGTCCATCTCGACCCAGGGATCATTCACCGAGTCGTAGTAACCGCGGGCCCAGCGATTGTCCCGGTTCCACTGGTTCATCCGGCTGATGTCGAAGCCGCCGTGGGTGGCGAACCCGGCCGCGAACTGGATCGAGCCGCAGCGGCCGTCCTTGCAGTCGAACATGTAGACGCCGAAGTTGGTGCCATCGATGCTGGTGCGGACATGCTGGGTGCCGTCCTTGTCCGGAACGACCTCCGCGCCGTGCCCGGCGCCCTGCAGCCACACGACCACATCGTTGACGGTCACGCCGTCCTCAGGGAGGTCTCGCGCGCACGCGGCAGTGGGCGCCAGCGCCAGGACCATCGCGGCGGCCATCCACGCGAACGACGGGCGATGGGGAGTCGCGCTTAGGCGGGCAAGGTCGAATCTGCGTTTCATCCGACCAGCTTGGCATATCCTTGGTCGCCGAGGAATCCTCAACCTAGCTCGAGGTCTGCTCTAGCTGCCCGTCGGGACCACGGTGGCCTTTTCCACCATCAGCACCACCACCCGGCCCTGCGCCCGAGGGAAGTGCATCTTGCCCCGGGGGATGGTGACGCCCTGGCCGGGCTCGAGGCGAACCGCGCCGTCCTCGGTCTCGATCACCAGCACGCCCTCGACGACGTAGAAGAACTCGTCCTCGGTCTCGTGCTGGTGCCAGTGGAAGTCGCCGTCGAGCACGCCGAGGCGCACCACCGCGTCGTTGACCTCGGTCAGGGTGCGGTTCCACCAGGGAGTCTGGGCCGCGGCGACGGCGGTGACGTCGATCTTCTGCTGCGGCGCGAACAGCACCTCCTTGGAGATGTCGTAGCGGTCCAAAGCCTTGTCCATCGCCAGGTGCTCCTGTAGCTGCCGGTCATGGATATTAGGCAATTAGCCAAGTGGCAATATGCCAACTGACGCCGACGTCGTCGCCGCCCTCAAGGCGCTCGCCAACGACCGGCGGCTGCTGATCCTGGAGTGGCTGCGGGCGCCGCGCAGCCATTTCCGCGAGCAGGTCGACGGCGACCTGGTCGACGACGGCGTGTGCGGCCTGTTAATCGCCGAGAAGCTGGGGGTCAGCCAGCCGACGGTCAGCGAGCACATGCGCATCCTCACTCAGGCGGGCCTGGTCAGCGCCAAGCGGATCAAACAGTGGACCTTCTACCGCCGCGACGAAGCGCGCCTGGCGCAGCTGCGCGCAGCGATCGGCGAACGGCTCTGAAGCCGGCTTTGCCGCAGCCGCGCGGCGAACTAAAGTGTCCGCCATGCTGGCTTCCAACCCCATGCTGGCCGCCGGACTTTGCCTCGTCGGCGGCTATCTGCTCGGCTCGATCCCGTTCGGCGTGATCGCGACGCGGCTCGGTGGCGCAGGCGACGTGCGCCAGATCGGGTCTGGCAGCATCGGCGCGACCAATGTGCTGCGCACCGGTCGGCGCGACCTGGCGGCGATCACCCTCATCGGCGACGCTGGCAAGGGCGCGGCGGCGACGTTGCTGGCCGGCTGGCTGACCGGTTCGACGGAGATGGCGGCGCTGGCCGGCGGCGCGGCGTTCCTGGGCCACCTGTTTCCCGTCTGGCTGAAATTTCGCGGCGGCAAGGGCCTGGCGACCGCAGCGGGCGTGATGTTCGCGATCGCCTGGCCGGCCGCCCTGCTGGCCGGCGCCGCCTGGCTTGCGATGGCGCTCATCTTCCGCATCTCGTCGCTGGCGTCGCTGACCGCGGCGGCGCTGGCGCCGCTTTTCGTGTTCCTCACCGGCCAGACCCCGGAGGCGAAGCTGTGGCTGGCGCTGTTCATGGCGGTGCTGATCTTCATCCGCCACCACGAGAACATTCGCCGCCTGTTGAAGGGCGAGGAGCCGCGGATCGGGGCCAAAGCGGCGGCCCCGGAAGCGGCCACGTCAGACGCATAAGGTGACGGCCGACGCCTTTCCTTTCGCCGAGCGCTTCGCCTCACTGCGCCTGGCGCGCACCGAGAGTGTCGGCCCGGTCGCATTCCAGCACCTGATCCGCCGCTACGGCTCGGCGCTTCGGGCGCTGGAGGCGCTGCCGGACCTGGCCAGGCGCGCCGGCCGCGCGCCGGCGATCTATTCGCCCGAACAGGCCTACGCCGAGCTTACACAGGGCGAGCTGATGGGCGCGGAACTGCTCTGCGCCGCCGAGCCGGCGTTTCCCGAGGCGCTGAAGGCGATCGACCCGCCGCCGCCGGTGATCTGGGCGCTGGGCGATGCGGCGCTGCTGCAGCGGCGGGCGGTGGCGATCGTCGGGGCCCGAGTGGCGTCCGCGGCGGGCTGCCGGTTCGCCCGGGGGCTAGCGAGTGAGCTGGGCGCCGCGGGGCTGGCGATCGCCTCGGGCCTGGCCCGCGGCGTCGATGCGGCGGCGCATGAGGGTTCGCTGGCCACCGGCACGGTCGCGGTGCTGGGCGGCGGCATCGGCGACGTCTATCCGCCGGAGAACGCGGCGCTCTATCGCCAGATCGCCGAGCGTGGCTGCATCGTCTCCGAGAGCGCGCCGCTGCGGCGGGCCCAGGCCAAGGACTTCCCGCGCCGCAACCGGCTGATCTCCGGCCTGTCATTGGCGGTGGTGGTGGTCGAGGCGGAGCTCAAATCCGGGTCGCTGATCACGGCGCGGCTTGCAGCCGAGCAGGGCCGCGAGGTTCTGGCGGTGCCGGGCTCGCCGCTCGACCCGAGGGCGCGCGGCTGCAACGACCTGATCCGCCAGGGCGCGGCGGTCTGCGAAGGCGCCGAGGACGTGCTGCGGGCGATCGAGCCGATCCGCGGCTTCAGCGCCCCGCCGCCGCCGGACTATGCGTCGACGCCGGACGCGACCCCGCCGGAGCTGCTCGAACGGGTGTTCGACCTCACCTCGCCGACGCCGGTCCACATCGACGAACTGGCGCGGCTGGTCGGCGCCCCCGCCGGCGCGGTGTTCGCGGCGCTGGTGGAGCTCTCGCTCGCCGGCCGAGTGGAGCTGGCGCCTGGCGGGGTGGCGCTGCGGACCTGAATTTCTTCCCCTTTGGGGAAAGGCAATCGCCGGCGCCGGACGCCGTTGACACCGGGCGCCCCTCCCCCCACTTTCCGCCCGCTTCGCTTCAGCCAGTCATCGGGCGGCTCCCACCCGCCCCTAGAATCAAAGTCTCTCGCCGTTTGAAGAACGTCGTCGTCGTCGAAAGCCCGGCCAAGGCCAGGACCATCAACCGTTACCTCGGCTCGGACTACGTCGTCCTGGCCTCGTACGGCCATGTCCGCGATCTGCCGTCCAAGGATGGCTCGGTGCGGCCGGACGACGACTTCGAGATGATCTGGGACGTCGATCCGCGCGGGGCCAAGCGGATCGCCGATATTGCCAACGCCGCCAAGGGCGCCGACCGCATCATCCTCGCCACCGACCCCGACCGCGAGGGCGAGGCGATCAGCTGGCACCTGCTGGAGGTGCTGACCAAGCGCCGCGCGATCAAGGACGCCAAGGTCGAGCGCGTCGTCTTCAACGCCATTACCCGCTCGGCGGTGACCGAGGCGATGAAGCATCCGCGCGCCATCGACATGGAGCTGGTCGAGGCCTACCTAGCCCGCCGCGCGCTCGACTACCTGGTCGGCTTCACCCTCTCGCCGGTGCTGTGGCGCAAGCTGCCGGGCGCCCGCTCGGCCGGCCGCGTGCAATCGGTCGCGCTGCGCCTCGTGGTCGACCGCGAGATGGAGATCGAGGCGTTCCGCACCCAGGAGTACTGGTCGGTCGAGGCCGACGTCTCCGCCGGCGGCGATCCGTTCCTGGCCCGCCTGGTCAAGCACGAAGGCAAGCGGCTCACCAAATTCGACCTTGGAAACGAGGGCTCGGCGCAGGCGGCCAAGGCCGCGGTCGAGGCGGCCAGTTTCAAGGTTCATTCGGTCGAGAAGAAGCCGGCGCGCCGCTCGCCGCCGCCGCCCTTCACCACCTCGACCCTGCAGCAGGAAGCCTCGCGCAAGCTGGGCTTCTCCGCCGACCGGGCCATGCGCGCCGCGCAGAAGCTGTACGAGGGCGTCGACATCGGCGGCGAGACCGTCGGCCTGATCACCTACATGCGCACCGACGGCGTGCAGAGCGCGCCGGAGGCGCTGGCCGAAGCCCGCGAGGTGATCGCGGGCATCTACGGCGCCCCTTACGTGCCCGAGAGCGCCCGCCATTACCGGGTCAAGGCCAAGAACGCCCAGGAAGCGCACGAGGCGATCCGGCCGACGAGCCTGGCGCGCAATCCCGGCTCGCTGCGGCTGGAGCCCGACCTCGGCCGGCTCTACGAGCTGGTCTGGAAGCGGATGATCGCCTCGCAGATGGAGGCGGCGCGGATCGAGCGCACCACCATCGATCTGGAGAGCGCTGACGGCAAGACCGGCCTGCGGGCCACCGGCCAGGTGGTGCAGTTCGACGGCTACCTGCGCGTCTACGAGGAAGGCCGCGACGATCCGGAAGCCAACGCGGCGCCGGGCGCCGACGGCGAGGATCGCGACTTCGCCGGCCGCCTGCCGGCCGTCGCCGAAGGCGCAGCGGCCAAGGTCCACGCCGTGCGCGCCGACCAGCACTTCACCGAGCCGCCGCCGCGCTACTCCGAGGCCTCGCTGGTCAAGAAGATGGAAGAGCTCGGCATCGGCCGGCCCTCGACCTACGCCTCGATCCTGACCGTCCTGCGCGACCGCGACTACGTGCGCATGGACAAGAACCGCTTCATTCCCGAGGACAAGGGCCGGCTGGTCACCGCCTTCCTCGAGCAGTTCTTCCGTCGCTACGTCGAATACGACTTCACCGCCGCGCTGGAGGAGAAGCTCGACCTGGTCTCCGCCGGCGAACTCGACTGGAAGGCGCTGCTGCGCGACTTCTGGCGCGACTTCGCCGCCGCCATCGCCGAGATCGGCGAGCTGCGCATGGGCCAGGTGATCGAGGCGCTGAACGAGGCGCTGGGACCGCACATCTTCCCCGACAAGGGCGATGGGACCGACCCGCGCGTCTGCCCGACCTGCGGGACCGGGCGGCTGTCGTTGAAGACCGGCAAGTTCGGCGCCTTTATCGGCTGCTCGAACTATCCGGAATGCCGCTACACCCGGCCAATCGCCCAGGACAACGGCGAGGACGAGGCCGGCGCCGGCGGCGACCGCGAGCTTGGCGTCGATCCGGCCAGCGGCCACACCATCTGGCTGAAGGCCGGCCGCTTCGGTCCCTATGTCGAGGAGCAGGCCGAAAAGCCCAAGCGCGCCAGCCTGCCAAAGGACTGGCCGCCGGCGGCGATGGATCTCGACAAGGCCATCAGCCTGCTGCGCCTGCCCCGCGACGTTGGCCCGCACCCTGACGACGGCAAGATGATCCAGGCCGGCATCGGCCGCTACGGCCCCTACGTGAACCACGACGGCGTCTACGCCAACCTGCCGACCGCCGACGAGGTGTTCGAGGTGGGGCTGAACCGGGCGGTGGCGGTGCTGGCCGAGAAGCGCGCCGGCGGCCGCGGCCGCCCCGCAGCCGCGGCGCTGGCGGAGCTCGGCCCCCACCCCGCCGACGGCGAGCCGGTGCGCGTGCTCTCAGGCCGCTTCGGCCCTTACATCAAGCACGGCGCCGTCAACGCCAACGTCCCCCGCGGCGCCGATCCGACCAAGGTGACGATGGAAGAGGCGGTCAAGGTGCTGGCCGAGCGCGTCGCCAGCGGCGGCGGCGGCAAAGCCCGGCGCGGTGCCAAGGCGAAGCCGGCGGCGCGAAAGCCGGCGGCCAAGGCGAAGAAGCCTGCCGCCAAGAAGTCCCCGGCGAGGAAGCCGCCCGCCAAGACTGCCCGAAAAGCAAAGTAGCCGCTCAGACCCGGACCGGCGGCGGGCCGGTGACGCCCTTTGGCGAAGGGCCGAAGCGGTTGGGGCCTTCCGTGCCGTCCAGGAAGCCGCACTCGATCAGCGACCAGAGCCCGCCGACGACCGGGATGAAGGCGATCAGCACCCACACGCCCGACTTGTCGCGGTCGTGCCAGCGCTTGATCTGCACGGCGAGGCTGATCCAGAACGCGAATACGAGGTAGATCGTCGTGAGCAGGAGCAAGGCGATGATTATGGGCGGGCTCGACATGGTCGCGCCGAAATCGTCGGTGCTGCGCGCCACGGCCAAGAGGATCATGAACACGAGCAGGTAGAAGACGCTCAGGCTAAGGCCCGCGCCTAACGACGCCAGCCAGTAGTGCAACCGCCTGATGCGTCCGTTGAAACCGAACAGCAGGTTCATCATCTCGCCGATCCCCAACCCGCCGGGCAGTATCGGTACTCCGACAGGCGACGCAACGCTGGGGTTTCATTCCCTTCAGACTAGGCAGCCTGCGCCAGCGGGCTCGGCCCAAAGCGGTTGGCGCCGTCTTCGCCCTGCATCACCCCCAGCTCGATCGCCGCCCAGGCGAGGATCAGCGTGAACAGGAAGGCGCCGAAGCCGTGCGGCGTCGGCCATACCGCGACCAGGGCGAACAGCAACAGCGCCGCCCACCAGCCGGAGCGGCCACGGTCATGCAGGCGCTTGGAGAGCACGCACGCGCCGCAATAGAGCAGGCCCGGATAGACCAGCCAGCCCGTCAGCCAGTGCAGCGTCGGCCCGACCCAGGCCTCGTAGGTGCCCGCCAGCGCGATCAGGATCGCCGTGGCGATCCAGAACGGCGTGCGCGCCAGCCTGCCCGAGGCGGACAAGAAGAGTTCCGACCAGCCGAACCGCCCGTTCACGCGCCGCTCCGCGACTCCAAATCCAAGCCGAGGCTTGAACTTAGGGCCGCGAAGCCGGCGACGAAAGGGCGCCG
>Ga0209415_10002570_pt1 | contig 34026 bp, 33 predicted proteins | sample PeaSoiSIISIP2007_FD_187696 | JGI IMG/M metagenome (GOLD analysis project Ga0209415, IMG submission 187696) | Peat soil microbial communities from Weissenstadt, Germany - SII-SIP-2007 (SPAdes) (version 2) | ecosystem: Environmental > Terrestrial > Soil > Wetlands > Peat | place: Germany... | reverse complement strand
AAAAAGAGTCGTCACGCTTGTCCCCGCGATCTCGGCTGAGCCCCCGACGACTGCCGGCACCGTGACGCCTCCGTTCGCGAGGACCGTGAGGTCGACGTCGAGTCCGTCCTTGGCGAAGAAGCCGCGATCGACGCCGTAGAGTGGGCTCGAACTGGAATCGCCCTGTGCCGTGAGGACGCGCAGGGGCGTGCCGGCTGCCCGCGCGGGAGGCGCCGCCAATCCCGCGAGCGCACCCGCCAAGAGGCCAAGCATGGAGTTCCTGGTATAGGACCGCATAGATGTCGCTTCGCTTTTGCGCCTCGCTGCTCGTCGTGCTGGCGCTCGGCAATTGGTGCAGCGCCGGCGCGCAGACTGTCGTGATCACCGCGATCGCACCCGGTGGCTTTAGAGCCGCACTCGATGCGCTCATCCTCGGCTTCGAAGAGAAGACGGGGTACACCGTTAAGCCGACCTACGGCTCGGGAAACGGTACGAGACAGCAGATCATGCACGGCGAGCCGTTCGACGTCCCGGTCGTACAGGGGACGTATGCCGACGTCATCGCTTCCGGCAACGTTGTCGCGACCAGCGGGACGCCGCTCGCGAGCGTCGCCGTCGGCGTTGCAGTGCGCAAAGGCGCGCCTAAGCCGGACATCTCGACACCTGATGCGGTCAAGCGTCTCTTGCTCGGGGTAAAGTCGATCGCGTATCCCGATCCCGCTCGCGGGGCCGGTGCCGGCATCAGCTTCGATCAAACATTGCGCACGCTCGGCATCTACGATCAAGTGCAGGCGAAGGCGACGCGCGCGCAAGGTGGTGCCGAAGCGATGGCGTTGACGGCGAGCGGCAGAGTCGAGGTTGGCCTCACGTATCTCAGCGAGATGGAGGACCCCGGGATCGACGTCGTCGGGCCGCTGCCCGCAGCGATCGCGCCGCCGACTCCGTTGGTCGGGTTCGTCTCGTCCCATGCAAAGAATCCGGCGGCGGCAAAGGCGCTGCTCGACTACCTCACCTCGCCGGCAGCGAGGATCGTGTACCGCGCAAACCGGATGCTGCCATGATTTGCCGTTTGGCGCTCCTCATCGTCCTGACGATCGCGCCCGCGCTGGCGATTGCGGCGAATCAGCCGACCGTCGTCACGAGCGAGGGACCGGTGATGGGCTTCCATCGTGACGGGGTAACCCACGTCGAGCTCGTTGCCGTGGCCGAACGCGCTATTTATGAAAGCCGCCTGATCGAGCGTTAGCCTCGTGCGGCAAGCGATCTCGTGGGATGCGTTCCTCTCGACCTACTTGCCGGCGCTCGTGCTGGCGCTGGGCATCGGCATCGCGGTGCCGGCGTTGCCGACTCTCGCGAAGTCTTTCGGGGTCAGCTTTGCCGTTGCAAGCGGCGTCGTGACGGCGTTTCTGCTCGGGAACCTCGTGGGCACGATCCCGTCGGGCTGGTTGATCGACCGCTTTGGGCGCCGTCCGGTGATGATCGCCGGGCCGCTGCTCACGTCGGCGATAGCGTTCCTAGTCGCGAGCGTCCACTCGTTCCCTGAGTTGTTGCTCCTTCGCTTCTTGAACGGCTGTGCGGCACAGATGTGGATGATGGCCCGGTTGGCCGCCATTTCGCATGGCGCCCCGGCCCTGCAGCGTGGGCGGCTGGTCAGCTGGATGTTCGGAATGGACAACACGGGCAGGCTCGCCGGCCCGGTGTTGGGCGGATTCATCGCCGGTGCTTGGGGCCTGCGTGCTCCGTTCGTGGTATATGCCTTTCTCGCGTTGCTCGCGCTCGTTCCCACCGTGATGTTCGCTGAGGACACTCCGCGCCGCGATCGAAGCACGAGCGCGAAGGCAGACGCGGCATCACCCTCATTGTCGTTGCGTCAGATCGTGATGCCGCGCCTTGCCTTCTTCGGGGTGGCCGTGTTCGCGGGACTGACGCGCGGACCGGTCCAAGCGGATCTGCTGCACCTCTACGCAGCCTTCGCCTATCACATCGGACCCAGACAGATCGGCTACCTGGCCACCGGCGCGCTCGCACTCTCGTGGCCGATCGGCTTCATCGCCGGCTGGATGTTGGACCGCTTCGGTCGCAAACGCACGATGGTTCCCGCCTTTGCCGGCGTGGCGATCGCGATGGCTGCGCTCGCCGCATCGGCATTCTTGCACCTTGCCTTTGCCTGGTACGTGGCGCTATTTCTCTTCGGCATCGCCATGCAAGCGTTGACCAGCGGCTCCGTCCAGACGGTCGGCGCAGATGTTGCTCCAGCCCAAGCTCGCGGCACGTTCCTTGGCGTGTGGCGATTCGCCGGCCAAGGCGGCGCGACGCTGAGCCCGATCGTGTTCGCGCTTCTAGCCAGTCAATTGAACTATGGCTCGTCGTTCTTGTTCACCGCGGCATCGGCCGCGGTGGTCGCCTTCCTGCTTATTCGCTATGTGCCGGAGACCAGGCTAAATTAACGGGGACGTGCATATGCCACGCTCTTCGGTGTCGAAGAGCCAAAAGATGAGCGCTCTCGTACGACGCTGTCGCGTTGCTGTATTGGCGTTGATGGTGCTGTGCATGGCCACGCCGCACGTTGACGCGGCGGACCTGCCGAAGATCGTGGTGACGTGGGGAGGCGCCGACGTTGCCTTTGCCCCAATATGGGTGACGTTCAAGGCCGGACTCTTCGCAAAGCACGGCCTAGACGTCGACCTGCAGTATCAGGCGAGCACGGTTCAAATACCGGCGCTGCTTTCAGGCGACGTCCAGATCATTACTTTAGGCGGCCCCGAGCTTGTCAGCGCCGCAGCAGCGGGCGCAGATATCGTGGTTCTGGCGACGGTGGCGCCGGTCTACGTATACGTGCTCATGGCATCAAACACGATCCGGACGCCGGCCGATCTAAAAGGAAAGGCCGTTGGCATTAGCAAGTTCGGTGACACGAGCGAAATCGAAACGAAGGATGCTCTTCGCCGCTTTGGCGTCGATCCGAAGGACGTAACGATCGTCCAGATTGGTTCATCGTCGAATCGGACCGTAGCGCTCCTAAGCGGCGCCATCAAGGCAACGCTGCTATCGCCACCCGTCACTTTGCAGGTCGAGTCACAAGGATTTCATCCGCTGGTCGATCTGGCAAAATTGAAGGTGCCGGCAGCGCTCACGGTCTCCGCAAAACGGAGTTGGGTCAACTCGCATCGTGAGGTCGTGCAACGGTATATCGATGCCCTGATCGAAGGAATTGCGATGGAAAAACGGGACAAGTCCTTTGCGATTGGTGTCATCTCAGACTTCATGAAGATCACCGATCAGCAGTTGATTGCCTCGACGTACGATTTCTATGCGAAAGAAGTACTGCCGGCCGTCCCCTACGTGCGGCCGGAGCAGCTCAAATCGGGGCTTGCTGAACTCGCGAAGACCAATCCGAACTTGAAGAATTTTGACGTTTCGACGATGATTGACAATTCATTTGTTGAAAATGCCGCGAGGAAACTCAACTTACTGCGATGAGGGAGCCATGATTACACTGCCTATGCGCTCATTCTCGCAGATTCTCGCGTTCGCGGTGCTGATTCTCGGGGTCGGCGCGCCGTCTGCGGCCCAGACCACCGCGCCGGCTCTCACGGAGATCACCTACTCGAACCTCGGCCGCAGCAGCGGCGAGTGGCCGCTCTACATCGCCGACCACGAGGGCTTTTTCCGTGACGAGGGGCTCAAGCTCACCATTGTGCCCTTCAACGGCCCGCAGGATATCGCCAACGCAGTAGCTTCGAAGAGCGTCGACCTCGGCGACGTGCAGACCGACACCGGAATCGATGCGATCGCGCACAATCTCGACATTCGGATCATCGCCCCGGCGTTGACGACCGTACCGTATCGTCTCGTCGTCCTGCCGACCATCACCTCATGGACGCAGCTCAAGGGCGTGACGATCTCGCTCGGCTCCCGGAACGGCTCGACGATCCTTGCCTACAAGCGGCTGCTCAAGGCGCACAACGTCGACGACAGCGACTTCTCGATCATGGTCGCGGGGAATAGCGCGTTGCGCCTCGCGGCGTTGAAATCCCAGCAGGTGCAGGCGACGATGCTCGCACAGCCGTACGACTTCCTCGCCCAAAGTCAGGGTATGCGGGTAATGGCCGACTCGAGCGAAGTGATGGGGAAGGATTGGGTCTTCGCGGCGATCCTCGTCAACAACGCATGGGCGACGGCGAACCGCGCGACGGTCGTCCACTTCTTGCGCGCGTACCGGCGTGCGATCGATTTCGCGTATGCCCATCGCGAGCAGGCCGTCGCGATCTTGGCCCCGGTCGTGAACGTCGACCACGACACTGCAGAGAAGACGTACGACTTGACTTTCGCCAAATGGAAGGGCTTCGACCCGAAGCTGCGCATCGCTCCGGCGGCGCTGCAGGCTATGGGCCGCGCGCTCGTCGATTTCGGCAACATCACGAAAGTGCCGGCCGTCAGCGACATGTATGACGGCTCGTACGCAGCCGCCGTTCGCTGATCAGCCCTGCAGGGTCGCGTCTTGCAGGTGGAGGCGCGATCGAGCGAGCCGCATCGCGGAGAACTCACCGGCTAGGATCGGCTCGTACTTCGGCTGCTCCCCCGAGGCGATGCAGGACGGGATCGGTGCGATCGTCGTGGCGTAACGCGGGCTGTAGAAGAACGCCATCGAGTAGCGGGTGCGCTTCGTGGTCGCGTGCATCACGCGATGCAGGCTCGAGCGGTAGCGGTCGTTGGTCCAGCGCGCGAGCATGTCGCCGATGTTCACGACGAACGTGCCCGGGATGACCTGGGCGCTCAACCACTCGCCGGCGACGTTGCACAGCTCGAGACCGCCGCAATCATCCTGAGCGAGGATCGTCAGCGCCCCGATGTCGGTGTGGGCGCCGGCGCCCATCTGATTGTACTGCGCGTCTTCGGGTTGCGGTGGATAGCACAAGCAGCGCAGCGACGTCGACGGCGGATCGAAGGACGCGGTGAAGTAGTCCACCGGGAGTGAGAGCGAGAGCGCGACGAGGCGGATCAGTCGGGCGCCCACCGCTTCCGCGGCCCCGTAATATCCCTCGATCGCCGCGCGAAAGCCCGGAAGGTTCTCGGGCCATTGATTGATCGGAGGGTTCGGATCGGACGGATCTCGCTCCCAGCCGACGTTCCAAGACTCTTTCAGATCGGGCGGCGAGCCCGCGTCGATGATCTGAACCCCTGTCCCCTCGAATCCCTTGCGACCCTTCCCTCGGCGCAGACGCTCCTTGAGCTCGAGCGGCAACCCGAAGAACTGCGGCAGCACTGCGAACGCGCCGTCAACAGTTTGGGACGGAACCCCGTGGTTCGCGATGTAGAAGAAGCCGGTGTCGAGGGCCGCGGTGCGAATCTCTTGCGCAATCACCGCTTCATCACGTTCCTTGCCGATGTCGATAACCGGGAGCGGCGCGACGCTCGGCGGTTTGTAGGGGATCATCGCACGCTCAATTCGTGTGAGGAAGCGGTTTGCCGCCGGGTTCGCTGACGGTCACCCAAGTTTTCTTGGCGTGATCCCACTTGCAGATGACCAGCGCCGAGAGTCCGAGGCCGCGCTGATCCCCGCCGCTGAAATCGTACATCCCGTTCGTGCCGGCAAAGCCGTGGAGATGTTCGATATAGTCGAGCACTTGCTTCGCGGTTGCCTTCGTGCCGAGGTGGCGAAGCGCATCGATGAGGATCCAGGTCGGATCCCACGAGAAGTTGTTGCCGACGTCGGGATCGATGCCTTGAGCGTTGTAGGCTTTGTAAAAGGTGAGCTGCGCATCGCGTACCGGGCCGGCGCGTGAGACGTCGCGTGCGATGAAGCGCGGCGCGGTGAAGTAAATTTCGCGCGGCAGGATGTTCAGGTATTGATCGAGCTGCACGTGGATGACGTTGCCGAGGTTCGACATAACGGGAGTCGTTGCGCTCAGACCTGTGTCCTGCAGGCCGCGCAACGCGGTTCCGGTCGACGTTCCGACCGTCGCCAAGAGAATGACATCGGGCTTGAGCGCGCTGATCTTTGCCAGCTGCGCGGCGATGCTGACGTCGCCCGAGGCAAAGTGCTCTTTGTCGATGAGCGTCAGCCCAGGGAACCTGCCCGAGTTGAACGCGGCCGTGAATTGTGCTTCGATGTCCTGTCCGGTCGCATCGGTCGTAGAAATGAACGCGGCCCGCTTCCAGCCCTTGGCTTGGATGAAGACGAGCGATTCGATTGCTTGGTCGTAGCTCGATGATCCGCCTGAGAACGTGTAGCTGCCCGCCGGCGGATGGATCGTCGGCGCGAAGCAGTACTGGACGGGACCATTCGCCCGCACGAGCGGCGCGACCGCCAAGCAGGACGCGAGGTACGTCGGTCCGAGCATGACGGCCGGATTTTTCGCAAGGATCGCGTTGGCGAGCTGCACGGCGACCTGCGGGTTCGACTGATCGTCTTGGATGATCATGCGAACCGGCTGACCGTTGATCCCGCCTTGCTTGTTGACGATGCCCTCGATCAGGTGAACCGACGCGCCCTCGTTGGTGCCGAGGAACGCGAACGGACCGGTCAACGAGACGATCGTGTAGATGTCGTACGGGTCGGCAGCGCGGACCGGCGCAAGCGGAAGTGACAGAGCGACGAGCGTCGCCACGGCGAAGGCAGCACGGCGCAGCGCGCTAGGAAACATGATCGAACCCCCTACATAGACGCGGACGTTTGCTGCACTTTCCTCAGACGGGCACCCAATTCCGCGTCGAGAAGCAGCGGATCAGCGTTGTACGGGTAGTTCGAAACCCGGTTTGATGCCTCGCTTGCGCATCTCGTCGAGCCAAAGAGCGTGAATTCGCGGATCCTGATCCTCGTATTCGATCTGATCTCCGCCTTCCTTGACGCTCAGTGAGGCCGCTTGCTTCTGGCCCGGCTTGCCGATGCCCACGCGCCGGTATTGGTCCATCAACGGATAACGCGACCCGCCGATTCCCATGGCGACGTAGCGCGAGGCGTGATTGCTGGTCACGAAGTGCTGGTGGAACTGCTGCTCGCACGGCGGGAAGACGACGCCGTATTCCCAATCGACTCGCTGGAAGTCTTTGTCGCCCGGATACCACAGCAGCGAATAGCCGTCCCCGGTGAGCGTCAGGACATGCGTCCCTGCCATGTGGCGGTGCGCCTTCTTATACGAAGCAGGCGCAATCTCGGAGATGTGCGCGTGCATGATGCCGTCGGCCAAGGCAAAGATGATGTTGGATGAACCCGCACCACGATCTTCCCACTGCGTCAGCTCGATCGAAGCCAAATCGGGGACGAAGTTGGTCTCCCAGGTGTTGTTTCCGGGCCGGATCATGTGAAGGTCCCCGTCGCCGTTGAAGTACTCATCTCTTCCCATGCGGTCGGTGAACTCGAAGGAAGCGTTAAAGACGAACGTGTCGTTGTGGAAGATTTTCATCATCAGCGGCGCGGTCGTCGTCGTTGCAAGCAACGCGCGCTCCGTCCCGCTGGCGTTGAAATGACGATATTTCGCGTTGAGTGGGATCGCAAAGAAGCTGCGCGGCCCCCACTCGAAGCTACGCTTCCGCCCGTCATCAAACTCGAGCTGCGTGTTTCCACGCCCCTCGAGCACGTAGTAGATCGCCTCGAAGAGGTGCTGGATGGGCAGCGTCGAGCGCCCGGCTGAGATGTCGAGCACGAACATCGAGCAAAAATCGCCGCGTCCCGTGAAGTGCGTCGCGGCGCCCTTGACGCCGAAGCGCGGCCAGTCAGCGGTCTCGACGTGGAAGAGATTGAGTGCCATCCCTTCGTGAACACGCAGGCCTTCTTTTTTGACCCATTCGAGATAGGCATCCACACCGTAGGGTAGCTGCTTTTTAAGAGTCTCCATGGCTTCCCCGCTCCGTTCCTACACGTCTAGCGCTTGCATCTCGTGCGCGATTTGGGACTGTCCTTTCGAGAGTTCAAATGTAATGCTCTCGTTGATACCGGGATCGCGAATGACGCCCGCTGGTTCCTTACCGTCTTGGACGAGCGCGATCTGCTCGCGCAACAACTTCCGAAGCATCGCGATACCGGTGTCCGAAACCCCGAGCAGCTCTTGCGAGCGATCGAAGACCGGGCCTTGAGTCTCCCACGCCATGAGATCCTGGTACTCAAATCGAGTGAGGTCGTATTCACCGTCCGCGCGTAAGGGATGCGGCAGGTACGCAACCGTAATCTCATCATCCGGCTGATCGGCGACCGAACCGTCTTCAGTGGGACGGAACTCGACGATCATGATGTACGTGTGCGTCTCGTCTACCGGCACCCGAAATTGCGTTCCCATCACCGGTCCTTGCGGCACGATGAGGATGTTGGGGAATATCGCGGGATGGCCAAGCTCGCGTTCGGGGCGATCGCCGCCGTAGACGCGAACTTTGCGGATACCCGTCCACGCCGGTTCTCTGCAGAGTTGAAAACTGTAGTCCTCGATCGGCCGCATGTAGTACGCGATCGCGGCCCTGAACTTCTCTCGTATCGCCGGCGCCTGCTCCGATAGCTGTCGCCCGTGGAGATAATAGGTGTGCACCGGATCGAGTGAGTTCTCTTGAGCCTGCAGCCAATTGCAACGGTGCAGCGGAAGGACGTTGATGTGACGCGTCCCATCCTTACGGACCAGCGTCTCCCAGCGCGGCAACAGCGGTGCCGGCAACGGTCCCAGATAGGCAAACAGAATGCCGGCCAGCTGCTGCACGGGATACGACGTGCGGCACGCCAGCGCTTTGAGCTTGCTACCCGCCGGTTCGAAGGGCTGTTCGATGCACTCACCGTCGGCGGCGAACTTCCAGCCGTGATATGCGCAACGCAATCCGTCGTCTTCGACAAAACCGAAATACAAGGAGGCGTGACGATGCGGGCAACGCTCCGGTAAGAGGCCGTAACGCCCGCCTTTGTCGCGGAAGAGGACGAGATCTTCGCCCAGGATCCGCACTCGCTTTTTCGGACGATCGACCGTGATCTCGGAGGCTGGACACACCGGCATCCAATAGCGCCGAAGCAGCTCTCCGCACGGCGTCCCTTTGTCGACCTGCGTCAAGAGAGTATTGAGATCGCGCGACAGCGACATGCGAACCTCCGGCCTCGTGGCAAAAAAGTCTTCCTCTCGCTATGCATCACTCCTGTTTGCGGCGAAGATCCGCGGGCAGCCGGCCCGCTGACGGGGGGGTATCGTTTTGCTACACGTTCTCGCGGCAAGAAAACGCAGCGTTCATTGGGGCTACTTCGACGCGGGCCTTGCGCCTGCTCTGCGCGTGAAGAGCGGCGATCTCGTCCAGATCGAAGCCGTGACGCACCACGCGGGAGACGCTCCCGACCTGCTCATGGACGACGCCATCCTTCAGCTCTACCGCGATATTCCCGAAGACGACCGGAATCCGGGAGTCCACATCATGACCGGCCCGATCTTCGTCGAGGACGCGCGACCCGGTGATATGCTCGAGGTGCGCTACCTCGAGATGCGACCGCGCCTCTTATACGGATCGAATCTGGCCGCCTCGTGGGGTCACCTCTACAGAGATTTTCAAAAGGAACGCGTCACGATCTACGCGATCGATGCGAATTCGAACGTTGCCGAAGCCGTATTCGCCTATGACTATCCCGGCGCGTATACGACTCCCGGACGGATCACCCCACCCGGCACGTGCGAATGCCGTCCCGCCCTCGAAGGTTTTCGCGTCCCGGTTCGCCCGCATCTCGGAACCGCCGGGGTCGCGCCCGATGTCAGAGGCCGGGTCAGCACGGTGCCGCCGGGCGCGCACGGCGGCAACATCGACAACTGGCGCATCGGTGCGGGCGCGACCATGTACTATCCCGTGGCGGTTGAAGGCGCGCTCTTCTCGGTCGGCGATCCTCACGTCTCACAGGGGGATGGCGAAGTGAGCGGGACCGCGATCGAGGCATCGCTCGACGTACTGCTCCAAATCGGGGTCCGCAAGGATTTCACATTCCCGTCGCCCTTGCTCGAGACGCCGGTTGAGTGGATCGTGCACGGCTTTGACGAGGACCTCAACCTTGCGATGCGCGACGCGTCGTTGCAGATGCTGCGCCTCCTTACCGACCTCAAGGGAGTCTCTCGAGACGATGCATACTCCCTTATGAGCGTCGCCGCCGATTTCGTGGTGACGCAAGTCGTGGATGGCCGGCAAGGCGTTCACGCTCGCATTCCGCGAAGCATCTTTCCGCCGCGCAAGCGCCTATGAGCTGCCGTCGAATCCCTTGGCTATCAGATCGCGCGCGTCAAAGGCGGTCGGGATCATCTTGTACTTGGCGGCGTAGTCAATGAGGGGTTGAATGAGTCGAGGATCTAGCACCGTGCCGTTCGCGACGCGATGCATCTTCGCGATCTTCGCAGCGTCGATCCCCGTGAACTTGGACATCGAGGCGACGGTCGCGCTCGGATGACCGTTAGTGTAGCTTGCGGACTCGCGCATCGCCTCGGCGAAGCCGTGTACGACGCTTGGGTTCCGGCTCGCGTAGTCGGCGGTCGTGAACCACCCGGTGTACAGAAACTCGGGCGCGATGGCGTCGTACATGTACGCCAGAAGCCGAGCCTTACCCGAATCGATCGCCTCTTCCAGCTCGGGCGAGCCGACGCCGCCGGCATCCACGCGCCCGCTTGCCAGTGCATCGCCGACCGCGCTCACCGGGAACTCGAGCACCTTCAGGGACATCGAGTCGCCGCCGTTCTTGTCGACCCACAGCTTTGTCGAGAGCGAGAACAGATCGTTCAGCGAGGAAACGGCGACGGTCTTTCCGTTCAGGTCGGCAGCATTGCGAATCGGCGAGTCGCGCTTGACGAGCAAGGCGACGGTCGGATTGCGCGCCCGGTAGAGTCCGCCCGGCGCAACCAGCACGAACGGGAGACCGCGCACGTGTGCGGTGATGAGCGAGACGAGGCTCGAGTTCCCGATCGTATAGGAGCCCCCCGCGACGCCGGCCGCGACCGCCGAGCCGCTGCGTTCGGGACTGAGCCGCACCTCGATGCCGTGGCGGCGAAAGATCCCGCTCTGCTGCGCCCATAGCACCGGCGTCGAGGCGTCGGCCGGGACGGCTGCAACGTCGATCGAGGTGAGGCTTTGTGCGGAGATGAGCGCGGGAGAACTGACGAGCGTCGCGCTCAGTGCGAGAAACGCGGGGCGTTTCATGAAGGCGAGGTTTGCGATTTCGCCAACCTTTCATGCTATGGGGTGGAAGTTTGTCTGCGTTTTGTTGCTGCTTGCGCTGAACGGGCCCGCTGCAGAGGCGGATCAAAGCGACAAGCAGCTTGCGCGCGTCCGCGGCACCGTCCAGTACCAGGTTCGCCGACAAGATCCATACCGCGAACTCGCGGGTCAGCTCAATTTGCCCGACGACGCGATCGCCGTGACGCTTGCCGAGTCGCAAGGTCTCCTGCGGCTGCCGGATTCCTCCGAAATCGACATCGGATCCAAAGCGCGAGTGCGCGTCGGCGCCTTCAGCACCGCTATCGGTAAGCCCAATGTCGTCACGCTCGAGCTGGGCGCGATCCATTTCATCGTGCGGCACCCGCAGGGCGCGCGCGCGAACTATCTCTTCATCACGCCGACCTCGCAGATCGGAGTCCGCGGTACCGAGGGCTACATCGTCACGGGCCCCAAGGGGACCGACTTTTATTGCGGCGACTGCTCCGAGGGCGACGTTACGCTGCGCGTCGGAAGCCGGAGCATCCCCCTGACGACGGGATGGCAAGTGATCATCGTGGGCGGAGATCCGGCGACTGCCGACACGACCGTCATCAAGCAGCCGTGCATCAATCCGGCGGCGATTGCGGTGAGCGGTGGAAAACTCGGCCGAACCGTCCCGCCGTCACAATGGGTCGATACGACCGACTCGCTGTCCGGCAATCCGTTGAAACCGGTGAACATGACGCCGCGCAGTACGCCGTCAAAGGCGCCGAATTCACCCCTGGGATATTAGGGGTTGTTGATCACTTCGTTTTGCGCGATCGCCGCCGACGGGTTGCTGACCGCCGTCGAGCCGGCGGGCTTGAAGTAGTGTAGATCGGTGGACTGCGCGGTGTTGATCCGCGCGTAGGTCAGGAACGAGACGTCCGTGATGCCGGTCGTGCCGTTCGCGTCGATCGGGTTCCCCGCCAAGTCGGTCGTGACGAAGTTGACGCTCCAGATCGGAGAGAGCTTCTGCCCCGTCGGACTGGGAACGTTGAAGATCGCCCGGTTGAAGGTCAGGGTGAACTCACCGGGGGCGCCGCTGCTCGTGATCAGGAGCTGAACGAATTGCGGCGGAACGACGATGGGCCGCGTTTGGAGCCCCGTCCCGGCGCCCGCAGCCGCAAAATACTGCAGGAGCTGCGGCTGCGCGATGCCGCCCGATCCGCCGACGACCCAAGCGAACGAGTAGTTCGAGAAGCCGGTCATCGGGTTGGCATACGGCTCCATGCCGTTGCCCGTCGTGTTGAAAAGCATGACGTAGCGGACCTTGGTAAAATCGAGCGGACCGTTGACGCGAAAACGTAGCATCATCGTCCCCGCAGCTGCAGCCGGCAACGCGGTCGCCAGCACGAATGCCAAAACCAGCGCCGCAGCGCGCATTACAGCGGGAGGCCGCCGGGCTTGCTGATCGTGACGAACGTGTCGCCCGCTTTGTCCCAACGCACGATTGGGCTCGAGAGCGGATCGACTCCGCGCTGGTCGCCACGCCGGAAGTCGTACATGCCGTTGATCCCCGCGAAGTCGTGGAGCTTGAGCATGTAGTCGCGTATCTGTGTCGACGTCGCGTCGAGTCCGATGTGACGCAACGCGTCGATCATGATCAGCATCGGATCCCAGGCTATCAGCTGAGTTTGGTCGGGCGTCGTGACCCCGATCTGGCGCATCGCCTCCAGGTACACCGCTTTCGCTTGCCGCACGCGCGCTGGGATGCTGCCGAGCGTCATGTACGGCGGCGCCGTAAAGATCATGTCGCGCGGGATGAACTGCGCGTACTGCCCCATCTGCGTCTTGTTGATGTTGCCGCCGTTCGTCATGACGATGCCGTCGTAGGCGCCCTCTTGGACTCCGCGCAGGACCGTTCCGAACGGCGTTCCTGTCGTCCAGGCATCGATCGCTTGAGCGCCTGCCGCCTTAATTCGAGCGATCTGTGCGGCGACGGTGAGATCAGAAGTGGCGAAGTGCTCGTTCGCGACGAGCTGCAGATCCGCGAACTCGGGGCTGCGGAGATCATCGAGGGCGACTTGCTCGCCGTCCTGCCCCGAGGCGTCGGTCGACGTCAAGAGCGCGATCTTACGGACGCCCTTCGCCTTGAGATAGCGGAAGGCGGCGGCTGTGAAGTCTTTCGTCGACGGGTTCGCCGAAAAGGCGTAGCTCCCGTTGGGCGGATGGATCACGTTGGCGAGGCAGTACATGACGGGACCGTTGTTCACGAGCGGCAGCAGCGCGGTGCACGTCGCTCCGAACGAGGGGCCGATGAATGCCGGTACGTGCTTGGCAAAGACTTGGCTCGCGAGCTGGACTGCGATCGCGGGGCTCGATTGGTCGTCTTGGACCACGAAATGGATAGGGTGGCTCTTGATCCCTCCGCTTGCGTTGATGTAGCGCTCGGCGGCCCCAAGCGTGATCTGCTCGCCGCGGCCGAGAAAGGCGGCTGGTCCCGAGAGCGACAGTATCGCGTAGAAGTCGTATGGTTCCTCGGCGCCGCGTGCGGGCAGCGCGCCAACGACTAGCAGCGCGAGCACAAGTTGAGCAATGGAGCGATTCAGCATGGACGAACCTCTTATGACGACGCGGTCCGCACGCCCAAACGTTCGAGCCGCGGAAGCACTTCAGCGGCGAAGAACGGGAGCTCGTCAACGTAGTTGACGAACGAGAACGCGTAGCCGTCGAAACCATCTGCGGAGATCTGCGCGAGTTCGGATGCGACGTCGTCGGGCGAACCGATGATTGGAAACCCGCCGTGGCCGCCGGCATAGCGGATGCGGAGCTGACGATAAAGTTCCGGGGTAACGGCGGAAGAATTGCTGCGGAACTGCGTCCCGACGAGCCCGTCGACCGCATCCCAATCCCCATTCTCCTCGGCGTAGTAGCGGTGGTAGTCCTCAGCTTCTTTCCGAGTCGGGCGGCAGACGATGTAGCCGGGCGTGAAGACCCCGACCTTGCGCCCGTATTTCGCCGCGCCGGCGCGCGTCTGCGCGACGGCCTCGGCGCCTTGTCCGTGATCACGCAACAAAGTAAAGAGAAAGTCGCAGTTGCGGTAGGCAAACTCGCGGCCCGCCGGAGAGAACGCGGCGTTCATAACGATCGGACGCGTCCCCCCATACGGCTTGGGTTGCGCCCAGACGTTTTGCAACTGGAAAAAGTGCCCGTCGAAGTCGAACTCCTCGTTGCTCTCCCACATTTGGCAGATCGCGCGGATCCATTCTTCGCCGTGCTCGTAGCGCGTGTCGTGCTCCTTGGGGCTCACCCCGAACATCGCGAACTCGTCGACGTTCCAACCGCAGACGATGTTGAGCCCGAACCGGCCGCGCCCGATATGGTCGGCGGTCACCATCTGTTTCGCTGCGAAGAGCGGATGGAGCAGCGGCGCGTGGACGGTGCCGAAAACGTGGATGCGCTGGGTCGCCTGCAGCAAGCCACAGGCCCAGGTGATCGTCTCGTAGGTCGCGCCCTCGAAATTCGTGGCGCCGCCGTAGCCTCTCCAGCGCCCGATCGGCAACAGATAGTCGATCCCGGCGGCGTCGGCGAGCTGCGCCATCCGGAGGTTGTCTTCCCACGATCCCGACCAGCGCTCAGGAACCTTCGTCGCCGCTCGTCCCGACGAGCAATTCGCGCCAAACAGCCCCAACTTCAGCTTGTTGCGGTTGTACATCGAAAGACGCTCGGGCTTTAACGTCGCCGTTCGTTGCTCCACGTCGCAAGCTTGATGGAGGCTTCAGGAAAGTCCTATAAAAAGGGGAAGCGCATGACCAAGGCAACCGCGATTGTGCTTGTGCTGTTGCTGCTCTCGGAAAGCATCGGTCTTGCACAAGGGACGAAGATTCGGGTCGCGACGTCGCCGAATGATTCAGGCGCTGAGGCCTTCTACGCGCAAGACATGGGATTTTTCAAGAAGGCCGGACTCGACGTCGAAGTGATCGCGATCGGCAATGCATCGCTGATTCATTCAGGAGTCCTCTCTGGTTCGATCGACATCGGGAGTACCAGCATGCCCCCGGCAGCGCTTGCGCACGAGCGCGGGCTTCCGTACGTGCTCATCGCGCCCGGTGCGGTCTATTCGAGCAGAACGCCGACCTCAGCGCTCGTAGTAGCGAAGAACTCACCGATCAAGACCGCTAGCGACCTCAACGGCAAGACGATCGGCGTGAGGGATCTTACCAACGTCGGCTCGGTCGCAACCGAAGCCTGGATCGACAAGAACGGCGGCGATGCGAGGAGCATCAAGTTCGTTGAGCTCCCCGATTCCGCCGCTGCCCCAGCAGTCGTCCAGGGCCGCGTCGACGCCGCGAGCATCGCGGAGCCCTTCCTCGATGAGGCCCTGAAGTTGGACACGCGCGTCCTCGCGCCGACCTACAGTGCGATCGCAAATGAGTTCATGATCGGCGCGTGGTTCTCAACCTTGGACTACGCAAAGGCGCATCCCGACATCATCCGCAAGTTCGCGGCGGTTGTGCTGGAGACGGCGCGCTGGGCCAACAAGAATCAAGCACGCTCGGCGCAGATCCTGGCGAAATACGCCAAGGTCACGGTCTCGTCGACGATGGCGCGCGTCGGATACGCGGAGCGGCTCGCTCCATCGCAGATCCAGCCGCTGATCGATGCCGCCGCGAGATATGGGACGATCAAAGCTTCCTTTCCCGCGAGCGATCTTTTCGCTCCGGGTATACGAAGTCAGTAGCCGATGTCGGATGGGATCGATGAGGGATTTGAAAGGCCCGAGACGTCGTCGGCATCTTCGAGCGTATCGATGAAAGCGACGAGCGCTCGTACGTCGTTCGACGATAACGACGGAGCGTAGGAACAACAATCGCGAAACTTCGCCTCGAGACGATCGCGGGACATGGGCCGCGAGGGATCCCCGAGCGGCTTCTCGACCGCAGCTTCGAGTCGCCGTCCGTCCGCCGTGCGGACGATCACGAGTCCACCCTGGACACGATCGTCGAGACGATACGTGATGCGGTCCGTCAACGTCAGCACGACGTCGTCACGTAGTCCGGCCGAAGTGAAATCGGCCAAAACCACGTCACGGTGAGCGAGCGCTTTGGCTGCGGCAAACATCGTGCTATTGGCCGCCGCCGCAGCGTTCGATGGCCGGCGGCGCTCATCGGCGGGTTCGAACCAATCGCGAAAGCGCGGATTGCCCACGAGCTCGACGGCTTCTAGGTCTGCGACTTCGAGATCGTATCGAGTCGCCAACTCGATCGATGCTTCGATGAACGGTGCGACGTGGCCGCTCGTCGGCCACGGCTTGAATTGTGTGCCCAGAAACAGGAAGCGCTCTCCCAAGCCGTCTACCAGCGCAGCGGCATCGAAGCGGCCGCCGGTCGCAAGACCGAAGAAACCGGCCTCACCATCAAGGGCGTCGATCTCTGCATGGAGTCCCGTTCGCGCAAGTAGCGCCGAGAGAACTCCGCCATGATTGGGAAATGCGCCGTAGACCGCTTTCGCGGGAGGATCGCCGCCGATGACGACTTGGCGTGAGCCCGAGACCTGCATCAGCGCCAGCCCGAACGCGCTGTGCATCGCCGCTGCGCCCAAGCCGAGGATGTGACCGGCGCCGGCGGCGGCGCCAAAATAACCGAAGTATTGGCCCGCTAGGATCCGCGGAGAAACCTGTCCCCCGCCTTTCGCGGCGGCGAGCGTTACGCGTGCCGTCACTTCCGCAGCGACGACCGCCGCAGTCAGGAAACGACGACCCGAGACCGGCGCCGCCGCGTCGGCGATCGCCAGCGGTGCGGTCAGGCACACCACGCCGGTATGTCCGGTCTCCTTTCCGATCGCATCGTAGTTGAGGGCATGCGCGAGCGTTCCGTTGGCAAATGCGGCGTTCGGCGCGCACACTTTGAGGCCGCAGCCCAGGATGGTGCTCTCGGGCTTTCCGCCGAGCGCGCTCATCACGTCGACGACTTCGCGACATCCCTCGCCGAGCGTCGTGGCAGCCAGCGCCGTCCCCAGCGTGTCCAGCGTCAACTGCTTCGCGAGCAAGACGACTTCTGCGGGCAGATCGTCGTAGGTGAGGGAGGCAGCGAATCTTGCGAGTCGTCGAGTCAGCGTCTCCGACTCTGCGTTGCGCAGCGTCGACTAATCCGCCAGCGTTTGAGCGACGGCTTTTCGCGCCGTGATCTCCCGTATGCGCGCGATCTTGGTATCGCGTTCATAGCGAACGATGTACGTCTCCTCGATCATCAACTCGATGAGGTCGATCATCGCCGTAGCCTCTCCCACGTCAACGTCAACAATGAGGTTCGGATCCCGGTCTGCGGACGTGCCGACATTCGGGATCGCTCGAAGAACACGGAGCGCCTGCAAAATGTCGGGACCGACCTTGTCCTCGATCGCGCGAATCCCATCGACGAGTCGCCGCTCCTTGACGCCGTAGAAGTCGGACAGGAGCCCCTGCAAACATCGTCGCGAAAGCGTGGCCGACGCTTTCGGGCTCAGAAACTCGAGTTTGCACGCTTCCTGATAGTCTTCGCGCACCGTTGCGTGAACGTGCTTTGGCCACGGGCGTGCCCGGGAAACCGGGATGAGCGGCCATAAGTCGAGCAACTCGCCGTCCTCGGCCCCGCCGTTGACGGGTTTTTCAGCGTAGAGCGCGGCCTGCACGCCGGATTTCCGGCAGTCCGGATTGGGGCAGAAGATCGCCTCGATATACGCGCGCCGATCCCCCACCTTCACGAAGTTCCGGCGCTGCAGCTGCTGTGGGTTTGCCTTCTGCCTGCAATAGGGACAGGTCCAGGTCGCCATCCGGGTGGCTTACCTCCGTTTCGGAAGCCCGTCGCAAAAGTCGCTATACGAGTTCGGGACGTTTAGAGCCTCTACGCCGTGAGAGGAGGCGGTGAGCGGCTCCGGGGATTCCACTGCGGATGCGCACGAACGTGAATTCAGGACCCCGACGAAAGACATTTCTGGCGGGGCTCGCTGCTGCCGGCGCGGGGATCGCGCTCCCGGGCGAACCGTCTCTGGGGCAAGGGGCCGGCCGCATCGACGTCCATCATCATTATGCGCCGCCGTCGTGGCTGGCGGTACTCAAGGCGAAGAATCTCTACACGCCGGTGTGGGCAGGGTGGTCACTGGACAATGCGCTCGCCGAAATGGATCGCTCGGGCACCGCAAAGGCGATGCTGTCGATCACGACGCCGGGCTTGTGGTTCGGGGACGACGCCGCGGCGCGCCGGCTCGCGCGCGACTGCAATGATTACGCGGCGCAGACGATCGCTGCGCATCGCGGCCGTTTCGGGATGTTCGTCGCGCTGCCGTTACCCGACATCGAGGGGAGCCTCCGGGAGATCGCCTACGGATACGAGACGCTCAAGGCTAACGGCGTCGGCCTGTTGACGAGCTACACCGACAAGTGGCTCGGCGATCCGGCCTTCTCTCCCATATTCGAGGAGCTCAATCGGCGTAAGGCCGTCGTCTTCATCCATCCGACGACGGCCAAGTGCTGCACGAATCTCCTACCCGGCATCAGTGACGCGGCGATCGAGTACGGGACCGATACGACCCGCGCAATCGCACGCATCGTTTTCGGCGGGACGTCGACACGCTATCCCGACATCCGGATGATCTTCTCGCACGCCGGAGGGACGATGCCGTTCTTGACCGAGCGCTTCGTGCACCTGGCCCGAGACCGGTATGCGCAACTGCTCCCAAACGGGTTTGTCGCCGAGGTACGGCGCTTCTACTACGACGTCGCTCAGGCAGCCAATCCGGCTCCGATGGCCGCGCTCGCGAAACTCGTCCCGGTTTCGCACATCCTCTTCGGCACCGATTACCCGTATCTAACGATTGCCGAGCATGTCCAAGGCCTCAAGGATTGTGGAATCTTCAGCGCGCGTGACCTCTTCTCGATCGATCGCAGCAACCTTCTGGCATTCATGCGATGAAGTTCACTGATCCGGTGCACGCCCGGTTTTGCGCAGCAGCGCTGTTGCTCGGCGTCCTCTGCTCGATCTCTGCGCCCGGCCGTGCACAAGGCGGCGCGACGCTGCGCATCGCAACGATCCCGGCCGACAACGGCGCAGAGGTCTACTACGCGAAGGACATGGGCTTTTTCGAGCGGGCCGGGCTCAATGTCGAGATCCAGCCGATCCAAAACAGCAGTGCCTCTGCTTCGGCAGTCGCCGCAAACGCGATCGACATCTCGTATGGCACCCTCGTCCCGCTCTCGATCGCGCACACGAAGAACATTCCGTTTGTCGTGGTTGCGCCGGCGGTCGTCTACACGTCGGCGGCCGCGAACTCCGCGCTGGTCGTCGCGGCTACATCGCCGATTCGGACGGCGAAGGACCTCACCGGCAAGACGATCGGCATCAACGGCATCGGCAACATCTCCGAATTCGGACCGCGCGCCTGGATCGACCAGAACGGCGGCGATTCGACGACGGTCAAGCTCCTGGAGCTGCCATTCTCCGAAATGGCGACCGCCCTGGCCGGCGGCCGAATCGACGCGGCGTGGGTCACCGAGCCGTTCTTGGCTTCGGCGAAGAAAAATGGCCGCATCCTCGCAACCGCCTTCGATGCGATCGCCAAAGAGTTCTTGGTCGGCGTATGGTTCGCGTCGGCGCCATGGGCAAAGGATCATCCCGATCTCGTGAGCCGATTCGCCGCGGTGATGCGTGAGACTGCGGCTTGGGCGAACAAGAATCAAGCCAAGAGTGCTGAGATTCTCGTCAAGTATACGAAGATCGATCCTGCAGTCGTCGCCACGACCGTTCGTTCTCGCTATGCCGACCGGCTGACAGCACCGCTGATGCAGCCGGTGATCAATGTCACCGCTAAGTACAATAAGTTTGCGCCGTTTCCGGCCGACGAATTGATCTATGTCCCGCCGCGCTAGGCGCGCGGCGATCATCGGCGGAGGACTCGCTGGGTTAACATGCGCGCTCCGGCTGAACGAGCGCAATCCGGCGCTGAGCGTTACTTTGTACGAGCAGGACGAAATCGGCGGCACGTCTGCGTTCGCTATCGGCTCGTTTACCGCAGCCGGGACCAAGTGGCAGCGCAACGCCGGGATCGTCGATGCGCCCGCCGAGCACTTCACAACGCTCTTGGAATTGTGCGAGTTCGATGGCGACGACCGCGACGTCGAGCGCTACCACGCGTTGTTGCGCGACTGCTGCTCCGCGGGAGCAGAGACGCTGGAACGGCTGGCGGCGTGGGGGCTATTCTTCGCCGGCCCGTTTCTCGAGCCGCCGCACCCGAAGCCGCGCATGCACAACGTCATCTCCAGCGGCGCGGCGATGATGGCCTTGCTGCGGATGCGGCTGGACCCCACGGACGTCGAGGTGCGCGAGCACTCGCCGGTTCGCGGGATCGCTCGTCATGGCGATGCATTCGAGATAGCAACGGATAAGTCGCGCGACTCGTATGATGAGCTCGTTATCGCATGCGGTGACCGCAGCGCGCGCACAGGCTCGATTCCGGCGCGCAATCCCCGAGCGACCGGGGAGCCGATCGAGATGATCGCCGACCTTTGCGCCGCGAAAACGCACCGCCCTCAATGCGCCGTCGGTCTGCGCGCCGTCGCGACGGGCGCGCCGTCGATCGCTCCGGATCCGAAATTTCTGGCTGCCTGCGACGTGCTCGTCGACGGAGCGACGGTCCCGGGGCGGCAACTCCTCGACGAGCCTGCACCGTTTGCCGCGCACGACCTCTTCTTGCTCGTGACGGACGCGCAGCGATTCATGCGGGAGCGCGTCTCCACGTATCCCGCGATCGGCTACGCGACGCTCGCCGATCTCTTGCCGACCTCCCTCGTTGCCGGGCGTGAGCCGCTCCGGCTCGGACCGTTCCGGGTCGTCGTATCGTTCGTCGACGGCGCGCTCGACGTTGATTCCGCCATGCGCGTGCTCGGCGCAGACCGAGCGCCGGTCGCCCATCTGTACGCATGCGGTTCGGCCGGTGTGGGCGGGATGCGCCTCGAAGGGCACGGTCATCATCTCCTGTGGGCCGCGCACGGCGGGCTGCTGGCAGCCCATGCGATAACGCACGCCGAATAAAGGGACACCATGCGATTTGAAAACGACGAGATCGGCGGCGTCATTCCGGCAGCGATCCTGCCGTTTCATGACGATCTGAGCATCGACGAAGACGGCTATCGCAAGCACTTGCGTGACCTGGCCGCCGTCCGCGGGGTTACCGCCGTGACGGTCAATGCCCACGCAAGCGAAGTGGCGAGCTGCTCGTTCGACGAGCAGCGTCGCATCCTTGCGGTCACGCTCGACGAGATCGGTGATCGTCTCCCGATCGTCAACGGCATCTATGCCGAGGGGAGTCTCGAAGCCGCCCGCCTCGCGCGCATGGCGACGGAAGGCGGTGCGGCTGCGCTGCTCGTCTTTCCGCCGGGTCCGTTCACGATGGGTCAGAACGCCGCGATGGCGCTCGCGCATTTCCGCGCGATCGCCGACGAGACGTCTTTGCCGATCATCGCTTTCCAGTATCCGCTGGCCGGCGGGCAAGGCTACCCGCTCGAAACGCTGCTACGCCTCGTCGACGAGGTTCCGACGATTCGCGCGATCAAAGATTGGTGCAACAGCGTGCCGCAGCACGAGACGCATGTCCGCGTCCTGCAACGACGCCCGCGTCCCGTAACGGTCCTTTCGACCCACAGCTGGTGGCTGTTGAGCTCGCTCGTCCTCGGTTGCGGCGGCCTGCTCTCGGGGATGGGGAGCGTCGTTGCCGACTTGCAAGCCGACTTGTTCGATGCCGTGCAGCGCGGCGATCTGCGCACTGCGCAGTCGGTAAACGAACGGCTCAAACCGCTCGCGGACGCGTTCTACGCCGATCCGTTCATCGACATGCACAATCGCATGAAGAATGCGCTCGTGTTGCTCGGGCGGATTCCGAATGCCGCCGTTCGGCCGCCGCTCGTCCGCTTAGGAGCTGCTGAAATCGAACGCATTCGCCGGGCCCTCGCGTCGGCCGGCCTCAGCTCGCGCGTTCCTCTCGAGGCGTAGCCCCGTCAAAGCTCCACGATACGGCAATGCTCGATCGGGAGTTCGAGGGTGACTTCGCTCCCGATCTCGTGTTGCAGGCTTGGTGAGGTGACGGCGCGGAGCTGCATCCCGCCCGGCACCTCGATGAGATAGTCGCGAATCTCGCCGAGGTAGGTCTGCCGCGTGATTCGCCCGACGACGCGATTGGTCGCGCTTGCGGCGCTCGGCGTTCCATTGACCGATCCGAGGACGATGTGCTGCGGGCGGATGCACACGACGGCTTTCGCACCGGTATCGAGTGAGACGCCGGCGGCGGCGCGCACGACAAATCCCGAGCACGCAACGGTGTCGACGCCGACGAGGGTCCCTTCGAGCACGTTCATGCGTCCGATGAACGAGGCGGCGAACGCAGTCCGCGGACGCTCGTAGATCTCGGCCGGCGTGCCGACCTGCTCGACTCGGCCACCATTCATGATCGCGATGCGGTCGGCCGTCACCATCGCTTCCGCTTGGTCGTGGGTAACGTAGACCATCGTGATACCGGTCGCGTCGTGAAGCCGGCGAATTTCGAAGCGCATCTGCTCGCGCAAGTTCGCGTCGAGGTTCGAGAGCGGTTCGTCGAGCAAGAGGATGTCGGGCCGGACGACGATCGCGCGCGCAAGCGCGACGCGCTGCTGTTGGCCGCCCGAGAGCTCGGCGGGATAGCGCTGCGCTAGATGCTTCATCTGCACCGCATCCAGGACTTCCTCGACCCGAGAAACGATCTCGCGGCGCGGCACGCGCCGCACGTGTAATCCGTACGCAACGTTTTCAAACACCGTCTTATGCGGCCAAATGGCGTAGCTCTGGAAGATCATCGACATGTGGCGATCCTCCGGCGGGACCACTCCGGCCGGACTCGAGAGAAGACGCTCGCCGACCCGGATCTCGCCCTCGTCCGGTCGCAGAAAACCCGCGAGCAGGCTCAGCGTCGTCGTCTTGCCGCAGCCGCTCGGTCCCAGGAGCGCCATGACCTCACCGTCCGCCACGGTGAGGTCGACGCTGTCTACTGCGAGCGGTCCGGTTTGCGCGAAGCGTTTGCGCAGCCGCTCGATGACGATGCGTGCCACTACGCCGGCTGCTCGACGAGACTGCGTCCGAGCAATCGGTACGAAACTCCAACGATCGCCAGGGTGATGGCCATGATCAGAATCCCCATCGTCGCGACGGCCTCAAAGTTTCCGGCATCGCTGAAATCGAAGATGACGGTCGTCATCACCGCGGTCCGCGGCGTGAAGAGAAAGATCGCGCACGAGAGCTCGCGCAGGGCCGGGATGAAGACGAGCAGCCAACCTGAGAGCATCGCACTGCGCAGGAGCGGCACGGTGACCGTAAACAGCGAGCGCACGCGCCCGGCGCCTAGCGTACGGGCGGCATTTTCGAGATCGACGCTCAGCGTCTGCAACGCGCTCGTCATGTTCGAATACGCGATCGGCAAGAAGCGCGTCGCGAAAGCGATGATCAAGATCCAGGCGGTCCCATAGAGCAGGAGCGGCTTGTGCGAGTACGCCGAGTAAAATCCGATCGCAAGGATGATCCCGGGCACGACGAACGGCGCCATGCAAATGAAGGTAAGCAGTTCGCCGGCCGGGACGAGTTTGCGCGTGACCGCGAACGCTATCGTGACCGCGATCGCGAGCGCGATCGTTGCCGCAGCGAAGCCGTACGTGAAGCTGTGCACGATCGCCGATTGCGTGGTCGCGTTGTCGACCAGCGCCCAACGGTACCAGTAGAACGTGAGGTTACCCGGGACCGGCCCGAGCCCCCAAGCGCGAGAGAGCGAGGTCAGCAACAGCGCAGTATATGGAAGGAAGACGGCGACAAGCGACGGGATCAGCGCCGCTCCGAGCGCGGCCCATCGCCAGCGGCCGAGCGGTGTCAGCCGGCGGCGCTCGCCCTTGGTCCCGATCATCGTGAAGCGGCGGCGTCCAATGAGCCGCCTTTGGAGAAACAAAAGCAGGGCCGTGACGAGGATCAACGGCATCGCGTAAGCTGCCGCGAGCTCGATGCGCTGCGGAAACTGGAAGAAAAGGTAGAGCTGCGTCGTCACGACTTGTTGGCGCGCCGGAATCAGCAGAAACGCCGGGGTCCCGAACTCGGCGAGCGCCTCAAGAAACGACATGATGAAGCCGGCGATGATCGCCGGCAAAGCCAACGGCAACGTGATCGAGAGCGTTCGCCGCAGCGAGCGCGCGCCCAGGATCGAGGCCGCATTCTCCATCTCGGCCGGCATGAGCTCGAGCGCACCGTAGACGAACGTGAACGTATACGGGATGTTGTATAACGCCATCACGAAGATCGCGCCCGCGAGGGAGTAGATGTTGAGTGGGCCGTGCTCGGCATGGGTCAACGCGACCCAGATCTTGTTGAGCCAACCGCTGTTCGGTGCAGCGAGCAGCATCCAGGCCTGTGCGCCCAGGAACGACGGCGTGACGAACGCAGCGACGATCAGTGCCCGTAAAGCTCCGCGTCCTGGGACGTCGGTGCGCGCAAGAAGCCATGCGAGCGGGGTCCCGACGGCGACCGCGATCGTTGCGACGCAGGTCGCGACGATCAGCGAGTTGCCGATCGGACCAAGGTAGATCGACTTCGTGAACGCTTCGACGTAATTCGCAAACGAGAGCTGCGCCGCGTCCGGTATTTGCAGGCTCGTGTAGAAGAGCCATCCCAACGGCAGCACGACCATGATCGCGAGCGCGGCGAGCGCCAGGACGAAGATGAGTTTAGACGCCAAACGTTTCGCGCCATTTGGCGACGACTTCCGGGATCCCGGTCAGCAGACGATCGACCTTCACGCGAGTCCAGCGGATCTTGTCCAGGCTTGCGCCGTTCGCCGACGGGACGTCGGCACGCAGCGGGAAGTTGTACGTCTTCGCAAGGACTTGCGAGTACTCACGCGAGTAGAAGAAGTTCTCGAAGAGGCGCGCTGCGTTCGGGTGCGGTGCCTCGCGCATCACGGCAATCGGAGCGGTGACCAAGATCGTGTCGTCGTCGGGATAGTAGACGTCGATGCGATTCCCGGCCGCCTTCTTCTCGAGCGAGAGGCTGTCCGGCCCGGCCCCGATCGTCCGCTCGCCGCCTATGATATCCGTGACCGTATCATAGATCGAGCGGTTGATCTTCGGCTGGTTTGGAGCAATGCTCCTGAAATAATCCCAGCCGTATTTGTCGTTCATCGCGACGACCCAGTTGCCGACGTATCCGCTGAAGGCCGGATGGCCAAAGGTGATTTGTCCTTTGAAACGCGGATCGCTCAGCTGCTGCCAGCGTTTCGCTGGCTGGAGCTTTGAAGGATTGTAGTTGACCAGAACGAGCGCGAGCGTCCCGAGTTGATAGTAACCGTCCGGGTCGAGGATGCGGAACTGCGTTGGGATCATGTTGCGATCCACCGGCACGAATTGCGCCAGCGCGTTGAGCTTCTTCAGCTCAACGTAGTGTGCCTCATCGGTCGAGCAAAACACGTCGAGCTGATGAACGTTGGCCTTGAGGTCTTGCGAGAGGCGCTGATAGATCACTTGCGCCGTCTGCCGAACGAACTCAACGTCGACTCCGGGGTACTTAGCCTTAAATGCGTCGCGTACTTTTTCAGCTGTCTCTTGCGGGTAGTGCGCAACGGACCAGCTGACGAGGCCCTCTTTCTTGGCGCCGGCGTAAAGCTTCGCGACCTCGCTTTCGCTCGGCGCTTGAGGAGCCCCGTCGACGATGCCGGGAATCGCGAGTCCGGCAACTGCACCGCCGGCGATGGTCAAGAACCGACCTCGGCTGGCTTGTGGCATAGACACCCTCCATTTTTGGTCCTTTACGTTTTGAAGAAGAGCTCCTCGGCCGAAAAAGGCGTGATCCCGGCGTACTTCACCGCCAAATTGATCATCGGCGCAAGCAATGACGTATCGCGATGCTCGGCATACCGGGCGCGAACCGCGGTGCGCATCGTCGTCGGGTCGACGTGCGTGGCGTCGGCCAGGATCTCAGCGGTTCGCGCATGGTTCTTGTTCGCCCATGCGGCGGTGGAATAGATCACGCGCACGAAGCGCTGCACTTCTTCGGGGTGAGCCTTCGCCCAACCCAGGGTCGTAAAGTGCGCACCCGCGATAAACGCCGGCGCAATCGCGTCCATCGGGTTCGCAATCTTCTGCGCGACCTTCGCGACCTCCGAAACGAACGGCTCGGGAATGAAGGCGGCATCGATCCGGCTGTCCGCTAAGGCGCGCCCCATCACGGCCGAAGTCATCTCGACGAAATGCACCGTTGACGAGTTGCCGCCCGTCCTGTCGAGCCATGCCTGCGTGCCGAACTGAGCGAAGCCTTTGAGTCCCTGCACGCCGATCGTCTTCCCGTCCAAATCTTTGCCGGTCGTCGCAGTCGAGTTTTTCGGGACGAAGAGCACGCCGGCTTCGGCGGACGGGGTGTTGACCGACGTCCCGGCGAGGATCGTAACCGGCAAACCGCGGCTGTACGCGGTGACGATCGAGATCGCTTGACCCGCGCCGATGTCGACCGAACCTCCGATCACCGCGGCAGTTATGGCCTCGCCGTTCGCGAGATGCGCGATCTCACATGGAAGGCCGGCCTTCTTGAAAAAACCCTCGGCGTCGGCATAATAGTATTGTGCCGACGCGTCGGTCGGTGGAGCGGCAAGCCGCAAAACCGAGTCCGCGGCGCGCACCGTGCCGCCATAGAGAGGCGATGCGGCGAGCGACGCGAGGCCACCGAGCGTTTGGCGGCGATTCACGCGCCGACCGCGACCGTTGCCTTACCGGCCTGCGCCCGCAAGCCCGCATGTTCCAGCCGCGTGACGACCTCTTGCTGGAAATACGGCAGCTCGTCCAGATAGTTCACGAACGTCAAGCCGATGCCGTCGAAGCCGACTTCGCTGAGCGTTGCGAAGAGGCCGGCGACGCGGTCGGGATCGCCGATCAGCGGGAACTGGCGGATCGCGCTCGTTCGCTGCTTCATGTACGCCGGCGAGCTGAGATCCTTCTCCGTGCCGCCGGCCTGGATTTGCGCGTCGACGGCGTCCCAATCCGCGTTCTCTTCGAGGACGTAGCGGTAGTAGTCGATCGCTTCTTTTTGCGTCGGCCGGCAGATCACGTTGACGTTCGTGTACACGCCGATCTCACGGCCCACGGCCGCAGCCTTCGCGCGAACCTTGCGCAAGTTCTCAGCCACGATATCGACAGCCGGTGTGACGACGCCGGTCCGTTCGTCGAACTCAGATGTTTTCGTCGACGTGAAGAACGCGTCGGCATTGCGCACCGCAAATGCCTGCCCGATCTCCGAACGGGCAGCGTTGAGGATGATCGGCTGCGTCCCGCCGTACGGCTTCGGCTTCGAGCGCACGGCTTTCAGCTGAAAATACTTTCCGTCGAAATCGAAATCGTCGGGCTCATTCCATAGGCGCTTGACGATCGTGATCCATTCTTGTCCGTGTTCGTAGCGTTCGGTGTTGTCGAGACAAGGAATGCCGAACATCGCGAATTCGTCTTCGTTGTGGCCGCACACGATGTTCAACCCAAAGCGGCCGTGACCGGCCTGATCGGCCGTGATCATCTGTTTGGCGGCAACGACCGGATGGAACAAGGGCGCGTGGATCGTCGCAAACACGGTAATCCGCTTGGTCGCAACGAGCAGGCCGGCCGCCCAAGTCAGCGTTTCGAATCCGGTCTCTTGATAGCCGGTGATCCCGCCGAAGCCGCGCCAGCGCCCGATCGGCAGAAAGAACTCGAAGCCATAGCCGTCCGCCATCTCGGCGAGGCGCTGGTTGTTGTCCCACGTCGCTTGCCAGCGCTCGGGTGCGAGCGTCGCGTTCTTGCCCGAAGAGAGGTTCGAGCCGAAGATTCCGAGCTTGAGCCGGTTTGCGCTGTTGAGCGAGAGCCGGCTGGAGACTGACGTATCGTGGGTCAGCTGCATGCCGGGAGGTTCAATGCGAGGGAGGTCGGTCCCGCCAAGGGCGAAACTTCTGTATACATTTTTCCGCGCCCACGTCGAGGATGAGCGGCATGCTGACAGCCGACCGAATTGCCCGCGAGAAGTCGGGATTGCGTTGCCCGAACGACTTGCGAGAATACATCGACGTCCTAGAACGTGCCGGCGAGCTGCGGCGCGTTAGGACCGAGGTCGATTGGCATCATGAGGTCGGCGCGATGAGCCGTCTCGTCACCGAGCGTCGGGGACCGGCGCCGCTCTTCGAGCGAATCAAGGACTATCCCGGCCAGCAAATCGCCGCCGTTCTGTTGGGGCCGAGCAAGCCGCACCTGCACGCGCGGGTCGCGCTCGCGCTCGGTTTGCCGAAAGAGATCCCGACGCTCGATCTCATTGAAGAGATTCGGCGTCGATTCAAGTCGCCGGTGAAGCCGGCGCTCGTAACTCGCGCTCAAGCACCGTGTAAGGAAGTCGTCATCGCGGGTCAAGACGTCGACCTCAACGGCTTCGCGTTTCCTTGGATCAAGGAGATCGACGGCGGCCGCTATCTGGGTACGTCGGACGTCGTCGTTACGAAAGATCCGGACAGCGGTTGGGTCAACTGGGGTACCTATCGCTGCATGGTCGTCGATCCGAAGCGCTTCGTGATGCTGCTCAAGCCGTCGCTACAGCATGGCGGCGCGATCCTGGCGCGTTACGAAACGATGGGCAAGCCGATGCCGATCGCGCTAGTCATCGGCGCCGATCCGGTGACGCACGTCGTTGCGACGACGCCCGTCGATCACGGCGTCAACGAAGTCGACATGGCCGGTGGTTTGCGCGGGGTGCCGCTCGAACTCGTCAAGTGCGAGATGAGCGATCTCGAGGTCCCGGCAAACGCCGAGATGATCATCGAAGCCGAGATCCTTCCCGGCGACGAAGAAGACGAAGGACCGTTCGGCGAGTACACCGGACACTCGGCGCATCGCGGCAAGGCGCCGGTCGCTCGGGTCACGTGCATCACGCACCGGCGCAATCCGATCCACTCCCTCGCCAACATGGGCAAACCGTGGGACGACTTTGCGACGGTCGCGTACGTGACGATGCCGGCGGTCGCGAAAAATCGCTTGGAAGCGAACGGCCTCGACATCAAGGCAGCCTACCATTACGTCCCGGGCGTCATCGCGATTTCCGTCAAGCCGCGGCCGGGGCTGCATCGCCGGATCGTCTCGACGTTGCTCTCGAGCCATCGGTTGGCGCAATGCGGCGTCGTCTTCGTCGATGAGGACGTCGACGTGACCAACATCGAAGACGTGTGGTGGGCGATCTGCACGCGGATGAATCCCGAGCGGTACGAAGTCGTGCGCGGCGTCGCCGCCAATCTCTTGTGGCCTTGGCTGACGCCCGAAGAACGCGAGCGGCGTGAGGCGGGCTTGTGGGTGATGGACGCGAGCTTCCCCTACGACTGGCCCGCGGACTATCGAGAGAAGCACACGATCGTCTCGGACTTCAAGAACGGATGGTCTGAGCCGATGAAGCAGCGCGTCCTCGATCGCTGGAGCGAGTACGGTTACGAGGACGTGCGATGAGTATGCTGCGCTTCATCGCCGTCTGCGCGTTGACCATCGCCTTCGGCGTCTCGTCCGCCGCTCGCGGCGCCGATCTGACGGTCATCAACCTCATCAGTTTGCCAAGCGACACGGCAGGCACCGTCTACTACGCGCAGGAGCTGGGCTATTTCAAGGCGGCCGGGCTCGACGTCCACATAACCGACATGAGCAGCAGTCCGGCGATCGTTTCGGCGCTCGCGTCCGGGGCGGCCGACATCGGCTTTTCCGTCGTCGGCTCCGCTGCTCTCGCACGGCAGCGCGGCATTCCCGTCCGCTTCGTTGCGCCGGGGGCTTTGTACTTAGCGAGCAATCCGACCGCCCAATTGCTGGGGCCGAAAGACACCGCAATTCGGACGGCCTCCGACCTGAGCGGCAAGACGGTCGCCGTAACCGGGCTCGCGGACCTGACGTATTACGGCACGCGGGCGTGGATCGAGAAGAACGGTGGCGACACCGCCAGCGTAAAATTCATCGAGCTCCCGTTCCCCGAGATGCTGCCGGCGCTCGTGCAACATCGCATCGATGCTGCGATGATCGCTCAGCCGTTCCTGGCGGCGGCGAAAAACGACACGAAAGCAATCGCACCCGTCGACGATGCGATCGCTCCCCGATTCATGTCGACCGGCTGGGTTGCGACCGATGCTTGGATCGCCGCTCACCAGAGCGTGGCAGCCAAATTCGCCGCGGTCATGCATCAGACGGCGCAATGGGCCAACTCGCATCAGCGTGAGTCTGCGCAGATCTTACTGCACTACACGAAGATTTCGCCGGAGATCGCGACCACGATGACGCGTGTCCAGTATGCTTTGACGCTCGACCCGAAGCTGCTTCAACCGCCGCTTGACATAGCTTCGAAGTACAGCCAGCAGCGCGGCGTGCCGGTCGCCGATCTTATTTGGACGCCGCCAAGCCGATAAGCTGGGGCTAGTCGGGCAGTCCCGAGATCAGATAGAGCGTCTGCAGGATAGGGCTCGGTCTAGCGTTCGCGCCGAAGGAGCGGCCGAAGATCGCAGCGATCTCACCCGAACGATAGATGTGGCTGATCGCGCGGTCGATCGCCAGACGGAAATCATCGTCGTTTCGCGGTAAGCCCAGCGCGTACGGCTCGACCGTCAAGTAGTTGTCGGCGATCATCAGTTTTTCGGGCGCTTTGCTCTTGGTGATCAGCGACTCGAGGATCGAGCGATCGGCAAAATACGCGGAGACGGTCGCGCTGTCGAGCATAGCCAAACCGTCGTCGTAGCTCTTTGCCGGAACGACGTCCGCGGTGACCCCCGCGAGACTAAGCGAGTTTCGCAACGCTTGTTCGGTCGTCGTCCCGGCGAGCACGCCGATCTTTTGGCCTGCCAATCCTTTGAGGTCACGCGGACCGTCGCCGCGGACCATGAGCCCCGCGCCGTCGACGTAGGTCGCGATCGAGAAATCAACTAGCGCCCGGCGCGCCAGCGTCGCGGTCGTCGGATCGCACAGCATGTCCGCTTTGTGTTGCTGGATTGCTTGGAAGCGGTCGACGGACGTGATCTGTACGTAGCTGACGCTGAGTGACGAAATGCTGAGCTGTTGCGCGAGTTGCCGCACGACGGACTTGCAAAGTTCGACGATGAAGCCTGTCGGCTCACCGGCGCTGTTCTTGTAGGAGAACGGTGGTGCATCGGCACGATAGGCGATGCGGACCACCTTGTCCGCGCGGATGTGGGCAAGCGTCGAGCTCGCCGTCTGTGCGACTCCGGCGCTTTGCGTGAAGAGGATCGCCGTCCCCAAGACGGCTGTGGCTAGTGCTTGAGTTGTGCGCATGCTTGAAGAACCTGCTGTTGCGTCGTCGAGTCGCGGACTGCGACGATGAAGTTGTTGTTCTTGAACGACTCGATCGGGACCGAGACGAACGTCTGGGAGACCTGACCGGTGTTGACCGGATTGAGGATGATCGGGCGCGTCGATGCCATGGTGGGGCCGTTGCAGTCGGCTCCAGGCCGCAACTCGAGCTTCGGACGCAAGTTCTGCGGCCCGCTGAACATGCTGACGTTGATCATCGTCTGATTGCCCTGCGAGTGAAGGGTGACGGTACCGCTTACGCCGGAGGCGTTCCGCTGCTGCAGCGGGACGACGATGTCGCTCTTCGCCGCGCCGCTGCTTTTCGGCGCCGGTGACTGCTGCGCTGCCACGCCCGGCGCTAGAAGAGCGAGCCCACAGAGCGCGGCGATGGCGGTCAGAATCGCACGAGTCACGCCGCTCCCTTTGGGGAAGATTGTTGCGGGTACCTTCGGAATAAGCGTCACTACGGGAGGATCAACCATGGCGAAACTCCGGCATATTGCCCTCGCAGTCCCCGATCCGGAAGCGGCTGCGCAATTTTTCGAGCGGGCCTTCGGGATGACGCGCGCGGGGAAGGGCCTACGCGGTTGGTACATGACCGACGGCGTCATGAACGTCGCGCTGCTCAATTTTGGAGACGAGCCCGTCGCCGGCTACGAGGATCAGACGGACGTTCGCGGCTTGATCCACTTCGGAATGTGGGTCGACGACGTCGACGAGGCCGAGAAGAAGATCGTCGCTGCCGGAGGCTCGTATTTGACGGGACGCTCCGAGGCGGAGAAAAAAGACGAACACGTGTACTACGAGATCAAGTACAAGACCCCCGAGGGTTTCGTCTTCGATATCTCAGGGAGCGGCTGGGTCGGTGCCGTGAAGGACGTCGTCCCGGCGAAGGAAGCGCAAGCCGCGCGCTAGCGCGTATAGGCGATCCGCCAAATCGTCCCGTTGCCGTCTTCGCTCATCAAAAGCGAGCCGTCCGGCGCGACCATGATGCTTACCGGACGCCCCCAAACCTTTCCGTCGTCCGTCACGAAGCCGGTGAGGAAGTCCTCGTACGCGCCCGTCGCCTTCCCGTCTTTCATCTTGACGCGAACGATTTTGTAACCGGTACGGTTTTGCCGGTTCCACGATCCGTGCAGCGTGACGAAGATGTCGCCCTGATACTCGGCGGGGAACTGCTTGGCGTTGTAAAACGCGACGCCGAGGGGGGCCGAGTGCGGCTGGATCAGGACGTCGGGAATCGTGACCTGATCGGCGCGGACGGGCGGCGTCCCTTGCGGCCGCGCGTCGGGATTCCCCCCGATATAGTAGTAGGGCCATCCGTAGTTCGCGCCTTGTTGAACGTGCGTCACGTAGTCGGGCGGCAAATCGTCGCCCATGAGGTCGCGCTCGTTCACGCACGCCCAGAGTTGACCCGTGCGAGGATCGAATGCGATCGAGACCGGGTTACGTAGACCCGCAGCGTAGATGCGGCGTCCCGTCCCATCCGGATTGAATTCGAGGATGTTCGCGCGAAAGAGCTCGTTGTCGGGGCCCTTGTCCTGAATGTTGGACCCGGATCCGATGGCGACGAACATGTTCTTGCCGTCTTGCGTGAAGAGCACGTCGCGTGTGAAGTGACCGCCCTCCGGGATATTCGGGACGACCGTCTCCGCCGGACCGCTCGCCTTGAGATCGCCGACGCGATACGGATAGCGAATGATCGCTTTCGTCAAGCCGACGTAGACGTAGCGCGGATTGGGTCCCGGCGGATAGAACGCAATCCCGAACGGACGATCGAGGCCATCAGCAAAGGTGGCGACGCTGGTCGTCCCACCCGTGGTCCGCAGGACGCGGATCGTCCCGCCCCCCGTCTCGGCCAGGAAGATGTCGCCGTTCGGCGCGGCTTTGAGGACACGCGGTTGCTTGAAACCGCTTGCGAAGACGCTGACCGAGAAGCCGGGCGGGACTTTCGGGAGCGCGCCTTCCGGTCGCAGGATCAACGTCGAAACGTTGCGGGCCGATTGCGTGGCGTACGCCTTCGGCATATCTCCCGGCGTGAACCGCCGCCACACGCCGGGCGCATCTTTCGTGTAGTCGCCATACGCCGCTTGACCGGTGAGGATGCTATCGGCCGCGTGCGCTGTCATGCTCCCGGTTCCGACCAGCGTCACGAACGCCGTCAGCGACGCGATCGTCATGAGGATACGGCTCATCTGCATATAGGTACATCTCTCCAAGCGCGCAGGTATCAGGCCTAAGTTCGCCGTCCTTACCCAGTATACTCGAAGGGAGCGCCGCATGGAGAAGCTCGTGACCATGAACGTCCTTCGTTGCCTGCTCGCGGTGTGCGGGCTGCTCGGCGCAGGGAGCTTCGGATACGCGTTGGCGCAAAACACCACGGCCTTTCCGCAAGACGTGTATCCCGACTCGCGCAACCGCTTGCCGCTCGTCAAGCGCGACGATCTCGACGACGCCGGCAAGAAGATGTACGACCAAACGGCCGGGGACGCGCGTTCGCTCGCCGGGCTGCAAGGGCCGGGTGGGATTCGCCTGTATAGCCCCCACTTGGATGAGCTCTCGCGCGGGGTCAA
>Ga0209415_10002569_pt1 | contig 34045 bp, 28 predicted proteins | sample PeaSoiSIISIP2007_FD_187696 | JGI IMG/M metagenome (GOLD analysis project Ga0209415, IMG submission 187696) | Peat soil microbial communities from Weissenstadt, Germany - SII-SIP-2007 (SPAdes) (version 2) | ecosystem: Environmental > Terrestrial > Soil > Wetlands > Peat | place: Germany... | reverse complement strand
GCCTGGGTCAACCGCAACCGTCGCCTCGCCAAGGACTTCGAGGCCACTATCGCCTCGGCAACCGCTTTCCTCTATGCAGCCTGCGTTATGCTGTTCGCCAGGAGGCTCGCTCGTTCGGGTTGAGATTCGAGTCGGACTCTTAGAAGAATGAAGGCTCAGGAGCAAGGGGCGGCTTGACCCAGCCAAGGCCGTGATGGACAGATCAGCCCACGGGTTGCGCGACCCCGACCGACACGATCGGCACGGCCGGTCGGCTCCAATTGGAATTGGTGGCCGACTTCAGCCCGGAACCACCGGTGGACCGCGTCGGAAGGAGACCCTGCAAGATGCCCTTCAAGGTCCAGGTCGGCCCGCCGCAGATCGCCATCCACCAGGGCATGACCGTGCTGGTCACCGAACCGGACGGGCAGGTTAGTTGGCCGACCGACAAGGGCCTGTACTTCCTCGACACCCGTGTGATCAGCGCCTGGAACGTCTACGCCAACGGCGAACCCTGGGAGTTGCTCAGCGGCGGCGCGGTGAGCTACGATTCGGCGCGGATCTTTCTCACCAATCGCAGCTTCCTCACCGAAGATGGTGCGGTGCCGGGCCATTCGCTCGCCTTCATCATCAGCCGCGCGCTCGAGGGCGGCCTGCACGAGGACCTGGACCTTACCAACTACGGCCAGCGTCCGGTACGGTTCAATCTGGAGATCGCCATCCGCTCGGACTTCGCCGACATCTTCGACGTGAAGGCCGGGCGCAACGTCCGGCGCGGCCGTATCGGCACCGAATGGTCGGACGAGCATCAGCGGCTGCGCACGCTGTATCGCAATCGCGACTTCATGCGGGCCGTCTCGGTCGTGGTCGGAGATACCACGTCGCCTGCCGTCTATGCCAACGGCCGGCTCAGCTTCGGGGTGGCCCTGGCGCCCGGTGCGACCTGGCACTGTTGCCTGCGCTATGAGCTCGACGACGGCGAACGGCGCTTCCACGCGCCGCACGACTGCGCGCAATATGCGCATCGCTCGGGACACGCGACGGCGGTACACGCCTGGCAGCAGGCGGTGTTGAAAGTGCAGACCAGCAACGAAGAGTTCTATCGCTTCTACCACCAGGCGGTCGACGACATGGCGGCGCTGCGCCTGCCGATCCAGGGCACCGACCACATGGTGTTCGTGCCCGCCGCCGGGCTGCCCTGGTTCGTGGCGCCGTTCGGCCGCGACAGCCTGATCGTGTCGCTGCAGAACATCCTGGTCTATCCGGAATTCGCCAGGGGTTCGCTCGACATGCTCGGCCGTTGGCAGGCGACCGAACGCGACGACTATCGCGACGCCGAGCCGGGCAAGATCATGCACGAGTTGCGCTACGGCGAGCTGGCGCATTTCAAGCTGATACCGCACACCCCGTACTACGGCACCGCTGACGCCACGCCGCTGTATTTGATCACGCTGCACGCTGCCTGGCGCGCCACGGGAGATAAGGCGCTGCTGCAGCGGCACGTGGCTCATGCCGAAGCGGCGCTGGCGTGGATCGACGACTACGGCGATCGCGACGGCGACGGCTTCCAGGAATACCAGACACGGTCGCCGGCAGGCTACGAGAACATGGCCTGGAAGGATTCTGCCGATTCGATGACCTATCCCGACGGCTCGCCGGTGAAGGGGCCCAAGGCGTTGTGTGAATTGCAAGGCTACGTCTACGACGCCTGGCTGGGTATGGCCGAGGTGTTCGACGCGCTCGATCAGCCGGATCGTGCGGGGGCATTGCGGAAAAAGGCGGTGACGCTGTATCACCGCTTCAACGAGGCGTTCTGGGACGAGCCGACCGGCTTCTACGCCTACATGCTGGACGGCGAAAAGCGCAAGGTGCTGACGGTGGCGTCCAACCCTGGCCACCTGTTGTGGTCGGGGATCGTGGCGCCGGAGCGCGCGGCGGGCGTCGTGGCGCGGCTGATGGCGCCCGACATGAACACCGGTTGGGGCATCCGCACGCTGTCGTCGGCGCATCCCGCGTACAACCCATATTCCTATCAGAATGGCTCGATCTGGCCGCACGACAACAGCCTGATCGCGCTGGGCTTCAAGCGCTATGGCTTCACCGACGAGGTTGGCCAGATCGCGCGCGGGATATCCGAAGCCGCGAGCCATTTCCTGTTGAACCAGTTGCCGGAGCTGTATGCCGGCATACAACGCACCGAGGGTGGGTTCCCGGCGCAGTATCTCGGCGCCAACGTGCCGCAGGCCTGGGCGGCGGGCTCGGCCTTCGCATTATTGCAGGCGATCCTCGGCATCCAGCCCGACGCGCCGCGCGAGCGGCTGTTCGTCGATCCGGTGCTGCCGCACTGGCTGCCGGACATTACGCTGTCCGATCTGCGGCTCGGCCGGCGGCATTTCGATATACGTTTCTGGCGCGAGGGCGAGGCGACGAAATTCAAAGTGTTACGCGGTGACCGGCATCTGGTGCAGCAGCGCAGCACCGCGGATGTGTTCGAGACGCTGCACGCCGGACAAGGCTGACGATCGCCTAAGAGAGGCCGGGCGGCAGCCGATAGATGCGCGCGACATTCTCCCTCCCGATCCGCTGCGCCAGATCCGGCGGCAGCACATCGACGAGCTTGCGCGCCCGGTCGAGGCGTTCCGGCGACTCATCGTAAAACTGGTCGCTGCCGATCACGAAGCGCCCGGGAAAGTCACTCAGCATCGCGATCCAGCCGGGCTTGATCGCGAAATCGGGCGTGAACGGCGAGGTCATGCGCTCGCCGTGCCGGTCCGACTTGATACTCATGAACAGGTTGGGATGCCGGTGCAGCAGCCCGCGCATTAGCGGAACCGTGCGTTCACCCGTCAAGTCCCAGCCGGCATGCAGCCAGACGATGCGCGCCCGCGGATTGTGCTCCAGCAGCCGTTCCAGCCCAGGGATGTCTGCGTGCAGAACTTCGGGATTGAGCGGCTCGCGCCGATCCTCCGGGAATGGCATGTCGTGCGGCACCGCTTCCATGTGCAAGGCCATCGGCATGCCGTTGTTGGCTGCGATATCGGCCAGCACCAGCAGCAGCGGGTGATCGGGCGGGCTCGACTCATAGGGATGTCCGCCGCGTCCGGAGGAAAAATGTTCGACTGCCAGCTCGCCGAATCCCGCCGCACCACTGGCGGCGATCTCCTTGGCGATGTCGCTGAACCGCTGCACGACGTCCGGCGTCACGGCGGCGGCCGGCGTCTGCTGGAGCAGTGGGTTGAGCGAGTCGCCGCCGGCGAGGAAGGCAAGCCGCTGGGGATTGTCGCGTGCCACGCCTCGCAGTTCAGCCAGGCCGTACGAGATGCTGCGGCCCGGCGGGAATGGCGGGGGCGCCAGAATGGTGGCGAGCACGTGTCGCTCATCCATCTGCGCCAGCACGGTAGCGGCGTCCGCATTCCCACGCCGTCCGCCGCGGCCAATGTGTGCGTGCGCATCGATGAACGGCGCGTCCGGTTGCGCGTGCGCAACCAGCGGTGCCGCGAACACCGGCGCCAACGCCAGGCCGCGAAGCATGGCGCGGCGGCTGGGACCGGAGGATGCATGGCTCAAGTGCGGAACAGCGCCGCCGTTGCCGCCGGCGCGTAGCCGGGTGCGACACGCACATCCACCACGGCAACCGCGCCGCCCTCCACCGCCTCGATCGACTTGGTAAATGTCATCGACAGATCCCCCGCCTCGCTCACCGGCCCGAACCCCGTCGCGCCCTGTGCCGCCGCCATGCGCGCGAGATCGATCTCCGGATCGCCAATGCGCTGGCCGATCCAGCGATTTTCCACCGGCCGGTTGCGCATCCGCGCCACACGCTCCTGATGCAGCTCGTCGTTGAAGAACGAGCGATTGTTCGCCACCACGATCAGCAGCGGAATGTTGTAGTGCACGGCGGTCCACAGCGCGGTGACGCCCATCAGGAAGTCGCCGTCGCCGCACACCGCGACCGGCAGCCGCCCCGATCCGCGCAGTGCCAGGGCCGCGCCGACCGCGATGCCCGGGCCACTCCCGATGCCGGCGCCGCCGTCGCCGCCGATGTAGTCGAGCGGCTCGCGGAACGGCCACGCCGCCGCGTTCCATGACAGCGACAGGTGCAGCAGCGATGCGGGCCGCGCACCGATCGCCTGGCGCAGCGTCTGCGCCATCTGCGGCACGCTGATCGGGCCGGGCTCGAACGCCATCTCCGGCCAGGGTTTCGTCGCGGGGCGTTCCGCCGCCGCCGGCAGTTGCGCGAGCAATGTCGCCACCACCGCATCCGTGTCCGCTGCCAGGAACAGATCGACTTGCGGCAGCCCCTGGTAATCCATGCTCCAGCCGTTATGCACCTGGTGGTCCAGCGACACGTTGATGATCTTCGCCGTGGCGCCCGCGCTGCGCAGCGTGCCGGCGAGGTCCACCCAATCGAGGCTCAGCACGACATCCGCCGCGGCAAGCGCCTGCGTTGCTTCGGTGCCTTGGAACGTCGCCGGCGCGCCGGCGTGCAGTGGATGATCGGTGGAAAATACCGCAGCCAGCTTCAGGTCGGTGAGCACGAGCGCGCCCAACGCCTCGGCCAGCGCCATGCGGTTCGCCCAATGATCGTCGCGGCGGGAACCTCGCCCGAACAGGATTACCGGCCGCTGCGCGCCGCGCAGCAGCGTTGCCGCCTGCGCCACCAGCGCGGGATCGGGCAGCGCCGGCGCCACCGGCGGAACGAAGCGCGCAGCCTCGATCGGCGGCAGCGGTTCGGCGAGCGGCGCCTCCTGCATGCCGACATCGAGATTGACATAGACCGGCCCGCGTGGCGGCGTGGTCGCCAGCCAGGCGGCACGCAGCAGGGACTCGCGCGCGGCTTCGGCGGAGGCCGGCTGGTCGTCCCATTTGGTGTAGGGCCGCACCAGCGCGCCCTGGTCGCGCGCGGTGTGGATCCAGTCGATCCAGGGCCGCCGCTTCGGCGCATCGACCGGGCCGGTGGCGCCCAGCACGATCACCGGCACGCGGTCGCACCAGGCGTTGAACATTGCCATGCTGGCGTGCATCAGTCCGACATTGGCGTGCACCGCGGCGGCCAGCGGCTTGCCGGTCACCTTGGCGTAGCCGTGCGCGATCGCCACCGCGTGTTCCTCGTGCAGGCACAGCAGCATCTGCGGCGCGCGGTTGCCGAGATGGTTCACCAGGCTGTCGTGCAGGCCGCGATAACTGGAGCCGGGGTTCAGCGCGATGAACGGGATGTCCAGCGCGCGCAGCGTCTCGGCCACCACGTCACTGCCGAACAGCGCATTGCCAGCGGGCTGCGAGACGGGTTGCTCGATCGGAGTGCCGGATCGGTCGGTGAGCGCGTTTGCATCGTGCGGCATAGCGGCCTCCTCTGCGGGGGCGAGGGCGAATGGAGGGAACGGTATCGCCGGGGTGCGAGTGGCGCCAGATGGGGAACTTGCGAGGGCAACCTTGGTGGATGCGGACGCGCGGCGACAGGAGGCCGAGGATATTTGTTGCATTTACAGGACAATCAGTCGGGCGGTATGCCCCCACGCGGCGGGTGTGAACTATTGATCACAGACGGGGCCTATCAACGGCAGCCGGCCGGCCGGTCAGCGGAGCCATTTCGTGACGTAGGCCACGAGGCGGAGTGTCCCGACCCAGACCAGCATAAACAGAAAGAGGCCGAGCCCAACCGCGATGCCCACCAGCGTTACAACCCAGGGCTCCGGATCGCGGCGTCGCCAGATGGCCAGAAGGCGCCGCAACCGGCGACGCCGTTTGGTCAGCCGGAACCGAACCCGCTGCCACATACGCATGCCCCGCCGCGCAACAACCTCTCGCGCGGCTGGTGGACCGCGCCGGACCGGGGACCGGCCTGCGGTTGCGGGCCAGGCCTCGTGTCGGGCCCGCAAAAAAACGTGCGGGGCGAGCAACGCGCCCGCCCCGCCGTCGGACAGGGCTGCCAATCGCCAGGCAGCCCTCTCGAAAAGTCCGGCCGGCTATTCGCCTTCGACGCCGATGGCGTAGGCGGTCTCGCCGTGGACGGCGTCATCGCCCACCCTCAGCGTCGCCTCGTCCATACGCAGCGGAACGATGAACGAGATCACCTTGAGGATGATGAAAGTTGCGACGACGTTATAGACGATGATAAAGGCCGCACCGTAGAACTGCATCAAAAGCTGGTGGCCGGAGTCGCCGTAGATCAGGCCGGTGACGCTGACCCCCGGGGCGTCCTTTTCGGTGCCGATGTATTCCAGCATGTCCGGGCAACCGAGAATGCCGACCAGCAGGCCGCCCGTCAGGCCGGCGATGCCGTGCGTGGAGAACACGCTCAGCGTGTCGTCCACCTTCATCATCAGCTTGGTCTTCTGCAGCCAGTTCATGCTCATCCACGGGATAATGCCAGCGCAGACGCCGATGATCATGGCACCCCACCCGTTCACGAAACCGGCTGCCGGCGTGATCGCCACCAGCCCGGCGATCATGCCGTTGACCGCGCCGATGACCGACGGCTTGCCGTAGGCTATCTTGTCGAGAATGGTCCAGACCAGCAGGCCGACCGCTGTGGCCGTGTTGGTATTCAGCACCGCGGCGCCCGCATCGGCGTTGGCGAAGTAGGGGTCACCGCCATTGAACCCGTTCCAGCCGAGCCACAGGATGCCGGCACCGACCAACGTCACCAGCAGGCTGTTGGGCGGGAAATGCTCGCGGTCCTGTTGCAGTCGCGGACCGACCACGGCGGCGGCGGTGAAGCCGGCGGTGCCAGCGGCGAGATGGATGACGTAGCCGCCAGAGAAGTCTTGGACCCCCAAGGCAGAAAGCCATCCGCCGCCCCACAGGCTGAACGCCCCCACGGTATAGGACAGGGTCATCCACACCGGGCAGAAAATCATCCATGCCGTGAAGTTCATGCGTCCGAGCACGGAGCCCGCAAGGATGATCACCGTGATTGCGGCAAACACAAACTGGAAGAACACCAGCGTTGCCATCGGGAAAGTGAGATCGGGCATGCCCGACGCAGCCGCGGGGATCGTCGCCTGGCCGAGGGAGAACGCGGCCGAGGCCGCGGGCATGGGCGTCCCGAGGAACGGGAACCATTGTGGCCCGAACGCCATATTGTAGTCGAACAGGATCCAGACGACCAGCACCGAGGCGAACGCATAGATCGACATGAATGCCGAGTTGATCGCCCATTTCTTCTTGACGATGCCGCCATACAGGACGACGAGGCCTGGGAAGCTCTGCAGCCCGACGAATGTCGCGGCTGCCAACTGCCAGGCGTTGTTGCCGGTATCAAGCCATTTAGGTGAGGGTACGAGCACGGGTTCCTCCGTTGTTGCCGATGTTCCGACGGCGTCTTCGGCCGAAACGGCAGCATTCGACTCGTCCGCTGCACGCCCGATAGTGAGTGACGCCAAAGCCAAGGCGGGTTCAAAGCAAGGGCTGTGCCATGCTGGTTCGCGGCCTTGCGCCGGATGCAGCATCAACCACGGATTCCACCGTCACCTGTGGGACTGGTTGGCCGAGAATGCCCGCCTGGATTGAATTTCGGCCGAGCCATTGCTCGCTCAGGTTGATGAAGGTCTTTGTGGGCGCATCGGTCGCCGACGGGACACCTCGGTAATCCGTGCAAAGATTACGAAGGTGGCGCGCTGCATACCGATTAAGCAATGGTGGCGTCGTTGCGCGACGCCGTGGAAATTCGGCTTCGTCAGCACCGGCCAGAACGGATTTCCGGTCGAATCAAGGCCTTGGTCGGACCCGGTTCGCTCCCGGCCGAACATTATATAGGCACTATATAGGCCGCCCCCCCTCGCCGCGCCTGGCGTTGCATGCCGCAATCGGACGGGCCCCCGAACCCCGGCACCTGCTTTGCAAGCTTCTGGAAACTGGCTATGGGGGTGCCCAGCAGACGTGATCATGTTCCTGAACCGGCACCTGGCGGCGGCAATTGCCGCCCTGACGATATGCATGGCGGCTGCTCCCATCGACGGGCAGCCTCAGCCGCGCCCGCCCCTGGTCACCTGCACCAACCCGTCCAGCGGCGCGACCTGGCAGATCAGCATCGACTATGACCGGGCGACCGTGGATGCCAATCCGGCTCAGGTCAGCGACGCCGAGATATCCTGGCGCGACGCCAAGGACGGCGGCAACTACACGCTCGACCGTCACTCCGGCAATCTCACCGTCATCGTGGCGTCCAGCACCGGCGGCTACTTTCTGCACGATCATTGCCGGCTGCCGCCGCCTTGAAGCCCGGGCGCGCCGACCGTCCCGGCCTGGCATCGCCCATCCCGGCACCGAATGCGGCATCGGCTTCGAGGCGTGCCGGGTGAGCGAGGACCTTGCCACCCCGCGCGTCAGCATCGGCTACCACTCGGCCACCGGGCCACGCCCGCGCAACGAGGATTTCGTCGGCGCGGTGCTTGGCTCGCAAATTGCCGCGGAGCGGCGGGACGTGGCGGCGGCGATCGCCGACGGCATCGGCAGCGCCAAAGGCGGGCGCGTGGCGGCGGAAACCGCGGTGCGCGGTTTCCTCGACGGGTTCTGGGACGTGCCCGAGACCATGGAGGTGCGTCGGGCCGGCGCCCGCATCCTCGATTCGCTCAACGGCTGGATCAACGCCCAGGGGCGGCAGGACCCGAACCTGGTCGGCATGGGCTGCACCTTCACCGCGCTGGTGCTGCGCGGCCGGCTCGCCCATCTGCTGCATGTCGGCGACACGCGGGCCTACCGGCTGAGCAGTGGTCGCCTGCTGCGTCTCACCACCGACCATGTGCGCGACGACCGGGGCAAATCGCCCGTGCTCTACCGCGCGCTCGGCATCGAGTCGGAGCTGCGCCTGGACTACACAAGCCATCCGGTGGCGCTGCACGATCGCTTCCTGTTGTGCACCGATGGGGTGCACGGCTCGCTGGTCGACGAAGCCATCGCCGACATCCTGCGCGTGCGTTCGGCACCCGAGGATACCAGCCGGGCGCTGGTCGAGGCGGCGCTCGAGGCCGGCAGCACCGACAACTGCACCGCCCTGGTGCTGGACGTGGTGGCGCTGCCGACGGCGCGCTCGGCCGACGTGGGCGGCACCATCATGCGCCTGCCGCTGATCCCCACGCCGCAGGTCGGCGATAACGTCGACGGCTTCGTGCTGAACGCCCTGGTGTCCGATGGCCGCTACAGCCGCCTGTTCGGCGCGATTGACGAGGTGGACGGCGGCACGGTGGTGCTGAAGTTCCCCAAACCGCAGGTCGCCGCAGTCGCCACCTTCCACGCCGCCTTCGTCCGCGAGGCCTGGGTCGGCACGCGGGTGACCAGCCCGTGGGTCGCGCACGTGATCGAATTGCCGCCGGGGCGGCAGACCTGTCTCTATACCGTCATGCCGCTCTATGTCGGGGAGTTGCTGGAAACCCGGCTCTCCCGCGCCCCAGGCGTAGGCCTGGAGGAGGGCCGCACCATCGCGATCAGGCTGGCGCATGCGGTGGCCGCGCTGCACCGTGCCGGCATCATTCACCGCGACATCAAGCCGGACAACGTGATCCTCGAGCCCGGCCTGTCCCCCAAACTGCTCGATCTGGGCGTGGTGCGGCTTCCCGGGCTGGAGGATTTTCCGCCCGAGGCGATTCCCGGCACCACCGCCTATATGGCGCCCGAGATGTTCAGCGGCGAAGCCGGCAATGTGGCCACCGACATCTATGCCCTGGGCGTGACTCTGTTTCGCACCTTCACCGGCGCGTATCCCTATGGCAATCCCGACGCCACCAGCATGCCGGCCCTGCAGCGGCCAAGGGATCTCGCGAACCTTCGTCCCGATCTGCCGGCGTGGCTGCAGGCCGCGCTCGGCCGCGCGATCGCGCTCGATCCGGCCGAGCGGTTCGCCGACATGGCCGAGTTCGCCGGCGAATTCGAGGCCGGGCCGTTGCACGCCCCCCCGCCGGCGCGCCGGCCGCTGACGCTGTATGAGCGCTCGCCGGTGCGGTTCTGGCAGGGGGTGTCCGCACTGCTCGGCCTGGCGCTGGCGGCATCGCTGCTGTGGAAATAGGCGGCGGCGGCCTTGAAGTTGCGCAACCCTGGCTGCCCATGATCGGCCGGGTTTCTTCGGGTGCAAGGACACTTCCTTCCACGTCCGACTCCACGTCCGACTCTGCGGCTGGATGAGCCCTGCCGGGGCATTGTCGTGCCGCGCTGCACCGGTGGCGGGCGGCCACATGATGGCGTCGGCTAAGCCTGTCAGGGCGCATCTTGTGTTGCCGCCAATACCCGGCACGGCGCGCATATCGGGCATCTCGTTTCGCGGTACGGGAGACGGTGACGCATGGTGTGAAAGGGAGGCGGAGCAGGCGCCGGATCGGCGGTGGGACCTGCCGATCGCAGGCGCCTTCTGGCGGCAGCGCAAAGAATTTGCCACGGAGTTATACCAAGCGCCGATAAGGTTGACTCTCCGGCCGGGCCTCGCCCGTCATGGCGGGCGAAGGCCCGCCATCCACAACGTTGCCGGCTCCAGCGAGAAAAACTGTGAATGCCGACCGGAGCCCGCCCCCGGGCGCTTGACCCGGGGATCGGTATGACGTCGTTGGCGCCATCCGTGTGTCAATCATTACGGCGCCTGGTATTAGCCAGCGGCCGAGGCCGCATCCCCATGACTGAAAATGGTGGATGCCATGCCACCCGCACCCGCTTCACGGCCTATTTTCACGGTACTCAGCGCGAAGGCCAAGGGCAGGGGTAGCCGTCCAGTGACCTACCCTTTGTGGGACAAGCGCCGCGTCTTTTGCCACCTATCAGGACAGCTGCTTCCATCCGACTCCGGCGCCTCCAAAAAACCGAGGAGCAGATGACAACGGCTCTCGCAGCGCTTGCCTGTTTGTTGGCCTCCGGCTGCGCCTGGCAATCGGCGGCCCTCAAAATTGGGGAGGACACGTATCAGGTTTCGACTAACGCCTCTCCAGCGCGCGGCGGGATTACAGGGGCACGGGAAATGGCTCTTACCAACGCGAATGCGAAATGTTATTCACTTGGCAAAAAGATCAACGTCACAGACATCCAGCCGGAGTTCGCCTTCCCCACCAACGGGGTGGCGACTGCAACATTCACCCACAGGTAGCCTCGCGTCGGCGGACCACTCCCGAACTTGAGGCAGTCGGTGACGGTCCTGGTATTGCCCGACTCGGGCAGCCCGTCACAAAGTAATGCCGATCAGGGAGCGAAGGGCTGATTTGTCCGGCAAAGGATCATTTCAGGATAGCGACGACACCCCCGTGGGCGTCGCAGCGAGTAAGTCTCCACCTCTGCGCATAACCTCCGCCCGCAACCGCGTGGCGTCGCCTCTTCGGTGTCGCCGGCCGCTGGCGTCGCCTGCGCTCTAGGGCTGCGTTTCGTAAATCGTCACGCCTGCCGGAAAAATGATCCAGGGCTGTGCGCTACGCGTCCAGTAGTGCGTCGTTGGCCTAAGCCACGAGGTGTCATCCAATGTTCCTCCCCGCACCACTCGCTTTTCGTCGGGAGCCACTGCGTCCAGCTTCGAGCCGCCACAAATCCAGACGCCGCAGTCGGGGCAAATCCAGCGACTTGCGATCGTGCCACTTCCGAGAACCCGCCTGACCAACCGAGGCGATCCTGTGAGACTGAACGCCGCGGCCGGAATGACAACACCCATTGCGAACGCCGCGCCTGACAAGGATTGGCAGTCAGTGCAATGGCACACATACACTCCAAGGGGAGGTTGGGTGATCGTATAACGCAAGGCACGGCAATGGCAGCCGCCAGTCTGCAAGAACGGTCCTGTGGTTATTGGGTTCCTCCCCGACATGTTCCAGACCCCTCGGCTAACAGCGACCATCACGCGCGGTTGACCCAACAACGCGTTACGCCTGATCCGTGAACCGTTCCTGCCAGGACCGTTGTGCCCCCGCCACCGGCAATGAGCTTGCCTCATAGACGCCGCGCGCGATCGCCCGCGCCATCACCAACGTGGCGGCATGACCGATTTCGGTCAGCTCCCGCGCCTCATCGATCAGCTTCCGTATCCCGGTCGCCGCGGCGAACAGCGTATCGCCGTCCATCGGCGCATGCGCCGGCAGCACCGCGCGCGCCAATCCGTCGTGCGCCATGATGGCCAGCCGCATCGCCTGCGGCTTGGTCAGCACCGCATCGGTGGCAATCAGTCCGATGGTCGTGCTGGTCCCCGGCGTGCCCTTCAGTCGCGGCGCCGTATCGAACGCGGTCGGCCAGCCGCGGCCACCAAACTCGTTGTCCTGTTCATAGGGCGCGGCCCAGAACCAAGGCCCGTCGCCGATCAGCGGCGATCCTACCGCATTCACCGCAACAATTGCCGCCACGCAATGGCCGCTGCGCGTCACCATGCTCGCCGAACCAAGCCCACCCTTCACCGTGGCCGTCGTCGCGCCGGCGCCCGCCCCCACCGTGCCCAGCGCAAACGGCTCCGCGGTCGCGGCAACGGCCGCCGCATAGCCGAGTTCGCGATACGGCGAGAAGCGGCCCCACGCCTTGTCGCCACCGTTCGCCAAATCGAAAATGATCGCCTGCGCAACCAGCGGCACGCGCACCCCACGAATGAGCAGGCCCCGCCCCTGCGCACGCAACGCGGCCTGCACGCCGCCGGCGGCATCCAGTCCGAACGCCGAACCGCCGGACAGCACGATCGCGTCCACCGCCTTTACGGTGTTCTCCGGCGCCAGCATCGCCGTGTCGCGAGTTCCCGGGGCGCCACCCAATATGCTGACCGAAGCCACCGCAGGCTGATCGAACAAAATGGCGGTCACACCCGAGCCGAGCGCCAGATCCTCGGCGTGGCCCACCGCGATCCCCGGTATGTCGGTCAACAGGTTGCGCGGCATCTCTGTCCCCTTCGCGGCCAGCATCGCCGCAAGCGCACCTGCCGGCAATGCCCGGTCGAACGCTGATCAGAGGCCAGCCCAAACGAGCCGTACCGGTGATATCGACCGGCAAGTGGCGTCAGACCGGCCGGACTCGCCTCGCCGGCCCGGCGCGTCCCAAGCCGCGGGAAGTCTGCAAGCAGATCGATCTCCTTGCCAATCGGTCGCAGCAGCTTGGCAGCGGCGCACGCTTGTGCCCGGAGCGATCCTTGGCCAAAGATCCTTGAAATCGTGTTCACCCGGCTCCGTTTTGACGACCCGGGTCAATCAGCCGCGGCCTTGTCCAGCCGGTCACGCGCGGCCGCTGCGCAGAGCGTCGAATGCATCTTGCAACTGCCGCACCTGCCGGGTCAGCGCGGAGAGCAGATCGGCCAGCGCGCGGCCTTGGTCGAGCGCAGCTCATGCGCCTTGCTTGGCCAATTGGGCAGCGGCAAGGTTCACCGTCACGTCATCGCGCACGGTTTGCATGCGATGCATAAGGTCAGCTCGCGTCTTGCCCAGCTCAGTCAGGAAGTCGCTGCGTATCGTAGCGATTGCGTCGCCGACTGCCTCGACCCGCGCCTCCAATCGGTCCTGTCTCTCCTCCAATCGTTCCTGGCCCGCCTCCAATCGTTCCTGCCCCGCCGCCAATCGTTCCTGCCGCGTCTCCAATCGTTCCTGCCGCGTCTCCAATCGCTGCTGCCCCGCGGTGACGCTGTCTTGCCCATCCCGCAAGGCGACTTGCCCCTCCTGCAAGGTGGCAAGCGCATTCAGGATGATGGAAAAATTGTCGCTCACAGCTCATCGCTCCATCGGCCAATCGTCCCGCAACCCCTTGCGCTTGGCGCGCTCATGCGGCCGCAGCCTGCGCCGCCGGCGCCACCTTCTGATCTCGAAACACCGCGCCGCTCCGCCGGCCTTGCCCGCGTCCCACAATTCCCGCAGCCGCTGGACTTCGTCATCATGCAGCGCGTGCCCGAACCGCCAGGCGGTGATTGCTTCCTGCCCAATGGCATCGGTCGAAGGATAAGCGCCGCTATCGACCGCCGCCTGAAGGTCGGTCAATTGATCTGCCGTCAGCGCGACATTGATCTTCCGAAGGTCTGCCACCACGATTCCCATGTCTGGCAGCGCCGCCACGATAGTGATCCAGTCGCCGCGTGTCCACGCCTGACCCTCGACAGAAGTCCGCGCCCGCCGCACGCTTCTCGCAATCAAGGAGGAACCACCCATGACCAACAACCCGCGCTGGGCCCGCCGCCCGGAAGGCTCCACCTGGGGCGATTTCGGCCCCAACGACGAACGCGGCCGCCTCAACCTGCTCACCCCGGAAAAGGTCCTGCAAGGCATCGCCGAGGTGAAGCACGGCAAGACGTTCTGCCTGTCGCTGCCGCTCGACTACCCGGGCGGCGCCATTCTGTCCCCGCGCCGCCATCCGCCCGTCCTGAAGCCCACCATGCGGGGGGAAAAACCCAACATGAATTATCCCCTCCGCTGCGACGATCCCACCGCCACCGACATCGTCTGCGACGACCAGGTGATCCTGACGCTGCAGTATTCCACCCAGTGGGACAGCCTCGCCCATGTCGGCCAGATGTTCGACGCCGACGGCGACGGCCGCGCCGAGGACGTGTTCTACAACGGCTACCGCGCCGGCCGCGACATCATCGGCCCGGCTTATTACGACGCGCAGGGCAACATGACCCCCTGCGATGAACCGCAAGGCGCCCGCCATCTCGGCGTGCAGAACATGGCCGAAGCCTGCATGCAGGGCCGTGGCGTGATGATCGACCTGGAGGCGCATTACGGCCGCTCCGGCCACATCGTCAGCTACGCCGACCTGATGGACATCATGCAACAGGACGGCGTCACCGTCGAACCCGGCGACTTCGTGCTGTTCCGCACCGGTTTCGCCGAGATGCTATTGGAGATGAACAAACAGCCCGACCGGGCGAAACTGTTCGCCAGCGCCGCCGCGCTCGACGGCCGCGATCCGAGCCTGCAGCAATGGGTGACCGAGAGCGGCGCCATCGCGCTCATCTCGGACAATTTCGCGGTCGAGGCCACCCCCGCGCGCCCCTGCCTGGACGACATGTGCGCCACACTGCCGCTGCACGCGCATTGCCTGTTCAAGCTGGGCTGCTATCTCGGCGAGATGTTCTACCTGACGGAACTGGCCGACTGGCTGCGCGCCAACAACCGCAACCGCTTCCTGTTCACCGGCCCGCCGCTGCGCCTGCCCGGCGCCGTCGGCTCGCCCGCCACCCCGGTCGCGACGGTCTGACGCCGCTGCCTAGCTGGCCCCGCCCGACAGGTCGGCCGTCTTCGCCAGCAGGCTCTTGGCCAGCGCCGCCGCGCCGCCATGGCTCAGCAGGCTGCGGAAATCCGAGCGCTGCACCGCGACCCGACTGATCGTGCCGTCCAGCAGCACGTCCACCGCGCGCCATCCCTGCGGTCCCTGCCGCATCACATAGTTGAGCACGTGCGGGTCGCCGGAGTGCGGAATGATGCGCGTGTTCACCTCCTGCTCGCCATTCGGCAGATCGCGCGGATCGGGTGAAACCTCGAAGCGCTGCCCGGTATAGTTGTCGAAGCTGTTGACGTAGGACGCGATGGTGTAGCGGCGGAACGCGGCCTGCAGCGTCGCCTTGTCGTCCGGCGGCAACATCGGCCAGGCGAGCCCGACCGACACCTGCAGAATCGTGTCGAGGTCGAAGGCGTTCTCGACCGCCGGGGCGAGCTGGTCGAAGCGCTGTGCGAACGGCGTCGCCTGTCCCTCATGCATGACAGCCAGCAGCCCGTCGCAGAGCTGCCGGATCGGCGCCACCACCGCGGAGGCGTCGATGGCGCGGGCCGACACCGACAGGCCAGCAACGGCCAGCAGCGTTGCGCCCAGTAACGTGCGGCGATCAATGGCGATTTGCGTCATTCGGCACTTCCCTATCACAATGAAGCGTCCATTCAACGCGCCCTCGCGCCAACGCCGCGGAGTTAGGGCCGTGGCACCGTCTGGTCAACTCGGCGCCTCGCCTGAAATAATCCGGATACACGGGTGCGGTTCGCTGCCGGACTACCTGCTATTGTGCGGTCACGTCTTCGTGGCAACCGACGGGACGGTTTCCTGCCGGCCGATCATTATCTGGCTGCAAGCATCGCCTGGGTCCTGAAAAGGAGTGTCCTGTCTTGCCGATCCCGACCGCCGTCCTGAAGCTGGCCGACACCGTGGCCGGCGCATTCGGACTGCTGGACCGCCGGTTCGCCACCGACGACCTCATCCGGCTGGCGCGACGGCGCGCCGGCCTGGAGGATTTCGGCGATGTCGATCTCGCGGAGCCCTTGCGCCGCTTTCTGGAATCGTGCGCCGACGACGCTTCCCTGGGTGTTGTCGGACGCTTCGCGACACGCTGGGATGCCGTGCGGTTCCTGTCCAATCTGCTGCTGCTACGCGCGGCGGAGCGTGCGCAGCCGACGATCCTGGGCGAGCCGATCGCGCAGCCGATTTTCATTACCGGACTGCCACGCAGCGGCACGACCTTCCTGCACCGGATGATGCTGGCGGATCGGGCCAACCGCGCGCCGCTCGTCTATGAGACGATCTATCCGTGCCCGCCGCCGCCAGGCCGGCGCGATCGGCGGGCGGCGCAGGTGGCACGGCAGCTTCGCACCTTCGAGAAGCTGGCTCCCGAGTTCCGCGCGCTGCATCCGCTGAACGCGACGTCGCCGCAGGAATGCAGCGAGATCACCGCGCACGTGTTCCGCAGTCTGCGCTTCGACACCACCTATCATATCCCGTCCTACCGCGCCTGGCTGGACGCCGACCCGGCCGGCCACGTGCCGGCCTACCAATTCCACCGGCGCTTCCTGCAACATCTGCAGCACCAGGCCGGCCCGCAGGCCAGGCCGGCGCGCTGGGTGCTGAAATGTCCCGACCACCTGTTCGCTTTGGAGGCGATCCGTGCCGTGTATCCGGACGCAAGGCTGGTATTCGTGCATCGCGACCCGGTGAAGGTGCTGTTGTCGGTCGCCAGGCTGACCGAAGTGTTGCGCCGCCCCTTCACTCGCCGGTTGGACCCAAAGCAGATCGGCCGGGAAGAGAGCCTGCGCTGGCAGCAGGGCACCCAGCGCATGATCGCGGTCGGTGACGATGCCGGACTGCCCGAGCCGGTGTGTCACGTGCATTACCTGGATCTGGTGTCGGACCCCGTCAGCACCGTAGACCAACTGTACGGGCATTTCGGGCTGGCGCTGCCATCGGCGGCTGTGCACGGGATGGAGCGCTATGTGGCGGCTCAGCCGAACGGCGGCTACGGGACGCATGCCTATTACTTCGAGGATCACGGCCTGGATGCCGAGGCGGAGCGGAAGAAGTTCCGTAACTACATGGTGCGGTTCGGGGTAACACCGGAATCGGTGCCGTCCCGCCGCTCGCCGGCCTCTCCCGCCTCGGCGGGATTGAGCCGTGAAGTGGACCAACGCGGCGAGCGAAGCGAAGCCGGCTGAGGGTACCGAGGGGCGACCCGATCACCCTCACCCACCGCCGCCTCGTCATGCCCACGTAGTGCGTGCATCGGCATGACGGGAACCCGTCGTTTACCTTTCATTATAGCGTGCGGGCGGACACTCGCCGCGATCGCGTGCCATGTTGTTCCATTCGCAGGAATTCGTGCTCGGCTTCCTGCCGGCCTGCCTGGCGGGCTGCTTCCTGCTTGGCCGTTTCGCCGGCCGGACCTGGGCCCTCGCGTGGCTGCTGGCGGCCAGCCTGTTCTTCTACGGCTGGTGGAATCCTCGCTTCGTTCTGCTATTGCTTTGCTCGATCGCGGCGAATTACGCGCTTGGCCAGCACATCCTGCACCTCGCCCTCGCTGAACGCCGCGCCCCCGCAAGGCGCTGGCTGATCGCCGGCATCGCCGGCAACCTCGTGCTGCTGGGCTGGTTCAAATACGCCGACTTCCTGCTGCACATCGCCGCGCCGGGCGCCGCACCGCTCGGCATCTTCCTGCCGCTGGCGATCAGCTTCTTCACCTTCCAGCAGATCATGTTCCTGGTGGACAGCGCCCGGCAGGACCGCGCGGATTCCGGGCTGCTGACCTACGCGGCGTTCGTCGCCTTCTTTCCGCACCTGATCGCCGGGCCGATCGTCCGGCCGAAGGACATCATCCCGCAATTGCGGCGGCGCGACCTCGCGGTGCCGCGCGCCACCAACCTCGCCGATGGCCTGACGCTGTTCCTGCTCGGCCTCGCCAAGAAGCTGGTGCTGGCCGACACGTTCGGCGGCTTCGCCGACATCGGCTTCAATGCCGCATCGCGCGGCGCGAGCCTGGGCCTGTTCGAGGCGTGGTACGCCGTGCTCGCTTACAGCCTGCAAATCTATTTCGACTTCTCCGGCTACTCCGATATGGCGATCGGGCTGGCGCGCATGATGAACGTGCGATTTCCGCTGAATTTCGCCAGCCCCTACCAGGCCCGCAACATCGCCGAGTTCTGGCGCCGTTGGCACATCACCCTCGGCACCTTCCTGCGCGACTGCGTCTATTTCCCGCTGGGCGGCAGCCGTTGCGGCACGCTGCGCCACAGCGGCAACCTGCTGGGGACCATGCTGCTGTGTGGCCTGTGGCACGGTGCGGCGTGGCGCTTCGTGCTGTGGGGCGGGCTGCACGGCCTCTACCTGGTGCTGCACGCGCACTGCCGGGTGACGCTGCCGCGCCCCCTCGCCCAGGCGCTGACACTGCTGGCAGTCGTGGTGGCCTGGGTGCCGTTTCGCGCCACCAGCGCCGCGGCGGCGCTGAGCATGCTGGCCGGCATGGCGGGGCTGCACGGCATCGCCTTGCCGCAGATGGTGGTGCAGGCCCTGCCGATCCTGGCCACCGTCGCAACGCCGGTGCCGGTGCTGTCATTCCTCGGCGACGGGCGCACGCTGAGCTTCCCGGAAGTCACCGCCTGCCTGCTGCTCGGCTGGTGCATCGTGCTGCTGCTGCCGCACGTTCACGAACTGTCGGAGCGCGCGCGCGGCTGGGCGCTGACGTCGGGCTTCGCGTTCAGCATGCAGGCGCTGTTCTTCGCGCCGCATGTCGCGCCGTTTCTGTACTTCCGGTTCTGATGGCTCCCCCCATGTCATTGCGAGGAACGGAGCGACGAAGCAATCCCCCGCGATGGCGCGCTCCGGGCGGGGGATTGCTTCGCCTTCGGCTCGCAATGACACCGGTGGGCCGCATCCTCCTCGCCTGCACCGCCTCGCTGGTGCTCTACTTCGCCTGCTTCGCCGCGATCCTCGACCGCCCTCTCTCCTACGGCTTCCTGCGCCAGGAGATCGACGCCAGGCTGGCGCGCGGCGCGGCGATCACCGGCCCCAAGCTGGTCATTCTGGCCGGCTCCAACGGGCCCTATTCGCACCGCTGCGCCACGATCGAACCGCTGCTGCACATGCCGTGCGTCAACGGCGGCGTCGCCGTCGGCATCGCCCTCGACTACCTGTTCGCACGCTGGGAAGCGCTGCTGCATCCCGGCGACGTCGTCTACCTGCCGATGGAGGAGGCGCAATATGCGCGCGATCGCGCCACCAACGCACTCGGCCCGGACGCGGCGATCATGCTGCGGCACGATCGCACGACGCTGGCCACGTTACCGGCCCGGCGCTGGCTCGGCGCGCTGTTCGCCTACGATCTGCGCGGCGCGCTGATGACGCTGGTCGAGACCGCGCTCGTGGCCGGCGGTTTCCACGATCCACGCGCCGCCGCGACCGGCGAGAGCAATGCCTGGGGCGACCATATCGGCCACACCGCGGCGCTGGCCGCGACAAGCGCGTCCGTGCTCGCCGTGGCAGTGCCGTACCACCCGACCGTGGCGCAAATCCGCGCCGGCAACGGCAGCGTACTGATTGCCGGGTTCGCCGACTGGGCGCGCGAACACGACGTGCGCGTGATCGGCGGGCTGCCGACCGGCTTCGCCGATTCGCCGATAACCGAGGAGGCGATTGCCACGATCCGCGCCATCTACGCGATGCATGGCGCGCTGTTTCTGGAATTGCCGAACCGCAGCCGCTATCCGCGCGCGGCATTTTTCGATACCGCCGAGCACCTGAACGAAACCTGGCAGGTGGTCCATTCCACCGCGGTGGCGCGCGGCCTAGCCGGGGTGATCCAGAGCCAGCGGGGACTCCTACCGGACGCCCTAAAGGTTGACACACGGTCGGCACCCACATCGTCATGCCGACACCCGGGTCAAGCGCCCGAGGGCAGGCTCCGATCGGCATCCGCGACTTTTCTTGCTGCGCTCAGCAAAATCCTGGATGGCGGGGCCCCCGTCTTGGCCGGGGCATGCTGATCCCGCCATGACGGTGGAGGTTGCGGCAACCAGCCAATCTTTCGGGCGGTTGGGAAGTGGGCCGGTTGGAACGTCACCTGCCGACCCAATGCAGCGGTAGCAAGCCGTCAGCGCCTACAGCCGGAATCGACCCATTGCGGATATTCGCCACCGCGGGCGGTTTGTGGGCCAGGGTGGATGCGGCATCTTCTCTGACACAGGGGGATCGTCCGAAGGTTGGCGATGCCGGTCGTCAATCGCAACCCTCCGAGGCGCTACCGCGACCGCGAGAATACAATGAACCCGTCGCGGTTGGGCATCCGCACGGCAGCCAGCGTTTGCGCATTCATCGTGTCGCTGGGTCCCACGATGCCGTTGAGCGACAAGATGTAGGCACAGACCGCATAAACCTGATCGTCGGTCAGCGACTTCGGCGCGGTCAGCGGCATGGCGCGACGCACGTAGTCGAACAGCGTCGTCGCATAAGGCCAGAAGCTGCCAACGGTCTTGATCGGCATTCCTTCACCGGTGAGCGTTCCTTGACCACCGACCAACGGATCGTTCGGCTTGCCCGCCCCACGCTCGCCATGACAGGCCTGGCATGTCTCACGGTACACCACTTCGCCCTGCGCTGGTGTTCCGCTGCCGGGCGGCAGGTTTGCGCCGTCGGGCGCAATGCTGATGTCCCACGCGGCCATCTCGTCCGGTGACACGACGCGGCCGAGCCGCGGACCGTCCGCCCAGGATTCACTCGTACAGAACAGCACCAATGCGCCGCCAAGCAGCAGGCTACGCATAGACATGTGCCAACTCGCCGTTCGCGGATACACCCCAACTTGTAATGCCATTGTAGTGGAAGATCGTCTTGCTGCCGCGCTCGGCAATGAGCTGTTCGCGAGTTGGCTGAACATAGCCAGACTCATCCTCGGCACGGCTCTGCAGCACAGCCGCGCCGCCGTTCCACTGCCACGGGATGCGGAACCGCGTCAGTGCCATCGGCAGTACCGGGTCCTGCAACAGTGCCGGCGCCCAACTCTTGCCGCCATCGGCGGACACATCGACCTTGGCGATTCTGCCGTAACCCGACCACGCCAATCCGGAAATTTCATAGACGCCCGCACCGTCGAGCCGCAAACCAGGGGACGGACGGGTAATCACCGACTTCGCCTCAATCGGGAAGACGAACTGCTGCGCTTTCCCATCCGGCAGCGAGATCGTGTATTTCGAAGTTTCGTCCTTGGTCATCATCGGTCCGTCGGTCAGCTTGATGCGGCGGAGCCACTTCACGTTGGTGTTGCCTTCAAAGCCCGGAAGTAGCAGACGCATAGGATAGCCGTTGCCTGGCCGGATGCGCTCGCCGTTCTGGTACAGCGCGACGATGGCATCGTCCATTGCCTTGGCAAGCGGCACGCTTCGGCTCATGCTGGCAGCGTCAGCACCTTCAGCCAGAATCCACCGGGCTTTCGGATCAACGCCCGCCTCATCCAAGAGTATCGCAAGCGGCACTCCCGTCCACTCCGCGCACGATAGCAGGCCATGCAGCCCCTGAACGCCAAGCTGTACCGGCGACTTCTGATAGAGCGCGCCACCGTTGCCGCCGCATTCGATGAATGCAATGCGCGACACCGTCGGATAGCGGGACAGCGCCTCGACCGTGAAACTCAACGGACGGCGGACCAAGCCGTGAATGAGCAGTTGGTGCGCGGTGGGATCAATTTCCGGGATGCCGTCATGCGACCGTTCGAAATGCAGGCCATTTGGCGTGATCGTGCCCTCCAGCGCATGGAGCGGCGTGCGCGATGCACCGGTTCCGGTGGTTCCCGGCAGTGTTGCAAAGATGCGCGCCACCTTGTTCTCGAAATGCGATGGTTGACCATATGGCACGAATGGTGCGCCAACTTCGCGCATCCACGGCTCAATCTGCAGCGGTCCTGTCGCATTCGCCGACCTTGCGAATCCCGCGCCGGCAGCCATGGCTGCGCCGGCACGAAACAGCGCACGTCGATCCAGCAAACCGTTGCCGGCGACCGGCTGTAGGTCACACTTGCCTGCGCGCCGGATTCCGTTACGCATCCGTTTCCTCCCCGACGTCAGCCCGACCTGTTCGCTCAGACGACGCGCTTCGGCCGAGATTCCCCAGATGAATGACCAATTCGACCGTTATAAGGGCAGCATGCGCCCAAGCCTTGGGTTAAGCAACGGTGATGCCGCAGGATAGCAGGGGAATCGCACTTGGAACGCTACAGGCGAATCTGCCGCCGGGCGAGGGGCGTCGGGCCGTACAAATTCGGCCATAGACCCGAAATCCGCGTCCCAAGAAGGCGTCGGGACGCCGAAAACTCCTCGTGCGATCGCCCTGCGCCGGGTAGACCGCTAGGGCCGTGCCAATCCGTCGACGATCGCTGTGTGAACGAGAAGCTGGCCCTGTTAGCCGCATAGCGCCCGGAAGGTTTCCCAGGCCACCCCTTGCTCGTAAATGATAACCGATTGTACTGCGCGGTCTACCCGGGCGTTGGCACAAATCCACCCAAAGCGGACCTTTGTCAGTGTTGCTGATCGAGGAGGGCGCGCACGGCGGTGACGGCGGCGATTGGCTGCTGCTCCATAAGACAATGCCCCGAGTTTGGGATCACCAGCTCTAGTGAATCGGTCGCGGCACCACGCATGACAACCGCCATGATCGACCCGAAGGATTTCACGCCGCCAATAGCAGGCACCGGCATCATCAGCTTGCGGTTGGCGACGAAGGCACGGTTGTCGCGGGCGTCCGGATCGAAGGCCGCGAACTGGTTAAACCCGGTATGCAGCGCGCCTGGCGGCGCACCCAGCCTGGCATAGAGTTCGCGGGAACCCGACCCGAAACGGCTGAATGTCGGGAGCGGCTGGCCCACGCGGAATGCGTGCCTCGTCGGCCGGGATCAAGGTTCTGGCCATTGTTCCGTCTCCATATGGCCGGGAACCGCCCACTGCCGTCCTGTTGCCGCCTCCCGTGATATATGAGTAGCTCCGGCCCGAGAATGCAATCGAACGGATGCGGGACGACCGGCGTGAGACACGACACGGTAGAAGGATGCCAGTCATGCGATCAGCAACGGTGAAGCTTCTTGGGGCGTTGTTGGGAATTGCGGTACTTGTCGCAGCGGGAGCCGCCCGGGCGGACGAGGCTCCGGCTGGTACACTGGACCGCATCCGTCAGAACAAGATCATACGCATCGCTTACCGCGAGGATGCACCACCGTTTTCCTACAAGGACAGCCTTGGAGAGCCCGCGGGGCTCATGGTCGATCTCTGCAAGGCGGTCGCTGAGAAGCTCAGTCAGCAACTGACGCTATCTTCGCTGAACGTTGCCTATATCCCGGTCACCGCGACCGACCGCTTCGAGGCAATCCGGCAGCACAAGGCGGACCTGCTTTGCGAGCCTACCAGCGCTACTCTGTCGCGGCGGGAGCTGGTCGATTTCTCAATTGCGACCTTCGTCGACGGTGCCAGCCTCATGATCCGCCCCGACGGCCCACGGAATTTGCAAGCGCTTGCCGGCCGAAAGATCGGTGTGCTCGCTGGCACCACAACGGAACAGGAATTGCGCAATTCTTTGGCGAATGCCGGACTGACCGCCGAAATCATCCCGGCCAAGACCCATACGGAGGGCTTGGCGATGCTGGACGACGCCAGGATATCGGCCTACTTCGCCGACCGGTCGATCCTGGTGATCTTGATCAAGAACAGTAAAGAGCCGGAAAACCTGACGCTGGCCGATGCGTATCTGACGGTGGAGCCCTATGCGCTGGCACTGCCCCGTGGCGATGAGGACTTCCGTCTCGCGGTGGACCGGGCGCTCAGTCACATTTATCGCTCGGGCGAGTTGGATCCTATGCTCCTGCGGGCCTTTGGCAGCAACTTCAAACTGGGACCGATCCTGCAAACGCTGTATCTGATCTCCAGTTTGCCGGACTAGCGGCAGCGGACTCAGCGTCTCTCCGGCAACCAGCCTTGGGCAGCTTATGACCATGACTCACCTCCCGCGCAAGAATTGTCCGCTTGCGAGATTCCACTAACAACCGGCGGCGAGAGAATCCGAATGGCCGCCCACCCGTACTGGCCGTGCGGTCCCCATGGCGCAGAGGCGTCACTAACCCAAATCTCTGCTCCCCACCTAAGAGGCGGTAGGGTGACCGCGGCGGCGACAGCCGCTTTCTACCCATTGCGGACGCTCAAACTGACGCACTACCGGCAGTTGGTATCACCGGCCTTGCTATGGCGCCTGCACCGGCAGCGCTGCGGTGATGGGGCAGGCCTTCTGGTGCGTTGCCTCGCAACGGTTGCGCGCTGCCAAAATCGCCGCGTCCGGGTCTGCGCCGCAAGCGACATTGCACACGTCGAAATTGCCGGCGTTCCAGCAGGCGATCGCGATCTGTGGCGCCTGGTCGGACGCGCAGCGTGCGGCGTTCCCCGAGCTATTGGCAATGACCGGGGCGTCGTGGAATCCTCGGCTCATGTCGGCAAACACGCAATCCGACTTCTTGTCGGCGTGGTCGCGACAGCCAGCGAGCGCGGCTTCGGCAACCCGTGGCGGCACCAAGGCCGGGCATGGCAAGAGTCCCTTAAGCGTGATCGCATGCGGGCCCGGGGTGAATTGCATGCGCGCGACGAAGGTTTCGTTGGTGACGACATTCTCGACCAGGTAGGTGACGGTGCAGTCGCGCGGCTTGGTGGCGTCATCGAGCGCGTGCGACGAGTCGAAGTCGCCCAGGTTGAAGTCGAGCGGCGTGCCTCGGCTGGCCGCGCTGGCCAGCAGCGGCAGGACGAGAATGGCGAGGCGGAGCCATGGCCTCATTGGCCGCGCGTCTGCCAGCGTTGCCCGATCAGCGATCCCGCGGCGGGATCGGTCACATCCACCACCTCGGCAGATCCCACGCGGTAATGCACGCTGACTGCGACCGTCGAGGCCAGCGGCACAAAGCCCGCATACAATTCCTCCGCCGCCGCGTGCGGATCGGGGCAATTCTGGTCGGGCAGGAAGCGCCAGGAAACCCGGAACAAGGCCTTGTTGAGGAACAGCAGGACAACATGGCTCGGCTCGCCGAAGCAGGCGGTGACCAGCTTACGCAACGCGCCCGCCGCCTGCATGGGTATCCAGACATAGCGCACGTCTTCGGAGAATTCCTTGGCGACCGGCAGATCGCTCCAATGCAGGTTGGCACCGGGATCGGGCAAGTGCTGACTCACGTCCTCCGGTGTCAGCCCGAACTTCAGGCCCGCCATCAGCCGCGCGAGATCGCCCGGCGCCCGCTGCGTGGCATAGGTCCAGGACACGCCCCTGTCGTCCCATTGCAGCGGCGGCAGCGTCAGGATGGGTTTGGTCGTGTCCGGCGCCTGGGCCGCGGCGGCAACGCCGGCGATCGACACGGCGCCGGCCAACAGGGCGCCCAGCCACGGGCGGTGTGCGTGTGCGCCCTTGCCGTCATGGCCGGCCCGGTTCCCGCCGGCACCAGGATGGGCGGCCGTCACGATCCGCGACTCAGTCATGCGCGCAGCCTGCATCAAAACGCCAGCGCTGTCGCCTGCACCACGAGCGGCAGCGTGCGCACCATCGCCAGCACATCCTCGGGCACCGGCTCGTCCACCGACACCAGGCAGATGGCGTCGCCGCCCAGGCTGGCGCGGCCGAGATGGAAGGTGGCGATGTTGATCCCGGCGCCGGCCAGCGTTGCGCCGAAGCGGCCGATGAAGCCCGGCTTGTCCTGGTTGGTCACGTAGAGCATGTGCGGGGCGAAATCCGCCTCCACCTTGATACCCTTGATCTCGACGATGCGCGGCCGCGAGCCGGCGAACAACGTGCCGGCGACCGAGCGCGTCAACTGCGGGGACTCGATGGTGACGCGCACCAGCGTCTGATATTCGCTCGGGCGGTCGTGCACGGTTTCGGCCACGTCGATGCCGTGGTCGCGCGCCGCGACGCCGGCATTGACCATGTTCACGCCCTCCATCAGCGGCGACATCAAGCCGGCCAGGACGGCGGCGGTGAGCGGACGGGTATTCAGTCCCGCCACCTGGCCCTCGTATTCGATCGCCACGCGGCGGATGACGCCCTCGCGTGCCTGGGTGAGCTGGCCGGCGAAGCCTCCCAGCAACCGGCAGAGTTCCATGTAGGGTTTCAGGCGCGGGGCGTCCTCGGCGGACACCGACGGCGTGTTGATCGCATTGGCGACCGCGCCGGTCAGCAGGAACTCGCTCATTTGCTCCGCCACCTGGAGCGCAACGTTCTCCTGCGCCTCGGTCGTCGCGGCGCCGAGATGCGGGGTGCAGACGACGTTGTCCAGGCCGAACAGCGGCGAATCGGTGGCCGGTTCGGTCTCGAACACGTCGAGCGCGGCGCCGGCGACGTGTCCGGCGCGGATCGCATCCGCCAGCGCCGCCTCGTCCACCAGTCCGCCGCGGGCGCAGTTGATGATGCGCACGCCCTTGCGGGTTTTCGCCAGCGCCTCGCGCGACAGCATGTTGCGCGTCGCATCGGTGAGCGGCGTGTGCACCGTGATGATGTCGGCGCGAGCCAGCAGCGTGTCGAACTCGACCTTCTCCACGCCCAGGGTAAGCGCGCGCTTTTCCGCAAGATATGGATCGTAGGCGATCACCTTCATCTTCAGTCCGATGGCGCGCTCGGCGACGATCGAGCCGATATTGCCGCAGCCGATCAGGCCGAGCGTCTTGCCGGTGAGCTCAACGCCCATGAAGCGGTTCTTTTCCCATTTGCCGGCCTTGGTGGAAGCGGAGGCTTCGGGAATCTGCCGGGCCAGTGCGAACATCATGGCGATGGCATGCTCTGCCGTGGTGATGGTGTTGCCGTGCGGCGTGTTCATCACCACGACGCCGCGCGCGGTGGCCGACTTCACATCGACGTTGTCCACGCCGATGCCGGCGCGACCGACCACCTTCAGGTTGGTAGCGGCATCCAGCAGTTCGCGGGTGACCTTGGTGGCGGAACGCACCGCCAGCCCGTCATAGGGCGCGATGATGGCGCGCAGGTCGGCAGCCGAGAGGCCGGGCTTGAGGTCGGCCTCGATGCCGCGCTGACGGAAGATGTCCACGGCGGCGGGCGAGAGTTTGTCGCTGATCAGCACTTTGGGCATGGGAGAGGGTCCTGTTTTTTTATGACTCCCCCTCCCCTTGAGGGCTTGGGCCGCGAAGCGGCCCAAGCCCTCAAGGGGAGGGGGAGTCACGGCCCGCGGTTACGCGGCTTTCGCGCTGGCATATTCCGCTTGCACAACGTCGTGCGCCCAATCGAGCCAGGGCAGCAGCGCCTCGACATCCGCGGTTTCCACCGTGGCGCCGCACCAGATACGCAAACCGGGCGGCGCGTCGCGATAGGCCGCGATGTCGTAGGCGACGGCTTCCTTCTCCAGCAGCGCCGCCATCCGCTTCGCTGCTTGCGCCTGCGCTGGTGCCGGCAGCGCGGTAAACCACGGCGACACCAGCTTCAGGCAGATCGACGTGCAGGAGCGCGTCTCCGGCGCCGTCGCGAGGAAATCCACCCACGCCGTGCGCGCCACCCAGCGCGCGATCGCGCCGAGAGTCGCCTCCGACCGCGCGATCAATCCGTCGAGGCCGCCAACCGATTCCGCCCAGCGCAGGCCGTCCACCGCATCCTCGACGCAGAGCATCGACGGCGTGTTGATCGTCTCGCCCTTGAAGATGCCCTCGTTCAGTTTTCCGCCTGATGTCAGGCGGAAGATTTTCGGCAGCGGCCAGGCTGGCTGGTAGGTTTCCAGCCGCTCCACCGCGCGCGGCGACAGCGCCAGCATGCCGTGTGCCGCCTCGCCGCCCAGCACCTTCTGCCAGGACCAGGTGGCGACATCGAGCTTGTCCCAGGGCAGCCGCATGGCGAACGCCGCCGAGGTGGCGTCGCAGATGGTCAGGCCGGCGCGATCGGCGGCGATCCAGTCGCCGTCCGGCACCCGCACGCCGGACGTCGTGCCGTTCCAGGTGAATACCACGTCGTGGGAGAAATCCACCGCGGCCAGGTCGGGCAGCGCGCCATAGTCCGCCGTCAGCACGCGTGCGTTGGCCAGCTTCAATTGCTTGGCGATGTCGGTGGCCCAGCCGGCGCCGAAGCTCTCCCACACCAGCACATCGACGCCGCGCGCGCCGAGCAGGGACCAGAGGGCAAGTTCGACGGCGCCGGTGTCGGAGGCGGGGACAATGCCGAGCCGCCAGTCGGCCGGCATGCCGAGGATGGCGCGCGATCGGTCGATCACCTCGGCCAGGCGTGCCTTGGGTGCCGCGGCGCGATGGCTGCGGCCGAGGAAGGCGCCGGCAAGCGCATCAAGCGTGAAGCCGGGGCGCTTGGCGCAGGGGCCGGAGGAGAAATTGGGATTGGCCGGACGCATGTCCGGTTTGGTGGCGAATGCCATTGCAGCTCTCCCTTTCAGAAGAGAAGCGCCCCGGTGGGGGGGCGTGACCCGGCGCTGGGTCTATTCCCAGCGCGGCGTGGCGTCAATGACGAAGATTCAACGAAGATTCGGCGACCGTCCCGCCCGATGATGCCGTGGGCCACTTGAATGTTGTCCGCGAAAAGCGTATCTGAATCCGATGTGGCGGAGATCGGCTATCCGCTTCGTGTTGGAGTCCGACCTGTCCCAGGGAGAGGTTGCGACCATGCGGATCGAGACGCCCGTCGGCGACCTGCTGGTCATGGGGGAACCCGCCCAGGACATATCGGGCAACGTGTTGCGCGCGACCGGCGTGCACACCAATGCCCCGTTCGGTTCGCCATTGGCGGCCAATGCGATCGGCTCGGCGAATCTTCAGGTCATCGGGCAGGCGTTCCTGGTGGAGTTTGGATATGAGCAACTCGTCTTGGAAGGAGCGGTTCGCACGTCGGGCAAGCGGAAAGGCGCGCGACCTCGTCCCATCCGGTTCGCCCGCCATCCTGAGCCTGCGGACCAACCCTGACGCGAGTGAAGTCAATAGTATCGCTGCTATCGAGGCGCTGGTGCGGCGACACGTGCCATTGCTGAAGGCCAAGCGTGCGATCGAGGCTGTCCTGACCGAGGGCAGCCATTATCTGCCGGTGCCGAAGGTGGAGGATCCCGGGAGATTGCGCTCCGAATTGCAGGAAGCGGGATTCACGGTCCGGGTGGCGCCGGTGCCCGGCCGCGCCATCGATGTGAAGGCGCTGCGGGAGAGGCTTGGGACGAGCCAAGAGCAATTTGCCGCACGGTATCGGATCAGCCTCTATGTGCTGCGGAATTGGGAGCAACGGCGTAACGAGCCGGATCCGATCGCAAGGAACGTGCTGGAGATGATCGAGCGCGATCCCGTCGGCACGGAGCGCGCGTTGTGGGGCGGCGAGTGAGCCGGAGGCCCGCGGCGCGTCCCGCTGCTTCGGCGTATCACAGACCGCCTTATCCGCGGCTGGCAGATCTGGCGGCTTCGCGCCGCCTACGAGCGCGGCAAGAGGCACGCCATCGCGGTGATTGGCGAGGGCGACCTCTTCCTGGCGACCAGGTTGGGCGCCGGGGCGATCGCCATGGTGGAAGCGCCGGAGCTTGCCTCATTCAACGAACGGAGGCTGAGGATATCAGGTCGGCCGTAACATCCCGCCGGTCCAGCAAGCCATGTTCGCTCGAAGAACACCCGCCGCTATCACTGCACTGCCATCGCACTTGAACCGGCACGCACCTCACCCAGCCGGAACTTGCGCGGTGCCAGCCCCGGCAGCGCCGCCCGCAGGGTGCCGACCGCACGTTCCGCCTCGCGCACGTGCTCTACCAGTTGTTCGTACCCGGCGGGCTCGAGCTGCCCTTCCACCAGGGAGTCGCTGATCTGCTCTATGGTGGCAAGGCTCTCGCCCGCGAGCCGGATTGCCGCGCGCAAGGCACCTTCGTTCGACGCTTCAGTGGGTCGGAGACCCGGCACGGCCAGGTAGGGGGTGTCGCGCAGCAGGAAGTCGCAGAGCCGTGGGTCCGGCACCTCACGAATGAGCTGGTTGATCTCCCCGGCCTTGAAGCTTACGCGGCCGCAGACACGAGCGTGAAAATTGGCGTACTCCATGCCGAGCGACGCGGCGACGTCGCGAATCGACCGCCGCTTCTCGATGACAAGAATCTGCCGGACCAGGGTGGCGAATTCATCGCCGTGGCTGGGAGCCTTGCGCACGTCCTGCGCCTCCGTCGTTTGCGACGGTCATAGCGCCACTGCTGCGGATGCGAACTGATCCAGATCAAATGTAACGGCAGAGTTTGTTGATTTGAGTAGATTTTTGCGGGACCCGCGCCGACACGCCACGGCCACACGCATTGCGTGTGCCGAACAACAATGGACGGACCGTCGCGTGCGACGATCCGTCCGTTGTGCAGTCAGTCCCGACCCTGGGTTGAATCGGGCCGGAGTGTCACATCAGTCCGTGCGACGGCGGCGCCGTACCAATCCCAGGCCGGCCAAGCCAGCCCCGAGCACCAACAGCGCCGCCGGTTCCGGTGTCGCCACCGGGATCACGGTTCCGCCCAGGATGCTCACGTCCCAGGCCGTCGCGAGGGGACCGTACCAATAAGCATAGCCATTCCAACTCCCGTCGGCATTCTGGTTCGCGACCAGCCAATTATTGTAGTCCTGCCACCAGTTGCAGACCTGAGTGCTATCCAAGGAGCCGCAGCCGAGCAGGTTGGTGATCGTGGTGGTGTTGTCCAGCCCGAGCCAGAGTTCCAGCGCCTTGTAGTCGGCCCACATCGCGTAAGGTTGGCCAAAGTTGCCATACCAGGTGCCGTTTGCGCCTTCCGTCCAGTGCGCGTTCAAGAAGGCCAGAGCGTTCTGAACTGCGGTGTCACTCAGGCCTGCTCCGATGAATTTCAAGCCCAGCAGCACGCTGCCGGTGTCGGACTGCTCGCACAGACCCGACGGAGGCCCCTGGTAACACCCTGCCCCGGCTGGCTGGCCATACGGGTTGCCGGCCTCAGCCTGGGCAAAGGCGAGCCAGGTTGCCAGCCCGGTCTTGACGAAGCCCGGCGTGGTCGCGCCCAGCGACTGGTCGTAGATCATCGACAGGACCGCCCACTGGGTGGTGGAACTGTCGGAGTCCCCGTTGCCGGGGATGTAATAGCGCCATCCGCCGACCCGGTTGGATACGATGGCGTTGTTTACCGTGGTCTGGCTGCCCGCGTACTCATTGGTGATGCCCTGGGCGATCTGCGTCCACGTCATGCCTGCCAGGGGGCCGCTGGTGGTGGCGATGGCGCTCGGGTTGCTGGCCGCGTACTGGCCGATCGCCGACGCCACGATGCCGGTGGTATAGGTCGACTCGCCGGCGCCATACCAGTAGACGCCAGTGCAGGTCCCGGTGCCGCAGGGATTGTTGCCGTCGTCTCTGACCCCCACAGTGCTGGTCGATGCGTTAGCAAGGAGATAGCTCACGGCATTGTTGACGTCGGATTGATACGCAGGAGCATTGGCTCCCCAATGGCTCTCCTGGCTGATGAAAGCCCCTATGGCGGCACCTGTGGCGGCCTCCTCGTAGCCACCGTAGCTCCAATACCCGCCCGGCGCCTGCGTTGCCGCCAGATTCGCCAAACCGTTGTCGATGGCGCCCACAATCTGCACCTCGGTGGCCGCCATCACCGTGACCGGCGCCAGTGCCGTCATCGCTGACAGCGCCACCCCGGCCAGCCAAGCGACTTTTTGCCTACTCATCTCCGTATCCCACCCTTCTCAGGTTGCTGAGTTAACGGAGATCGAGACGCAAGCTCCGTGCCAGACAAAAAAACCAGCAAAACTGCGGCTTTTTCGGCATTTCGGCAGCCTGGCGTCACGACTTGTCAAATGCGGCGACACGCAAATTTTCAAACCTTCCGCTCGATCTTGATAGCGCTCTCAGGAAGCATCTGAGATCGTTGACACTAGCGTGCATCCATCGCTGCGCGCCCATGCCACGAAAGTGCAAAATAAACCGACGCGCATAGTTACAAGTCGACTGCGGCAAGTTGAAATCTTCTGGTCCGCCCGTCTGTGCTAACGGCCACGGTTTACATGTCGCGCGCGAAGCAACCAAGCGAGCCGCGACCGGCCGCATGGGCGTAGCGGATGGACCGTGGCAGCTTCGGCCGTGCCGCCGCTGCCCCGACTACCCGATCGGCCTTGCGTAGATGGGCGGGCCGCCCCGAACTTGATTCGAGGCGGCCATGGATTGGCACGCGGTTCCCGTGCGGCCGAACCAAGAACCGGAATGTTCGGCGTTCGGTATTACGTGCCGATGCCGCCGATCGCCACGTACTTGACCTCCAGATACTCCTCGATGCCGTATTTGGAGCCCTCGCGCCCCAGCCCCGAGTGCTTCATGCCACCGAACGGTGCCACCTCGGTGGAAATGATGCCCTCGTTGATGCCGATCAGCCCGTATTCCAGCGCCTCGCCGACGCGGAAGATGCGGCCCACGTCACGCGCGTAGAAGTAAGCCGCCAGGCCGAACTCGGTGTCGTTCGCCAGGCGGATCGCTTCTTCCTCCGTCTTGAAGCGGAACAGCGGCGCCACGGGGCCGAACGTTTCCTCGCGGAAGATCATCGCGTCCTTCGGCACGTTGGCCAGCACGGTCGGCTCGAAGAACGTGCCGCCCAGCTTGTGGCGATGGCCGCCGGTCACCACGCTTGCGCCCCGCTTCAGGGCATCGGCGATATGCTCTTCGACCTTCTTCACCGCATCGGCGTTGATCAGCGGGCCTTGCGCCACGCCCGGCTCCATGCCGTTGCCGACCTTCATCGCCTCGGCCGCCGCCTTCAGCTTGGCGGCGAAGGCGTCGTACACGCCTTCCTGAACCAGAATGCGGTTGGCGCAGACGCAGGTCTGGCCGGTGTTGCGGAACTTGCTGCCCATCGCACCGACCACCGCGGCGTCCAGATCGGCGTCATCGAACACGATGAACGGCGCGTTGCCGCCCAGCTCCATGCTGGTCTTCTTGATCGTCGGCGCGCACATCGCCAGCAGTTTGGCGCCGACCTCGGTCGACCCGGTGAACGACAGCTTGCGCACCATCGGATTGCCCGTGAGTTCCTCGCCCATCGGTCCGGACGGCCCGGTCAGCACGTTGCAGACGCCGGCCGGCATGCCGGCGCGCTCGGCCAGCACCGCCAGCGCCAGGGCCGAGAACGGTGTCTGGCTGGCGGGCCGGATCACCCCGGTGCAGCCGGCGGCCCAGCCCGGACCCGCCTTGCGGGTGATCATCGCCGAGGGAAAATTCCACGGCGTGATCGCGGCGAACACGCCGATCGGCTCCTTCAGCACCAGGATGCGGCGGCCCTTGGCGTTCTGCGGGATGGTGTCGCCGTAAACGCGCTTCGCCTCGTCGGCAAACCAGTCGATGAAGCTCGCCGCATAGGCGATCTCGCCCTTGCTCTCGCTCAGCGGCTTGCCTTGCTCCGCGGTCATGATCACCGCGAGGTCCTCGGTGTTGGCGAGCATCAGGTCGGAGAGTTTGCGCAGGATCGCGGCGCGCTCCTTTGCCAGCATGGCGCGCCAAGCGGGATAAGCGCGGTTGGCGGCCTCAATGGCGCGGCGGGTTTCGGCAGCACCCATGGCGGGCACTTCGCCGATCGCCTCGCCGGTGGCGGGGTTCTTCACCACGATGGTCTTGCCGCTGTCGGCCTCGACCCATTTGCCGTCCAGGTAGTTCGCCTGGCGGAACAGGGTGGGGTCTTGCAAGGGCAGTGGAGAGGTGGGGTTCAGCATGACGCGGGTCCTCCTTACCTCAGCCCCCGCCGACGCGGTGGCGCCGAGGTCAACCGCACCATAGTCCGTTTCGGGCAAAGTGTCAGGGGTGCGGGCTCGGGTCGGCGGGGCAATCGGGTGAGCCGAGAGAAGGCCAGGGGCTTCGCCCCTGGAACCCCACCAAGGGGCTCTGCCCCTTGGAGCCCCGCCAAGGGCACAGCCCTTGGGACCCTTCAGTTGGA
>Ga0209415_10002565_pt1 | contig 34063 bp, 35 predicted proteins | sample PeaSoiSIISIP2007_FD_187696 | JGI IMG/M metagenome (GOLD analysis project Ga0209415, IMG submission 187696) | Peat soil microbial communities from Weissenstadt, Germany - SII-SIP-2007 (SPAdes) (version 2) | ecosystem: Environmental > Terrestrial > Soil > Wetlands > Peat | place: Germany... | reverse complement strand
TCCGGGCTCTCGGCAGTTCTTCGGGGCGCGTTCTAATGATCCATATTCTGCCCAACATCATCGGGCCGATCCTCATCATAGCGAGCATGGATATTCCCTCGGTGATCACCCTGGAAGCGGGATTGACCTATCTCGGCATGGGCATCCCGCCGCCGGCCGCGAGCTGGGGCCGTATTCTGCAGGAGGGTTTCGACAGCATTCGCGACGCCCCTTGGATCGTGATCGCGGGGGGCATTCCGCTCATTTTCACGACGCTGGGCTTCACGTTCCTCGGGGAATCCCTGCGCGATCTTCTGGATCCGAAGCTGAGGAGGATCGTCTGAGCATGGCGGCGGCGGCCCAGCCGGTTCCGGCGACCACCGCCAACGTTCTGGAGGTGCGGGATCTGAGCGTGCAGTTCCGCACGCCACGAGGCCCTGTCTTGGCCCTGCGCAAGGTGAGCGTGACTGTGCCCCGCGGCAGCATCGTCGGTCTGGTCGGCGAAAGCGGCTCGGGCAAGTCGACCCTGGCGCTGGCCGTCATGCGTCTCATGCCCGTCAATGCCACCATTTCCGAAGGCAGTCTCCGGTTTGCCGGGCGCGAGCTTCTGAGCCTGCCAGCCTCGGAGATGCAGCGGCTGCGGGGCGACCGTATCTCCATGGTGTTCCAGGACCCCATGACGTCGCTGAACCCCGTTCGAACCATCGGCATGCAGATGGTCGATATCCAATATCGCGATCGGCGGATGTCCCTGGCGGACAAGCGCCGCAAAGCGGCCGAGATGCTTCGCCGGGTGGGCATTCCGGACTCCGAGCGCCAGCTCGACCGCCACCCGCACCAGTTCTCCGGCGGCATGCGCCAGCGCATCGCCATCGCGATGGGCATCCTGGAGAAACCCGAGCTCCTCATTGCCGACGAGCCCACCACGGCTCTTGATGTGACGCTGGAAGCGCAGATCGTCCAATTGCTGCGGGATTTGCGCGGCGAGCTGAACGGCTCGATCCTGTTCATTTCTCACAACCTCGGCATCATCGCCGAGCTGTGCGACTACGTTGTCGTGCTCTATGCCGGCGAGGTCGTGGAGCAGGGGCCGATCGAGGACATTTTCCACCGCCCGCGCCACCCTTACACCCGGGCCCTCCTGGAATGCGATCCTGCGCGCATCGAGGAGGTCTGCCGTGAATTGCCGACCATCTCAGGCGACGTGCCGAACCTGCTCCGTGTCCCGTCCGGCTGCGTGTTCGCCCCACGCTGCCCGCAGGCCATTGATCGTTGTCAGCACGAGCATCCGGCCGATCACGAGACCGGGCCCGGCCATTTTGCGCGCTGCCATCTGCTTCAGAGTGTGTCCGATGGCTGAGGTTTCCCTCGCTCCCGCGAAGCGGGTTGTGCCGGCCAACAGCGACGACACATTGCTGGAGGTGAGCCATCTCCACGTGCGTTATCCCTTGCTGGGGGCGATGCGGGCCAAGCTGTTCGGCGTGCCGAACCGGTTTCTCGACGCGGTGCTCGACATTTCGTTCAGACTGCGCCGGGGACGCACTTTGGCCCTGGTGGGCGAAAGCGGATCGGGCAAGAGCACGTTGGGCCGCGCCATCATCGGCCTGGTGCCGACCGCCGGCGGCTCGATCCGCTTCGAAGGAGTGGAGCCCTTCCGATCGGCGAAGGGCGGGACCAAGGCCTATCACCGCGACGTCGCGATGATGTTCCAGGATCCGATATCGAGCCTCAGCCCACGCCGAACTGTGCGATCGCTGGTGACCGAGCCGTTCGTCGTACATCGGCTGAGCAATCGGGATCTGGAGGCCGAGGCAAAACGCCTGCTGGGAATGGTCGGCCTGCCGCTGGACTTCGCCGGGCGCTATCCCCACCAGCTTTCGGGCGGCCAGGCGAGACGCGTCGGCGTCGCCCGCGCGATTGCGCTCTCGCCCAAACTCATCATCGCCGACGAGCCGACGGCGGGGCTGGACGTCTCGGTCCAAGGCGAGATACTGAACCTTATGAACAGGCTTCAGCGGCAGCTCGGCCTGACCTATCTCATCATCACCCACAACCTCGCCGTGGTGCGTCACGTGAGCGACGAGACGGCAATCATGTACATGGGCCGCTTTGTCGAGCATGGGCCGACGAGCGACATCTTCGCCCATCCGGTCCATCCCTATACCGCCGGGCTGATCGCGGCCCAGCCGCACCCGGATCCCGCCAAGCGGCGCACCCAGGTGGCGCTTCTGGGCGAAGTGCCGAGCATGGCCCGGCGCCCCGACGGTTGCGAGTTCCATACCCGCTGCCCGGTCGCCAAGGACTTGTGCCGGCAGACGCGGCCCGAGACGCAAGCAATCTCGCCCCAGCACCTGCACCGCTGCCACTATCCGCTGCTGGAGAGCTTGGCGCTTGCGTCAGGCGGCAAGTGCTGAGCCGAAGCAGACTTCAACCGCGCCATGCGCGTAACGCATTTGTGTTCTGCGAGTAGTCTGATCAATCCCATTATTGTTTGACGGATCAATAAGGTAACGTCAGCACCGCGCGCGGCTGGACGACGGATCCCGTGCCCCGTCGCGCGCATTGGGGGGAGATGCATGCCGTTTCTGGAAACGCCGGGGGCCAAGCTGTTCTATCTCCAGAGCGGCGCAGGGCCCGACGTGCTGTGGGTGCCCGGCGGCGACAATGTTGCTGCCGACTGGACCGATCAATTCAAGGAATTCGATCAGGATTTCCGAAACATTGCCCTCGACCCTCGCGGGGCGGGGCAGACGATCAGTCATAGGCCGCCGCCCTGGTCGATGGCGGACTATGCCGTGGATTGCGCGGCGCTCGTTCGTGCCTGTTGCCGTCCTCCGGTCTTCGTCGTCGGGCTTTCCATGGGTTCGCTGATAGCGCTCCAGATGGCCCTCGACTTCCCCGAGCTGGTGCGCGCGGCCGTGCCCATGGGAACCGCGGCCAAGGCGACGGGTTTCACCCGGGACTGGATGATCGCGGAGGTCGAGTTCCGCCGCGCCGGTGGCCGTCTCACGCGGGATTTTGCCGTGTGCCACTATGGCGCCTTCATGTATCCCTCCGAGGTGCTGGGCGACGAGCGACTGTGGCAGAAGGTGAAACCCTTCGTCGATCAGAGCTATGGCCTGCGCGAAAGCGAAGATCTCTCGGCCCAGTGGCAGGCCTGCATCGACTTCGATGTGGTCGACAGGCTGCCCGGCTGCCAGGTGCCGATCCATGTCATCGGGTTTTCCCAGGATTTGCAGGCCCCGCCTCAGCATGGCAGGCGCGTGGCCGCTCTGGCGCCGAAAGGGCATTTTCATCTCCTGGAAGGATTGGGGCATCTCTCCATGGCCATGCACAGGCCGGACGCGGTGAACCAATGCATCCGCGGCATCTTGGAGAGCTATCTTTAGGCGACGACGGCCGGAACCGGATCAAAGGAGCCCATAGGTGGAAACGCAATTCGATATCGCGCGGACGGCGGTCCTGGCCATCGACTTCCAGAAAGAATGCATCGATCCCGAGGGAGTCTGGCCGATCTACAACAAGTCCGATCTGCTGGTGAACGCCAGGACCGCGCTCAAGGCCTGCCGTGCCGCCGGCCTGCCGATCATCTATACCCAGCACTGGCTCGACCCGCGCGGGACGGATGCCTTGCGCTACGAACCGCTGCGAAACGGGCGCCCCACGCATTCGGTGGCCGGAGATCCCATGGCCGAACTGCACGATGACGTGGCGCCCGAAGCCTCCGATATCGTCATCCGCAAGCAGCGCTGGACGGGCTTCTTCGGCACCAACCTCGAACTGGTGCTGCGCAAGATGGACGCCAGCCACCTGATCATGATGGGGGTATGGAGCGAGGCCTGTTTCGAGACGACGGTCTGGGACGCCATCTGGCGCGACTACCGGATCACCATCATCAGGGATGCCTGCAGCACGGCGACCGAGCTCATGCATATGACGGCGATCCTCGACCTTGCCAATTGGCTTTACGGCGGCAGCATCATGCGCGCTGGCGAGCTGGCGAAGGCCTTGTCGGGCAAGAGCTTCAAGGCCTGGCATTTCGAGAGTCCCGCCACCTTCCCCTATACGATCGAGTCGGTCCGACCCATGTACGATTCCCTGGGATAGGAACTGCCTCATGCCCCTGCTCGAGTTGCCGGACGCTTCCTTGTTCTATCTGCAACGGGGCAACGGCCCCGACATCGTCTGGGTCCCTGGCGGCGACAACGTGGCCGCGGATTGGGAGGATCAGTTCCGTGCCTTCGAAGGGCAGTTTCGCAATACGTCTTTCGATCCGCGCGGTTCCGGCGAGACGGTGAGCCGCCGCCAGCCGCCATGGCTGATCGATGACTACGGAGCCGACTGCGCGGCCCTGATACGGGCCGTCTGCAAGCCGCCGGTGTTCGTGATCGGGCTCTCCATGGGAGCGAAGATCGCCATCCAGGTCGCCCTCGATCATCCCGAGCTCGTGCGCGCGACGATCGCAATGGGGGTATCCGCCCGGCCTGCGGGATTCCTCAAGGACTGGCTGAAGGCCGAGGTGGAGTTCCGCCGGCAGGGGGGACGTCTCAGCCGCGACTTCGCCATCTGCCACTATGCCGCCTTCATGTATCCTTCGGAGGTGCTGGGCGACGACGCCCTATGGGCGAAAGTGAAGCCCTTCATCGACCGCAGCTATGGCGAGCGCGAGGGCCAGTTCCTGGCGGCCCAATGGCAAGCCTGCATCGATTACGACATCACGGGCCGGCTGCCCCAGTGCCAGGTGCCGCTCCATGTGATCGCATTTTCGGAGGACATGCAGACTCCCCAGCAGCACGGCCGGCGCGTGGCCGCGCTCGCGCCGCAGGGCCGCTTCCACCTGCTCCAGGGGCTGGGACATGTGTCCATGGCAGGGCACCGGCCCGATCAGGTGAACGCCTGCATCCGCCAGATTCTGGATAGCCACGCCTAGAGCAAGATCGGGTCAGCTTCTCCCAAGCTGACCCGTGATCAGGCTCAATGGCAGTGACGGTTTCAGCTGCCGACAGCCGGCCTGCGTTGGGCGAGCCGCCGGCGCATGGAAACCCGAAGCCGCAGGAGCAGGATCATGACGACGGGCACCAGGACGATCAGCCAGGCCCAGCTTCCCACCCGGTCCACGGCCGCTCGCCCCAGGCCATAGGCGAGAGCGAAGACGACCGGCAGATAGAGAATGGAAAGGCCTGACGTCAGCAAGGCGTAACGCTTGAACGACAGGTTGAACCAGCCGAAGGCGATGTAAGTCGGGAACATCAACCCGGGCATGACCCGGCCGACGAAAATGACCCAGGGCATATTGCCGCCGAGCCATTCGCTCAACAGCTGGACCCGCGGCCTGATCAGGAATCGCCTTGCCGTGGCGTTGCGCCGGGCCCCTGCGCCCAGGCTGTAGAGGAAGAGGTCCCGCGCCACCATGCCGCAATAAAGGCTGGGGAATGCCAGCTGGATCGAGAGCCTTTGTTGGGCGATCAGCAGAGCGGCGGCGACAATCGCGATGTCTTCGTGGATGAACGGAATGAGGAACAGCGCGGCGGCTATGGCCGGGCCTGAGTGACCGCTGGCGGTGATGAGGTCGAGGAGGGAGTTCATCGCGCCGCAGATGGCAGCGGGCTGTTCATCGGCTGATGCGGGTTGGCTCGATCAAAATGCCTGGCCCGCGAAGGAAAGTGAGCGCGCCCACGGGTGGGGCGAGACTTTCACCCGGTTGCATGCGATGGAGTCCCGATATTGGGCCAGCGGCTCCGGGTCACGTGAAGCCGCGCAGCTTGATGCCGATTTGGACGACCCCCATGAGGAATCGGGAGAAAAGCTCCATGTCGAGGGGCATCCCGCGCCGGCGCACGTCGAGAAGCAGCACCATCCGCACGGCATCGCTGTTGTTCCAGACCTCATGGGTATAGGTGTCGTCCCACAGCAGGAACTCTCCGTCCTTCAGGCGATATTCGGAATCGGCGATTCGCAGCACCGCGCCCGGCCTTCCGTCCGCCGCCGTGGGCATGGCGAGCGCCAGGTAGAACCGAAGTACGCCCCGGAAAGGGCCGCGGTGAGCCGGAACATGCTTGCCCGGCGACAGGAAGGATATCGATGCGGAAAGGACATCCGGCGCCGATGCGACGATCGAGGCAAGCATGGGACATTTCGCCATGTTGGGCGGGTTCTCAATCCCGTAAGCCTTCAGGATCAGCATCCGCCAGTCTCGCCCGTCGTTGGCCGAAATCGCGGTCTGCTCGCGCATGATCTCGTGGAACTTGGGCACGGTTCCGAGCTGCTGGGCCACCGCGACCGCCTCGTCGCGAATTTGGCGCCAGGCGCCGGCGAATTTTCTCCCGTCGGGAAAGAACGCGTCGATATCGAGCACGGCAGGGGCCACGATGCGGCGATCGTAGATTCCCCGTATGACGTCGGCGCTGAGATCGTAGAAAGCAGCCATGACATCCCCGTCCCTAACCGTTGGACCGGCTACCTAGCGCCAGACCGGCCTTACCACCCCGATTCTCTCGCGGCCAGAGGCCGTTGGCGGCCTGGCCAGCCTCGGGACGCTGGAATCCCCCAAAGCGCAACAGTCTGGATTGACTGGGCGAAGGATAGCAAGGGGGGTTATTGCCGGACGGGTGGCTGCCGCCGGCCATGGACTACGTCCCTCGCCGTTGCCCGGCGACATAGGGCAGACGCGCGAGCTCGGCAGCAAGCCTTCCCCTGGCCCAAAGATACAGCATGTAGAAATCGGCCGCGAAGGACAGGAACGGATGCTCGAACGTCTTCGGAAGATTGCCTTCGATCAAAGGGTGCGAGGGCATGGCAAGACCGTAGCTGACGATGGGCGCGGCAACGAGGAAGCGCCAGTTCATTGTCGCCAGGAAGGCGAGCAGGGAGGCGACGCCTAGGATGGTGCCAAAGTAGTGGATGGCGCGAGTCCGACGGTCGCGGTGGGCCGAAAGGTATTCGGGCCAGAAGGCGGCGAAGCTCGGCCGATCGGCCATTCGGGCCTCCGACGCTGTCCAATGTGCTTCCATCAATCGCGCTTCGACTGCGGGATGTCAACTGGGCGGGTTGCAAGGCAGGGCCGCTGCTCCGTTGGGTCCGAGAAGCGATGCTAGTTTCCTGGACTGGCTCATGGATTCAGGGTTTTCTTCATTTTCCGAAGGAAGCGCCGCCGGCGATCGCCGAGGCGCCGGATTCAGTCGGGAACGTCGTGGAGGTGGCCATGAAAGCCCGCATCAAGTGGATCGAGGACGTGACCTTTGTGGCCGAATCGGGCAGCGGTCACGGGGTGCTTCTTGACGGCGCACCGGAAGCAGGCGGGCGCAACCTTGGGCCCCGGCCGATGGAAATGCTGTTGCTCGGCCTCGGCGGCTGCACGGCCTTCGACGTCGTTCATATCCTGCGCCGCGGGCGCGAACAGGTGACGGATTGCATCGTCGAGGTAGAGGCCGAAAGGGCCGAGACCGATCCGAAAATCTTCACCAGCATCCATTTGCATTATGTCGTCACCGGGCGCGGGCTCGCCGAGTCCAAGGTCGCACGCGCCATTTCCCTGTCGGCGGAAAAATACTGCTCGGCATCGATCATCATGGGAAAGACTGCCAAGATCACCCATGATTGGAAGGTGATCGACGAAGAAGCGGCTCCTGCTCGCGCGTAGTGCCCGGGTTTTGGCGAGGGCTTGGAAAACGCTGCGTTGGTGAGAGTCGAGCGGCAATTCGGGCCAGTTTCTCGCCAGGCCGACTTCGCAAGGGAGGAACCATGGTCTATGAGCTTTACTACTGGCCGACGATCCAGGGTCGCGGGGAATTCGTCCGGCTCGCTCTTGAACAAGCCGGGGTTCCCTATATGGACGTGGCGCGAGCACCCGAAAGCTCGGGCGGCATGCCCGCAATGTTTCGATTCCTTGATGGCGAAGAGATCGTCCATCCCCCCTTCGCGCCGCCGTTTCTCAAGGTCGGGCGCCGGCTCATCGGCCAGACCGCCAATATCCTGCAATTCATCGGCGCTCGGCACAATCTGGCACCTGCCGGCGAAGCCGATCGCCTATGGACCAACCAGCTTCAACTGACCGTCGCGGACTTCGTCCAGGAGGTCCACGACACCCATCATCCCATCGCCAGCAGCCTCTACTACGAAGACCAGAAGAAAGAGGCCAAACGCCGGGCCGAGGAGTTCCGGCGGCAGCGCGCGCCGAAGTTCCTCGGATATTTCGAGCGTATCCTCGAAGCGAAGTCTGGCAGCACGCTCCATCTGGTCGGGTCTCGGCTCACCTACGCCGATCTCTCCCTATTCCAGGTCGTCAGCGGCATGCGCTATGCCTACCCAAAGGCAGCCGCGCGGCTGGAGCGGCGCCTGCCGCGGGTGGTGGCCCTGCACGACATGGTCAAGACGCTGCCGCGGATCGCCGCCTATCTCGCCTCGGACCGTCGCATTGACTTCAATAACGATGGCATCTTCCGCCGCTACAAGGAACTCGACGGCTAGGCGACTATTATCCAGGACCGTTCCCTGCTCGAGCGGACGGCGGCGTCGATGACCTTTTGGATTTCCCAGGCTTCCCGGAAGTCCGGCCCCTTGGCTTTGCCGCCGGCGATCGCCTCCAGAAAATCTGCGACTTCGATCGTCTTCAAGTCGTTGAAGCCCAGTTGATGGCCGGGGGCGACGCAGAAGAGGCCATAGGGATAGTGCTGGGGCCCGGCTTCGATGCGGACATAGCCGCCATGGCGCGGGTCGCCGTCCTTTCGATGATAGAGCAGCTCGTTGAAGCGCTCCTGAGTGAAAACGAGCGAACCCTTGCGGCCCGAGACCTCGAAGCCCAGCTGCATTTTGCGTCCGGTCGCGACCCAATTGGCCTCGATGGTTCCCCCGCAGCCGCGTGCGAAGCGGACGACGAGGCGCGCGACATCGTCTACCTCTACCGGCCGGCGATCCTTGACGCCGGGCGCGGTCGGGCGATCGCGAACCACGGTTTCCAGATCGGCGCTCACTTCGGTGATGGGCCCCAGCAGGAAGCGGCTCATGCCGATGATGTGGCTGCCCAGGTCGGCGACGGCACCCGCACCGCCGCGAGGATCCACCCGCCAGTTCCACGGCAGGTCGGGGTCCAGCATGTAGTCCTCGGCATGGATGCCGCGAAAACCGACGATCTCGCCCAGCTCGCCGTCGGCGATCATGTCGCGGGCTAGTGCCATCAGCGGGTTCTTCAGGTAGTTGTAGCCGACCTGGGTACAGAGGCCGGCGGCTTCGGCCGCCTCCATCATCGCCCGCGCGTCCTCGGCGTTGGGTGCGATGGGCTTCTCGCAGTGGACATGCTTTCCGGCGGCGATCGCCGCCAGTGCCATGTCCCGATGGACAAGATTTGGCGTGGTGATGGAGACGATCTCGATGGCCGGATCGACGGCAAGCTGGCGCCAATCCGTCGTCACCCGCTTGAAGCCCAGCTGACGGAAAGCATGCTCGCCGGATTCAGGATTGTTGTCGGCGACGATCTCCAGCACTGGGCGCAGGGAAACTGGAAACACGCCTGAAACGGCGCGATAGGCGAGACCATGGGCTCGGCCCATGAATCCGGTCCCGATGATGCCGACGCCGATATCGCGCAAGATCGGCTTCTCCTCCGTTCGAGCCGCTAAACTCTCACGCTACGTCCCGTCTCGGCGGACTCGAGCGCCGCATCGGCGAGGCGCAAGGCCTGGCGCCCGTCGCGGACGGTGACCGGCATGGCGCTCTTGCTTTCCACCGCTTGCAGGAAGGCATCAAGTTCCAGGCGGTAGGCATCGGCGTAGCGCTCGAGAAAGAAGTTCAGCAGAGGCTCTCGCGCCTCGGTCTCGCCGGCGTTATATCGGCGAATCGTACTGGGGCGCAGATTGTCGTTGAGCAGCATCCCGGCCGATCCGAATACCTCGAAACGCTGATCGTAACCATAGACCGCCTGGCGGCAATTGTTGATGTGGCATTGGCGCCCGGATGCCGTGCGCATGATGACCATCAGGGTGTCATGGTCGCCGGCCTTGCCGATGGCTGGATCGACAAGGCAGCTCGCCATGGCCGAGACCTCGATGGGCTCCTCGTCCAGGAGCCAGCGAGCCATGTCGAAATCGTGGATCATCATGTCGTGGAAGATGCCGCCGGAGGTCGCGATGTAGGATAGGGGCGGGGGCCCAGGATCGCGGCTGGTGATGACCACCTGGCGCAGATTCCCGATCTCCCCGGCGGCAATGGCGCGTTTCAGGGCGGCGGCGCTGGGGTCGAAGCGCCGGTTGAAGGCGATCATCACCCGGGCGCCCGGCTTGCTTGCCTCGGCGACCGCCGCATCGACGGTCTTGATGTCCAGTCCGATCGGCTTCTCGCAGAGCACCGCCTTGCCCTGGCGTACGCCGCCCAGCATGAATTCGATATGGCTGTCCGTCGGCGTGCCGATGACGATGGCGTCCACGTCGGCGCGCGAGGCCGTTCCCTTGGGGTCGGTCGAGGCTTCGCAACCCACCTCCGCGGCCAGCGAGCGGGCCAGCTCGGCCACGGGATCTGCCACCGCGACCAGCCGGCAGCGCGGATTCGCAGCCGCATTGCGGGCGTGGATCTTGCCGATACGCCCGGCGCCGAGGACGGCAACGCCAATCACGGCCGGGCTCCGAGCACATCCGGATTGACGACCAGGCTCGGATCGAGGCGTCCATCCAGGGCGTCGAGACAGTTCTGGGCCGAGACCGCGCTCATCCGTGCCGCGCATTCCTCGGTGAGAGCGGCCGAGTGGGGCGACAGGACTACGTTGTCCAGGGCAAAGAGCGGATGATTCTGGGGCGGCGGCTCCTCGGCGAATACATCCAATCCGGCGGCCGCCAGCCTGCCCTCCTTGAGAGCGGCGGCAAGAGCCGTCTCGTCCACCAGGCCGCCCCGCGCGGTGCAGATGAATACCGCGGAGGCTTTCATCCTGGCGAGGCGGCCGGCGTCGAACAGCATGCGGGTGGAGGCGGTCATGGGCACGTGGAGGCTCACCGCATCGGCCTTGGCGAGCGCCTCGTCCAGATCGTCGGCAAGCTCGACACCGGACCCGGCGGGGGCGTGGTTCAGGAACGGATCATAGGCCATGACATGCATTCCGAAGGCCTGGGCTCTTGTCGCCACGTTCCGGCCAATGCGCCCCAGGCCGACGATGAGCAGCGTCTTGCCGTCCAGTTCCCGGGCGCCGAGGCTGTTGCGCAAGGACCAGCGCCCCTCCCGAACGGCGCGGTCGTAAGCCAATCCGCGTTTCACCGCCGTCAGCAACAGGAAGAAGGTGTGTTCGGCCACGGAAACCGCATTGACCGCGCCGACGACGGTAAGTGGGATCCGCCTCGCGTTGAGCGCCGCGAGATCGATGTTGTCATAGCCGACCCCATGGCGGGACACGACCTTCAGCTGTCGAGCGCCCTCGATCGCTTCGGTGGAGAGCCGGCTGGTGCGGATGAGGATCGCGTCGGCCTGTTTGGCGCCGGCAGCGATCGCCGCCTCGTTTGTCTGGCTGAGTTGCTCGACGACGATGCCGGATCGGCGCCTCAGGATATCCAGGCCGCTTTGATGGATCGGCTCGACGACCAGGACCCGCGCCATGTCAGTAGGTCGCCTTCACCGGCGCGGTTGGCGCCTGGTCTCGCTTCAGGCCATTGCGCATCTCGGCCACGACCTCGCCCGCCTTGGCCGCCAGATGGCGCGCATCGGAGGCGATGGTCACGAACTGGAATCCGAGCTCGATCATGGAGAGAGCATAGCGCGCGGTGCCGTTGTGGATGCCGGCGACGAGGCCGCGCTCCGTGGTCTTGCGCAGGATGAATTCGATCGCCTCTCGGGCCACGCCCTTTTCGTGGTCGAATTGCGGCATGGCGCCCAAGGCAATGGCCAGGTCGGCGGGACCGATATAGACCGCGTCCAGCCCCGGCACCGCCAGGATCTCCTCGAGGTTGTCGATGCCGGCCCGGGTTTCGATCATGGCGAAGATCACGATCTCTTCGTTCGCCTTAAGGAAGTAGTCGGCGCCGCCATAGAGCGTCGCGCGGATCGGGCCGAAGCTCCGCCGGCCGCGGGGAGGATAGCGGCAAGCCCTCACCAGTCGGTCCGCGTCGGCCGCGCTCTCGATCATCGGGCAGATGATCCCGTAGCAGCCGGCGTCCAGCATTTTCATGACGATGCCTTCCTCCAGCCAGGGGACCCGGGCAAGGGGTGTCACAGGCGTCGTGGAAACGGCCTGGAGCAGGGGCACGGCCGTGCCGTAGTCCAGCACGCCATGCTGCAGATCGACGGTGAGGCTGTCCCAGCCCTGATGGGCCATGGTCTCGGCGGCAAATGAGCTGGGGATCGAGAGCCAGCCGTTGACGGCTGCACCGCCCGATGCCCACAGGCGTTTCAAGGCGTTGGGCCGCATGTTGGTTCCTCCCACGATCCATCCTGGTCGGCCGAGGTTCCCAAAAGCCGTGGTCGGGACGCAATGAGATTCTTGACCTGATGGACCATGCTTATACGCTCCCAGGTAGAAGAGCTGGTTTGTGCGCGGGAGGAAGCAGCAGATGAAGACGGTCCGCCTGACCATGGCGCAGGCTCTGGTTCGCTATCTCTGCGCCCAGCGAGCGATGGTCGATGGCGCCGAGGTTCCTCTTTTCGCGGGCGTGTTCGGTATTTTCGGCCACGGAAATGTCACATGTCTGTCCGAGGCACTGGAGCGGGTACAGGACCGGCTGCCCACTTGGCGTGGGCAAAACGAACAATCCATGGCATTGGCCGCCATCGGCTTTGCCAAGGCCCGTAAGCGCCGGCAGATCATGGTGGCGACCTCTTCCATCGGCCCGGGGGCGACCAACATGGTGACGGCCGCCGCCGTTGCCCATGCCAACCGGCTGCCGGTGCTGCTTTTGGCGGGCGATGTCTTTGCCGGCCGGCTTCCCGATCCCGTGCTTCAGCAAGTCGAGCATTTTGCCAATCCCACCGTGACCGTGAACGACGCCTTCAAGGCCGTCACCCGTTACTGGGACAGAATCGCCCGCCCGGAACAGATTCTGGAATCCCTGCCCCAGGCCATCGCGATGATGCTGGATCCCGCCGATTGCGGTCCGGCCTTCCTGGCGCTTTGCCAGGACGCCCAGGCCGAGGCCTACGACTATCCGACCCGCTTTTTCGAGCCTCAGGTCCATCGGATCCGCCGCCAAAGGCCCGATCGTGACGAAATCGCCGAGGCCGCGGCTCTCTTGAAGAAGGCTCGCAGGCCTCTGATCGTCGCCGGCGGCGGGGTGCATTATTCGCTCGCCTGCAATGAGCTCGGCGCCTTTGCCAGCAGACATCGCATTCCGGTCGCGGAAACCATCGCCGGGCGGGGAGTGCTGGTCCACGATCACCCCATGAATGCCGGACCGCTGGGTGTCATCGGCTCCTCTTCGGCTAATGCCCTGGCCGCAGAGGCTGACCTGGTGCTAGCGATCGGCACACGGTTGCAGGATTTTACCACGGGATCCTGGACCGTGTTCCAGGACCCGGGATTCCACCTCGTCAGCATCAACGCTGCCCGCCACGACGCAGCCAAGCATCTTGCCGTGGCTGTGGTCGGAGATGCGAGAGAAGCGATGGCCGATCTCGACGAGGCGTTGGCGGGGTTTACCGCTCCAGGGGCGTGGTCGGCCCGAGCCGCCACCCTCTATGGCGACTGGAATCGGGTAATCGACGAGCACTGCCGGGCAACCAATACCGACCTACCGAGCTATGCCCAGGTCGTGGGCGCGGTCAATCGCAAGGCGGGCGAGAAGGATCGGGTAGTCACGGCGGCCGGCGGCTTGCCCGGGGAATTGACCAAGAACTGGAAAGTCAAGTCGCCCGGCAGCTTCGATTGCGAATTCGGCTATTCCTGCATGGGCTATGAGATCGCCGGCGCCTGGGGTGCCAAGATGGCGACCCCTGAGGCGGACGTGTTCGCGATGGTGGGCGACGGCTCCTACCTGATGATCAACTCGGACATCTACTCCTCGGTGCTCGCCGGCCATAAGCTCATCGTCGTGGTCTGCGACAATGGGGGCTTCGCGGTCATCAACCGGCTGCAGAACTACAAGGGCGTGCCCTCCTTCAACAATCTCCTGAAGGACTGCCGGGCGGCGAGACCGGCCCGGGTGGACTTCGCCAAGCATGCCGAAGCCGTGGGCGCGATTGCCGAACATGTGCGCTCCATCGCCGATCTGGAGACCGCGATCGAGCGGGCGAAGATGGCCGATCGGACCTCGGTCATCGTCATCGATACCGATGCCTTCACCTGGACGCCCGGCGACGCCTGGTGGGACGTCGGCGTGCCGACGGTCTCCGAGCGCGAGACCGTCCGCAAGGCCGCGGTCGACCATGCAGCCGGCAAGAAGCGCCAGCGGCTGGGCATATGAGGGACCACAGGCATTCATGAAAATCCGCCTTGGCGTGGCACCTATCGCCTGGACCAACAGCGATCTGCCTCAATTGGGCGGGGATACCTCGCTGGAGACTTGCCTGCTCGAAAGCCGCGCCGCCGGTTTCTCGGGAACCGAGACGGGGGTCAAGTTTCCCATGGACCCGGAGCGCCTGGGTCCGATTCTCGCCGCGCACCGGTTGAGGCTGGTCTCGGGCTGGTTCACCGGCGAGCTCCTGTCCCGAAGCCTGGCCGAGGAGAAGGCGCGTATGACCGGCCAGCTGGCGACCTTTCGCGCGCTCGGCGCGCCGGTCATGGTCTACGCCGAGACCACGGGCAGCGTTCAATCGAAGCTCGACCAGCCGGTCTCGTCCCGCCCTCGCATGGCCGATGGGGACTTCCGTCCCTATGGCCGTAAACTAACGGAGCTGGCGGAATGGATGGCCGAGGAGGGCGTGGCCATGGCCTACCACCATCACATGGGGTCCGTAGTAGAGAGCCAGCGCGAGATCGAGCTGCTCATGGCCGCGACCGGTTCGGCCGTCGGTCTGCTGCTCGATACGGGACATCTGGTCTATGCCGGCGGCAATATTGCCGAGACGACCCGCCGTCACGGCCGGCGGCTCAACCACGTTCATTGCAAGGATATCAGGCCAGAGGTGCTGAAACGTGCCCGTCAACGGGATCTTTCCTTTTTGCAAGCCATCCTGGAGGGCGTCTTCACGGTGCCGGGCGATGGATTGATCGATTATCACGGCTTCGCGCGACTGCTGGCCGACATAGGTTACGAGGGCTGGGCCGTGGTTGAGGCCGAGCAGGATCCAGGAAAGGCCCCGCCCGGCGCCTATGCAGCCATGGGTCGCCGCCATCTCGAACATGCCTTCCGGGCCGCCGGCTTCGAGATTATGGAGTGAAAAAATGAATGCCCACAGTTTCGACAAGCTTTCCCTGGCCAACAAGGTGGCCATTGTTACCGGCAGCACCCAGGGCCTGGGCGAGGCCATTGCCCATATGTTCGTCGATCGCGGGGCAACGGGCCTCGTGATCTGCGGGCGCAATCGGGTCAATGGGGAGCGGGTGAAGGCCGCTCTGGAGGCCAAGGGGGCCAGGGCAGTCTATGTCCCGGCCGACCTCTCGAAGCAGGAGGACGTCCAGGCCGTGGTCAGCGCTGCCGACGGTGCGTTCGGTCGGGTCGATTGCCTGGTCAACGCGGCGGCGCTCACCGATCGCGGAACCATTTGGGACACCGAGCCGGTGCTGTTCGATCGGATGTTCGCCATCAATGTCAGGGCGCCCTTCTTTCTCATGCAGGGCGCCGCCGGGATCATGCGGCGCACCGGGACCAAGGGCACCATGGTCAATATCATCTCCATGTCGGGCCATGGCGGACAGCCCTTCATTACTGCCTATTGCGGTTCCAAAGGCGCTCTCATCACCCTCACCAAGAACATCGCCTTCGGCGTGATGCGTCAGGGAATCCGGGTCAATGGGCTGTGCATCGGCTGGATGGATACGCCGGGTGAGGACCGGATCATGAAGACCTTTCATGGTGCCAGCGAAGGCTGGCGCAGCAAGGCTGAATCCGGATTGCCCTTCGGACGGATGATCAAGACCGACGAAGTGGCCCGGGCCGTGGGCTACTTGGCCAGCGAGGAGTCCGGCATGATGACTGGCTCCATTGTCGATTTCGACCAGTCGGTTCTTGGCTGTTACGAAAACCCGCCCCAGCCCGCGCCACTCGCGGAAGCGGCAGGCGGATAGTGCGAAAAAATGCCTGTTCCCTGCGTGCAGAGTGTCGGAATATTTCAACCGGCCGGCGATATGCAATATAAGTAGGAACGAGGCAAGCGCCGCCGGGACAACGGCCCCGGACGGCGCAACCCAGGGAGGAAGTCCGATGGCGTTGCTCGAGCTCAAGGGGATTTCCAAGCATTTCGGCGCCATCGAGGCCCTGGCGGCGGTCGATTTCGACATGGAGCCCGGGCTCGTCGTGGGACTGATGGGCGACAACGGCGCCGGCAAGTCCACCCTGGTGAAGGTCATCGCCGGCAATTTCCCCCCCTCCAGCGGTGAAATGCTGCTGGAAGGCCGGCGGGTCCATTTCCACAAACCGGTGGACGCCCGGGCGGCTGGCATCGAGGTCGTCTATCAGGACCTGGCCCTGTGCAACAACCTGAGCGCGTCGGCGAATGTCTTCCTGGGCCGCGAGAAGATGCGCCGGTTCGGGCCCATCCGAGTGCTCGACGACAGGGCCATGCATGTCCGGGCGCGCGAGCTCTTCGGCGAACTGAAGTCGGAGACCCGGCCGGCGGATACCGTGCGCATGATGTCGGGCGGGCAGCGCCAGGCGGTGGCCATCGCGCGGACCCATCTTTCCCAGGCCAAGATCGTGCTCATGGATGAGCCGACGGCGGCCATCAGCGTGCGCCAGGTGGCGGAGGTGCTGGACCTGCTTCGCCGTTTGCGCGACCAGGGCATCGCCATCCTGCTGATCAGCCATCGCATGCCCGACGTGTTTTCCGTCGCTGACCGCATCGTCGTGCTCCGCCGGGGGCACAAGGTCGCCGACAAGCCGGTTGCGGACAGTTCCCCCGAAGAAGTGACCGGTCTCATCACCGGCGCGATCCGGGCGGCGTGAGCGCGAAGATGGACAATCGACCCACAACCACGGCGGCGAACAACGGCATGGCTCTGGACCCTGTGGAGCAGACGCCGCCCGTCAGCCTCTGGCAAAGACTGCTGTCCAAACAGGCCTTCTGGGTCACCATCGCCGTATTCCTGATACCGCTGGTGATGACCCTGATCGAACCGACCTTCGCGGCCGTGTTCTGGAAGGAAGGCAATATCTTCAACGTCACGCGCAACTTCGCCTTCATCGCCATCATCGCGCTGGGTCAGGTCGCCGTGATGATCACGGGGGGCATCGATCTATCGGTAGGTTCCGTGCTGGCGGTCTCGGGCATCGTGCTGGGCCTGGTGATGAGCGCGGACTATTCCTTCTGGATCGCGGCGCTGGCGGCCATCATGTCGGGTGTCGCCTGCGGGGCGTTCAACGGCTATCTCATCTCCTACCTCCGGCTTTCGCCCTTCGTGGTCACGCTGGGCATGCTCAGCATCGGGCGAAGCCTCGCCTTGGCAATCTCCAACAACAAGTTCTTCTACCAGTTCGGCCACGATCAGAAGCTGCTCATCGAGCTGGGCGGCGGGGAGACCTTCGGGATCGCAAATCCGGTCATCTTTCTCGTGGTCCTGGCTCTGTTCATGGCCTTCGTGTTCCGCTTCACCAAGTGGGGGCGGCATCTTTACGCGATCGGGGGCAATGAGCAGGCGGCGCGCCTCACCGGCGTTCCGGTGGATCGCCTGAAGTTCGAGGTCTATGTGCTCTCCGGCCTCATGACCGCGATTTCCGCCATTCTCTCGGTCGGCTGGCTCGGCTCGGTCACCAACGGGATCGGGCTTGGCTATGAGCTGCGCGTCATCGCCTCCACGGTCATCGGCGGCGCCAATCTCATGGGCGGGGAGGGCGGCGCCTACGCTGCCTTCGTCGGTGCCGCGTTGATCGAGGTCATCCGCAATAGCCTCCTGCTGGCCGGGGTCGATCCCTATTGGCAGGGTACTTTCGTCGGTTTGTTCATCATCTTGGCGGTGCTGCTTGAGCGCCTTCGGGGCCGCAGGGTGAATTGATTTCGGTAAGGCGCTTGATCAAAGGGAGGAAGCTATGAAGCGCTTGTTGTTGGCTGCCGTGGCGGTTGCGCTCTTCGCCATCCCCGGAACGTCGGGAGCGCAACAGAAGTACAAGTTCGCCCTGGTTCCCAAGGCGATGAACAATCCCTTCTTCGATCTCGCGCGCGACGGCTGCATGAAGGGAGCGGCCGATCTCGGCAACGTCGAATGCGTCTACATCGGGCCAGCCGAGCATACCGAATCCGAGCAGGTCCAGATCGTCCAGGATCTGATCAGCAAGGGCATCGACGGCATCGCAGTATCGGCCTCCAACGCCGCGGCCATGGCGATCGCCCTCAAGGCGGCCAAGGATGCCGGCATCCCGACCGTCACGTGGGATTCCGACCTGCTGCCCCAGGACAAGGCCGACCGGGCCGCCTTCATCGGCACGCATAACTACGACATCGGCGTCAATCTGGCGAAGATCGCCCAGAAGTTGAAGCCGAACGGCGGCAAGATCTGCCTGCAGACCGGCGGCGCTTCGGCGGCCAACCACAACGAGCGGCTGCAAGGCATCCGCGACACGCTCGGCGGTCGTACCGGCACGACGCCTCCCGGCGATCCTCTGAAGGGCGAAAACGGCTGGACCGAAGTGGCCGGCTGCCCATTGATCACCAACGATGACAGCGCCACCGCCGTGCAGCAGCTCCAGGATATCCTGGGCAAGTACTCGGACCTCGACGTCTACATCACCACGGGCGCCTTCACCCAGTGGTCCGACAACGCCTTCCGCCAAGCGATGCAGCCCTACCAGGACAAGCTCAAGAGCGGCCAGCTCGTGTTCGTTTCGGCCGATACCCTCAGCATGCAGATGCAGCAGCTGAAGGACGGCCTCAGCGACGGTCAGGTCGGCCAGCGGCCCTTCGCGATGGGGCAGCTCGCCATGCAGCGATTGCTCGACCTGAAGATGGGCAAGACGATCGCCGATCCGGAATATACCGGCCTCGACGTCTGCACGAAGGACAACGCGGACACCTGCCTGGGCAAATAACTCGCGGCTTCTTGGGACGGCCCTTGGGGGCGGGCGATCGGCCCGCCCCCGACGGCCCGGCCGAAGCCTACGATCCGCCCACGGCGATCCCCGTCTGGACCTCGCTGATCGCCTGGTTGACAAGATTGAGCGCGTTGGCCCGGTGTCCCCCCTTGTCATGCTCGGCGTGCTGGAGATTCCAGCGTGCGTTCTGAAGCGAGTCCAGCGCGGCCTGCATGTAAGGCTGGTTGGCTTTCGCCTCTACGATCGAACCCAGGACGGCGCCGACTCCCAGCACGGTCGCGCCCGCCAGCAGCAGTTCACGCCGGTCCTTCTTTTCCGAACAGGTCATGGCCTTCTCCCACATTTCTGGATGATGCGGCCCCCCGGTCTGCCGCGGCGCATAGTCTGAATGCCGGGGAGGTGCAGTCAATCCCCTAGATGGCATTGGGGGAGTTCAGCCCTGCTTGAGGCCGTCAATGGGCGATCAGGAGCGCCAGCGGGCAGCTGGTCACGACCTTTTCCGTCGACCCGCCGAGCCCAAGCAGCCGGTCGAGGCGTCCATCGCCAAAGGCACCCATGACTAGCATGTCGGCACGGGCATCGCAGGCCTCGGCGATGACGGCGCGGCCGCGCTCTCTTGCGCTCAAGCCGTCGCCAGCCAGGGGTCGCACCGTCACCGCGGCGCCATGCCGGCTGAGGAAGCTCTCGACGGGATCGAATTCGGGCGCTCCGAAACCTGCGAGAGTGACCCGTTCGAATTTGTCGGCGAGCTGGGCAAAGGCCTGGACGGCGCTGGCGGCCTGGGAGCTCTCGCTCCAGACGACGAAGGCGTGGCCCAGGCGGAGATCCTTGACGGTATTGGGCGCCACCAGCACCGGGCGGCCGGACTCGAAGATCGCAATCCGCGCCGCATCCTGATAGGTCTTGCCCACCTGCTCGGTCGGCCGGACAAGCACGATCGCGTCCTGGAGACGCGCCATAGAGGTCATCACGCGATCGGCGACCTGCGGTTCCTCGACGAAGCGGCCGGCCGTGTCGCCGCACGCGAGCATGTCCCGATGAAGGCGCTTGGCGTTCTCGACCAGTTCGCGGCGTTCTTCCTCATCCCGCTGTTCATGGGACATTCCGTACATGGCCTCGCCGACGCTGGCCAGCACCGGATAGTCGTCACGATCGTCGAGGAAGACGATGTCGAGGGCGGCGCCGAGCCGCTTCGCGGCAGAACAGGCGAAGGCCACGGCCTCTTCGCAGCCATCCCATATGGGCGGCACTGCCAGCAGGGATTTCATGCGCCTATTCCGCCGCCTCAGTCTTGGCGGCCGTGAGGCGCGGCTGGAAGATGCAATAAATCTTGCGCAGGTACCCCTCCGATTTCCAATCGCATACCGTGCCCAGCGGCACGAAGAAACTGTCGCCTGCCGTGAAACGCTGGGCCTTTCCGGTTGCATCGGTGAGCGTAACGCTGCCTTCGAGGATGTGCATCAGTTCATGGCGGGGGAAGGGGATGGGCTTGCGATGATAGGCCGTGGTATCCCAGACGCCCACGCTCCACTGGCCGGTCAGATCGGAGAACCACTCATGGGCATGCTGCACCGGCGCTGCGCTCAGCAAGAGCTCGGGCGCCGGCGGCGATGATTTGGCGAGCGCGCCCTTGGGATCAGGCCTCAGCACATGCAGGGCCGCCGGATCAGCGGGCCTCAGGCCTGAGGCGTCGTCGAAGATCACGAAGTACTTGCGCAGGTAGCCCGGCTGCTTCCACTGGCAATGAAGGCCCTTGGGAATGATGAAGCTCTCGCCCGCGTGGATGGTGGTTTCCCGCCCGCCTGCCTCGACGATGGTGACCGATCCTTCCAGGATCAGCATGAACTCGTTGACCGAATAGGGCCCCGGCTTGGCCGTGAAGGCGGTGCAGTCCCAGACGCCGGCCGAAAGCCCGCGCTCGGTGTCGTTGAGGTAGAAGTGGCCGCGCTGCACCGGATGACCGCTCTCGAGATCCGAGGCGGGGATGTCGTCCCACCGATGAAGCTCGCCCTCGGGGCCCTTGGGCTCAAATCGGACAATGCTGTCGTTCGACATGGTGCTCGCCTCGTTGGAACCCGTGGCCGAATGCGGCCCGGGTTCAGGTTAGAGTGGCAGATGTCCTGACCGGGCTCAACGCCGGCTGAGACCCTTCCAGACCGCCGGCAGGGCGCAGGTTCCGAGTGCCACTTTCAGGGCATCGCCCAGCAGGAACGGCATCAGGCCATACTTGATGGCTGAGGCCAGGCCGATCTGGCCGGCGAGCCAGGCAAGACCCATGGCATAGATGATCAGATTGCCGATCACCATGGCCGCGGCACTGCCGAGGACGCTGCGATCCCAACCGCGCTCCGCCAGCCTTCCGCAGACTCCGGCGGCAACCACGAAGCCGAACAGGTAGCCGGCGGTTGCGCCATAGAGGAGATGAAAGCCGCCCCCCTCGCTCCAGCCGCCGGCGAAGACCGGCAGCCCGACCGCGCCTTCCAGCAGATAGAGGGCCATGGTCGCCGCCCCCAGCCGCCAGCCATAGGCGACGCCGAGGACCAGTACCACGAGGGTCTGCATGGTAATCGGGACCGGCTGGAGCGGGACCTGAATCTTGGCCGAGAGCCACAGCAGCACGGTGCCGCCAATGGCGAGCGCCGCATTGCGAAGCGCCGGCCTGGCAGTACCCTGGGGCCAGAAGGTCTGAGCGAGCGTCGGATAGGCCGTTGCTTCGGTATGCTGGGCGGCGGACATGTCCATGATCCTCGGGTGATCGGCATTGCCGTGTCGAGCGAAGCTTATGGCAAATTGCCGTTCCCTGCGCAACGCGGCCGTCCGGCCGGGAGCATGGATGGCTTGACCGGGGCATGAGCCTCGGGGAAGCTCTGCCTCGATCCGGTAGACCTTGGCCGGCAGACCTTGGGAGGAGACGATGGCGACCAATGCTGAATTGCTGGCCCGGCGCAACCAGGCGGTGCCGCGGGGCGTGGCCCAGGCGACGCCGGTCTATGCCGCAAGGGCAGAGAATTCGGAGATCTGGGACGCGGACGGCAAACGCTACATCGACTTCGCCGGCGGCATCGCGGTGCTCAATACCGGCCATCGCCATCCCAAGGTGATTGCCGCGGTGCAAAAGCAGCTCGAGCTTTACACCCACACGGCCTTCCAAGTGCTGGCCTATGAGCCCTACATCGAGCTGGCCGAGCGGCTGAACAAGCTGGCGCCTTTCAAGGGACCGGCCAAGACGATCCTGTTCACCACCGGCGCCGAGGCGACGGAGAACGCCATCAAGATCGCGCGGGTGGCGACCGGCCGCCCCGGCATCATCACGTTCACCGGCGCCTTTCATGGCCGCACCCTGCTGACCATGGCGTTGACGGGCAAGGTGTTGCCCTACAAGAAGAGCTTCGGGCCGATGCCTGCCGAGATCTTCCATGTCCCGTTCCCCATTCCCCATCACGGCGTGATGGTCGAGGATTCCTTGAAGGCCCTCCAGTTCCTGTTCAAGGCCGACATCGAGCCGCAGAGGGTCGCTGCCATCATGATCGAGCCGGTCCAGGGCGAGGGCGGCTTCTATGTCGCGCCCGACGAGCTGCTCCACGCTCTGCGCAAGATCTGCGACGAGCATGGGATCATGCTGGTTTCAGACGAGGTGCAGGCTGGCTTCGCCCGTACGGGCAAAATGTTCGGCATCGAGCATTCGGGGGTCGAGCCGGATCTCATCGCGATCGCCAAGTCGCTGGCCGGCGGCTTCCCGCTCTCGGGCGTCATCGGCCGGGCCAAGATCATGGACGCGGCCGAACCCGGCGGGCTAGGCGGCACCTATAGCGGCAGCCCGGTCGCCTGTGCCGCGGCGCTGGCCGTGCTGGACATTATCGAGCAGGAGAAGCTGCTGGAGCGGGCCGACGCCATCGGCAAGCGGATCAAGGCCAAGCTCCAAAAGATGGCGCGCAGCAACGATCTTCTGCCCATCGCCGCGGTGCGCGGGCCCGGCGCCATGATCGGCTTCGAGATCGTCAAGGAGCGTGGCGGTTTCGACCCCGATCCGGATGCGACCCGCAGACTGACCCAGCGGGCCCTCGACCTCGGCCTGGTGGTGCTCTCCTGCGGGGTCTACGGCAACGTCATCCGCATCCTGGTTCCGCTGACCGCGGCTGATTCGATCATCGACGAAGGCATGAACCTGCTGGAGCAGGCGATGAAGGTGGCGGCGTAAGGGAAAATCACCGGCGAGACGGGAGCTGGACGCTCCCGGCGGTTTCGACCAAGCTTAAGCTGCGACGCCGCCCCCTAAACCTCGAAGTGTTACCCTGGAAATGCCGGCGCGGGGCGTTGAGGCGAAGCGTTGCTCGGGTTGCGAAATCCTACTTACCGATCTGCTTGAGCAGAAAGAGGGGGGCGCCGAGAAACAGAGAAGCTGTCATGGCGACGATCAGCCCAATCTTGTTAGATGAGAGGCGGGGCTGTCCGTTTTCCTGCCTTGCAGTGAGCCGAAATAGCAACCAAATCAGCCCGGCAATGAATGGGGGACCATCAAGCATCAAGACCTTCAGTGGCAGGGGCAGATATGCAAAGCCGCCAGCGGGTCGCTGATCGCCATAGTCTGTGACATAGAAGTATAGCCACCACGGGCAAAGCAAAAATAACGCGACAAAAGCTGCGGCAATCGCGTCGACCGCGATTTTGAAGCTCGCATATCGCACTGTGCCAGCGTGGTTCTGCCAAGTCACGAGTACCATCGAGCCAGCTCCGAACAACAGCAAAGCGGAAGCGACTGCGGGAACGAATAGATTGTTCAGCCCGAGGCCACCCTTGGCAACGGCAACCAATAGATTGCCCAATGCGAAGCAGCACATGATCGCGGGTGCTATCCGGCCGGCGAACAGCTTGTTCCGTCGGGTATTGGGATCGACCATATGGCTATCCAGCCGTGGGGGACCGTGTGTGCGTGCAACGAAATATTAGCATACCTATGGAACGCGCAACCATATCGAGCGGCTGCTGCTTTTCCTACTAACCGCCCGCGCCGGCGTCGATCCACCGGCCGATCATTACGCGTTCCTGGGGCAGCATCCCGGTCTTGTTGCCGAGGGGCATGGCCCGGGTCCGCACGGCCATGCGATAGATCTGCTTGGCGTAGCGCTTGATCTCGTCGGACGTGTCGAAGGCAATGCCCTTGGGCGGCTGCCTGTAGTTGCTGTCCGTGGGTGACGAGGAATGGCACGCGGTGCAGCGCTGCTGGAAGATCGGCTCGATCTCCGCCAGGGTGACGGGCGGGCCGCTCGCGGTCGAGGCGTCCGATTTGGAGAAATCGAAGCTGCCGACGATGAGCAGCAGGGCGAGGAGCCCCGCCGCGGGGAGCAGCCAGGTGACGTAGCGGCCGGTCTCGCCGCCGTCCCTGGCATTCGCGTATTGGCGCACCAGGCCGCCGATCAAGAGGACGCCCGCCACATAGAGCCAGCTGTTGGCCCGCTCATAGAGCATCGGGTAGTGGTTGCTCACCATCATGAGAATGACGGGCAGGGTCAGGTAGTTGTTGTGAAGCGAGCGCTGCCTGGCCATCAGGCCCAACGCCGGGTCCGGCTTCTCGCCGGCGAGCATGGCGGCAACGGTCTTCTTCTGGTTCGGGATGATGATGAAGAAGACATTGCCGGTCATGATCGTGCCGATGAAGGCGCCGACATGGATGAAGGCGGCCCGCCCGCTGAAGACTTCGGTGAAGGCATAGGCGGCGCCGACCACGAGCGCGAACACGGCCGTCACGAGCAGCGCCGTGTTCTGGCCCATGGGCGAACGGCAGAGGGCGTCGTAGGCGATCCAGCCTGCGGCAAGGCCGCCGATGCTGATGGCAATGGCAGCGCCTGGCGAAAGCGCCATGACCTGGGGATCGATCAGGAACTCCTCGGCCCCCAGGTAATAGACCACGCCCAGCAGCAGGAACCCCGACAGCCAGGCGAAATAGGCCTCATATTTGAACCAGTGAAGCTTGGCCGGCAGGTTGGGTGGCGCGACCAGATATTTCTCGGCGTGATAGAACCCGCCGCCATGGACCATCCAGCTGCCGCCGGCGAGCCCGTCGGGCTGATTCGCTTCGCGGCGCAGGCTGGCATCGAGCCAGATGAAGTGGAAGGAGGTGCCGATCCACAGGATGCCCAGCATGACATGGGCCCAGCGCAGAAGCAGACTGATCCAATCCCAGAGGACGGCGGACATTCCTCGCCTCGGCGGCTTCGGTTCGCCGATACTATTGTGCTTGGCCCATGGGCGCCAGTTGGAGGGCGTCGAGATTCAAGCGCTGCGCATCTCCCGATACTCGCGGCGCACGATCTCCATCAACTCGGCCACCGAGGTCGCCTGAGAGTGGCTCTCATAGGTCACCCGGCCGCGCTGCATCAGCATGATGCGGTCGGCGATCTCGAGCATTTGCACGTAATTGTGCATGATGATGACGAAGGAAATGCCGCCCTTGCCCTTGAGGCGCTGGATCAGGTCGATGATCAAGCCGCCTTCGCGTGCGCCCATGGCGGCCAGCGGCTCGTCCAGCAGCAGGATGCGGGCATCGGAGTTGACGGCCCGAGCGACCGCGATGGCCTGACGCTGGCCTCCTGACAGGCGCTCCACGGGCAAGTCGACCGAGGGGATGTGAACGCCGATTTCGTCCAGCAGCTCGGCCGCCCGCTTGCGCATGGCGCCGTTGTTCAGAATGCGGATCGGGCCGCCATGGAGGATTTCGCGATTGAGAAAGAGGTTGTGATAGACGCTGAGGGTATTGGCCAGCGCCAGATCCTGATAGACGCATTCGATGCCGAGCGACCGCGCGTGATCGACGGACCGCAGGCGGGCCTCGTTTCCGTCGACAAACAGTCTGCCGCTATCCTGGGTCTGGAAACCGGTCAGGATCTTGATCAGCGTCGATTTGCCGGCGCCATTGTCGCCGAGGATGCCGAGAATCTCTCCTTCTCGGAGCGACAGGGAGACGCCGCGCAGCGCCGCCACGGGCCCGAACGATTTGGCGATGTTTTCCGCCCGGAGTGTTTCCCGCGGCTCGGTCAATCGCCGGCTCCCCCACGGGCAAGCCGGGCTATGTGGATGTTGAACAGCATGGCCGCCAGGATCGCGGCGCCGAGGATGATGTTGAACGTGAAGGCGTTGATGCCGATGAGGGTGAAGCCGTCGCTCAGCACGCCCAGCACAGTGGCGCCGATGAGGCCGCCGATGACGGTGCCCGACCCGCCGGCCAGAGGCGTTCCGCCGATCACGCCTGCCGCAACGGCAAGGAACATGATCTGGTTGCCACCGGCCTGGGGATCGAAGGAGGAGATTCGGAAGCCTTCGAGAATCCCGGTCAAGCCCGCCAACACGCCCATGACGACGAAATTTCCGATTTTCAGCCGGTTGACATGGATACCCGCTTCCCTGGCGCCGACCGGATTGGCGCCGGCGGCGATCGTGTGCAGGCCCCAGCGGGTGTGGCGGAGCACGATATGCATGACGACGACCAGCCCCACCGCCCAGGAAATCTCGCTATAGCCCCAGTTGCCCATCACCGCCGCGAAGATCGGCGCATCCGGCGGGCTCACCGGCGTGCCGGCGGAGATGGTGAGGGTAAGACCGTTGACAAGGAAGAGCGTGCCCAGCGTGGTGACGAAGGAAGGCACGCGGAGCAGAACGGTGACGACCCCATTCACGAGCCCGACGAGCCCCGCCGCGATTAGGCCGAGAAGGGCCGCCGGCAGCACCGGCAGGCCAGCGTCATTGGCGAAATACAGGATGAAGGGAGCGAGCGCGAAGACCATGCCGGCGGAGAGATCGATCTCCCCGCCGATCATGAGCATGATCTCTCCGCAAGTGATGATCGCGACCGGCGCGATGAATTGGGAGAGATTCTGCAGGCTCGCGCCGGTCAGCAGGAAATCCTGGTTGGCGTATTCGAAATAGCCAACCAGGATCAGGGCCACCAGCAGGATGCTGGCCTCTTTCCAGCGCAGAAATCGGCCAAGCAACCTGCCGCGATCGCCGGATCGGACCGTCACCGGAGGATCGCTTGCGTCAATGTTCGATCAGCCGGCGATGGCACCCGCGCGCGGCACGATGGCAGGCCTGGCCGACTTGCCCTCGTAGCGGGTGGAGGTGCTGAGATAGGGATCGACGCTGCCCTTGGTGATGAACTTCAGGCCGGTGTTGATCTCCGCCGGGCCGACCAGGCCGCCGGAGGCGAGGAACATGAACATCTCCATGACCGTATAGAAGCCCTGCAGATAGGGCTGCTGGTCGATGGTGAAGTCGAGCGCGCCGGCCTTGATCATCTCGAGGGTCTTGGGCAGCAGGTCGAAGCCGCCCGCATGCACGCCGCTGGCCGCAAGGCCATACTGGTTCATGGTTTCGGCGACCCCCTGGGTGCTGCCGGCATCGACGGCGAACATGCCCTTCAGGTCCTTGTGGCCGAGATAGAAGGACTGAATCTTCGACAGCTCCTCGTTCACCGTCGGGCCGGTGGCGATCACCTGGATGTCGTAGGTCTTGCCCGACTTCTTGAGGGCGTCCTGGGCGCCGTCGATGCGCGGCTGAATGTTGAGTTGGCCCGGCGTGGCGATGAAGAGCGCCACGGTGCCCCCATCGACCAGGCTGGCGATCCGCTCGCCCATCTGCACGCCGGCCTGATAGAGATCTTGGCCGATATAGGCGAGGCGCTTGTTGCCGCCGCCGGCCGGCGCATCGGCGTTGTAGGCGAAGACGGGGATGCCGGCATCGAGCGCGCGTTGCACCGGGTCGTCGAAGGCCTTCGTGTCGACAATCGGAACGGCGATGGCATCCGATTTGGCAGCGATGGCGGCGTTCATCGCGTTCACCATCTCGGCCACATCGGCGTTGGCCGAGCCCGTCCACTGATGCTGGCAGCCGAACATGGCGCAAGCGTCGGCGATCGCATACTGGGTCGGCACGAAGAAGGGGTTGGTGGTGACATGGTTGACGAAGGTGAGCTTCCAGCGCTTGTGGGCGGGGAAGGCGGATCCCTCGGCCGCCTCGGCAACGCGAGAGCCGGCGCCCAGCATTGCCATGGCCGCGGCCAGCGACACGCCGGACATCAATGCCCGGCGCGCGATCCCGCCGCTGGCGGGGTCCAGCTCGGCGACGAGTTCACGGTCTTGAGCTTCGGTTCCCTGTTCGTCTTGCATCGTCTTCCTCCTGTTGGCCGGTGCCTTGCGATAGACCGGCGGGTTTGGGCGGTTGCGGTAGCTTGAGCATTGAGCCGTGAAAGGGAGAGTTGAAAAAATGTTCGCCCGGCGCCTTCCGACTGTCAAGCAACTGCCGAAAAATAGCGGAAAAGCGCCTGGTCGCGCTCTACGCCGATGGGTCGGCCGCAGCGCCGTCAAAAGCGGCCAGCAGCCGGGACTTCTCCTGAGGTGCCTGGAAGGAGGCCACAAATCCATTGCGCGCCAGCTGCCTTAGCTCGTCCGGGCGCAGAGCCAGCGCCCCGGCGGTCGCGGCGTAGTTCTCGTTCAGATAGCCGCCGAAATAGGCCGGATCGTCGGAATTGATGGTGACGAGAAGCCCGCGGTCCAGCATGTGTTTCAGGGGATGCCGGCTCAGATCCTGGACCACCCGGAGTTTCAGGTTCGAGAGAGGGCAGACGGTCAATGCCACTTGATCGCGCGCCAGCCGTTGGACCAGCTGGTCGTCTTCCATGGCGCGGATGCCATGGTCGATGCGCTCGACGCCCAGGATGTCAAGGGCTTGCCACACGAATTCGGGCGGACCTTCCTCGCCGGCGTGGGCCGTCAAGCGGAACCCCTCATCCCGAGCCCGCCGAAAAACCCGGGTGAATTTGGCCGGCGGGTGGCCGAGCTCGGAGGAGTCTAGTCCGACACCGAGGATGCGATCCTTGTAGGGAAGGGCGAGATCAAGGGTTCGGAGCGCGTCGTCCTCATCGAGATGACGCAGGAAGCACATGATGAGCTTGACCTCGAGACCATAGGCGCGCCGCGCCTCTTCGATCGCCCGGTCAAGCCCATCGAGAACGGTCCGGAACGCGATCCCCCGGGAGGTGTGGGCTTGGGGATCGAAGAATATCTCGGCGTAGCGTAGGCCGTGGGACCGCACCCGAACCAGGTAGGCAGCCGCCAGATCGTGGAAATCCGCCTCGTTCTGCAGGACCGACATGCCCTGGTAGTAAAGGTCGAGAAAATCCTGGAGCCGGGAGAAACTGTAGGCTCGGCGCAGTGCCTCGACCGAATCGTAAGGCAATGCCACGCCGTTGCGGGCGGCAAGGTCGAACATGAGCGCGGGCTCGAGTGTGCCTTCGATGTGGAGATGCAGTTCCGCCTTCGGCAGCCGTTCGATCAAGCTGTGGTGTCCGTCCATCGGCAATCCCTAGAGCCTGATCGTCTCAAGCCTGCTCGCTTGAGACGTGAATCAGGCTCTACTCCAAACATGTAGAGCAAGATCGGGTCAGCTTGATAGAAGCTGACCCGATCTTGCTCTAGGCGCGAGGGCCCCGCTTCCCGCAAGCGAGATGCGGGGCCCCTGATCGGCGAGCCGGCTACTGTGGCAGGGTGCCTTGGATTCCTTCGGCGAGCCAGTTCATGCCCGCGATATCGTCGTCGCTGAGCTGGGTGCCGTCGGCCACCTTGACATTGCCGCTCTGGTCGTTGATCGGCCCCTTGAAGATGACGGTGCTGCCGTCCTTGATGCCGTCGACGGCATCCTGGGCGGCCTTGGCCGTGTCGTCGGGCATGTTTGTGAAGGGCGCCATGGCCAGCATCCCGGCCTTGAGGCCGCCCCAGGTGTCGCTCGTCGTCCATGTCCCATCCATGGCCGCCTGGATCCGCTGGGTGTAGTAGGGGCCCCAGATGTCGACGGAGGCCGTAAGCTGTGCCTTGGGCGCGAACTTGATCATGTCCGAGGCCTGACCGAAGCCGTGCACGCCGCGGTCTTCCGCGACCTGGAGGGGGGCGGCCGAATCCGTGTGCTGGGCGATGATATCGGCGCCCTGGTCGATCAGGGCCTTGGCGGCGTCGCTCTCCTTGCCCGGATCGTACCAGCCGTTGATCCAGACCATCTTGATCGTTCCCTTGGGATTGACCGAACGGAAGCCGCGGATGAAGGAATTGAGGCCCATGACCACTTCGGGAATCGGCACCGAGCAGACATAGCCCACGATGCCGGATTTGGATGTCTTGCCGGCGATGACGCCCTGAACGTAGCGGCCCTCATAGAAGCGGATGTTGTAGGTCGCGACGTTCTTGGATCGCTTGTAGCCGGTGCAATGCTCGAACTTCACCTGGGGGAACTGCTTGGCGACCTTGATGGTCGGGTTCATGAACCCGAAGGAGGTGGTGAAGATGATGCCGTTGCCGCCCGTCGCCAGCTCGCGGATCACCCGCTCGGCATCGGGGCCTTCCTTGACGCTTTCGACATAGGTCGTCTTGATCTTGTCGCCGAGCGCCGTCTGGGCAGCTTGGCGGCCCACGTCATGCTGGTGGGAGAAGCCGAAGTCGGCTACCGGCCCCACGTAGATGAAGCCGGCCTTGAACGGATCGGCGGCCTGGGCCAATCCGAAACGTCCCAGCGCCGCCGCGGCGATGCCGGTCCCCAAAAGCTTGTTGAATGTCCTTCTGTGCATTGTCCTTCTCCATGGTCGTAAAAGTAGTATTACCCAACTCGGCTCCTAGTGTACCTGAAGCCCAGACTTTGGCTAGATATTCTTTGGCCGAATGTTTCTGCATCACCCGGTTGCGTGGAATGCCTTGCCGAGGCAGGCCGGTGCGTTGAGCCGGATCCTCAGTCGGTCGCGGGAAATGATCACCAGCACCAGGATCGTGGCGAGATAGGGCAGCATCGAAAGGAACTGGGAGGGGATGGCGAGCGGCAGGCTTTGGACATAGAGCTGCAGGATGCTGATTCCACCGAAAAGATAAGCTCCCACAAGCAGCCTGGCCGGGCGCCAGGTGGCGAAGACCACGAGGGCAAGCGCGATCCAGCCCCGGCCGGCGGTCATGTTCTCCGCCCAAAGCGGCGTATAGGCCAGCGACAGGTAGGCGCCGGCAAGGCCGCTGGTGAAGCCCCCGAATAGGGTCGCGCCAAACCGGATGGCTATGACGGGATAGCCGATCGCGTGGGCCGCGTCGTGGGAGTCGCCGATCGAGCGCAAGGCCAGTCCCGCATGGGTCCGATAGAGGAACCAGCCAATGCCCGCGACAAGGGCAAAGGAGGCGTAAACCAAGGCATCCTGATGGAACAGGATCGGGCCGATCACGGGAACGTCGGTCAAGATCGGCAGGTCGAGTTTCGGCAGGGGCTTGATGGCCATGCCGACGAAACCCTTGCCGATGAGGGCGCTGAGGCCCGTTCCCAGGATCGCGAGGGCAAGGCCGGTCGCCACTTGGTTGGCCAGGAGAATCAAGGTCAGCAAGGCGAAGATTCCGGCCATTGCCGCACCGGCGAGTCCGGCGGCGAGGATGCCCAACATCCAGCTGCCCGAAGTCACGGTGGCCGCGAAGCCGACGATGGCGCCCACCAGCATCATGCCCTCGATGCCGAGGTTGAGGACGCCCGATTTCTCGGCCACCAGCTCGCCCGATGCGGCCAATAGCAGGGGCGTCGAGGCACTGACCATGGAAAGAAAGACGGGAACGAACCAGCTCAAGGTCATGCCGGCCTCGAATCGCGGGCGACGGCTGCTCGACTGCCGAGCCGGAGTCGATAGTTGATCAGGATGTCCGCACCCAGCAGGTAGAACAAGAGAATGCCCTGGAAGATTCCGGTCACGGCATTGGGCAGGCCGAGATCGATCTGGGCCGCCTCTCCGCCCAAATAGGAGAGAGCGAGCAGGAGCCCGCCCAGCAGGACGCCGACGGGATGGAGCCGGCCGAGGAAGGCGACGATGATGGCGGTGAAACCATAGCCGGGCGAGATCTGGGGCGTCAGTTGTCCGATGGGGCCGGCCACTTCGAACAGTCCTGCGGCGCCGGCCAGGCCCCCGCCCAGCATCAAGGAGAGCCAGATCAGGCCCTTGTCGCTGAAGCCCGCGTAACGCGCGGCCCGCGGCGCCTGGCCCACGACCTTGAGCTGGAAGCCGATCAGGGATTTGCCCAACAGGACCCAGCCGAGAAGCACGACCACGACGGCGAGAGCCACGCCGAGATGAAGCCGGCTGCCCTCGAGCAAGATGGGCATGGTCGCGGCGTCGGAGAACAAACGCGACTGGGGAAATCCGTAACCCTCCGGATCGCGCCATGGGCCGGTGACGAGATAGAGCAGCAGAAGCTGGGCCACGTAGGTCAGCATCAGGCTGGTCAGGATTTCGCTGGCGTTGAAGCGCACCCTGAGCCAGGCGGGGATCGCCGCCCAGGCCATGCCGCCGAGGACTCCCGCAACGATCATCGCCGGCAGGAGGAAGGGGCTGGTGCTGGTGTAGAACCAGAGTCCGAGCCCGCCACCGGCGAGCGCACCCATGGTGTATTGGCCCTCGGCGCCGATATTCCAGACATTGGCCCGGAAGCCGAGCGATAGTCCCGTGCCGATGAGAACAAGCGGCGAGGCCTTGACCAGCAGTTCCGGCAGGCTTCCCGGGCTGGTCAGCGGCTTGATGAAAAAGGTGTAGAGCGCTATCGCCGGGCTCTTGCCGAGGAGGGTGAATATCACAGCGCTGGTGGCAAGGGTGAGCGCGATGGCCAGGAGAGGCGAACCATAGGTCCAGAACGTCGAGCGCTCGCCGCGCGGCTCAAGCTGGATGAGCATTCCGTTCCCCCGCCGCTCCTCCCACACCGCCGCCCATCAGCAAGCCGATCTCTTCCACCGATACGGCCTCAATCGGCCGTGCCGCGGAGAGCCGGCCTCCGGCGATGACAGCGATGCGGTCGCAAAGGGTGAAAATCTCGTCCAGGTCCTGGGAGATCACCACCACCGCGCTTCCTCTTTCGGCCAAGTCGAGGAGCGCTTGGTGGATGGCCGCCGCCGCACCGGCGTCGACGCCCCAGGTTGGCTGCGCGACGACCAGCAGGCCCGGATGCTGCAGGATCTCCCGGCCGACGATGAACTTCTGCAAGTTGCCGCCCGAGAGGCTATGCGCCTCAGCCGTCGGCCCTCGGCTGCGCACATCGAAACCTTCGATCACCTCCTGGGTAAAGCCGAGGGTTCGCCGTCCGGCGATGAAACCGTAGCTGACCAGCCCGCGCCGGCGGTGAGCGCTCAAGAAGCTATTCTCGGAAAGAGACATGGCGCCGACCGCGCCGTGGCCGTTGCGCTCCTCGGGCACGAAGGCGGCGCCGAGTGCGCGTCGCGCACCCGGATTCAGATGTCCCACCGCCTTGCCATCGATCCGGATGGCATCGGCGCGCCCGACGCGGATTTCGCCGCTGAGTGCCGCCATCAGCTCGTTCTGGCCGTTGCCGGCAATGCCGCCGATGCCGAGAATCTCGCCGCCGGCGACGGTGAAGCTGATGTCCTTGAGGTCGGTGCCGAACTGCTGGTCGGATGGCAGAGAGAGACTGCTGAGTTCAAGCCGTGCCTTGGCGTCGGGTGGCGGCCGGCGGCCATGGGTCGGCGCCTTCAGCTCGCTGCCGATCATGAGTTCCGCCAGGCGCTGGGCGCTCTCCTGGCGGGGATCGCATTCGGCCACGACCCGGCCGAGGCGCAAGATCGTCGCCCGCTCGCAGAGCGCCTTGATCTCCTCGAGCTTGTGGCTGATGTAGAGGATCGCACAGCCTTCGTGCGCCAAGCGGCGCAGGGTCTCGAAAAGTTTGCTCACTTCCTGGGGCGTCAGCACGGACGTGGGTTCGTCCATGATCAGTAGACGCGGGTTCTGCAGCAGGCAGCGCACGATTTCAATCCGCTGGCGCTCGCCGACGGAAAGATCGTGCACGGCGCGGTCGGGATCGAGGGCGAGCCCATAGGCGGTCGAGACTTCGACGATGCGGCCGCGCAAGCCCCGGCGCTGGACCGGATCGTCGATGGCGAGAGCGATGTTCTCCGCCACGGTCAGCGCCTCGAACAGGGAAAAATGCTGGAACACCATG